>Ga0334722_10001124_pt1 | contig 34830 bp, 31 predicted proteins | sample C3_bottom_MG_FD_207210 | JGI IMG/M metagenome (GOLD analysis project Ga0334722, IMG submission 207210) | Sediment microbial communities from Yellowstone Lake, YNP, Wyoming, USA - C3_bottom | ecosystem: Environmental > Aquatic > Freshwater > Lake > Sediment | place: USA: Wyoming | collected... | reverse complement strand
AAAGCCGGTCTGGTCATAGAAGACAAGTTGTACGTTGAGCCGCCGGTACTCCCATACTTGTGAGCGGCCCCGATCGCCATAGCCGGACAACCCCTGATCGTAGACCTGGTCCGGTTCCCCGAGTCCCAGGAACACCTTCCCGCGATCGGTCATCCAGCCCGGTGTACCATCTTCCTTGTAGCGCGCGGTCACGAGCATCAGGCGATCGAAGTAGTCGAACAGGTCTTCGTTGGCGGGGGTCAATGGACTGGAGTCCGTGGCTTTCACAAAAGCCGCCCACGCGCCAGGCCGAGCCTCTGGTGTGGTGTCGCGCAAGGCCCGGAGACGATACGGTGCCGCAAACCAGCGCAGGTATTGCAGCATGTCCTCATACTTCGCCACAGGCAGCCCTTCTCCAAACCCGATGAAGACCGGCGCACGCACGGTATCGACTGCTCCTGTTGGCCAGATGGCAATCACGGTGACTCCGATGCCGAGCTTTGCCACGGGCACCGTGATGACTCCACTGAACACGTCGCCGCGACGTGGGAGCGCCGTGCTGTCATGCCAGAGCACGCGGCCGGCGTCGGAGCGCGTTTCGAGCGAGAGCGGAAGTGTCTTGCCGTCCCCGTAACCCTCGACGTACAGTTTGATGGAGGAATCACGGCCGAAGACGGCCGTGGCGCGCGGATTACTGACCAAGGTGGCGATCGCCGCGCGTGACGTGCGAGGCACCACCTGCAGGAACGGTACGGGCGTGGACAACGATCCGGACGCGCCGAGCCGTGGGACCGCCACCAGGATCTCCTGTGAACTCGCGCGGCCCGTGGCATCGTCGCGCACGGAGACGGCCAGCGCGTATTGCCCCGGCGCCAGCAGGAACCCCTGCTGGAAGACCACGCTCTCGTCGATGCGGCTCGTCTCCTTGAACGCCGCCACACGCACGGTCTCGTGCGCATCGATATCCCGCACGACGATGCCGCCCTGCCGAACGGTCACTCCTACCGTGTACCCGGCTACAAAACGGTCATTGTCGCGCGCGAAGGCCAGCATCGCGTTGACCAGCGACACTCCGACGGTTACGTCGGTGGAGTCCGCCGTGGCCGATGCGAGATAGGACACGGCTCCGACAAACGGCATGGGCGCGCCGGCGGCAAGGAATCCCATCTGGGTGTAGAGTCGCGCCGCATCGAACTCAGGTCCCGCGCTGGGCGGGCGGGCGGCAACCGCTGCCGAGCGGGGCGCGGGGGTACCAGCCGGCGGTGTGCTCCGTCCCCCACACGCGGCGAGGAGGAGCAGGCTGATGAGGCCAAACCCCCGGCGACGGGCCTTCTTCTCGATGAAAGACTGTGTCGGCATGATCTCTCAGATACCCCGGAATAGCGTCCCGGATCACCAACGTTCGCTTGCCAGTACCGTGCCTCGCCGTTAGGTTCGCCCGCGTGGCTCGCGACCCCCTCGTCGGCACGACTGTTGCCGGATATCTCTTGCTCGACCGCGTTGGAGAAGGTGGCACTGCCACCGTCTACAAGGCCGAGCACCCAGAACACGGCTCCGTTGCCGTAAAGGTACTGCGTGAACGCCTGCGCCAGGACCGGACGGCGGTGGCGCGTTTCGTTCGCGAAGCGACGTTTGGCACCCGGGTGATGCACCCGAAAGTGGTGCGCACCATCGAAACTGGCCAGTCTCCCGAGGGCCTGCACTATCTGGCCATCGAGTGGGCCCCTGGTGAGTTGCTGGAGGGATATGCCAAGCGCAGCGCGCCGCTTCCCCCGGACGAAGTGGCTACCATCGTGCACCAGATTGCCGAGGCCGTAAACGCCGCCCACGTTGCGGGGATCGTGCATCGCGACCTGAAGCCGGAAAACCTGATGTACGACCCGACGGGACGCAGTGTGAAGTTGCTCGATTTCGGGATCGCCACGGCGACGGACATCTCGCCTGACGAACGCCTCACGCGCGCCGGGTTCTTCGTGGGCACGCTGATGTACGTCGCTCCTGAAGCGCTCTCTGGCGAGGTGGTGACGCCGGCCGCTGACCAGTACAGTCTCGCCTCCATCGCGTATCTCCTGCTGACCGGTGCCCTGCCATATACGGCCAAGACGCCGCGCGAGATGTTCACACAGTTGCTGTCGCAACCGCCACTGCCCCTCAACAAGGCGCGTCCGGGGCTGCAATACTCGCCCCTGGTGGAGCAGGTCGTGATGAAGGCGCTTGATCGCGCACCGAAGTCTCGTTACGCCGACGTGCTCACTTTCTCAGGGGCACTTTTCGAGGCGCTCTCGGCGCCTGACGCCCTTGGCGGTCCCGAAAGTGGCAGCTTCTTCGGCAAGATGAAGGGGCTGTTCCGCCGCGACTGATCGCGACCAAGCGCACTAGCGCACCGAAGCCGGACGAGGCTCCACGACGTCAAACGGAAGCCAGATCGTGAACGTCGCTCCGCTACCCAGCTCACTTTCCACGGTGATGTCGCCGCCCAGCAGCCGTGCCAACCGGCGTGAAATGGACAGTCCGAGCCCGGTGCCACGCCGCATGGAGTCGCCGCGCGGACCTGCGTTCACCTGCTCGAATTCCTCAAAGATCCGCTCGTGATCCCGTTCGGCGATTCCACTGCCGGTATCGGCAACCTGCAGCGCGATGAACGATCCGCCCTCCGCGAGCAGCGGACGTCGCCGAGACCGGCCGGCGACCTGCGCGACGGCTCCGTCGGGAACATGGAATGCCCGCACGGTGATGGTTCCTTCGGTGGTGAATTTTATGGAATTCCCCAGCAGGTTCACGAGAATCTGCCGCAAGTGTGTTGGGTCGGTTTCGATGCGCGGGAGCGTGGCTGGCACGGCAATGCTGAAGCTGAGCCCCTTTTCGTTGAGCAGCGACTCGACTTCGCTGGCCACGTCAATCACGAAGGCGCGCAGGTTCAGCAGTTCCGTGGACACATCAAGTCGCCCGGCGGCCAGTTTGGAGAGGTCGAGAATCTGGTCGACGAGTTCCCGCAGGTGATTTGCCGATGACTCAATGCGCTCCACAGGACCCACCTGCCGTGGGGCAAGTTCACCGTACGCCCCGTCGCGCAGAAGATCGATGAACCCGACGACCGCGGCGAGGGGTGTGCGCAGTTCATGCGACACGTTGGCCAGGAACTCGCTCTTCGCACGATTGGCACGCAGCAACTCGGCGGACAAGCGTTCAAGTTCGTCGGACCGGTCGGCAATGCGACGCGCCTGCTTGCGCTCGTGCGCCAATGCAAAGCCCAGGGCGCCCAGGGCGCCCAGGGAAAATGCCCAGAGCGCCAGCCGCTCGCGCAGCAGTTCGGACGCCGTCACCGTTCGCGCGTCAACACCCGCCGCGTGCCGGGCCACGTGGTCGCCTACCGCCAGCCCCGCGACGACACAGACCACCACCAGGGCGAGCGCAACCAGCGACAGGCGCTGGCGTGCACGCCGCTCCGGGATTGACCGCTCGTTCACGCTAGGGTAACCTCCGCCCTCATGGATGCCCACGCTACGCTTGTCCAAATGCTCGCGGCGCGTTCCGCTCGCCGCGGTACGTTTACCCTCGCCTCTGGCCGCCAGTCAGATCTCTACATCGACTGTCGGCTGACGACGATGAGCCCTGACGGCCTGGCCACCATCGGTCCGCTCGCGCTCTCTCGAATGAAAGCCCGGCACTGGACCCCCGATGCCGTGGGCGGACTGACCCTTGGCGCCGATCCAGTATCATACGCGATCGCCCATGCCAGCGCGCTCGCCGGCACGCCCGTGCGTGCCTTTACCGTGCGGAAGGAAGCCAAGGGACATGGAACGGGCAAGCTGATCGAAGGCCCGTTTCAGTCGGGTGATCGCGTGGTCGTCATCGAGGACGTCATCACCACTGGGGGGTCTGCGCTCAGGGCCACCGCCGCGGTGCGGGCGGCGGGCGGCGTGGTGCTTGGCGTGCTTGCCGTCGTCGATCGTGAGGAGAGGGGGCGCGAGGCGCTCGAAGCAGAAGGTCTTGCCGTCGAATCGCTCGCCACCGCACGAGAGATTGTGGCGCAGATGGGATCGTAGACGGGCGACGGCAACGCGTGGTCTTGCGAATCCGCTTTTCAGCTCAGCAGGCGTGCATGGTCTTCGCGCCGACGCCGGCCTGTCGGACGACCGGCAAGTGGGCGCAGGTCTATCAGCGCGCGACGATGCGGACGCAATAGTTCATCACGGAAACGCATCAGCATGGCTCGGCCGTCATGTGCGCGACGAAACTGACCCGCTGTCACGCCAAGCATGGACTTGATGTGGCGGCCGAAGCTCTGCGCTGACGAGTAGTTGAGCTGGTTTGAAGCGGCCGCGATACTGAGCCCTGGATTCTCGAGCAGCCGTGCGGCCCGCACCAGGCGTGACCACGCCAGGTACCGCTTTGGGGCCGGCAGTCCCGCACGAAAGAACCGACTCATCAGCGTGCTGGGTCGCACGTCCAGTGCGCGCGCCAGCGTGCGCACCGTGGTCGCTGGCCGCTGGGCATGAAACAGCGATTCGAAGAATTTTCGGCAGTCGTCGGACACGCTTTCCAGTTCTTCAGACAGCATCGCCAGTGCCTGCCGGTCGATCTCCCCCACGGCCTCGTGCGCCACGAACTCGCGCAGGCGGTGCCAGCCCGCGGCATCGCGCACATCGACGAGCGTGCGGATTCCGCAGTTGCCGAGGTTCAGTACGGCGTGCGGCGTGGCCTGATCGACGCGCGAGAGGAGCGCGACCATTGGCACACGAGGAAACTCACGGACCAGGCGGGCAACGCCCGGCGCATGGTCAGACAACGGGCGTCCCACCGACATCAAGACGGCCGCCGGGGCGGCGCGGCGAACCTCGCGGCGCAACGCGTCGACGGTTTCGTGGTGCACGGCGCGATAGATGCCATTCCCGGCCGCGTCGACGCGGGGCCGGTCGAAGGGATCGACCCACGTGAGCACTGCAGCGGGGGGCGGGGGCGCGAATCGGACGGTCACGGCAGCCTCCGGATAGAGTGTTCCCGCGTATGCTGTACCGGGTCGTCATTCAGGCGTCACACGAAACACCCCCGAGAGACCCTCGGTGTCATCGGGGGCCTGCGCGAAATGGCCCAATTCTCCCGGGCCGCCGGTACTATCTTTCTGGTGGACGTCGGTCGGCCGGACGATCGCGTCGCGGGCAACCGCGCCGAGGAAAGTCCGGGCTCCATGGGCACGCTGCCAGGTAACGCCTGGGCACGCCTGGGACACTCTCCAGGCGTGACGGACAGTGCAACAGAAAGGACACCGCCTTGGCGCAAGCCGAGGTAAGGGTGAAATGGTGGGGTAAGAGCCCACCGCGCGCGTGGCAACACGCGTGGCAAGGCAAACCCCAGCGGGAGCAAGGCCAAATAGGCGGCGAGCAGCAGTCCTCTGCGATCAAGACGCCGCGGGTTGGCTGCTAGAGTGTGCGGGCGACCGTACACCGAGAGAAATGATCGTCCGGAACTTCGGTTCCGACAGAACCCGGCTTACAGGCCGTCCGTCGTCCCGCCCCGCTGACCGCTTTGTGCGGCAGCGGGGTGCGTGCATTCAGGGCGTGTGCTATCGGTGTCCGCGCGAACGCCACATCTTCCGGTACCATCATGTTCCGTTCACACCTCTTCGTGTGCGCCGCCGTTGCCACCCTCTCGGCCTGCGTGTCGGGTGCCTCCCGTCGCCCGGGAGCAACGACTGTTGCGTCTGCCGCGACCTCGTCGGCACCAAACACGACCGGTCCGTGGCGGGTGCCTGCACCGTCCGTCTCCCAGAAGGTCTTCATCACCACGCAGGCGGTGGTCACGATCACGGGAGACGTCGGCCACGCCGACACGCTGCAGGCGACGCTTGGTGCGTCCTACGTCTGGGCTCCCGGGAACCGCCGGAAGGTCGACGGCCTGCTGTCCGACTATCGCGTCGGCGCCGGCAGCGCGCCGCCGGCCGTCCCTGGCGGACTCCAGCTTTCGCGCCCCTTCTCCGCAGAAGCTCCCGCGTCCGGCGGTGCGTTGTCTTTCCGGTTGCCCGCGGAGAGTTCTGCCTGCACCGACCCGACGCTCAGCGCACTGCAGGGCCTGCACGACGCGTGGATTCCCTTGCCGGACCCACTTGTCCTCGGACGAGAATGGTCGGACACGGTGCACACCTTGTCCTGTCGTGATCGCATTCCGCTGCGTGGAGAGAGCGTCCGGCGGTTTCAGGCACGTCGTGCCGAAGCGGACGAGGCCGGCCGTGTGACGGTGCTGATCGAGCGCACCGCCCGGACACGCCTGGCGGGTGAAGGAGATCAGTTCGGCGAGCGCGTGGGCATCGATGGACAATCCACCGGCACCATGCGCTATGTGCTGGATCCCGTGCGTGGTCGTCTTGTTCGCGCTTCGGGTACCGCGACGCTCTCGTTTTCACTCAGGAGCAGCCGGCGCAATCAAGTGGTGCATCAGGAGAGTCAGGTCACCGTGGTATGGGCTCCGTAGCACGCGAGCCCACACGAGGTGCTTGCGAGTGCCGGATTGATCAGGAACGACCGGGGGCGTTGCGGACAGGTCTGTCCACAACGCCCCTATGCGTTTGCCCGGAGTGACGCGCGGTGCGCGACTAGTCCACGAGACGCAGTGGCATCAACAAGCACAGGTACTTCGCCGGATCGTTCCACCCTTCCGGCTCGACCGTGGCCGCACGCTCGGGTGCCTTGAAACTCAGCTTCACTTCGTCAGTGGGGAGGAAGCGGAGGATCTCCAGCAGATAGGCCGCATTGAATCCGATCTCGAGCGGATCGCCGTTGTAGCGGATCGCCATCTCGTCCTGCGCCTCACCGAGGTCGGGAGTCGAGACATTGAACTTCAGCATACCTGCATTGAAGGACAGGCGAATGCGGTGCGTCTGGTCTGATGCAACGACCGACATGCGCTTGAGGGCGCTGATGAACGCTGCCTTGTCGATGATGACAACCTTGTCGTTGTCCTTGGGGATGACCTGATCGTAGCTCGGATACGGTCCTTCGATGAGTCGCGTGAACACCGCCGTAAACGGTGAGCGAAACCCGAGGTGGTTTTCCCCTTGGGCGACCTCGAGCTCTTCTTCCGCCGGAAAGAGACGGCGAATCTGCTCAAGTGCCTTCGGCGGAATGATCAGGTCTGCGTGATCCCCCGTTCCGCGCACCGGGACTTCCATCTTGGCGAGGCGGTGTCCGTTGGTTGCGACCATCCGCATGAAGTCGGCTCGCAGTTCCCAGAGCACACCATTGAGGATCGGACGGCTTTCCTCTGTGGAGGCGGCAAACGCCGTGTGGGAGATCAGCTTCTGCAGTTCGCCAGAAGGAATACGGATGCTCTTGTCGAAATTGACGGCCGGAAAGCTCGGAAACTCCGATTTCGGCAGGCCAAGCAACTTGAACTTCGAACGTCCGCACTCAAGGGAGATGCGTTGGTCGCCAGACGAGGAAATTCGCACCGGGGCTGCCGGGAGCTCACGGGCAATCTCCGAGAGCTTCTTGGCGGGGATCGTGATGGCGCCAGCTGACTCAACATCTGCCGTCACTTCCGTGGACACCGCGATATCGAGGTCCGTGCCGGAAATCCGGATTCCCTTGTCCGTGGTCTGGACCAGGAGGTTGGCGAGTACCGGCAACGTCGTCTTCGACGGGACCGACGAGGCCACGGCGGTCAACCCTTCTTGCAGCTTCTCGCGAGAGATCGTGAACCGCATGCCAATCGGAGTGGTGAGGGTCACGTGGGGATTGGCGCGCGCTATCTAACCAATCCAAGGGAATTAGAGAAACGTGGCGGTAGTAGTAGTAGCGTGTGGAAAGTGGAAAAGCAATACAAGTGGTTCATTTGCTTGCACTTTCAGGCTGTTTGGTCACGTTGAACCACTGTGGATTTTTCATGGAGCAGTGGGTGAAACATATGTCACCTAGCGAAGCCTCTCGTGGGGATGTTCACCATTGTGTATGGCGAACGATTTCCCTCACCTTTTCAACACGCCCCCGAAAGGCGGCATCTTCCTTGATCATCTCGGCGACACGCGCCAGAGAGTGAATGACCGTTGAGTGGTCTCGTCCCCCGAAAGCGGCTCCGATCTCGACGAGCTGAAGCCCGTGAATTTCGCGGGTCAGATACATCGCCACTTGGCGTGGTACGGTCAGAATTTTCGTTCGGGTTTGAGAGGTCAGGCCATCGACAGTGACTCCCCACTCGGCGGATACCGCCTGTTGGACCTGCAGAACCTTGTCCTGCCTGGTGGTCCTTTGCGGTGCGGCGGCATCAGAGGCCCGGAGCTTGTCCCGCAGCGCCTCGCGAGCAAGGTCCACGGTCACCACGCGATGGCGCAGTGAGGAGAAGGCGAGGAGCTTGATTATGGACCCTTCGAGTTCCCGGACGTTGGCCTGGACGTGATCGGCGATGAAGTGCAGCACTTCATCGGGGATCGTATGCTCGAGATGATCCATCTGCGCCTTTCGGCGAAGGATTGCAATGCGGTGTTCGAGATCAGGGGCAGAAACATCGGCGACCATTCCCCACTCGAAGCGGCTTTTGAGCCGGTCCTCGAGCCGCGGGATCTCGGAGGGAGGCCGGTCGGACGTGAGCACGATCTGCCGTCCGGCCTCGTAAAGCGCATTGAAGGTGTGAAAGAACTCCTCCTGAGTCTGCTGCTTGCCGGCGAGCACATGGACATCATCCACGAGGAGGAGGTCGGATTGCCGGTAACGCCGCTTGAACTCGTTCATCGACCGGTTTTCGATCGAGTTGATGACGTCATTCAAGAACTGCTCGGCGGTGATGTAGGTCACACGAACGGACGGGTCGCGTTGCAGGATGCGATGCGCAATGGCCTGCATCAGGTGGGTCTTTCCAAGTCCCGTGGAGCCGTAGATGAAAAGCGGGTTATACGATCTACCCGGCGCCTCGGCGACCGCAGAGGCGGCCGCGGCAGCGAGTTCGTTGGACTTGCCGATGACAAAATGGTCGAAAGTGTACCTGTCATTCAATTGACTTAAAATGACGGTATTATCAGGCAATACTGGCGTTATGGTGGCGTCAGATTGTGGTACAAACAGGTCCATTTGAGAGCGTTGACGACGCTCGTCTTGAACTTTGACAGTAATCTTGACCGGATAGCCGAAGCATATTGGTGCGAGGCTCTCAATGTGAGTCGAGAGCTTGGAGGAGACCCACTCGACGGCAAACTGGTCCGGCGCTGCGAGTGTGAGCGTCTGCCCGTCGAACTCAAGAGCCGCCAACGGCGCGAGCCACTGGTCGATTGTATGTGCCGGCAACTGGTCTCGAGCCCTATCAAGAAGGCGAGACCAGGCGTCACTGGGCGACAAGGACATTAGAGCAAATAGAGTGTGGAAAACCGAAGGGGGACGATGCTACCGGTCGGGTGTGGAAAAGTCAACGCTCGTGAGTCCAAACCAAATTGACCGACTTGACCTATCTCTATCTCGCGACTACGTTTAGCGTTCTGTCTAAGATGGGCCGTCACGCATTTTGGAGCAAATATGGGCAAGCCTACATACCGTCCCCGGAACAAGCGTCGCCTCGCCACTCACGGGTTCCGCGCGCGGATGGAAACCAAGTGGGGGCGTGAGGTGCTGAGCCGCCGCCGCAAGAAGGGGCGGAAGAGCCTCACCGTGAAGCTCCCGTCGAAGTACGCCGGCGTCTAATCGCCTGCGCTTCCCGCGCGCGTCGCGAGTAACGCGCGAGGGAGAACTCGAGGCCGTACGACTCCAGGGGAAGCGAATTCGCACCGCCCAGCTTGAGGTGCGATACCTCGCTTCCCCTCTGCGTCGCCCTCGGGTGGGCGTGATCGTGCCGCGCTTTGGGCACACCGCGGTGGAGCGCAACCTCGTGAAGCGTCGGTTGCGCAATCTTGCGCGCACGGAGCTGCTGCCCGCCGGAACGCCCTGTGATGTGGTGCTGCGGGCCGCGCCGAATGCATACGGTGCCAGTTACGAAGTGCTGCGTGCGGCGGTGCAGCAGGCGATGAAGCAGTTGCCGCGCTGCGCGTCGGAGGAGGCATCGTGAAACAGCTGCTGATCCTCTTCGTACGCGGGTATCAGGTGGCGTTGTCCCCGATGTTGCCGGCCGCGTGTCGGTATTATCCAACCTGTTCTCACTATGCCATCGAAGCGCTGGAGAAGCATGGCGCTTTGCGTGGTGGGTGGCTCGCAGTGAAGCGTATTGCGCGGTGCCATCCGTTCCGGCCGGGCGGTTTCGACCCGGTGCCCTGACGAGCACCCAAATCACCGATGGATAAGCGCCTCCTTCTTGCCTTCGTTCTCTCCGGTGTGGTCGTCGTGACCACGCCGTGGCTCTTTCCGCCTTCGAAGGTGCCGCCAGCACCGGCCGTCGTGGTGGGAGCGGACGCCAAGCCCCAAGCGCCATCCGCGACGACGACAGCCGTCGTAGGGAACACGCCTGCCGCCCGTGTTGCGAACACCGGAGGCGGGGGCAGCACGCCCGTGCCAGGAGCTGCACCTGCCTCCGCAGTCTTCGCCGAGACGCTCACGGTAAATACCTCCGTGAGCCACACGCGGTTTTCGACGCTTGGTGCCGCGCCGCTCGACGTGCAACTCCCGGGGTTCAACAGCCTCGGCAAGACGAAAGGCATGGTGTCCATTCACCAGCAGAACGAGCCGTTGCTGCGCTATCGCCTGCTGGCGGGACGCGACACGCTCGACCTGTCCAAGGTGACGTTCGTGGCGACGCGCAGCAGTGGCGCCACGGGCGGCCAGGCGATCGAGTTCCGCGGCAGGAGCGGCGCCACCGACATCACGCTGCAATACGCGATGACGGACAGCAACTACCTGGGCACCGTGCGGGCCACGGTCCGTGGCGCCGCAGCGCCCGCGTTCCTGCTCGTCGACCTCCCCACCGGGTTCGTGTCACAGGAAGGCGACACGCTGGGCGACGTCACGTCACTGGCGTATGCCGTGAAGCCAGCGCGCGGGAGCGCCAAGGGCATTCCGTTCCGCAAACTGGACCCTGGCGAGCAGCGCCTGGAGGCGGGGCCGATGTTCTGGGCGATTGCCAAGAACAAGTACTTCATCGTCGGCATGCTGACGTCGGAAAAGGCGCCGACCATTGCAGAGGTGCACTTCGAGGGTGGTGCCCGGACCTCGAAGATGGCCACGCGCGGGAATGCCACCGCCGTGCTGCCGCTCACCGACGGGGCCACCGTGTTTGACTTGTACGCGGGGCCGCAGGATTGGGAGCGAATGCGAGCGCTTGGGCGCGATTTCGAGAATGCCAATCCGTACGGCGGGTTCATGCAGGGCGTGGTGCAGCCCTTCGCGACCATCGTAATGCGCTCGCTGCTCTGGATGAAGCGCACGACACACGCCAACTATGGATGGGTGCTCGTCATCTTCGGCGTGGTCATTCGCCTGCTGATGTGGCCGCTGAACCAGAAGGCGATGCGGGCGAGCATGAAATTGCAGGTGCTCCAGCCGGAACTGCAAGCACTGCAGGCGAAGCACAAGAACGACCCGCAGAAGCAGCAGGCGGAGATCATGAAGTTGTATGCCGAACACGGCATGAGTCCGCTCAGTCCGCTGCTTGGCTGCCTGCCGATGCTGTTGCCGATGCCCATTCTCTTCGCGCTCTTTTTCGTCTTCCAGAACACCATCGAGTTCCGCGGCGTCGCCTTCATGTGGCTGCCGGACATCTCGCTGAAGGATCCGTTCTACATCCTGCCGCTGCTGATGGGCGCGTCGATGTACGTGCTGAGCTGGATTGGGTTGCGCAATGCGCCACCCAACCCGCAGGCGAAGATGATGGCGTACATGATGCCGGCGATGATGACCTTCTTCCTCATCAACTTCGCGTCAGGGCTCAACCTGTACTACACGGTGCAGAACCTGGCGGCCTTGCCGCAGCAGTGGCTGATTGCCAACGAACGGGCGAAGAAGCAGCGTTCGGGCTGAACAACTTCCAGTGCGCGCCACAGGTTGCCGCATGGTCACAGCAGGCAGACCGACGTGAGATCGTCCCACGCCGCCGACACGATCGTTGCCACGGCCACGGCGGCCGGCCGCGGGGCGATCGCCATCGTGCGCCTGAGCGGACGGGACGCGGCGGCAATCGTCCGCCGGGTGAGTACGTCGTTTCCCGCGACAGCACGCACGGCGACGCTCACCACCATTCACGCGTGCGACGCTCCCTCCCAACCGATCGACCACGGACTGGTGACGTGGTTCGAGGGGCCGGCTTCGTACACGGGCGAAGACGTGGTGGAAGTTGCCGTGCATGGAGGCTCGCTGGTCAGCGCACTCATCGTCGAGGCCTGTGTTATCGCCGGCGCCCGGCCGGCGCTCCCGGGCGAGTTCACGGAGCGCGCCGTGCTGCACGGCAAGCTCGACCTGGTGCAGGCGGAGGCGGTGGCCGACCTGATCGACGCCCGTTCACGCGCGGCGCATCGCGCGGCGGTACGGCAGCTTGACGGCTCATTGTCGCGCCGGCTGACCGCGATGCGGGAGTCGCTACTGCAGGTGGATGCCCTTCTGGCGTATGATATCGACTTCCCGGAAGAGGACGACGCACCGCCGAGCCGGGCGCGAGTACTGGAGGCATGCGACGAGGCGCGCGCCCAGGTGGAACGCCTGCTGGCCACCCTGCCCGCTGCGGCACTCGGGCGCGACGGTGCCCTGGTGGTGCTGGCGGGGCCGCCCAACGCGGGCAAGAGCGCGCTGCTGAATGCGCTCGTCGGGGAATCGCGCGTGATCGTGAGCGACATCCCCGGCACGACGCGCGATGCCGTGGAAGTGCTGGTGGACGACTCACCGTTTCCGCTGCGACTCGTCGACACTGCGGGGTTGCGGACAAGTGGCGACACCCTCGAGCGACTCGGCATCGAAGTCAGCGAGCGCTACGTGACACAGGCGCATGTGGTGCTGGCGTGCGCCGAGGAGGAAGGGGCGCTCATGCGCACGGTGGCGACGGTGCAGGGGATGACGCGTGGTGTGGTGATTCCCGTGTGCACCAAGGCTGATCGTGCGGAACGACCTTTCCGTGCGGGCCCCGGGGCGGTGCCGTGCGTTTCCGTGAGTGCGTTCACCGGCGACGGACTGGATGCACTGCGTGCGGCACTGCGCGTGGCCGTGGCGCAGCACGTTGCCGTCCCGGACGCCGCCACGCCGCTCGTCACACGTGCACGGCATGAAGCGGCCCTCAGGCGTGCGGCTGACGAGATCGACGCCTTCCGCTCCGCGTGGGCGGAGGGCGCGCTACCGGCACCGGTCGCGGCGACACACCTGCGCGCCGCGATCACGGCACTGGAGTCGCTGATTGGCGCCGTCGATGTGGACGATGTGCTGGAGCGCGTGTTCCGGACGTTCTGTATCGGGAAGTGAATTGCGCCCGCTTCCATCCGGCAAACAACCGGTGAACTGACGTTGTCGGTTCACCGGTATTCGCTCTTCATTCTGCGCTGACCGTTTGACTACCCTTACGCCGTGCGGGCCACCATCTCTTCCGGCGCCATTCCCAGCAGTTCCTGCGCCGTCATCCGCAGGCACTTGGCGATACCGTGCTCGGTGATGGCGTCCTCCACCAGGCGGGCGCCGAGGAAGTAGCCGGCACGCTCAGGGATGACATAGCGGTCGACCGTGCGTGCGTCGTCGCTCATGCCGCCCGACAGCCAGCGGAGGCGGAGGCCAAGTGCGGAGCGGTCGAGTTCCTCGGCGACCGACCGGAAAAGCACTGATTCCATCTCGCGCGTGCGCACATACTGGCGGCGCTGGAACCCGAAGTACTCCCAAGGCGCGTGGCCCGGGCTGAGCAGGCGGGCCGAGTGCACGGCGAGCCCCTCGTTGACGAGGTGTTCGCGTAGCGCCACATGCCGGCCGGTTTCCCAGTACGAATAGTATCCGCCCTGGCCGGCAATGAACTGTCGCATGGCGCTGCGGCTGCGTGGCGACGTGTAGCGCACCGTGTGGGCGATCTCGTGTGAGAGCCACATGGGCAGCAGCTCTGGTTCGAGCCCAAGGCCGCGCGTGGAGGTGTTGGCGACGCCGGTGAAGTGTTCGAGGCAGGCGAATGCGACACCCTTGCCGTTCACGACGAGTTCACCGGCGTTGGCTCCGCCGACGCCAACCATCAGGACAATGTCAACGCGCGAATCGATCTCGAACAGGGCGGTGCACTGCTCCTCGGCCGAGCGAGCGAGTGCCGCGACGTCGACGCGGTCGAGCATGGCACGCAAGTCGTCGCGGTCGGCATACACCGATTCACGCACGACGTCGAGGAAATGCGGACCGCTGGGGTCGAGCACGTAGTTGTGCCAGTATGCTTCGAGCAGCTGGCGATGCGTCTCGAAGTAGCGCTGGTAGGCCGCCACCGGATCGGTACTTTGCAGGACCGTGAAGAAGTCCGGTACGAGATTGATGAGCATCGATTGGGCTGGCGGCGCGTCGCGGTGAACGGGCGGGAAGATGCTTCGCGACGTGCGGCAAGATAGAGCCGCACGTGAGTGCGAACAAGAGCACGTGTGTCCGAACAACAGACGCGCTTGTGCGGACGAAGGTCACGTGACGGATGACGAAACGCGGATAACGGTTGACTGACAAGGAGGTTACAGTCTTCCGGTCACTGTTTGTCGTTCGTCGATCTATTTCGTGCCGAACAGTCGATCACCGGCGTCGCCAAGTCCCGGAAGGATATATCCGTTCGTGCTCAGTTCGCGGTCGAGCGCAGCCGCAAAGACGGGGACATCGGGGTGTGCCTCGCGGAGCCTGGCGGCGCCTTCCGGCGCGGCCACGAGGCACATGAACCGCAGGCGGCGCGCGCCGGCCTTCTTGAGTTGCGTGATGGCATCGACCGCCGACCCTCCGGTGGCAAGCATCGGGTCGAGCACGAAGACGTCACGCTGTCCAAGGTCGGGCGGGACCTTGAAGTAGTACTCGACGGGTTCGAGCGTCTCGTGATCGCGGTACAGGCCAATGTGGCCGACGCGAGCGGAGGGCATCAACGCCCGGATGCCGTCTACCATGCCGAGTCCGGCACGCAGAATCGGCACGAGCACCGGTTCATAGCCGGCCAGACGATGCGCGGTCATGGGTTCGAGGGGTGTTTCGATGGACACGGCCTCGAGTGGCAGGCTGCGCGTGGCCTCAAAGGCCATGAGCATCGCGATTTCGTCGACGAGTTCCTTGAAGAGCTTGGTCGGCGTGGACTTGTCGCGCAGGATCGACAGCTTGTGCTGGATGAGCGGGTGCTCAATGACCGTGAGCGCCTGTGGCGTCGGGGGCGTCGGGGTGGTGACCATGAGCGGCAAAGCTAGTATCTTCGCGGGCATGAAAGAATACCAAGCCGTGATCCTGCGCATTGCACATCATGTGCGCGACGATGAAGACGCCCTGACCGACCTCCTGAACGAACGCAGCCGCTCCGGCTGGATTCCCTCGATGATGACGCAAGACGATCAGCGTCTCACGGTGGTGTTCCAGCGAGAAGCCACGAACGACGCCTCTTGAGGCGGGAGGCGCGTGATGCAACTGACCGTCCAAGGCGCGGCGCGTGAGGTCACCGGGTCGTGTCACGTGGTGCAGGCGCACGGCAAGACCATCCTGCTCGACTGCGGGCTGTTTCAGGGGCGGCGCAGCGAGGTCCAGCGCAAGAACATGGAATTGCCGGTTCCCGCAGAGCAGATCGACGCGGTCGTCCTGTCGCATGCCCACATTGACCACTCGGGGCGGTTGCCGCTGCTGGTGAAGGCGGGATACACGAAGGCCATCCACGCCACGCGTGCCACGCGAGGCCTGTGCGAGCCGATGCTGGCGGATTCGGCGCACATCCAGGAAGAGGCTGCCGAACACTTGGCATGGCACAAGCGAGAGCACTTCGAACCGCTGTACGGAACCCGGGACGCGGTGCGCACCCTCGATCACATGGTGCCGCACGCGTACGATGAGCGATTCGAGGTAGCGCCCGGGGTGTTCGTGACGTTCTTCGAGGCCGGCCACATACTGGGGTCGGCGTCCGTCGCGCTTGACGTGGTGAACGGGGGGAGTTCGAAGCGCCTGGTCTTCTCCGGCGACCTGGGACGTACGGGATTGCCGATCATCCGCGACCCCAATCCGCCGTCTGGTGCCGACTGGGTGCTGATGGAATCGACGTACGGCAACCGCGACCACGCATCCGTGGAAGGCGCACGGGCCGAGCTGGCGCGCGTCGTGAAGGAAACCGCGGCCCGGGGCGGTCGTGTGCTGGTGCCGGCGTTCGCGGTGGGGCGCACCCAGGAGCTGGTGTACGACCTGCACCAGCTGGCCGAGGCAGGTGAGATCCCCCATCTGCCGATCTACATCGACAGTCCGCTGGCCACGCGTGCCACGGAGATCTTCGAGCGAAACGCCGACATCTTCGACCAGACCGAAGGGTTCGTGCGCAGCCATAACGGCACGTCGCTGTTCCAGTTTCCGATGCTTCGGTATACACCAGACCGGGAAGATTCCAAGGCACTGTCGCGCGCCACGGGGCCAATGGTGATCATCTCGGCGTCCGGGATGTGCGAGTCCGGGCGCATCGTGCACCACCTGCAGCAGGGTGCGAGCAACCCGCGCAACACCATCCTGATCGTCGGCTTTCAGGCGGAACATACGGTGGGACGCCGCATCGTGGAGCGCCGCGACGTCATCAAGACGTTCGGAGTCGAGGTGCCGCTGCGGGCGCAGGTGGCGGTGCTGAACGGGTACAGCGCGCATGCCGACCGCACCGAACTGAGCGCCTGGCTGCACGCGGTGCGCGCGCAGTCTCCGCGCCTCAAGGACGTCTTCCTGGTGCACGGCGAACCCGCAGCGCAGGATGCGTTTGCCGCGCAACTGCGCGAGCGCGACTATCGCGTGCATATGCCGACAATGGGAGCGAAGCTTCTATTGGGCTAGACGGTTGATGACGGAGGACTGCGAGGGGTACCTCCCGATCGGACAGGGGCGCAGCTTTCCCTGATGCAGATTCCCGTCGATTCCTTTCATCTCGCCAACGGCCTGTTTGTCGCGCTCTCCGAGGATCATTCGGCACCCGTGGTGGCGGTGAACCTCTGGTATCGCGTGGGGTCGGCCAACGAACGGGAAGGGCGCACCGGTTTTGCCCACCTGTTTGAGCACATGCTGTTCCAGGGATCGGAGCACGTGGGTGCCAACGAGCATTTTGAGCTCGTGCAGCGGGCCGGCGGCACGCTCAATGGCTCCACGTGGCTGGAGCGTACGAACTACTTCGAAACGGTCCCCTCGCACCACCTGGAGCTGGCGTTGTGGCTGGAGGCCGATCGCATGGGCGCGCTGCTACCCGCGATGACACAGGAAAAGCTCGACACGCAGCGCGACGTGGTGATGAATGAGCGGCGCTGGTCGGTGGACAACCAACCATACGGGACGTGGTGGGAGCGGTTACCGGCGCTGTGCTTTCCGCCCACACACCCCTTCCATCATTCGCTCATCGGATCGATGGACGATCTGGCCGCGGCGACCCTGGGGGATGTGGCGGAGTTCTTCCGGATGTATTACACGCCCGACAATGCCGTGCTGACCATCGCCGGCGATTTTGACACCGCCACGGCGCGTGCCCTCGTGGAATCGCACTTCGGCGCCATTCCGCGTGGCGCGGGCCGACCACCGCTCCGGTCCATGGAGGTGCCGCGCACAATTGGCGAATGGAAGCGCGCGGTGATCGACGACGACGTCATGGTGCCGCGTCTCTTCCTGGCGTTTCGCAGCCCGGTGCTTGGCGCGAGCGATTACTACGCCGGCTGCGTGTGCGCCGCCATCCTCGGCCAGCGTCGGGGAAGCCGGTTGTACCGCGCACTCGTCCGGGACCGCGAAGTAGCGAGTGACGTCAGTGCCTTCACCTGGGACCTGGCCAAGGGGGCCGACCTCTTCGTGGTAGATGCCACGGCACGTCCCGGAACGAGCGCCGCAGTGCTGGAAGCAGCCGTGGTGGCGGAAGTGGACCGGTTGCACCAGGACGGCGTGACGGCGGATGAGGTCGAACGCGCGCTGGCACTGCTCGAGACCGACTATGTGTCGTCGATGCAGGCTGCCGGAGACCGTGCCGACGCCATCTCGAAGTTCGCGACGCTGCTTGGGGATCCCTCTGCCGTGAACGAACAACTCGAGCGCTATCGGGCCGTCACGGCGGCGGCGGTCAACGCATTCGCGCGCACCGTGCTGGGCGACGACAATCGCGCGTCGCTGATGTACGTGCCACGCACCGTGCCGGAGGGTCAGACATGAACGCCCCCAGGCCAATGCCCGGCATGCCGGGGCCGTATGAGTTTCCGCACGCCACACGATTCACGCTGTCCGGTGGATTGCGCGTCATTGTCGCGCCGATCCACCGCCTCCCGCTGGTGAGCGTCCTTGCGATCGTGGATGCCGGCGCGGCCGGTGATGTCTCGGGACACGAAGGGTTGGCGGCGCTGACTGCAGCCGCGCTCGCCGAAGGAACGGAGGAACGCGATGGGCCTGCCCTGACTGAGGCGTGCGAACGCTTGGGTACGTCGGTGGAAAGCGGTGCCGACTGGGATGACGCGTCGGTGCGCCTCACGGTGACCCCGGCACGGTTTGATGACGCGTTCGCCCTGCTGGCCGAGATGTTGCGGGCGCCACGTTTTTCGGTAGAGGACGTGGAACGGCTGAAGGCCGAGCGCCTGGCCGAGCTACTGCAGCAGCAGGTGGAGCCACGCGGACTCGCCGACGAACGATTCGCCCGCGTCGTCTATAGCGGGTCGTCGCGGTATGCGCGCGCGGCTGGCGGCTCACCCGCCTCGGTGCGCGTTCTCAATACCGCGCTGGTGCGGGCATGGCACACGGCCCGCTACGGCGCTGCGACGACGACCGTCATCGTGACTGGCGACGTGACGCCGGAGCGCGTATATGAAGCGGCCGAACGGCATCTCGGGACATGGTGCCGCCAGGTGCAGACGATGTCATCGGTGTCTGCCACGGCGCGAACCCCGACCTGCGCGGTCCACGTGGTCGGGAAGGCAGATGCACCGCAATCCGAACTGCGCGTCGGGCACGTGGGGATTCCGCGCGGGCACCCCGACTACTTTGCCGTGGTCGTGATGAACGCGATACTGGGCGGTCTGTTCACGTCGCGCATCAACCTGAACCTGCGCGAAGTACACGCCTACACATATGGGGCACACTCCGCGTTCGACTGGCGGCGCGCGGCTGGACCTTTCGTGATCGGCACGGCGGTCAAGTCGGAGGTGACGGATGCTGCCGTACGGGAGATTCTGCTGGAAATCACCCGCATTCGCGACGCCGAGGTGAGTGCAGACGAACTGGATCTGGCGACGAAGTACCTCGCCGGTGTCTTTCCCATTCGATACGAAACGACGGGTGCCGTGGCTTCGGCGCTGGCCGTAGCGGCGATCTACGGGCTGCCCGACGACTATTTCAGCACATATCGCGCGCGCATTTCGTCCGTGACATGCGACGATGTCCTCGTTGCGGCGCGCGCACACCTGCATCCCGGGGCGCTCCAGGTGCTTGCGGTCGGCAATGCGATGACGATTGCCGAACCACTGGCCGCGCTACACCTCGGCACTCCCGTGGTGACGGACGCTACCGAAGACGGGGAGGACTCATGACGGAACCAACAGGGACGGTGAGCAGCCAGCGCGTCTATACAGGACGTGTGGTCACGCTGAATGTGGATCAGGTGCGGTTTCCGGATGGCCAGGTGCGCGAACAGGAAATTGTCCGTCACACCGGGGCGAGTGTCGTCGTCCCGTTCCTGAGCGATCCCCACGGAGAGAATCCCCAACTCCTCCTGGTACGGCAGTATCGGTATGCCGCAGACGGGTATTTGCATGAACTGCCGGCGGGACGCCCCAATATCGGTGAGACGCCTGCTGAGTGCGCAGCCCGGGAACTTCGGGAGGAAACCGGATGCGTGGCGGAGCACCTTGAACCGCTGCTGTCGGGCTACACGACTCCGGGCTTCACGGACGAGAAGCTGCACCTGTTTGCGGCCCACGGAATCACCCGGCACGAGACCGAGCTCGACCCGGACGAGTTCGTGGAGTCGGTGGCAATGACGATGTCGCGCGCGCTCGAGATGATTCGGCAGGGGGAGATCGAGGACATGAAGACGGCGATGGGAATCCTGTATGTGGCGGGGTTCTACTGCAGGGGGTAGGGCGCGGGGTGCGGGGCCAAGTTGAGAGGATGAGTGGAGGCGAAGGGAGTCAGGGAATGGAACATCTACAAACAGTGTCCTCTCAAAAGGACACAAACTTCTCGTGCAGCAGACATATATTGCAGTAATGAATTATTGCAAGTTGTTTATATTGAACGACTTACCTTTACATGTTCGTGGTGTTTCTACTGGTACGGACCATGCTCTACTTCTCTGGCAGAATCTGGCTTCGAGCCACAGGAGGAGTAGATGCGACAGACGGCCCTCAAGCTCCAACCACCCCCCAGGGTTCGACGAGCCGATTTGCAGTTGCTCGACGACAATGGCTTGGTCACGGCGCACTTGGACGGCGCCAGCCTGGCGTTCGACGTGTTGGTGGAGCGCTACCAGACCAGGCTGCTGAACTTCGTGTACCGCACGGTCGGCGACCGGGAGCGCGCGGAGGACCTGGTGCAGGAAGCTTTTGTGCGCGTGCATCGTCACCTGGATCGTTTTGACCGTTCCAAGAAGTTCTCGACGTGGATCTATACGATTGCGTCGAATCTGGCGAAGAACGAACTCCGCAATCGCGCGCGCAATCCGCTCGTCTACTTCCAGACCATGACGTCGGGTTGGGAGGACGAGGATCGTCCCCTGGAGTTCGAGGACACGACCGCACGCCCGGATGACGCATTTGAGCGACGGCACCTTCGGGAACTGGTCGATGCCGGCGTGCGCCGTCTCCCGGCGCATCATCGGCAGGTGTTTGTCCTGCGAGAACTCGAGGGCCGGTCGTACGAAGAGATCGCCGAAATGACGAATTGCAACCTTGGCACGGTGAAGTCGCGGCTGAACCGGGCGCGGGCGGCGTTTGCGGAGATTGTGGGACCGGCGCTCTAACAGGGGCACGGGAAGAGGCACAGTGTGGTGCACAGGGCAGGGGGATGCGGCGTCGGGGATGGAACCCCCCAAAGGGTGGCGGGTATCGATGGTCGATGCCTCGCCGCCTTTCGCTTTCCTGCCGTCAGTTCCGGCACCAGCACGTCGAGTTCGTAGACGGTCTGCTTCCTGAAGGGACCATGCGTGCGCTGCGCACGCATCGCGATGAATGCGCCTGCTGTTCACAGCACGACGTACGCATTCGCCGGTCGTTGTTGGTGCTGCAGGCCCTGCCGGTAATCGAGCCGTCGCATGACTTCCGTGCGCGGCTCTCCGCGCGCCTCCAGCGCGATGCCGCGGAACTTCGGCCCGTGCGCCCGCGCGGCGTTCGCTGGGGAATTGCTGGCGCAATCATCGCGGCGTCGGCTGCGCTGCTGCTGGCCGCGTCGTCGCGCTCTCGCCCCGTGATGCCGATTCGACTGACCCCCGTCCTGACCCGCGCACCGCAGCGCAGTGCAGCCGGCGCGGAGACGCGGGCTCCGCAGATGGCGACGATTACTGCCCCGCCAGTCTTCCGGTTCGAGGCGTTGCCGGGGCGCACCATCCTGCGCGCGGTGCCGTCCACGCCGCGAGGGTCGATGATCCGGCTTCAACTTGCCAGTTCCCCCGGACAGTAGGTCGGCAGCGCAGGCGTCGTGGGGGTATAATTCTCCCCGATGCCGGCCGTCAAACCCAAGTTCCTGAAAACCGCCATCGACACCGGGTCCTTCGACCCGGTGTACGTGCTGTTTGGTGACGAGGATTACCTCAAGGAAGAGGGACTTCGGCGCCTGCTGGCGCGCGCGGTCGACCCGGCCATGCGCGACTTCAACGTCGACATCCGGCGCGGGTCTGAATTGGACGCTGTTAGCCTTCGCGGCCTGCTCGAACAGCTGCCGATGATGGCGGAGCGTCGCGTGGTGGTGATTCGCGATGCACATGCCCTGAAGAAAGCGCCACTGGGCGTGCTCGACGAATACCTCGCCACGCCGTCGACGGACACAATCCTCGTGCTGGTGGTGCCGACCGGGGAGGAACCAGCCAAGACCTGGCCGGCGCGCAGCACGGCGGTGGAATTTTCGCCGCTCAGCGAAGATCAGGTGCTCAAGTGGATTGCGCGCCACATGCAGGAGTCGCTGCACGGGAGCATCACACCGGAGGCAGCGGGCCTGGTGGCGACGCACGTGGGCAATGACCTGGCGCAGATAGCCGGCGAACTGGACAAGCTGCTGAGCTACACCAACGGCGCCGAGGTCGATGCGAGTGCCGTGCAGGCCGTCGTCGGAATTCGCCATGGGGAGACGCTGGCCGACTTGCTGGACTGCGTGGCGACGCGGGATGCGGCGAGGGCACTGGCGATGCTGCCGCGCGTGATGGCGCAACCGAAGACGACGGGCGTGTCGGTGGTGATCGCCCTGACGGCGCAAACCTTTGCGCTGGCGTGGGGATCGGCTGCGCGGGCCGGCGGCATGAACACGGGCACACTCAGTCGCACCTACTTCGACCTGCTCAAGGAAGGCGGAGCGTTCGTTGGACGGCCGTGGGGAGAGGCAATTCAGCAGTGGGTGAAGGCAATCGCCCACTGGGACGCCTCGCGTTGTGACCGAGCGCTGGACCTGCTGCTGGCGACGGACGTCGCGCTGAAGGACACACGCGTTTCTTCGGAAGAACAGATACTGGAAACCCTGGTGCTGGCGCTCTGTGCGTAGCGCAGTGCACGCCAGCATACGACAGAGCAACACAGAGCCGGACCGGGCCCACGTGAACCGCATTCTCCGAATTGTCGTCCTGCTGTCCGTTGCGGCGGCGTCCGCTTCCGCGCAAGTGAGCGGCGACGTCTTTGCGCGCGCGCGTCGCCTGGTGAACGACGGCGAGGCACGGGCCGGCAGGGCGTTGGTCGACTCCGCGCTCGCTGCCGCCGCGCCGGGATCCTCGGCGTACGCAGAGGCGTTGTACTGGCGCGGTGTTCTGGCCGAGGACGGCGATTCGTCGCGCACCGACCTGCTGCGCGTGACGATCGAGTTTCCGCTTTCGCCCCGTGCCAGTGAATCCCTGCTGCGGCTGGCGCAATTGGAGTTCACACGCGGGGACCGCGCGGCGGCGCAGCGTCATCTGGAACGGTTGGCACGAGACCATCCCGACGCGCCGTCACGGGCGGCGGGGCTGTTCTGGATGGGACGCCTGCTGCTTGAGGATGCAAAGCCCATCGAAGCGTGCGCGGCGCTGCGCGACGCACGGCGCCTGATGCCTGCCGGCGACGTTGAACTGGCCAATCAGGTGAACTACTACGCGCGGCCATGCGATGCGCTCGAGGTGGACGCGAAGGCGCGCGCCGACTCGGCCGCCGCGGACTCGATACGCAAGGCCGCCGCGGACTCGATACGCAAGGCCGCCGCGGAGAAGCGTCCCGCGATGACCAAGGGAAAGTGGTCGGTGCAGGTGGCGGCGTTCGGGGATCGCGACGGTGCCGTGGCACTCGTGAAACGGCTCAGGGCGCGCGACCTCGACGCGCGTGTGACGACCGAGAAGCCATGGCGCGTGCGCATTGGGCACTACGCGACACGAGCCGAAGCCGTGGACGTAGCCAGACGGTTCAGCTCCACCAAGTCGAAGGCGCTTGTCGTGGAAGCGGAGGGGCGGTGAGCCGCGACCAGGTTACGCCGTTGATGCAGCAATACCGGGACATCAAGGCGCGACACCAGCACGCCATTCTGTTCTTCCGGATGGGTGATTTCTACGAGATGTTCTACGAAGACGCCGAGACCGGAGCCCGTGTGCTCGGCCTGACACTGACTGCCCGGGGCGACGGCGTGCCGTTGGCCGGCGTACCGGTGAAGGCGGTGAACGAGTACCTGCGGCGGTTGGTGCAGCAGGGTTTCCGCGTGGCGATTTGCGAACAAGTGGAGGACCCGAAGCTCGCCAAGGGGATCGTCAGGCGTGAAGTCATCGAGACGATCACCCCGGGCGCGGCCTTCAACGACGATCTTTTGGATGGCGGGCGCAACAACTTCCTGTGCGCGGTGCGCGTGGACGGCGCATACCTGGGCATCGCTGCCGCTGACCTGTCCACAGGCGAGTTCCGGATGGTGCGTGGCTTGCGCGGCGATGCCGGTGCCGTGCTCGGCCGGCTGACGCCGCGAGAAGTGCTGGTGGCGGCCGGCGACCAGGATGCGCAGGATACGCTGCGTGGTCTCGACGTACTGCTTACCGAACGCGACGCATGGGAGTTCGACGCGGGGATGGCCGCCGACGCGATCGCGCAGCAGTTCCGCGTGCAATCGCTCGAAGGGTTCGGGGTTGGCGCTGATGACACCGTGGCTGTCGGCGCCGCCGGCGCGCTCCTGCGCTACCTGCGCGAACTGCAACCTGCCGGCGTACCGCACCTGGCGCGCCCGACGATGGAGCGACCGGGCGGCACGATGCCGCTGGACGACATGACGCGCCGCAACCTCGAACTGGTGGAGTCGCTGCGCGGCGGCGACGCGTCGGGAACGTTGCTGAGCGTGCTGGATCGCACGCAGACGCCGATGGGCGCGCGGTTGCTCCGGCAATGGCTCCTCGCGCCGCTGACGGAACGCGCCGGCATTGATGCGCGGCTGGATGCGGTTGGGGCATTGGTGCATGACGCCACGGCGCGCGCCGCGCTGCGCGAGGCGCTGGAGGGCGTGCGCGACGTGGAGCGCCTCGCCGGAAAGACCGCGGCCGGGCGTGCCACACCACGCGACCTGCGAGCACTAGGCGATTCCCTGGCGCGACTGCCCGTCGTGCACGGGGCACTGCTGCGTGTCCCTCCGGCCGGGATGCTGGGTCTCGTGCGCGACGGATGGGATGATGCCGCAACCATCGCCGCCGACATCACGGGCATGCTGGTGGAACGTCCTCCACTGACCATCGGTGACGGCGAAACCATTGCGCCAGGCGTGGACGCCGTGCTTGATGACCTGCGCGCAATTGCCGCAGGTGGCAAGGATGCCATCGCCAACCTGCAGGCCCAGGAGCGGGCGCGAACCGGCATCACGTCGCTGAAGGTCGGCTACAACCGGGTGTTCGGGTATTACATCGAGATCACGAATGCCAACAAGGGTCTCGTGCCGGCCGACTACCAGCGGCGGCAGACGCTCACCGGCGCCGAACGCTATGTGACGCCTGCGCTGAAGGAGTTCGAGGAGAAGGTGCTGCATGCGACGGAGCGCACCGAGCAACTGGAACGGGAGCGCTTTGAGGCACTGCGCACCGCGGTGGCGGGAGAGATCGTGCGGCTGCAGCGCGTGGCCGTGACACTGGCGCAACTGGACGTACTGGCCGGACTGGCCGACGTGGCCGCGCGCGAAGGATATGTTCGCCCCGAGGTGACCGACGAGTTCGCGCTGGAGATTACGGCGGGGCGGCACCCGGTGGTAGAGCGGATGATGCCGCGCGATCAGTTCATCCCCAATGACGTGTCGCTGACGGCGGATGCACGCATGATCATCCTCACCGGCCCGAACATGGCCGGCAAGAGCACGATCCTGCGGCAGATCGGGTTGATTGCGCTGATGGCACAGGTGGGAAGCTGGGTGCCTGCGGCGCGTGCCCGCGTGGGCATTGCCGACCGCGTGTTCACGCGCGTGGGGGCGAGCGACAACCTGGTGCGCGGGCAGTCGACGTTCATGGTGGAAATGTCGGAGACGAGTGCGATCCTGCACACGGCGACGGCGCGCAGTCTGGTGCTGCTGGACGAGATTGGCCGCGGCACCTCCACATGGGACGGGGTCAGTATTGCGTGGGCGGTCAGCGAGCACCTGCACGACCGCGTGGGGTGCAAGACCGTGTTTGCGACGCACTACCATGAACTGACGCAACTGGCTGACGAATTAGTGTCAGTTCGCAACTATAATGTGGCGGTGCGCGAGGTCGGCGACGAGATCCTGTTCCTGCACCGGCTGCTGCCGGGCGGCGCGGACCGGTCGTACGGCATCGAAGTGGGGCGACTGGCCGGACTTCCCGCACCGGTGATCGCCCGGGCGCGCACACTGCTGCGCCTGCTCGAGGGCGAAGACCTGGCGGCAGCGCTGGCGGGGCCCGTGCTGAAGCCGGCGCGCGCGCGACATGAGGACGCGCCACAGCTCGGGCTGTTTGCCGCGGCTGCGCCGCATCCGGTGCTCGAGCAGCTAGCGGCGCTCGACCCGAACGCGATGACGCCACTCGACGCACTGGCGCGCTTGGCGACGCTGGTGGCCGACGCCCAGCGGGCCGTGGGCGGATCGTCACCGCCGGCGCGTCGATGAGATACCACCTGATGACCGCCGCGGCGTTCGGATTGGCAGCATGCATCGACCAGTCGGGCGCGCAGAAAGCCATCGACGCCATGCTGCCCAGCGGCGCGCGGCCGGAGGTGATGCCGCGCCTGCTGAACCGACCGTCTCCCTTTGTCTATCCGCGGGCGCTGTTCGACGCCCGCGCCACGGGCGACGTACTCCTCCGGTTGTGGATCGACACGAGCGGGACACCAGTACACGATTCAACGAAAGTTCAGGAGCACGCCGTGCACGCCGCGTTCGACAGTGCCGCCATGGCGGGTGCACACGCCCTGCGTTTTTCGCCGGCCATGCAGGGAGGCCAGCCAGTGGCGGTTTCGGTGCTGCTGCCGGTGCAATACAGGCGCCCGGGTGCGCCAGAATAGATCAGCGAACATCAGAGTGCAGCAGCCCGTGACAGACATGCCCAACCCTTTCGAGCATCCCGCCATGACCGAGCACGAACGCCACCGCGCACCGTACGACAACATCCTCGACACGATCGGGTGGACGCCACTGATCCGACTTACGCGGGTCACGAAGGGAATCATCACGCCCGTCTATGGCAAGGCGGAGTTCTTCAATCCAGGCGGCTCGGTGAAGGACCGCATTGGGTTGCCCATCATCGAAGCGGCCGAGCGCTCGGGTGCGCTGAAGCCAGGCGGCACGATTGTCGAAGGGACGAGCGGCAACACGGGAGTCGGACTCGCACTCGCGGCCGCGCTGAAGGGATACAAGTGCATCTTCACGATGCCTGACAAGATGTCACAGGAGAAAGTGCGCCTGCTCAAGGCGTTTGGCGCCGAGGTGATCATCACGCCGACCGCCGTGCCGCCGGATCATCCGGACAACTACGTGGTGATGGCGAAGCGACTGGCCAAGGAGACGCCGAATGCCATCTTCGCGAACCAGTTCTACAACGAGGCGAACCCGGACGCGCACTTCGCGACCACCGGGCCTGAACTCTGGGAACAGACCAACGGAAAGATCACGCATTTCGTGGGGGCGGCCGGCACGGGTGGCACGCTCACCGGAACGGGGCGCTTCCTGAAGTCGCAGAACCCGAAGGTGCAGATCGTCGGCGGCGATCCGGCGGGGTCGATCCTGGCGGAGACCTGGCGGAGCCAGGGGGCGTCGCACGGAGACGGCGCGCCGTACAAGGTGGAAGGCATTGGGCAGGACAAGGTGCCAGGGACGCTCGACATGAGCGTGATCGACGAGTATCAGACGGTCAGTGACCGCGACTCCTTTGCCATGGCGCGGCGGCTCACGCGCGAGGAAGGGATGTTCGTAGGCGGTTCGGCGGGGCTGATCACGCACGTGGCGCTGAACGTCGCGCGCCGGGTGAACGACCCGAATGCGCTGGTGGTGACATTCCTGTGCGACACGGGCGAGCGGTACCTGTCGAAGCTGTACAACGACGAGTGGATGCGGGAAAACCAGATGATGGACAGCGAGAAGGCGACGCTGGGCCAGTTGCTTGGCGCCAAGACGGGCGACACGCCGATCGTGGTGAGCACGGCGGCAGGCGCCACGGTGCGGCAGGCCCTGCGGCTGATGAGCCAGCACGACGTGTCGCAGCTGCCGGTGCTCGACGGCACCAACTGTGTGGGTTCCGTGAGCGAGAGCGTGCTCGCATCGCGCGGCCTCGAGGATTCACGGGTGCTGGACCGCACCGTGGGTGATGTGATGGAGGCGCCATTTCCGGTGGTCGACGACGGACAGCCGGTGGACAGCGTGGTGAAGCTGGTGACGAAGAACAACCCGGCCGTGCTCGTACGCCGTAACGGTGCGATTGCCGGCATCCTGACGCGCTCGGACCTGCTGCACTTCCTGATGGCCCGGTGACCGCATGAAGATCACGGTGATGATGGGCGGCACGTCCGCCGAACGCGACGTCTCGCTGGCGTCGGGGGTGCGGATTGTGGAGGCGCTACGCACATGCGGGCACATCGTGACGCCGATGGATCCGGCGGCTGGCGTGCTGACGGAACGCGAGTTCGCCGACCTGACGAGCGGAGCGATGAAGCGTGAGCCTCCCACCCTGGAACAGCTGCGGCGTCTCGAACGCGCGGAACTGAGTCCAATTCTCACGACGCTGCCCGCGGTCCGCGAGGCCGACGCCGTCTTCCTCGGGTTGCATGGCGGACACGGGGAGGACGGCACACTGCAGGCCATGCTGGATTCGGCGCGGGTGTGCTATACGGGGAGTGGCCACCTGGCGAGCGCACTCGCGATGGACAAGGACTTGTCGAAGACACTGTTCCGTTCGGCGGGCGTGACGACGGCCGACTGGCTGATGGCGCCGGTCACCGCCGAGCAGGTGGAGCGGGTGATGGGATGGCCGGTCATCGTGAAGCCGTCGAAGCAGGGATCGACGGTCGGACTGACGAAGGTCGACGCTCCGGATGGACTGGCCCATGCCGTGGAGGAGGCATTCCTCTACGATGACGAGGTGATGATCGAGCGGTTCATTCCCGGGCGCGAGCTGACCGTGGGTATTCTTGGCGACGACGCGCTTCCGGTCGGAGAAATCATCCCGAAACACGAACTCTACGACTACGAGTGCAAGTACACGGCAGGCATGGCCCGCGAGGAATTTCCAGCGAAGCTGACTACGTTGCAGAGCGCCACGGTACAGGCGCAGGCGCGCCGGGCATTCCGCGCCCTGAAGCTGGGGGGGTACGCGCGCATTGACTTCCGCATGACGGATGACGGAACATTCTATTGTCTGGAGGCGAACACGCTTCCGGGAATGACCGAGTTGAGCCTCATTCCGCAGGCGGCAGCGGCGGCGGGGGTTTCCTTTGCCGCACTGTGCGAGCGGATCGTACAGCTGGCCCTGCGCACGAGGGGAGGACAAGCCTGATGACGACACCGCGGATGGCAGCGGCCGCACTCGCCGGCGTACCGGCAGGAGTGCAGGCCCAGGGTGTGTGGGCCGGACGCCGGCAACTCTTCGTCCGATTTGCCGGCGAGGCGGAGACGGCGACGATGTACACCTCGGCGGCGCTGCTCAAGGAGATCGAGCGCCAACTGGTGCGTTCGAAGTTTCATTCGATTGCGATCGGTGGCCGTGATCCGCTGGGGAACCTCGAGTTCCTGACGATGGCGTTTGGTGGCACGGCCATGCCGGTGCCGCTGATGCTCGACAGCGACGGACAGCGACCGGAAGCGCTCGCCCTGCTGGCGCCGCACCTGGCGATGACACAAGTGACCGTGGAGTTCGTGGGACCCGACGGGATGCGCGCAAGCGCCATCGACACCCTGGCAGCGGCGGCAGGCGCCGGCTGCGCCCATGCGCTGGTACTGTGTCCGCGGGACGACACCAGTGACAGTCAATTGCTTCGCCTGATCGAGCAGGCGCACGCCACGAGCGCGGAAACTGCCGTGGTGATCCATCCGTTCCTCACCGGGGATCCCCCCATGCTCGACCGGCGGTGGTCGATGCTGCTGGAGCAGGCGATGACGCTGCATTCACATACCCGGCTGGTGCTGCGCCTCCCTGCACCAGCCGCCCTGCGGTGACGATATTTCAGGCATGAGCCACGCCACTCCCCCTCCGGTAGATCTCCACCCGTCGCGCCAGGCCGGCACGGCGGTGGCGTGGCTGCTGGGCATCAACATTGCGGTGTACTTCCTGCAGGTGACGGTGGTGAGCCCGAGCGACCTGTTTGCGATGCTCGGGTTCCACTCGAGGAATCTCGGAGGGCTGGGTCGCGCGTGGTGGACGATCGGCACGTACATGTTCGTCCACGGGGGCTTCTGGCATCTCGCGCTCAACATGTACACGCTCTGGCTGTTCGGTCCGCGCGTGGAGCGCGCGTGGACGGCAGGTGAATTCACCCGGTTCTACCTGTTCTGCGGATTGGGCGGGTGGTTCCTGCACCTGTTCATGGCCGGCGACGGCGTGCTCATCGGTGCGTCAGCGGCGGTGATGGGCGTGATGCTCGCGTATGCCACCCTCTGGCCGCACGAACGGATGTACCTGTTTGGCGTAGTCCCGATGACCGTGCGGTGGTTGATGGTGCTGGTGGTGCTGATGAACCTGCTGGGCGGGATGTCCGTGTTGCCCGACAGCGGCGTAGCGTACCTGGCGCACCTCGGCGGGCTGGGTGCGGGGTGGTTGTACCTGCGCACGTCGGCATCGGTCAGCCTGGCCGGCATGCGGCGGCATGTAGAACCGGTACCCGACCTGCCCGAGGAAGACCTGCCGCGTGCGGTGCCGAAGTCGCATCGACCGCCGCGCGGACGCGATGCCGACGATGCCGTGGCGCGCAGCAAGGCCGTGACAGCACGGCGCACGCCCGGCACACGTAAGCGCCCGGTCGACGTGCGTGCGCCGGCCGATAGCGACGCGACGCGCCTTGACGGCGTGCTCGACAAGATCTCCGCTTCGGGGCTTGCAAGCCTGACGGCCGAGGAACTCCAACTACTCGACGACGCGTCAAAGCGCCGCCGGCGGGACTGACATGCCGCGGACCGACCTGCTTGAGACCTTCGCGAACCCATACCGGGAGCGCGGTTACGAGATCCACATGACGTGCGACGAATTCACGTCGCTCTGTCCGCTGGGTGGCGTGGAATCGGATGCCGCTGAATTGGAGCTGCTCACGGGCGGTGCGCCAGACTTCGGGATCATCCACATCACATACATCCCGGGCGCGACGTGCCTGGAGCTGAAGAGCCTGAAGCTCTACCTGTGGAGCTTCCGCAACGACGGGATCTTCTACGAGCGCGCGGTGAACCGCATTCTCGACGACTTGTCGGCGGCGTGCCAGCCCGTGTCCATGACGGTCGTGGGCGACTTCAATGTGCGCGGCGGAATCAAGTCGGTCATCACGGCGAGGTACACGGCGAAAGGTTGACCTTGCTGAAACGGGAAACGAACGACGGTGAACTGCAGTTGCCAGTTCACCGTCGTTCGTTCATTCGTCATCTACCGAATGAGCGGTTCCTACGTCGCGTGCCATCCGACGGATCCCCGGCGGCCCGGGTTCCAGCGAGGATACGTGCCGAGCAGGCGCAAGCTGCTGGCGGCTGCCGCCATTTCCTCGAGGACGACGCGGACCACCGGTTCGCCAAAGGCGTGGTCGAATTCGAGAAAGAAGAGATAGCTCCACGGATTTCCGGTAGGGCGCGACTCCAGCCGGCGGATGTCCATGCCGTGGCGGGCGAGCGGTTCGAGCACCCGCAACAGGGATCCCGGCCGATCTTCGTGCGTGATGATCGCCGTCGTGCGTGCGGGCGTGCCGGTGGGCACCACTTCCGGGGCGTTCGCAATGACAAGGAAGCGCGTCTGATTGTCGGCGCGGTCCTCGATGTCGGGGGCGAGCACCGAGAGCTTGTAGCGCAGCGCGGCATTCCGGCTGGCGACGACGGCGATTTCCGGATCGCCGACATTGGCCACGTCATGCGCGGCGCCCCCGGTATCGTAGACCGGATGCACCTCGAGGCGAGGCTGTGAGGCGAAGAACTTCCCGCACTGCGCAAGCGCGACCGGATGGCTCAATACCATCTTGACGCCGTCGAAGGTGGCACCGGGCGGGCCAAGCACGCAGTGGTGCACGTTGACCACGGTCTCGCCCGTCGCATGCACGGCGGGTGCGGCCGTGATGGCGTCGTGCGCGGCCGCGATGCCGCCCACGATGGTGTTCTCAATCGGGATGAGTCCACGCTGGGCGGCGCCAGATTGCACGGCCCGAATCACATCACTGAAGTCGCGACATGGCAGCGAGTCCGCTCCGCCCACCCAGAACTGCTGAATAGCCTCCTCGGAGAAGGCGCCCAGTTCGCCCTGAAAGGCAACGCGGAACGGTGTCTCGCCCATGTCAGCGAGCGACCTGCGGCACATCAAGCACGGTGATGGGGCCCAGGTGGAGTGCGTCAATGCCGGCGCGGATCTTGGCCACGTCACCGACCACCACGAGCGTCGCCGTGCCCACGGGGAGGTACTTCCTGGCGACGCGCTGCACGTCGGCCGCAGTGACCTGGTTGACCTTCGCCACAAAATCGCCGAGTGATGCAAGGGGCAGGCTGTAGGTTCCGAGGTCCACGAGCTGGGCCGCCACCTGCGAGTTGGTCTCGAAGCGTTGGGGCACGCCGAGTGCCACGTAGGCCTTGGCCCGGTCAAGCTCCGCGGCGTCAACCTCGAGGTCGCGTAGCATCCGCAGTTCCTTGAAGACTTCGACGAGCGAGCTGTCCGTAACGCCTGTCCGCACGCTACTGGAAACGACGAACGGCCCCGCGAGCGGCGCCCACGAGAAGCGCGACGAGATCCCGTACGTGTACCCCTTGGTCTCCCGCAAGTTGGAGTTGAGACGCGACGAGAACGACCCCCCCAGAATGGTGTTCATCACCATCAGCGCCGGGTAGTCTGGACTCAGGCGATCAGCGCCCGGTGCGCCGAGATAGATGACCGACTGCGCCGCGTTGGGCTTGTCGACCAGGAATATCCTCACCTGCGTGTTGCTGACCGGCTTGGCGGTAACGGCGGCCATCGTCCGGGACGCCGCGCCGCGGGTCCAGCCGTCGAAGCGCCGGGCGAGCAGCGCGCGCATCTCGGGAACCGTGACGTCGCCGACGACCACGAACCTCGCGCGTTCGGGAACGAACGTCTGCTCGTAGAATGTGCGTACGAAGGCAGAATCGAGGGCCGCCGCGGTGGCGGAATCGCCATCGGACGGGCGGTGGTACGGATGCCCTGGCGGGAAGACCAGCTGGTTGAACGCCAGCGCCGCCAGCACGTTGGCGTTGTCGCGACGTTGCAGGATGCCGGCCAGGCGGAGATCGCGCTGGCGGCGCACATCGGCCGCGCGAAAGGTCGGGCGCAGCACGACGTCACCGAGCAGATCAAGGGCCTCTCCGAGCGTACGCTTCGGGACGTTCAGTGAGATGGTGAACGCATCGGTGCCGGCGCTGGCAAACAACTGCGCGCCGAGGAAGGCCAGTTCGCCCTGCAGGGCGTTGGCGTCGCGGGTGCCGGCGCCCTCGGTGAGCATGCGTGTCGTAAAGGACGCGAGTCCAGGCTGATTGGCGTCGAGTTTTGTGCCACCTGAAATGACGAGCGTGACTTGCACCAGCGGCAGCTCGTGCTGCTGCACGAGTTGCAGCTGAATGCCCTTGGGAAGCGATGCGCGCTCCAGCGTCGGGAGCTTGAGGACCGGCGGCTTGTCGAGGGTCGGCACCTGCGTGCGATCAAACTGCTGGGCAAACGCCGCAACGGGTGCGACGGCAAGGACGATGAGTGTGGAGTATTTCACTGGATGACCGCCTTCCTGGCCGCGAGGTCAAGCTTGCCCTGCGGGACGACAGATGCCATCACGCGGCTGGTCCGCAGGTACTTCTGGACGACGCGCTGGACCTCGGCCGCCGTGACGGCCTTGTAGCGGTCGAGATCGGCCTGGAACGAATCGGGAATTCCGGTCTGGTAATAGTAGGCATTGAGGCGATCAGCTTTTCCCGCGACCTGCTGAATGCCGCGGAGAAACGAGGCTTCCGTGGCGTTCCTTGCCTCCTCGAGTTCGCGCGCCGTCGGACCATCCTTGGCGAGGCGCGCGAGTTCGAAGTCGATGACCGAACGCAGGGTATCGAGTCCACGTCCAGGACGGGCCGTGGCAACGACGGAGAAGTCGCCGTCGAGTCGCTTGCCGTCCTGATATGCCTGCACGGCCGTGGCGATTTCCCCGGTATAGACGAGGGCCTGCGTCAGCCGGCTGGTGCGCGACCCGGCGAGGACATACGACGCAATCTCGAGTGCGGCATCGTCAGCCTGCCAGCCCTTGACCGTGTGCCAGTTGAGATAGAGGCGCGGGAGCTGCACGCGGTCCTCGAGCACGATGGCCGTGTCCTTCACGGTGAACGGCGCGGGCGTGGGGCGATCGAGCGCGGGGCCGCGCGGGATGTCGCTGAAGTACTTCCTGACGAGGGCGCGCACGTCATCAGGCTTCACATCGCCCGCCACCACGAGCGTGGCGTTGTTGGGGGCGTAGTAGCGTCGGAAGAAGTCCTTGACGTCCTCGAGCGATGCCGCCGACAGGTCGGCCATCGACCCGATGACGGGCCATGAATACGGATGCCCGGTGGGGTAGAGCAGTTTGGGCAGGTGGTCGTTGACCATGCCGTACGGCTGGTTCTCGTAGCTCTGGCGCCGTTCGTTCTTCACGATGTCGCGCTGGAGATCGACCTTGGGTTTGTCCATCGGAGGGAGCAGCCAGCCCATGCGGTCGGCTTCCAGCCACAGCATGAGGGGCAGCGCCGTGCTTGGTCCATCTTCGTAGTAGTTGGTGCGGTCCTCCGTGGTGGAGCCGTTGTTGTTGGCGCCGGCAGCTTCGAGGAGGCGGTCGAACTGTGGATACGGGGCATTCTGCGAGCCCATGAACATCAGGTGCTCGAAGAGGTGGGCGAAGCCGGTGCGGCCTGGCTTCTCGTCACCGGAGCCGACGTGGAACCAGACGTTGGTCGTGGCAATGGGTACGGAGTGATCCTCATGGATGATGAGGGTCAGGCCGTTGGGCAGCGTGTCGACCGTTGCGGGGACGCG
>Ga0334722_10001123_pt1 | contig 34858 bp, 54 predicted proteins | sample C3_bottom_MG_FD_207210 | JGI IMG/M metagenome (GOLD analysis project Ga0334722, IMG submission 207210) | Sediment microbial communities from Yellowstone Lake, YNP, Wyoming, USA - C3_bottom | ecosystem: Environmental > Aquatic > Freshwater > Lake > Sediment | place: USA: Wyoming | collected... | reverse complement strand
AAGTTCTAAAGACCTACGAAGGACTTCATCACGACCTTGCTAACGCCGTTCGAACGGCGTTTGAACGGCGTTTGAACTCTGGAACTGGAACTGGAACTGGAACTGGAACTGGAACTGGAACTGGAACTGGAACAAGTACGTTAGCCCGAAACGAAAACTCGAAACCAGAGCGAAAGCCACCAAAAGTAATCGCATTCGATCATGACACCGGATCGTTTTCAGGAATTGAAGACGCAGACCTAGCATTGTGGCGTGAGGCAAATCCGGCCATTGACGTGGAACGCGAGATAAAGGCGGCCGCGGTATGGCTTAAAGCCAACCCGAAAAACCGGAAAAAAAACAACGAGCGCTTCTTGGTTAACTGGCTATCCAGATCGCAAGAGAAAGCTCCAGGCACCGGCGGTAAACGCGGCAAGGCTGAACCTGACTGGATAGCCGAGGCGAGAAAACGAAAGGAGGCCGATGAACAGACAGGAATTTGACGGCGCCATACTAGGATTAATCGACAGCTTTGACCACGACCAGGCAAAGCGCCAGGCAGATGATTGGTTTAAACGAATGCGGCGGCGCAAGGTCAAGATTGAGGAACTTAAAGAGGCCATCGATCGGGTATGCGATGTTTTCCGGGGCAGATGGCCCAACTACTCAGACCTTATTCAGACCATCGGACAACTGCGCCTCGAAGCTCGTGACCGGCAAAAATCAAAAGAAATGCAGACCGATGACCGCGGCGGCGCGCCGGTCGACATCAGCAAATATGCCAAGAAGGCACTGGAAGCGATGCGCAAATAACGCGACTTGGCGATCGAAAGGATCCACATGGATAAAACAGTTAACCCCGGAGGCGAAGACGACATGACAATCCAGGTCCCCGGACACCCGCCGGTAAAAACGAACCTGCCAAAACTGCAGGCGGCCGTCGAGGCCATCAAGGCCCAGCAGCTCCCGTTATTCGAGGGCGAAAAGGTGTTCGCCATGATCGGCAAACTGAAAGCCGCCGGGATCGAGCTAGACAAAGACAGCGGGATCCCAAAGATACGGGAAGAGCGCCGATTTATTGTGACGGCGCAAGTCTGCGGCATCGGCCACGACCTTATCAAAGGAATCCTGATCCGGGCCGTTCATTTCGAGATTATCAAAGCCGAGGAACTGGTCTAGAGTGCCGATCCTACCCGAAAACCGCGATCGCTATCCGGAAAATTGGCCACAGATCAGGGGAGAAATTTTAGCGCGAGCAGGCGAAACGGGAGAAGGGGAAGAGCGGGAAGAGGCCCGATGCGAATGGTGCGGGGCCGAGAATCGTAAACCACATCCGGTCACCGGATCGATGGTCGTGCTGACGATCGCCCACCTGGACCACCAGCCGGAAAACTGCGATCCGACGAACCTGCGGGCGCTCTGCCAGAAATGCCACAACGGATATGACGTGCGCCATCGGCGATCGACGCGGGCGCGAAACCGGGTAGCTGCCGGACAGATGGAGTTGATTAATGGACAAGCAAACATTTAGCAAGCCGGACACCTGTAAAAAAGAGCAGACGTGCACCGCCTGCCGCGGCTTTATCGCAAAAGGGTGCCCGCTCCACCAGGAATATCTGGCATGGAAAGCAGACGATAATGTGGGCCTAATGGTCTTCGGGAACGCGCCGCCGGCCGAGCCTTCTGCTGCGGTTAAAACCCTGACAGATTATGACGAGGTCCGCCGGGCCCACGGCCTGGAGCCAAACCTAAGAGAGGATGCGAAAAGAGACATGGAGCAGAAAGACACCGACACAACGGATAACCCGCCATTTATGGTCGAGGTCCCGGTCACGATCATGAGAATCAACGGCGAGACAAGCACCAAAATTTATATCACGGCGCCGACAGGCGAAGAGGCGGGCAAGCTGATGAAATTCATCGGCATACCCACGATGCTCGCGATGCGCGAACTGACGCCCGGCGAAGCAATGCGGCTCGCGACCGATGAGATTAGCCCGGCCAGAACGCACGGGCCCAGGCCGGAGTGAAGCTCGCGGCCGTCGACCCGGGACTGGCCACAACGGGCCTCGCCGTCTTGCTGGGTGATCAGGTTATCGCCCACCAGACCATCCGCCGCGGCAAAAAAGAGATCAGCGCCGCGGTGATGAAAAAGACGATCGCCTGGCTGGATGGACAGCGCCCGGACATCGTGGTGATCGAGGGATATTTCCCGGAAGGATGGCGGCAGACGCAACCACTTCAAGCCCATGCAATGTCGGCATTCGTCTGCGAGCTGACGATCCGGATATGCGCCCTGGGTCTGCCTTATTTTATCGTTCATCAGCAGGACCGGATGGTGATCCCGGAGATCGTGGCCAAGATGTCTCTCGGCGGCGATAAGGTCAGCGAGCACGTGGTCGACGCGATCCGTCACGCGATCGCGGCGAAAATGACGGCGACAAGCATACTCCAAGAGAGGAAGAAAGGAGCGCTATGAGGGAACGGAAGTTTAGAGCCCTGAAAAACGGAGTCTGGCACACCCTGGACCTTACTAATAGCCGGAGCTGGTCCAGGAAACTACTCAGGCTAATGACTGAAAGCAATACCTTTATCGACTTCGAAACGCCCATGCTGGAGTTCACGGGCTCAAGGGACAAAAAAGGCCAGGCGGTTTATGAGGGCCATATCGTCAAGGACAAATACACCACATTTAAAGTCGAGTTCAAGTGGGGCGGCTGGCGCTTAGAGCGAATCAAGGGCCCCCGCGGATTCCCGGCATTTTACGATCGCATCGCCAGCCTGGAAGTCATCGGCAATATCTACCAAAACCCCGAACTACTGGAGGGCGGAAGTGGATAAAAAAGAGCGCGCAATGCTGGCCGTTTACCTTTGTCTCGCCGGCGCCCTGATCGTGATCCTCATAGGCGTAACGTCCGGGATCATCACCGTGACCACGGCCGTCAAGGCAAGCCAGACCAAGCTCGAGCGCCTGCAGTTCGAAAACCGGGCGCTCAGGGCTGAAAAGGCGGCACAGGACAGAGCGAGCGCGATCACGACAAAAACGATCGAGGCCAGAGTAAACGAGATTCTGAACGACATTATTGTCGAGAAAGATAAAGGGAAGCGGTGAGCGTCGATCAAAAAAAACTGATACCGCGCAAGAACGGCAAGACCGGAATATCTAGCGCGATCGCCGAGGAGGAAGTCGCCGCGGCGCTCCGAAGAATGTGTCAGGATCGCGGGCATCATGAGTACGAGACGGTCCTGATCTGCCGGCACTGCAGAGCATTGGCGGAAATGCCAAAACAAGCAAGGGCCGCGAATCGCAAGCAGCGAAGGCGGAAGAGATGATCGGGCCTATATTTATGGTATGCCCACCCGTGAAGGCGACCTATATGATGATCGGCTTATATCTTAGGCCCGGGAACATGCTCGAAATCAATCAGAATTACCCGGTCAAATTGCCCTGCGGGAAACGGGCCGCCTTCCATGCGCTGATCGGAAAGAATTGATGCAAAAACCGAGGATCGGCCCGCCGCCAAGCAAGGCCGAGCTCGACGCAGCGCGACTAGCCTCCATCGCCGCCTTTGCCGCGGCCGACAAGGCCCAACGGGCCTATTTGTCGTTAATAGAGCGGGCGAGATTCGACGTGGAAAGCAAGACACAGTTTTTGTTTAGAGAGACAATGCAGGAAAAGCCAAGGAGCGGCAGTTGAGCAAAAACCTAAGAGATGTAGACCTCATAGAATATCCAGAAATAAGCCTAGCGCTCTCGGTCCTAGAGACGCTCAAGCACGTGGCAACCCACGGCTGGCCTCATGCGGTCGATTCCGATGGCCAGCCCACACAAAAAGGCAAAAGAGCAAGCCATGCCATCGCCTATGATCCAGCAGCGGTATCCCGATTGCGGATATTCGAGCAGGAACTGAAGGACCTGGCCGCAGATGCTATGGATTGGCTGGGCGATCGCGAGAATGAGGTGGTGGGCTGCGAATATGAGAAATCCCAAAAAGCGGCCGACTGCACACAAGGGTATCGACCGTGCGGATTCTTGACCGGCGATGGGCGATGCCGGCTGGGGAGAAAATGATGATAGGGACGCTCAGACAACGCATCAACGGTCCGTGCATCGCGTACATACAAGGGATGATTACCGAGGGAGAACTGCAATCCGACATAAATGATATCCGCACAGAGCATGGATTCCCTGCGCTTACCGAAGAACAATGGGCAGCCTATCTTGACAACATAAAAACAAGAATGGATAATATTGGCGATTAATACGTTTACCAACTCTAAAAACCGTCAGCGGGCCCCAATCTCCGGGGCCTTTTTTAATGCCTATGAAAATAGCCGAGCGCAAAGTCTATGAGGCCGTCTACCGCCGAGCCACTCGCCAAGACGAAGACGGAACCGATTACCTGGCCTGCGAGAGATGCGGTCATAATGGGACCAAGTACCGCCTCGAGATGGCACATGAGGTCTTCACGGGCCAAGGCGGAGAGACCACCGAAGAGAACGTGCGCCTCTGGTGCTACAAGTGCCACAGGGAAAACGACCACGGAGAACGGGTATGCTAAAAACCCAGGACCGGCCAGCCGTCATCGTTATTTGCGGCTCCCCCGGCTGTGGGAAAACCACCTACGTCAAGAGACACGCCAAGCCCGGCGACCTAATCCTGGATAGAGATGCGATCTGGCAGGCGCTAACAGGGCAGCCTTACTACTATTCACCGGAGGCCCTGGCCCCTTTTGTGGCGGCGGCCTGGGATGGCATTCTAGTTAGACTTGAGCAACCATCAAGCATCTATCGTGCATGGATCGTGGTCGGCGCTCCACGGCCAGAACAAAGGCAAGAATTAGCCGATCGACTAGGCGCTAAGATAATTCTTATCGACGCACACAAGCAAGAATGCTACGACCATATAGGCAGGGATGCACGCCGATCGCAAAACGCCGGCGCCTGGCAAGAGATCGTGAATAGGTGGTTTAAAAATTATGAGGCGCGAGAGGGCGACGTGCTAATCAAGCCAGAGTAGACATGCCCATAAAAGCCAAGAAGCCGTGCCCGAGCCCGAGATGCCCGAACCTGACGACCGGCGGTTTTTGTCTGGACCACCAGAAAAAAACCGAGCGCGTCTACGATTGGAATTGGGCGAAGTATTCCAAGGCCTATCTGGTTGCCAACCCATGGTGCAGTTGCGGCAGACCAAGCGTGGCGACCGATCATATCAAGCCAGTCGCGAGAGGCGGATCAATGTGGGATCCGACCAACCACCAGCCGCTCTGCAAGGCGTGCCATAACAAGAAGACAGCGGCCGAGAGAGACTAAAAGCCCCACTAAAAGCGGTGCCTGAGATTAGCCAAAAAGCAGGGCAAAGTGTCGCGTGTGCCCACAGGCATTTAACGCTATCAACCTAAATGCATGAAGGGGGGGTATCTGGCCCGCTGACCTGCGGCTTTGCCGGACCCGCTTCCTCTCGCGTTTAAATTCGCAAGTTAGCGTAGGGGGGGTGGGAGGCCAGCCCTAAGATATGGACATCCAAACCATCGCCATAAACAAGGTCCACCCGGCGCCCTACAATCCCCGGATTGAGCTCAAGCCCGGAGACCCCGAGTACGATAGGCTTGCCCAGGTCATAGCGGAATTTGATCTAGTCGAGCCGCTCGTCTGGAACGAGCAAACCGGCAACCTTGTCAGCGGCCACCAGAGGCTCAAGATACTAAAGGCCCGCGGCGATAAGACCGTAAAAGTGTCCGTAATTAACGTCGATTTAGAGCGCGAAAAGGCCCTAAACGTGGCGCTCAATAAGACCGGCGGCGATTGGGACCTCGAGCAACTCGCTTACGTGCTCGCCGACATCGAGGCGGCGATGGATCCCGAGCTAACCGGATTCAGCATAATGGAGATCGCCGACATCGCGGCCATCGCTAACCACACCGGAAGCATGGCGGAATACGCCGCCCTGATCGACGCGCCGGTAAAGCGGCAAATGGGCGAGGTCAGCAAAGAGATCGTGACCGTCACGCTCCGGGCGAGCAAGGGAATCATCACCCGGGAAATCGAAGCCGATATCCGGGCCCGGTACGCTCACAAGGGAATCGCGATCGAGAGCACCCGGGCGCCGAAATGACCAAGGGCGTCTATGAGCGCTGCGGGCCGGAGCAACTCCAAAGCCGGCGCCGGCTCCTCGAGCGCCTGCAGCGTGAAACCTGGGGCGTGAAGCTGGCCGTCACCCAGGACATCATAAAGCGCAGCCTCGCGATCGGTCCGCCCGCCTTGCTTTACAGCGGCGGCCGGGATTCCACCGTGCTCCTGCACCTGGTGGCAGGTTTTCTGACGCAGAAACCCCACCAGAAACCCGCCGGCCAAAACCAGACCGCCCCGAAATTGATCGTGATGCACAATAACACGACGCTCGGGCGGCCAGGGGCCCTCGATTGGGCCCGATCCTTTGTTGATAAAACGTCAAAAGCGGCCAAACCGGCCGAGATAACCTACATCGAGACGACGGTCGACGAGGACCCGATCGCGATGTGGGACCGAACCGGATATTATCCCGTGCTCAGCAAGCGCGGATTTACGAAATATAAGCGGGCGATCCCGGGCCTTCGGGTCAGCCCGGTCCAGTGCTGCTACCAACTGAAAGAGAAATATGCCAACGCGGTGCTCCGGACCTTTCGGATCCGCGTCGTGTTTTGGGGAAATCGGGCCGACGAAAGCCAGCGCCGGACATTCGGGATGCTCGACAACGGCATGCTTTTTAAGCCGAAGAAATATCGCTGGTACCAGAGCTACCCACTGGCGCATTGGACCGATGCCGACATCGACAGTTACCTAAAAGGAAACAATATCGAGTACCCGCCGGCGGCGAGCCTCGAGACGGGCTGCCTGCCGTGCTGCACCGACATCACGATGCTGCCAAACAACAGCAGCCGGCTATTTAGCCAGGACCGGCCGACCTGGGAGCGATACATGCGTGCCGGCATCGGCGCCCACCGCGTGATGTGCGGCGACGCCACCAGCGCGGATCATATGGAAAAACTCATGGGCGGGAAGAAAGCGGAGATCGTCTTCACGGACCCGCCCTATGGCGTAAGTTATGACAGCAAAGCCGGCCACGGAATAATTAAGAACGACGGCAAGCGCGATGACGACCTCTTTAAAATGCTGACGGCCGCGCTCACGCTCGCCGGCTCCGTGACCACAGACACCGCGGCCTTTTATATTTGGCACGCGAGCGCAACGCGCCGGGAATTCGAGGACGCGATCATGGCCGCCGGCCTGCTCGAGAAGCAATACATCATCTGGGCTAAGCCCAGTTTCGTCCTCGGGCGCGCGCATTATCACTGGCAGCATGAGCCCTGTTTTTATTGCGAGAAAGCCGGCCAGAGCGCGGAGTGGTTAGGCGATCGGTCACAAGGGACCATCTGGCACGTTACCGCCCGGAGCGAGAGCGGCGATCGGATGGGGTCAGTCTGGCTAATGGTATTCGAATAACAACCGGCGAAGGCAACGAGCTCTACCTCGCGCCCAAAGCACCGAAAAACAAGAAGCTCCGGACGCTGCGGTTAAAAGCCGGCGACGGCTTAGTGATCACGCCGCCGGCGAAGACCACAGACCTATGGGAAGTGGAAAACGACACGGGAAAATATGATCACCCGACCCAAAAACCCGTGGCCCTTTCTTATAAGGCGCTCAAGAATTCAAGCGGCGCCGGCGCGATCGCGCTCGATATGTTTGGAGGCAGCGGATCGACGCTCGTCGGCGCCGACCATCTCGGCCGCCGCGCCCGGATCATGGAGCTCGACCCCAAGTATGTCGACGTAATTGTCCGGAGATACGCAAAACTGAAAGGCTTGCCAGACGACTGGTGGCCGGAGGCGACGAATGAAACCAGGACCGAAACCGCAGCCGACGCACTTAACGCTGCTCAAGAACAACCCGGGCCACCGGCCGATCAACGACAAGGAGCCGAAACCAAGGCCGATCGCGCCAAAGTGCCCGTCGTGGCTCCATAAATATGCCAAGACAGAATGGAGGGTCAGGGCTAAACAGCTCGACGCCCTCGGCCTTTTAACGGAAATCGACGGCACAGCCTTCGCGGCCTATTGCCAGAAGTATGCCGAGTGGAGAGAGGCAACCGAATTTTTGATTGCGAAGGGTACCGTCTTCCCGATCAGACACCCATCCCCCGGCCTCGATGAGAACGGTAAACCGATCCTGGGCGGAATTAAATATCTGCAGCAGGTGCCCCAGGTGGCCATCGCAAGCAAAGCCCTGGCTCATATGCGGGCCTTTTTGCAGGAGTTCGGCATGACACCATCAGCGCGAACTGGCCTATCGGTACCGGAAAAAGAGATAGGCAATGACAACATCTTCGATACCTAAGCCGCTTTTCGTCTCTCCGGTACCGGATTATGTGCCCGGGGCATGGTTTGACACGGCGGCGGTCGAAAGGTTCTTGGAATTTTCCAGTAAATGCCGCCACATCAAGGGCAAGTGGGCGGGATCCCCTTTCGAGTGGGAGCCCTGGCAGATTGAATATTACGTCGCGCCGGTCTTCGGATGGAAACACCCGGACGGGACGCGGATCATCAAGACGGTTTATATCGAGGAACCGCGGAAGAATGGCAAGACCACCGCGGCCAGCGTCACGGCGCTCTATCTCTTATCAGCCGATCGGGAGCCCGGCGCCGAGGTTGTGGCGGGGGCAACAAAGAAAGACCAGGCCAAGCAATGCTTTGACCCGGCGGCCAAGATGGTCGAGGCCTCCAAACCGCTATCGAAGCGGCTGACGGTTTACAAAGGCGCGATCGTTTATCAGGCCACGGACAGCAGTTTTAAAGTCATCACGGCCGATGCCAAGTACGAACAAGGCCTGAATATTCACGGCGCGATCATCGACGAGCTGCACGCGCACAGCAACCGGGACTTCCTGGATGTCATCGAGACCGCCACCGGCTCGCGAGAACAGCCGCTGATCGTGATTATCACCACCGCCGGCACCGAGGAAAGCACGGTCTGCTGGGAGAAACATGAATATGCCCGGAAATGCGCCGAGCGGATCATCGAGGATCCGACCTTTTGGGGCGTGATTTACGGGGCGGAAGAAACCGACGACTGGACGGACGAGAAAACCTGGGAGAAAGCCAACCCGAATATCGATGTAAGCATCAAGCGCGACTACCTCCGACAGATGTGCAAGCGGGCGCAAGACACGCCGGCGGCCGAGAATGCCTTTAAAAGATACCACCTGAATATCTGGACCAAGCAGGTGACGCGCTGGATCCCGCTAAACGCCTGGGATAAGTGCGTCGGCATTGTCGACCAGATCAAATTGAAGGGCCGGCTTTGCTTCGCCGGCCTTGATTTGTCGTCGACCACCGACCTCACCGCTTTTATAAAGCTTTTTCCGCCAGAGAGCGAAGACGAACTGCTCAAGGTCGTCTGCAGATTCTGGATGCCGGAGGACAGGGTCGCGGAGCTCGTGAAGACCGGAATCAACTACGACGTCTGGGTCCGGAATGGATTTATCAAGGCGACGCCCGGCAATGTCGTCGACTATCGGATCGTCAGAAACGACATCCTACAGGACAACCAGGACTATCTCTTAAAAGAAGTCGCCTACGACAAGTGGGGCGCCACCCAGATGAGCCAAGACCTCGCCGACGAGGGCATCGAGATGGTGGAGATGGGCCAGGGATATGCAAACCTTTCAGGACCCTCTAAAGAATTCGAGCGCCTGGTCTTGGGAGCCAAATTAAACCACGGCGGCAACCCGGTCCTGCGCTGGATGGTCGATTGTGTGACCGCCAAGCAAGACCCGGCCGGCAATATAAAGCCGGTCAAGCCGGATCGCCGGACATCAGCAAAGAGAATCGATGGCGTGGTCGGGCTGATTATGGCGCTCGATCGAGCCATCCGGAACGAGAAAACCGCGGACGTATGGAGCAGTCAATGGTAAAAGGAACACGATATGCCTAGATTTCTCGCCCGGATATTTTACGCCCTGCGCGGAAAGCGTCGGGTCCGACTTCATTTGATCAACGACGGCCCAAGCTTAGGGGGAATTCTTCTCGGCCGCTGGGCCGGCCATTATATTTTAATGATCCCGCAGCTGATGAGCGAACCCGATCAAGCGATCGCGCTTGAGGGGCTGGTTGAAGTGCCGGCCGAAAAAGTCCTGTTTGTCCAGGTGATCGTATGATTCTAGCGACCAGACACGGCGATCGGCACCAGCGAAGCGTTACCTTATCGTCAGAATTGATGGCGGCTATACGCGGGCAAGGATTTGGGTCCACGGCAGGCATGATCGTCAATAACCGGACGGCCCCCGGGATCCCTGCATTTCATGCGGCCGTGACTTTTGCCGCCCAATCAGTCGCCTGCTTAACAATGGGCGTCTGGCGCGGCGAAGGTCCCATCAAGGAGCGCCTAAACAATCTCTGGCAATCCCGGCTTTTTCGCGGACAGCCAAACCCCGATCAATCCGCTTTTACTTTTTGGGAGATAGTCGAGGCCTCCCTGACGGCCAGAAATAACGCGTATATCTGGAAGACAAAGGGCGCCGACGGCAAGATTCTCATGCACTGGGCCCTGCATCCAGACCAAGTGACCTCCCCGCGGGGCACCCATGAATATTACGTGACGTTCAACCAGGGATATCCGACGCCCTGGGAGGTCGAAGGCCTCGGTACCGTCCAGGTAGATCGATCGACATTATTGCATATTCGCGGCCGCGGCGGTCTGGGCGAGACAATAGCGCCATCGCCGGTTAAATTATTCGCCAGCGCTCTCGGCCTGTCATTAGCAAAACAAGAACATGAGGCCAGCCTCTATGCCCGCGGCGCCTCCGGCGGATTGGCCGTCATATTTCCTAAAGACGTCAAAAAAGACCAAGCGGATGAATGGCAAGAAGGGTTCGATGCCGGACATGCCGGCCCGGGGAACACCGGCAAAACCAAGGTCGTCGGCGGCGGCGCGACGCTGCAGGTGATCGGGATGACTCAAGCTGACGCGCAATTTGCTCAGTCGGTCGACCTTTCGGTTTTAGACGTCTCCCGGATCACGAACGTGCCCGTCTGGTTTCTTGGCATATCCGACAAAACCAGCAAGCCCCAGACCCCCGAGCACGAACAACGACGCTGGATGTATCACGGATTCGGACCCAGGCTGAGCCGAATTGAGTCCGCCTTCACCTCCGATCCCGATTATTTCCCGGACTATCGGGTCTTCCCGGGATTTGACGTAACCGGATTAATCCGCGGGGACCTGGCGACGGAGGCCGACATCCAGGTGCGAAAAGTCCAAGCCGGCATCTGGCTGCCGGATGAAGCGCGAGCGATGGATAGCCTGCGGCCATACCCGGACGGCATAGGCCAAATTCCACAGGTAACCCCGGTCGGCGGAGCTCCAAACGATAAGCCGATCGTGAATACAAATATCGACAATACTGGAGACTGACAGGAGGCAAACATGCCTGAAAAAGAGCTAGAGAACCTGGACCCGGAAACTATCCGGGCCTTTTTTGTTGGCGAAACCCGGACAAGGGTCAAGCCATTAACCGGCCTCGAGTGGCGGGAATCCGGCAGCGGCGACGGCAGCCGTTACCTCTCCGGCCATGCGGCGGTCTTCAACGAAAGAACCGTCCTTTATGAAGGGTCCGGATTTCGGATCACAGAGGCGATCGACCCCGGCTTTTTTGACGACGTTCTCGCGGATAAGCCGGATTGCCACTTCAACATGGGCCATGACATGAATACGGCCATGGCTCGCACCGGCATCGCCGGCATCGGCGGCCTCGAATTGGCCTGCGATCTTATGGGCCTGCGGATAGCGGCCCGGCTATCGTCAAGCGATCCGGACGTCCTGCGCTTAGCCAGCAAAATGGACCTCGGGATCATGGATCAGATGAGCTTCGCCTTTTCCGTGGCCAAAGAAAGCATGACCGTCGTCACCGATGAGGACGCCGGCGTAACTTCCTATGATTACACGCTCCTAAAATGCCGGGCGCTCTCTGACGTCTGCGTCTGCGCCCAGGGCGCGTATTCCACAACCGAGGCCGCCTTGCGGTCATTTCTAAAAGAGACTTCCGGGATCGGCTCTCACATCCGTGAGGTCGCCCGTGAAACGGCGGAGGGCGCGGCGGCAACGCCGGTCCCCGTTAAGGATGACGGCGCCGACGAAAGTCGGGTCGAGCATCAAATAGCCATCATGACAGAGCTAGTCACGCTGGCGACAAGTCAACATCCAACAACGAAAGAGGAACCATGCCTGACAACGAAAAAATCCAAAAGCTGATCCAGGAAAGGAAAAAGCAGTATAACGACGCGTGCGTCGAAGTCCAACGCGCCGGCGGCATCTTCCTGGACCTGGCGGAAGGTACGACCGACGAAGCCCGGGGCGCAGCCTTTACGGACTGCGAAACGGCCAAGCACACCGCCGAGCGGGCCAAGGCTGCGCTCGCCGAGGCGGAAAGCATCCGCGCCGCCGGTGAAAACTTCACGGTTGTGCCCGCCGACGATCCCAACAACCTCGGGATGGACGAGAAAGACCTCCGCAAATATAGCCTGCTTCGGGCTATAAACGCGCAAGCCAATAAGGACTGGCGCGGGGCGGAGCTGGAAAAAGAGGCCAGCGACGAGATCGGCAAGAGATCGAAGCGCGAAGCCCGCGGTTTTTGGGTGCCCGCTGAGGTCCAACAGCGCGATCTGAACCTCGGCAGTCCCACCGCCGGCGGATATACCGTCCAGACCACGGTCGACGCGGCGAATTTCATCGACATTCTGCGGAACAAGATGATCGTCAAGCAGATGGGGGCGCAAGTCTGGAGCGGTCTCGTCGGAAACCTGTCGGTACCCAAGCAAAATGCGGCCGGTCGGGCTTACTGGGTGGCTGAAGGCGGCAGCCTTACTGAGAGCCAACAGACGCTGGGCCAGGTTCCGTTGGTCGCTAAGACGCTCGGAGCGTACACCGACCTGACCCGCCAGCTCTTAATCCAAAGTTCGATCGACGTAGAGAACTTTGTCAAAAGAGACCTGGCGGCCGTGCTGGCGCTGGCGATCGATCTCGCGGCGCTGCATGGCCTGGGGGCCAGCAATCAGCCCAAAGGCGTGACGGAGCAGGACGATGTGAACACCGTCGAGGCCGATATCGATGCCCTGACTTGGCCCGACATCGTCGAGCTCGAGACGCAGGTGGCCCTCGACAACGCCGACCTCGGCGCGTTGGCCTACATCTGCGACGCGGCCACCAGGGGTCTCCTGAAGACGACCGAGAAATCCTCGGGGTATCCGGTCTTCATCTGGAACGACAGCAACAACACCACGCCGCTCAACGGCTATCCGTGCGGTTGCACAAACCAGGCCGAGACCCTGATGTTCGGCAATTGGAACGACGTGATCATCGGCCAGTGGAGCGGGCTCGACATGCTTGTCGATCCGTACACGCTCGGCAAGAGCGGCGGCGTCCGTACGATCGTATTTCAGGACGTCGACGTCGCGGTAAGACGCGGCCAGAGCTTCTCGATGATCGTGCCGGACCTGAGCGCGTAGTCCCTACCAACAACCCGGGATCCCCTCATCTGAGGGGATCCTCGTTATTGGCAGCGACCGAAAGGATTTATAGATGGAATATCGGTTAGTACAGGGGCAATATATACGCCGGACCCGATTCAGAACCGGCGACGTGTTCAAGCCGACGCCCGGGGAAATCAGAGTGCTGGGCAAACGCCTAGTCAAAGTCGGGGATGAAGGCGCGGCGGAAACACCGCCGGAGAAGCCACTGTATCGCACCTCCGGACGCAACCCCTACCAAGACGTGTGGTTGAAGGGCAAGACCGTCGCTAAGGGCCAGAGGGACTGCGAGAAACGCTACAGCGTGATCGCCGAGAGCCTTAAAGACCTCCCCCGGGAATTTACCGTCCTCGACATTGGCGCGGCACAAGGATATTTCAGCTTTCGTCTCGCTAACGATTTTGGAGCCGCCTGCACCTTAATCGACCGAGACGAATGTCTCCTTAACATTATCGCAGCGAACGGCTTTAAGAATATGCGCGGCATTAATAGGTCGCTAAACGCCCGGCAAATCGCCGAGATCGTGCGGGCCGAAAAATACGATGTGATCCTAGCGCTCAGCGTGGTCCACAACGTAAACGAATGGCAGCCGATCGCCGACGCGCTCCTGGAGGCCACCCGAAAAGGGACCATAGCCTTTATCGAGACGCCGACCGGCGGCGAAATCAGGACCATCAACGTCCGCTGGGCCGACGCGATCCTCGAGCACTTAAACCAAGAGCATAATGCCGTGATCAGTAAGACCCTGGACCGGGATAAGGTGGCCGAGCGGCCGCTCAAGAGATACCCGCCGGGGCCATGCATCGGGACACCGATCGATGGCACCGGCGGGGCCCGGAAACACACCGAACTGTGGGCGCCGCATTTGAGACGAGCCACCGGCCAAACAATGGCCGCCGGGACCCTGAATATCAGACTGGCGAACGATCTGATTTTGTCTCGCGACAAGGCCGCCTCGTTTCCGATCCAGGGCGGTAAATTCTATCTCTGGCCGTGCACGCTAAACGGATATGAGTGCTGGATAGCCAAGCCCCCGCATTCGCGCTGGTCGGATGACGTGCCCGAAATCATGGCCGACGTTAACCTCCGGGAGCACTTAAGCCTAAAGAATGGTGACCAGGTGACGCTCGAGCTCAGGGAAATGCCGGCAAATCTGCCGGCAAATCTGGGTATCGTGCAGGTCGGCCTGGGCAAAACCAGCAAACAACTTACCAAATACGCCAAAAAGGTCGCGGAGGTCTTAGGATATGAGCCCTTTCCGGGATCCTTGAACGTGCGCCTCGATGCCGGAATTGAACTAGACCGGGCGGAACTCGTGGTCGACAGCGAATGGGGCCCGTATCGATTCTACCCAGCGAAGATAAATGGCCACGATTGCCATTATATGCGGCCGCCACTCTCGAAGAACGGGCCACAAGACGCTGAATTTGTATCGGATATATGCTTAAGAAAGCACTTTGAACTTAGCGACGGCGATCAAGTCAACGCCGACGTCCCCCGGGCGGATGAAACCAGCAAGCCGCTGGATGTGGCGATCGTGACCTCCTTATACGGGGACTATGGGAAATTCCTGCCGGCTTGGACGCGCTCGATATGCCAGAGCAACCGAAAGCCCAGCCGGGTCACGGTCGTGATTTCGGGACCGACAGAGAACGACGCTCCCGGCATTTGGGACAAGCAATGTGTGCCGCCGCTCGAGGCGGCCGGGATCCCGTGGAGACTGGCGACCCTGCCCGAGCACCAGAGCATGGGCCGGGCCCGGAACGTCGCGGTAGCCATCACCCAAGCCGAGTGGATCCAATACCTTGACGTAGACGATCAGAACCTACCGACCTGCCTCGATGACGTCGCGGAACTCGCGCCGGCCGCCGACGTCGTAAGCATCGGTATTAAGTTCGGCGCCGACCGGAGACGCGAACGCGATCGGATGTTCCCACACGTAAGCGCCAAAACCCTGCTGGCGGGGAGACACGGATCGACGTCGCTATCGCCTTACAGGCGCTGTCTCTGGGTTGAGCAGCCCTATATCGAGAGCAACGACTGGGTCGACGGGGCGCTCTGGGTCGGCTTCGCCCATTTGGGCGCTAGATTTGTGGCGACAAAGAGGCCCGGGGCGATGTATCTGGCCCGAAAAGACGGGCATTTTGCCAGTCTAAGCACGGCCGATCGGGCTAAAGCGAAGGAACAACTAAAGAGTTTACAGATGGATCCGGAAGAGTTTAAAAATTTGAGACTGAAAGCCAAGCGCCAGGTGCCCGTTATCATCGAGGGACCGCGGCAAGCGGTCCGCCGGGCGCCGGCGGACACGATAAAGAGACCCAGAAGCACCCGCCCGCGAGTCGCGCCGGAGAAAAGGTAGCCGCCAAGGCGAAAGCCAAGAATTAAGAAGGAGGGATTATGTCGGTTGGTAAAAGTCTCTTAACCGCTATTGACTCGGCTATAACAGCATATGGTTCGCTTGCCGCTCGGCTGGCCGGGATACGGGAGGACCAGACAGCATTTTTTAAGCTGCTTGACGACCAGATATATGATGGGCAAGGAACCGTAACGGCATCCGGTGCGGGAGACATGACGGTTGCTGATGGTTCGTTCGCAGCTTTGGCGGTTGATGATTATATTTACATTCCTATCGACTGGTCGGAATATCGAGTCGTCACGAAAATCGACGACTATAACATCACAGTCAATTTGAGCGAACCCACTACGGATTCCGCTTGGAAATGGCGTCGCAGCTCAGTTAAAATAGGGGCAAAATCTTTTGACACTGGCGAGGACACGTATGCGTTAGTGGTGTCGCATTGGGGTAATGTAGCGATAGGGCCAGGAGCAATAGCGGGGTGGCCCGACGAGCCCTGGCCCCAAACTGGGCAATTTTCGTTTGCGGCTGGCAAATCGGCAGTGTCGTATCGTGGTATAGCAATTGGAGACGGTGCATCCGTTTTATCTCCTGGAGGGATCGCCATTGGCGCTCAATGTCAAATCATCTCCGGCGACGGCGTTGCAATTGGTTCTGGGAACAGTGTTTCCGGCCCGGCCAGCGTCGCTTTAGGAACCAACAACACACTCGGATGTTACAATGGGTTAGTTGCAATTGGTTGGGCAAACACCCTGAGCTACGCCTCGGATCACGCATATGGCGAGAATAACATTGTAGGCGGCTATGACGGAATGTGTATTGGCTATGGGAACACAGCAATCGATGGGTTCTCGCTGGCTGTAGGGATGCACGCATCGGCGCTCTCGACAGAGGCAATTGCCATCGGCCGACACACGAATGATGTTGCATACTCAATCGGGTTAGGTTGCGCCGGCGATCTCGCTGACCCTACGGTTTTAGTCACAAACACTGATAGGCTTGGCGTAAGAACGAAAAATCCTACTTCGGCGTTCCATGTTTTGGGGTCGTTTGCAACAGCGATTACTATAATCAGCAATGACGATCATTCGCTTGATGAGACAGAGCAGGCTTTGATTACGACTGTCGCCGATGGTGATAATGTGTATCTGCCCTCTGCCGTGAGCTGCCCTGGGAGAAGGTACACGCTTAAGAAGAATCAAACAACGATTTCTTCATGGGTTGTGTTCCCTGTCGAGGGTCAAACGATTGATGGAGCGGCTTCAAAAACCATTACAGCAGCATACGGTGCTATGGAGCTTATTAGCGATGGGGCTAATTGGCTCATATTAAATCAAATGTAAGGAGACGTAATATGAAGCAGATAGTAATGAGTGTTGAGTATGCTTTTTTAGCTGGCTGGCAAATCCTGAAACAGCGAGATAATTCCGTCCTACTGCGAACAGAAATTCACTCGCAAGACGCCAATAAGCAATTATTGAAGGTGGAAGTCGATAACAAGCTGCTTGTTGAGGCGAGCGATACTCCGCCTACCGATAGGCAGATATTTGCGGCACTTGGTCATCTTTTGCCCACCGAGCGCGAGCGGATAAAGCAAGAAAAGGCCAATTATAAGGAAGCGAACAAATGATAGCTAAAATCGGAGACACCATAACCATCGACCACACTTTCCGCCGCCCAACCGGCGACGCTCCAGCGATAACCGGCACGCCACAATATACCATCCGCAAAGGCGCCGCTGAGGTAGTCGCACCCGCTGACATGGTGGCCGTATCCGGCACGAGGTATACGGCTACTTGGGACACGACCGGGCAATCGGTCGGAGAGTATATTGTCATCGCTACACTGACAGCCGACGGTCTGAGCTGCGAGGAAAAGATTGGCGTGGTTGAAGTGGTTGTTGAACTGAGCAATCTTGACGCTGCAGCGGTGGACGAGCAGCTGTCCGCCACCCACGGCGCCGGTCTGTGGGGCGCGGCCAGCGAGAGCGACACAATCCTAACTCAGGCCACCGAAAACACCGACGGCGACGCGATCGGGATCACGACACCAAACGCGAAGATCACCGCCTATCTGAGAGCAGATGTCAACCGGGCAACGCCAAAGAGGCGCACGACGGCCGAAACCGACGGCGAGTGGAGCCTAGCGGTCGAGCCGGCGGCGGAATATACGCTCATATTTTCAGAAGACGGATACCTCGAGCATCTCGAACAGGTCGACGTCGAGTAAAGGAGCCAAGACATGACGGCTATTTTAACCCCCATCCCAACGGGGGTATTTTTGTGCACACTGGCGCAGGTCAAGGAGCGCTATGGAATCGCCCGGGACGTTGACGACGACCGGATCAACGGTTTTATCGCCAAGGCCACCGAGCGGATCAACAACGAATACTGCCGGGAATTTGTGCCGGGATCCTCCGGCGAGATCCGGACGTTCGACGTTAATAGCCGGATCGTCGATCTCTTCTCTTTTGACCTGCGTGCCGCAGAGACCGTAATCCTGCATCCGGAAGCCGAAGAGCCCGTCACGCTTGTGCAGGGCGCTGATTATGCACTCAGAGCGAACCCGCTCACCGGGACCTACGGGAAGATAAGACTAAGCCAAGTATTAAGCCTGAGCTCAGAATATGCCGCCAACTTCGGCTACGCCCGTCTCGAGGTAACCGGCAATTGGGGCGTCTGGGAATCGACCGCGGAAGTCGCCGAGGACGTAAATGACGCCGCGATCATAACGGTGGGGTCCTGGATCAGCCGCCCGGCGGCACAGATGACCGGTTATCCCGCCGATCTTGGAGTGGGCCAAGCGATCGTACCGACCGCCACCCCGGGCTTCGACATCCCCTTCCAGGCGCATCTGAAACTGCAGCGATATAAAGCTCAAGCCCTGGCGGTGTTTTGATGGTTTCGTCGGTACCGGCCTGCAAGGCCGCGATATTAGCGAGACTCCGCGGTCACGATCGCGACGATTTCACCTCGGAGGCCGAAGGACTGGCCGGCGTCCAGGTCTCCTGGGGATCCCCGCATCCGAAGGACCAGCAACGAGAACTGATATACATCGGCGCCGCCAAGGGCGTCGCACGCGTATATACCGCCGGCCTAGCCCGGGCGAACGAATTCTACCAGCTCGAGATCATTATCGACGTCCTGGACTCGAGCCAGCGATCACAGCAGGAGCTTCTAACCCGGGCATACGAGCTTATGGCGATCGTGGAGGCCTCGATCGTTGCCTGGGCGCATGAGGACAACCCCTTCGACGGGGCGGTGAACATCATGACGGTCGGGCCGTTGACCGACAACGAGATCATCCCGGAAGAAAACACACAAGTGCGGGTCGCCTCGATCACCTGCGAGCTCAACGTCAAGGCGCGGATCAGCTAATGGCAAGATCGGACGCCAATGTAGAGATCAAGGGCCTAAAAGAGCTCAAGCGCAACCTGAAAAACGAAGACAAGATCATAAAGCAGGGCATCAAGGCGCGGATTAAGACCGTCGGTGAAATTGTGGCGGTCAAAGCCCGGAGTAATGCCGAGGCCCTGCGCTTAAGAAAATCCGGCAAGATGATCGCCTCGATTAAGGCCCGGTCGACGCTAGTGAAGGCCTCGGTGGTGGTCAGCGCCAAAAAGAAAAGCAAGAAATACCCTGCAGGTTACAACTACGCCAAACGCAACGAGTTCGACCCGAAGCGAAAGAAGGCTTTTTTATACCCGGCATTCGCGGCCAAGAAAGACGAGGCCGTCGCCGAGATGGCGAAGATATTAGACGAGGTAGGGGCGGAATTTTCCAAGAAATAGGGAGGAAATTATCATGGCAAACGAATTAGGAGCCAAACACTGGCTGGGCATGGAGCCGCAAATAACGCCCGGCGTGGCGGAAGACGAGGTGACGAACTTCCTCTCGACCACCGGGGTCACGGCAAACGATAACCCGAATCATATCGAGAGAAAAACGCATCAGGGGACCGGCAGATTTTTGCCCGATCGAAAAGGCACGATCAAGCCGGACGGCAAAGCGACGATCGAGCTGATGGCCAGCCAGCCGCATCCGCTGCTTTATGCCCTCGGCGCGATCGAGACGACCGAGCCGTCGCCCGGCATTTTTCTGCACACCATCACCCAAGCCGACGATCCGGTCAATCTAACGATCGAGGCGAACCGGGTCTACGATTTTTGTAAGCAGCGGGATGCGAAGATCGACAAGTTCAAGATTCACGGCCAGGGCGGAGAACAAGCGTTTGTCGACCTCGAGTGGTTGGCGCTCGGCCATGAAAACGATGCGACATTGCTGAGCGATCCACAGCCGGAAGATTTCCTCGACGATCTCTTAACGATGCTCGCGGGCGCGATCACTCTCGATGGCGATCCGAACAACGACATCACGCAAATCGAGATCGACTACGACGGCCAGCTCGAGGCGCCCCAAGTAATCGAGGATGCGGAAGGATCCCCCAACCGGATCCGCCGCAAATCAATCCCGACGATCAAGGCCAAGCTCAAATTCCTTGATCTCGTCAAAGCGGAGCAGGCAAAGAGGACCAGCGCCGGGCCGTTCGATCTGGTCCTTTACGTCCAGGGCGACTTGATAAGCACCATTTATTACAACTTTTTGCGCGTGACCCTCACCGACTGCCAGTATGTCGGCGGCCTCGATTCAGAGGTGGGCGAGGACGTAGTCACAGCCGATGCCGATCTCAAGGCGACCGGGATCACGATCGAGGCCCAGAACGAGATCGAGGATATCAATGGGCCGGGCCTTTCATGAGGGCGTTGGGAGAAAAAGAATTTACCGATGTGAGCGGTGACAAATTGATTTTGAAATCCTATCCATCGGTCCGCGCCGTCATTGCCTGCGAAAAGTTAGAGCATGAGGATTTTAAGGCGCAGCGGGAAGCGGCTATTGAAGAGTTCGAGATCATGAAAAAGCTCGGGACAATTACCGATAAAATTATTGAGGAGATAGACGAAAACTCCCCGGAAGTTAAGGCAGCACAAAAAGCAGCAGCGGAAAGCGTCTCACAATCTCCGGCGGTAAAAAGGTTCCGGCTCGAAGCATTGGCCGTCAAATTAACGAAGGGCAATGAATCGTTCGGCGGCAAGGCTATTCTTGAAGAATACGACAAAGCCCATCCGCAAGATGCCGTCTGGATCGACGCTCAGGTCAAGGAAGTATGGGAGGCGGCCATCCCGAGTGAGGCCGAAAAAAACAGCGAAGGCGCTGATGACAAAATGCCTGAACGCAAAACCATCAGCGCCACCCCTGAACAGCCTCAACCAGCATCAGAAAATAGCTGAGAAAATAGCGCTGTACAGTTTTTGTAAAGATATGGGGTGTTTGCCTAATCTCGGCGCGGCGCTCGATCAAAACATTGACGACTATATTTATTTTCAGAGTTTCGCGGCAGCGATAGCGGAGAAAAACCAGTGGCAATAAACGAAAAGGTTCTATCTATCGTCATACAGGCCAAGAACATGACGGCCGGGGGAGTCAAGGGCGCCAGCGACAGCATGGGCGGGATTTCCAAGGGCGCGGCGGTTGGGGGTGCGGCTCTAACTGCTTTCGGTGTGGCCGGGGCGGCCGCGCTCAACAAAACCGCCAATAGCGCTGTGAGTTTTGGCAAGGAAGCCATCCAAATGCAGCGAATTACCGGCGCAAACGCAAAAACCAGTTCTACTTTTGCCGCCATTCTTGGCCGCGTTGGGATCGAAGGTTCATCGGCCGCCCGAATGGTCGGTAATCTTTCAAAACTCATTAAGAACGACACTGAAACGGTCAAAGTCAATAGTTCGGCGCTCAAGGCAAAAATCGCGGGCTTGGCAGCTCACAAAACGGCGCTAATGGGCCAGATGTCCAGCATGAAATTACATGGCACGCTGACAAAAGATGCGGAAATCAAAATCAAAGAGCAGATAATCGCGATCAATAACCAGGTCGCGACGCTACACACCAGTTCCGCCGCTCAAAGTGGCCTCACAAAAACTGTTATGAGCAGCAAAAATGTGCTTCTGCAATATGGCATCGCCACCCGCGATCAAAACGGGCATTATCGCAACCAGCTCGATGTCATGATGGACGTCGCCGAGAAATACAAGACGATGAAAAATAGGACAGAGGCCTCGGCTCTAGCATCAAAAATTTTCGGCAAGCAATTTAAGGATATGTTGCCGCTGCTCGCGGGAGGAAAAGAAGGATTCACGAAACTTATTGCAAAGGTTCAGGAGATGGGCCTTGCTCTGACACAAGATAACTTGGACGCTGTTAAGCGCTACGGGTCAGCCGTCAAGGACAACGAGATGGCGCAAAAGGGACTTGAGGTGCAGATGGGCTTATCTATCCTGCCGATCAAGACAATGATCGCCGAGGGCCTCATGAAGGCGTTCGCATGGTTTAATAAGCTCTCGCCGGCAATGAAAGGTGTTATAAAAACTATTACATTGCTGGTAGTTGGTTTTGCTCTTATCGGTGGTCCAATAACGACTTTAATAGGCCTTATCGGCGGAGGCGTTGCCGCATTTGGTTTCTTGGGTCCAGCCGCAACCATCGCTTGGGCTGCCGTATCTGGGCCGATATTGCCAATCATCGCCGCCATTGCGCTGGTGGCGTTCGGAGTTTATGAGATTATTAAACATTGGTCCGGAATTAAAAAGTTCTTTTCGGGCCTCTGGAAAAGCGTCAAAGCCGGGGTGATTGCCGGCTATCATGCCGTGGTCGATTGGCTTAAAAAGAACGCCCTGAATCTTGCCACCGCGCTCATCCCGGGCCTGCTTTTGGTCCGCTTATTATTCGCCGTCAATTGGAAGAAAGTCGGCGAGAGCGTGAAGGACGGCCTAAGCGCCGCCGGCCGCTGGATAGTCCAGTGGGTCGGTAAGATCGGCGGCTGGTTTATCTCGCTGCCCGGCAAATTACAGGATATCGGCATGGGTCTGGGTAAGAGCATCGCCACCGGGATCTGGAACGGCCTCAAGGCAATGGGCACATGGCTATATAATACCGTTTGGGGCTGGATTAAATCCGTGATTCCCGGGCCCATCAAAAAAGCGCTGGGCATCGCCAGCCCGTCGGCGCTCATGCATTTGTATGGCCGCATGGCCGCAGCCGGAATGGGCGGCGGAGTGATCGCCGGGACGGATGGCGTCAAAAAAGCCGCGCTCGGCCTCGCGACGGCCGTGACAACCGGAGCTCGGGTCGCGCTGCAGGCGCCCGGGTATTCCGTCGGCGCCGCTTCTTTTGCCGACGCCGGCCCGATCAGATCGACTATGCCGATCGGCGGTAGCGGCGCCGGGAAACAAGAGATACATCTTTACCTTGACGGCAAAGAGATGACCCGCGCCATCGTTAAGCAAACGACACAATCCCGGCGTAGTGGTGTGCGCTAATGGCCGACGAGAAACTGAGGATTTACAAGCATGGATCGGTATCCTACAACGACGTCACCAGCGCCACTGTCGGCGGTTTTTCCGATCTCATAATAACAAAGGTCCGCAACGCGCCGGGGTCCCTTGAATTCACCCTGCGGGCGACCACCGCCGCTATCGTCGCCGGCTGGCTGGACGAAGCCAGCACCATCGAGGTCTGGATGGATGGCAGCAAAAAAGACGTCTATATCGTTGACGATTACACGATCGACTGGTCCGTCTTGGAGTGCCGGGTGAAATGCGTCGGCCTTCTGATTTTGGGCCGAGACGTGAAATACACCGGCGCCTTCACCGGCGTGAGCGCAAAATCGGCGCTGCAGACCTTAATCGGCCAAGTCTCGCGCTGGGCCTGGGACGCGGCGGCGGTCGCAACCGGGCCAACGATCGACAATATCAACTACGAAGACAAAAATGTCGACGAAGCGATCCAAGAGATATGCCTGCTCACCGGCTTTAACTTTTGGTTCTCGACCGATTATAAATTTCACGCCGGGGCAACTCCGACAGCGATCGATCAGACGTTTGAGCTCAACGCGAACTGCCGGGATTTCACCACGACCTACACCGCCCGCGACATTATCAATCAAGTCATCCTGACAACCGCCGCCGGAATTTTTACCTATAACGACACCGACAGCCAAGAGGCCTACGGGATCAAGTCGCAAAAAATATCTAAGTCGTGGATCGCCAGCGAGACCCAAGCCGCCAACTATGCCTATAAAATCCTGGCATATTCCGCATTTCCGAAGCAAGAAATAGGGGCCACGGTCGACTATGACGCGGGCATCGCAGTCGGGCAGGCAGCGGAAATAACCGGTCTGGCGGACGGCCGTACTTATGAGGCCCTGATCCAGCAAGCCAGGTGGGGCCCGGGCGATCTCACGATGGAGATTCTTATGGGCGCGGCGCCCTTATCTTTAGCTGAAGGCATCGACCCGGCGCCGGCCACGGATCCTCCGGGGACTCCGGACGAACCGCCATCTGATCCGCCGGATGAATTCCCCCCGGACCTGCCGCCGGATTCGGTGACCGAAGATGAGATAGCGCCGGACGCGGTCGGGCCGGACCAGCTCCAAGATGACGCAGTCGGAACCGATGAATTACAGGACGATGCGGTCACGCCGGATAAAGCCAGCGACGATCTCAAGCGCCGGGTCATGATTTGGTATGTCGCCGGAGATGCAGCCGAGGACACGAACGTCTCCGCCGAATTTGAGGTGCCGCAGGGCTTCACGATATTGGCCGCAATTGCTCACTGCAAGACCGCCCCGGACGGCGCCGCCATATTGATAGATATTAATGTCGATGGGTCCTCGGTTTGGAATGATCCGGACAATCGCCTGGCGATCGCCGATGGCGAAACAAGCGGGACCCAGGCTACGATAGGAAATGACGCTGTCTCGAGCGGATCCGTCCTAACCGTCGACATCGACCAAGTCGGCAGCGGGACCGCTGGTGCGGATTTAACGATCGAGCTAACGATGGTGCCAGTATGAGCGTGATCGATTATGACCCCGCTAATAGTTGGGCTATTGGACATACAACCGGATGGACAGGCACCTGGCCGGAAGTGCGATCGACCCCGGCCGATTGGGCTTTTAACGGCGCAAGCGAAGGCGATCTCGCCGTATTCGGTTTAAATTATTTTTGGGGCCGATGGATCCTAGCCCGCTGGCATGCGTTCTTTGATATTCCAGACCTGACGATGCCAAGCGGAGCCCGGATTGAAGTTAAAGCCAATATTCTCGATGGAGATGCCCATGGTGATAGTTTAGTTTTCGCGAAAAGCACGGCGGCGCTCCCACCCACAGGCTTAACGGTTGATGATTACTCGGCATACGAGGCCACAGAATTAGCCGATAGGATCCCGCTCGCTAATTTTGGCACGGACAACTGGATAAGCACCAACCTGAATGCGGCCGGCCTGGAACATTTTACTACTAATGGCTGGGCAGCTTTTTGCTTAATGCTCGCCGCCGATTTCGATAACGAAGAACCGGGCGCCATGGGTAATTCCTGGATGGACCAGATAGAGAACGGCCTGGACGGAAGTTCGATAAACATAGACCTCCGGCTCGTGATCCCATCAGCGGCACCCGCCGGATTCGCGCATTTTTTCTAAACCACCAGAAGGGATAAACATAGTGGAGCCAAAAAGCATCCAAGATATACTCGACCGGATAGACCAGCTCGAGCAAAAAAATGTGGAGCGCCAAGCCGATTACGAACTAAAAAATCTCGAGCAGCACAACGCCCTCGGGAAATCTATCGACGAAGTACGGGACACGATCGACCCCATGCTGGCGGAGCGCCTCGAAAAACGGTTGGCCTTTAAGCTCGCTACGAATCTCGGGCGCGGGATACTCTATCTCTCCGGGGCAATAATTACCATTTGGGGCGCAGTAAGAGCCGTAATTGAGCTCCGCCGGATTTTCTAAACCCGCAGGTAAACGGATTATTGTAAGCCATTCTAAGCGCTGAAACCGCATAAGGTAATAGGGTAGCCCTCGGAAATCCGGGGGCTTTTTCGATTGGAGGCAATTTATGACATTCAGAACAGTTATCCTGGCGGCGGGACACGGCGGCGGCGACCCGGGCGCTACATTCGGCACAGAAACCGAAGCGGCCGACGCGATCGCGATCGTCAACGCCTGCGCGGCCGTCCTCATCCCCGCCGGCGTGCCAACCGCGGTCGTCCCGCATAGCGATAATCTGATCGACGAAGTGAGGTGGGTAAACCAGCGCCACCCCGGGCCGGATTGCCTGGCCCTCGAGATACACAAGAATGCCGGATCCACCAGCGCCCGGCGCATCGAGGCCTACTATGCGCTCGGGAACACCGCCCGGCAAAAGCAGGCCTCAGATTTGGCGGCCCTACTCAGCGCGGAAACCGGTCTGCCGGGTCTAGCGAAGAACGACACGACCACGCGCTGGAAATCGCTCTGGTGGTGCCGCGGCGTCATGGCGCCGTCGATCCTGCTGGAAATGGATTTTATCGAGCAGCCCGATAACCAAGATGAGCGCGGCCGGCAGCTGGCGCGGGCAATTCTCAGATTGCGCGGCAACGTCGTGCCGCCGGCGCCGCAACCGGAGACCGCCACCCGTCCGACTTTGAGGCGCGGGGCAACAGGCAAAGACGTCTCCGCCCTGCAGGTCCGCCTAAATGTTCATCACGTGACGGTCGTGGTCGACGGCCAGTTCGGCCCGGCGACAGAAACCGGGGTTAAGCATTTCCAGGCCGCCCGGCGAGCCCAGGGCGTCAAAGTCAATGGGCTGCCGATCGAAGTCGACGGAGTCGTCGGCCCGGCGACATGGAGCCTTTTACTGCAGCCGGCGGGGAGATAAGCGATGAACAAATTAACCTCCCGTAAATTCTGGTTTGCCGTGGCCGGCTGCGCCTATTTTGTGGCCATAAGCCAGCCCGATAAAGTCTTCTGGATCGTCACCGCCTACCTTGGCTCCAACGCGATCAGCCACCTCGGCAGTTCGCCGACAAACTAAAAACCACAGCACCGCCGCCGCCCAAAAAGCCCGCTCCCTTAATCGGGGACGGGCTTTTTCGCGTTTCAGGCCAGCGTCAGCTCGGCATGAGTCTTATTTAGCCGTGGCTTGAGTTTGCGAATCCACGATTGCTCGATCTTATTGAGATCAGCTTGCGCTACCGGTAAGTAAAGAATCCGGTCGAACTCTTTTTTGTCGCGCCGATGTCCGACGATGCGCGAAAGTAGATTTATTGATTGGCCGACGTAAATGACCTCAAGACCATCTAAGAGAAAGTAGATACAGGGCGGCCAGGACATCGGGACTTCAAACTCTAATATCTGATCGCCGATAGTGATCAGCTCCACGGGAAAACCATATTTTGGTCTCTGTCGCTGCGGTCGATTTCGGTTCACGGCCCCCATAGCGGACCTAAGCATTATCTCGGCAATCTTCTTGTCGGCCCCCGCCGCTTTCCATATCTGTTTGCCGTTCCAGCGATAAACAATATAGTAATTATTGCCCCTCTGAACGATCGAACCTTTTGCCATAAAGCTGCCCCTTGAATAGGTTTCACTTGATTATAGCAAAAGCGTTAGACGTTGTTAGAGATATCAGCTAGAAATTCCACTAGAAAATTATTGCCCGCGCCCCGTGCCCCCAGCGGAATTCGAATCCGCGCCGCCGCCTTGAAAGTGTTGTGCCTATACTTTCTTGACCAGCGCGTTTATCGTTGACCTGCTTTTCCGTTTTTTCTTATTTGTCTTATTTGTCTTATTATTGCGGGCTGCTAGAAAATACTAGAAAATTAGGGGTGAAGAATCCGGTCGGCGACTTCCCGGACCGCCCGCGCTTTATCGGCTTTTAGGGCATGGCCATAAGTGTTGAGCGTCATATCGAGAGTCTTATGCCGCACCTGATCCTGAACGACCTTTAGATTAGCTCCAGTTGAAAGCATGATCGAGTTAAAACTGTGCCGAAGGCTATGGAAGGTGACCTCGCGCAAGCCCGCGCCTCTTAGAGCCTTCTTAAATACCCATTTATAAACGCCGGTCCGGTCGTAGGGCTTGCCGTCCCGGTGAACGAAGATAAGGTCGTCTGGCGTGATAATGTGCTCTTGAGTCTTAAGAGCCGCCGTAACCTCAGTCGGCACCTCGACTAGAGCGATGGTATTTGTCTTATTCGAGAGTACCTTCCCGCGAAAAAGACTGGCGCCGAAGCGTATCTCGTCGGTCTTCCAGTTGATGTCGCTCCATTTAAGCGCCAAGAGTTCGCTGATCCGCGCGCCGGTGAAGACGGCGACCATCAGGAATGGATACCATTTCGGTACATTGATTTGTATATGATCTAAAAGGATACCGATATCTTCCGGCCGCAGGAAATCCTTGTCTTTCTTTTCGACCGTCAATCGCTTGAGATATTCCGCTGGATCATCAATGATCTGTTTATAGCGCCGCGCCCGCTTAAAGATGATTTTGGCTACGACAATAATCTTATTGACCGTGGCAGGCGCAAGCCCGGCCCTGATCTTATCGTCGATTAGGCATTCAAGTGTCGGCAATGTAATCCTGGATAATTTTAAGGGACCCAATATCGGCGACAGATGCAGGTCGACGATGCTTTGGTAACGCTCAAAAGTGGAGGGCTTTACCCGGAGTTGGGCGCTTTCCAGATATTCTTGCGCGAAGTCGGAAAAGTTAATATTTTCATTTATGATATCACGGCCGAGCATTCGGCTTAATCGCGCCTGAGCTTCGCGCCGATTCTGGCTCCCACTCCCTTTAACAAACACCTGTTTGCCGTCTTGGCGCAAGACGACATACCAGCGAATACCGCTTTTTAATTTCTTGAATTGGACAGAGCCGGTCGTCATTGTTTCAAAACGTCATGCTCATAATAACTGCCGTGGTCTGTTCCCACTACTAGGCTCGGAAAATCATCTGGATTAAAGTTATCCCATTGGATTTTATCCCAGGTCGGCTCGTCTATTACGTAATTTAAGACAAGTTCGTCTTTCTTTTTCCCAAATTTATCAACGAGCGGTAGGTGAAACGCGAAGCCGATCTGGTAGAGGTCCGAGTTGAGCTCAGAGATGGGCTGAAGGATATCCTTAATATTTCCAAGGATGCCATATTTAGTGAGATCTCCGCTTGTATTTTCATCAGCGTTTAATTCGATCGTTGCATTGTATTTATTTTTGGCGGCCGCGGGCCAATCGGCGGGATCGTTTGTTAGGATGACGACTGATACGATTCTTTTCTTATTGCTATCATTAACGAGGGTCTCGCCAAGTTTGTCTGTAATAATATTCTCGACGGTTGTCGTTAGGTCTTGCTTGGCTCCGACCTGTTTGATTGTCGCCTTTTCTCCCGAAGGCCCGGAAATAGTTATGACAATCACGACTAAAACAAAAAACACCACGGCACCGATAAGCAATTTTTTAATCACCATTTCCTCACTTTCTTTTTAGACAACCCATCCTAGCATTTTTTGCAACTCATATACCCGGCCTTCCGCGCCGCCTTTTTTGATTTAAAGTAGACCCGATTGGCCTTTTTGGTTTGTTTGATATATTGCCGACAGGCAGCATGCGTCGAATCGTGCAGTTTCTTGGTTTGTTTGCTACCGACAAATCTAGTTCCAGCCTCAGCAGGCGTCCCCACAAGCAAAACGATCGTCAGGGCCAGGATAAATAAACGCTTCATTATCTTTTCTCCTTTTCTCTTATTAATGCCTTCAGGTGTTCGATTGTTTGTCGGCTTATCGTTATTGAGGGATCAATCAGATATTTAATGAGCGTTAAGTGTCTCGCTTTTTTTTTGCTCAGGTTCAACCTCGCGGGTTAATCTGATTATGGCCTTTTCTTTATCGGTCAAAGGCTTACCGTCCAAGATTGTTTCATCTCTAAAATCTATATCCTTAAGGTATCCGGCCAACTCCATTAAGCGTCGATAATTTGTTCCGAGGGCGGGCGCTAACTTCCGAAGAATTTCCGGGCTAACGCTTTTAACTTGGCCTAATTCGATTTGAACAATATATGCGTCCGAAACCTTTGTATAGTTACTAAGCGCCCTTTTGCTTAAATTCTTGGCTTCTCGGAGACGCCTTATCTCTTTTCTTAACTGCTCCATAATGTCATTATCGGCTGTTCGCGCTAACAATAGTGAATTATTTAAATAAAATGCTTGACAGGCTTAGCGGAGGGGATATATGCTAAGTGCGGTTAGCGGAAAGGCATTCATGAAAATCAAGATAAAAATTGAGGCCCTCAAGACAATAAGAATTTTATCGGGCTCAAGCCAACTGGAAATAGCTAAAAAAGCTGGCATATCAAGCGGCTTCTACAGCCAGATTGAGAATGACATCAGGAGTCCAAGCCCGCAAGTGGCGAAGAAGCTTTGTCAAATATATAAAGTCAGGTTCGATGATATATTTTTTATTGAGAAGACTAAGGCTAGTTAGGCCAAGCGGAGCGCCTGAGCGATCACACGACGCCAGGATTCCAGAGAAACGGATACGGGATGAAGGATAGAGCCAAACATACGGAGCAAACGCTTAAAAGCGCCCAGAGCGCTTCCCTTCTCAATTCCCGCCACGTTCGGCAAATTCTGGACTGCTCCTCTTCGACTTTAACCCGGCTCAACGAGCGCGGGCTTTTACCATTTAAATATTTCCCGGGTCTCGGCCGCCGCTGGCAACCGGAAGACGTCCAGCGGTATTTGAGCGAGCTCGGCATATGAAATTCAACTTAGACCTCGTCGCCGGGAGCTCGATGGGTATCGGTGTCCCGGCAGCGCTACACAGCCAGCCTAGCGCTACCACGGCGGGGTCTTTGATCTTTTTAAGACCACAGGCGGGGAGGTGAAACATGACAGAGAAAATAAAAAAAGATCAATTGACTTTCGACTTTGAGGACGGATGCGGTCCTGTTCCAGCTCATCGACACGCCAATGGAGGTGGCTGGGTTGCGGATACGGCCCAAGTAGATGACAGCGCTTTTATCAACGGCGAGGCGTGGGTGTTCGACAAGGCGTGGGTGTCCGGCGAGGCGCGGGTGTTCGGCGAGGCGCGGGTGTTCGGCGAGGCGCGGGTGTCCGGCGAGGCGTGGGTGTTCGGCGAGGCGCGGGTGTTCGGCGAGGCGCGGGTGTTCGGCGAGGCGCGGGTGTTCGGCGAGGCGCGGGTGTTCGGCGAGGCGCGGGTGTCCGGCGAGGCGCGGGTGTCCGGCGAGGCGCGGGTGTCGAAGAACATCATCACAGTCTGCGGTCTTCGATATTTTGTCACGATTACAGACACACATCTATCCGCAGGCTGCGAGTGCCACAGCTTCGCAGACTGGCGCAACTTTACCCAGGCCCGAATCAAAAAAATGGACGGCAAAAATGCCACAGAGTTTTATCCGATGCTGCTTAGGCTTTTGGACTGCTTTGAAAATGAAATGAGGGAGGTGAAAACATGAATCAGCAAGAGATTCTGCGCCAAACAATGTTTTGGTTCGGATCGGCCCGAAACGATCGGATTATGGGCCTGGCTTCATTGGCGATCTACATCGCCCTGATAGCCCTATTTCTCACCGCCGAGCATTTCTGGCCACAAATCGAAAGAGGACTGGAAATAGCGGTCCGGTGGTTTTGGGCTGCAGGCGCGGCGCCGGTCGTCGGGATTTCGACCCGAAGCGTGAATGAAATATTTAAACACTACGGCACAAAACGTGCCAAGAAGGGAGGCGGATTAATTGAGAAAGCGAGGACCACAGGCAGGGACGCCTAATGCGCGACACGGCGGCCTATCGGTAAGCGCCAAGTACGGCTCGGAATTCTTCGCGAAGATCGGCAGCAAAGGCGGCCGAGCGGTCCGGGATAAATACGGCCCGGAGTTCTTCGAGGTAATCGGCAAGAAGGGCGGCAATGCGACCAAGGCCCGTCATGGCGTCAAGTATTTTGAGACGATCGGGAAAATCGGTGGCCGCAAAAAGAAAGACGCCCCGTAAGGCGTCCTCCAACCAAGAAAAGAGTAGCAGAGATATGAAACAAGCGCAAGAGTTCAGCCACTCCGGCGCCGCGAGAGAAGCGGCGGTCATGAAAATATTCTGGAAGCGCGGATCCGGCACGATCGCGGATATTTCAAGCAGCGTCGGATGGCCCGCGGCGACGATCATCGGAGTGTTGGTAGCCAAGGGACACCTGGCGGTCAGCTTAGACTTTCCCGGGATATACGCGCCATGCGTCACACGCAAAGAGATCGAAGCGAGGATCCCGGCGTGAAGATAGACGGGGCTGACTTCGCACCAGCAAGGCAAATCGTCGTCGATCGAAAATACAAGGGTCATATATCGTTAAAAGATTATCGCGTTCTTCTTGACACCCTCACGGCCGCCCAAACCGAAATAGAGCAACTGCGAGCCGAAAATGCGGAGCTACGTCAAACGGCCAACGCGCTTCCTCAGAGCATCCAGGAGGCGCTTAATTCCGGCGATGGGGTGTATCGACCATGACGGTGATCAACCGCATCGCCTTTAACCGCTGCCGATATGTGGTGGCGCCAGCATTCTGCCTCGAGGCCTTCTGCCGAGCCCGATCCATCCCGATCGGCTGGATCCGCGAGAAGCGCGGCAAGCATTATCTACGGCTTTGGGGCCAATGGAAAACGAGGGGGAAGTGAGCCAACCGGATTGCTTTGGCCGCTACGGCTACGGCAACGGCTGGGAGCTCGGCTACAAATGGAACGGCAGCAAAGAGACCCCGGCGCCGTGCACAAAATGCGGCGACTATGACGCCTGCTGGACCGAACACCGGCGCCGAGTAAAAGAGAACTCGGCGACCTGGCAGCCATACGAACACATTGTCCGGGATTTCATGGCCGTGCTCGGCAACAACAACCGCAAGGGCCTCTCAAACAAAAGCGGCGACGGGCTGGAAACGGCGGTCAAGAGATATCCGACTCCGACCGTCATGGACGCGGCCGGGTTTTGCGGCAAGCCGGACAAGGGGCGGACGGGACCAAACAGCGGCCGGACCCTAACCGGCAAAGTGCTGGAAATGGAGGGCCTGGGCCCACACGCAAAACCGTGGCCGACGCCAACGGCGAGGGACGCGACGGCCGGCGCACGACAACCGGACGGAAAGCGGGGCCTATCCCTGGTCGAGTGCGCCGCAGCGGGCGGGCAAAGGATGTGGCCGACGCCGAAAGCGTCCATGAGCGGCCCGGATTATGCCCGGGTGAATCGCCCAAACAGCGGCGGAGACGATCTCGCGACAGCGGTAGCCCGAGAGGAAACACGGCTATGGGCGACACCGTGCGCGTCCGATGGAAAGCGCGGCCACAACACGAAAACGGGATCGAGCCTACCCAGACAGGTCAGACAGGCGGAGGGAGCTGGTGGGCAGCTGAACCCGAACTGGGTCGAGTGGCTTATGGGGTGGCCGATCGGGTGGACCGAATCCGGGCCCTTGGAAATGGCCAGGTTCCGGGAGTGGTTAGAGCTGCATGGTTATTACTTGGAGGCGACGGATGAAAGCCCTTAGCGTCAAACAGCCCTGGGCCACGATGGAGGCCCTCGGCATCAAACCCCTGGAGATCCGCAGCCGCCGGACCAATTACCGGGGCCCGGTGATGATTTGCAGCAGCCAGACCGAGGAACGAGACATCGAGCGCTTAAGATTCGGATTCGCAAATACGGTGCGGGCCTTGCCGGCATGGAGAAGTCTGCCGGACGAGCGCCTACCGCTCGGACAAGCCATCTGCGTAGTCGACCTGATCGACATCCGGCCGATGACGCCGGAGGACGAGATGCAAGCCTGGGTGCGATACCAGGAGGGGCTGTGGGCCTGGATATTTGAGAATCCACGGCCGCTCAAACCATTCCCAGTAAAGGGGCGGCTGGGGCTGTGGAGTTATCGCGGCGGATGTCGGAATTGTGACAAAGGTTGTGAGTGGGCCATCAGCGGCCCGATGAGAGACGCTAAAACATTAGGCGACGGCTTATGTTGGCGTCCCGCCGACTCTCTTTTTTTGACCGAAAACCAAGCCCAAGGAGGCCAGGCCGGATGAATGATTTTCAATACGTAAGAAGCGGCTATGGCGTGCCGGCTGAATATGGAAGGCGCGTCATTATTGGCGATAAGCCGGGAATCATTGTCGCTGATCGAGGTCATTACATCGGGGTGAATTTTGACTCGGATAGACCCGGCGTAATCAGAAACGCTCATCCGACCAGCGAGGTTAAATACGGCGAAATAGGGACGATCAGAAAAATGACGTCGGCGCAGAAGCGCTATCAAGAATATCTTGAGGTTGCCGAGTGCTTCGATGGCTTTGGTCACTGGCTGAAATATAAGCAGTGGCAAACACGAGAGACGGAGGCGATCGATTGAAGCTCGAGACCGTCACCCAGGGCCACGTAAAGCTATTTCTGAAGGATTGGGCGTCCAACCAGGTCGCCGAGATGCGCGAGCTCGGGATCGTCTGCGTCGACTGCGACCATGGCCTTTTATTACTCGGATATAAGGATCGGATTCATTGCAAGCGCCGGCGCCGGTCGATCAGGGCGCGGAAACAATGCAAGGGGCGGGAAACCTAGTTGACAAACATGGAGGGGCAAATAGATGGCTGAGTACGGCAAGCTCTACAAAAAATTCTGGATCAACCATAAAGAGCTGACCGACGACTCTAAGCTCCTTTTTCATTATCTGATTTCCAATGAACACGCGAACATCGTGGGTATCTATCGGATTCCCCTGGCTTATATATCCGAAGACCTGGGATGGACAATTCAAAAGGTCGTCACCGCGATGGAGGCCTTAGGATCCTTGGCTGAATATGACCAGCAATCCAAGGTTTTATTTCTTCGATCCTGGTTTGAATATAATCCGCTTTCAAGCGCCAACCACATCAAGCGAGCGCGAGCGGAACTTGAAGAGTTGCCCGACACCTATTTATTTCCGCATTTTTACGAAGTTCTAAAGACCTACGAAGGACTTCATCACGACCTTGCTAACGCCGTTCGAACGGCGTTTGAACGGCGTTTGAACTCTGGAACTGGAACTGGAACTGGAACTGGAACTGGAACTGGAACTGGAAC
>Ga0334722_10001122_pt1 | contig 34862 bp, 34 predicted proteins | sample C3_bottom_MG_FD_207210 | JGI IMG/M metagenome (GOLD analysis project Ga0334722, IMG submission 207210) | Sediment microbial communities from Yellowstone Lake, YNP, Wyoming, USA - C3_bottom | ecosystem: Environmental > Aquatic > Freshwater > Lake > Sediment | place: USA: Wyoming | collected... | reverse complement strand
CCGGCTGCTGTTCGGCGAGCCCGGCGGCAGGCCGGGGCCGGCCGGGCGGGGCGCCCTGTTCGCGCTCCGCCTCGGCGGGCCGCTCCTGGTCGTGGCCGCGCTCGGGCTCTGGACCCCCGAACCGCTCATGGCGGCCCTGAACGCGGTCGTGGCGGTGCTCGGAGGCGGCCGTGGATGAGCTGAACGAGCGCCCGGCCGACGAGCAGCCGGCCGGCGAGCGCCTGGCGGGGGAGTCTCCGGGCGGCGAGCGCCCGGCGGTCGGGCTCGAGGCGTATCCCGCCGACGCCGACGGCGTCCGCCACCTCCCGCCGGCCGCCCTGGCGACCGTCGCCGGCGGGCTGGTCGAGCACGGCGCCCGGCTGGTGATGGTCGTCGGCCTCGACCTCTCCGGCCTCGACGGTGCGGCCGGGGGTGCCGCCGGTGCCACCGCCGGTGCCCCCGCCGCCACGCGTGCCGCCGCCGCCGGTGCCACCGCCGCCGCCCGTGCCACCGCCGCCGCCCGTGCCCCCGCCGGCCTGGCGGTCGAAGTCGTACTCGGGCTGCCCGACGGCGAGCTTGCCCGCCTGCGCGCCGCCGTGCCCGCCGACGAGCCGGCCTACCCCTCGCTCACGCCGATCCTGCCCGCCGCCCAGTGGGACGAGCGAGAGATCCACGATCTGCTCGGGATCGAGCCGACCGGTCACCCGGACCTCCGGCCGCTCGTCCTCCACGAGCTCGCCGACCTGCCGGCCTACCCGCTCCGGAAGCGGCGCCCGACCAAGCCGGCGGCGTCCGAGCCCGCGACCGAGCCAGCGACCGAGCCCGCGTCCGAGCCCGCGACCGAGCCCGGAGGCGCGCCGGCCGGCCAGCCGCCCCCCGTCCGCCCCTTCCGGCCGTTCGTCGCCCACGGCGAGGGCGTCTACCAGCTCCCGGTCGGACCGATCCACGCCGGGGTGATCGAGCCCGGCCACTTCCGGTTCTCAGCGGTCGGGGAGTCCGTCCTCTACCTCGATGCCCGCCTTTTCTACACCCATCGCGGTCTCGAGCGCCTCGTCGAGGGGCGGAGCTTCGAGCGCGCCCTGCCGATCGTGGAGCGGGCGTGCGGCGTGTGCACGGTCACCCATGCCCTGGCCTACAGCCGGGCGGTCGAGCAGCTGACCGGGACGGAGGTCCCGCCCCGGGCCCGCTTCGCCCGCGTCCTCCTCGCCGAGCTCGAGCGCCTGTACAACCACGTCGGCGACCTGGGCAACATCTGCGCCGGGGTCGGGTTCCACTTCGGCACCTCGCAGCTGGGCTGGCAGAAGGAGCGGCTGCTCCGGGTGAACGAGGCCCTGACCGGCCACCGCTACCTGACCGGGGTCGTCGCGCCCGGCGGGCTGCGCGCCGACCTCCCCGGCCCGGTCCTGGCCGAGCTCGGCGCGACGGTCGACGGGATCGCCCACGACGTCCGCGGGCTCGTCCGCGCCCTCCTTCGCTCGGAGGGCCTGATGAGCCGGCTCCACGGCACCGGGATCGTCAGCCGCGAGCTCGCCGAGCGGCTCGGGGCCGTCGGCGTCGCCGCCCGGGCCTCCGGCCTGGCCCACGACCTCCGGCGCGACCGACCATACGAGGCGTACCCGGAGCTCGACCTGCCGCTCGTGACGATGACCGCCGGGGACGTCGCGGCCCGCTTCCACGTCCGCGCCCAGGAGCTCGCCGCATCGGCGGCGATCGTCCGCGACCTCGCCGGGCGGCTGCCCCCCGGGCCCTGGCGCGAGCCCCTCGCCGAGCTGCCGCCGGCCGGGAGGAGCGCCGTGGCCGGGGTCGAGGGCCCCCGGGGGCCCTCCTGGCTGTGGCTGATGGCCGGCCCCGACGGATCGGTCGAGCGCCTCCACCTGCGCTCGGCCTCGTTCGCCAACTGGCCGGTCGTCGCGGCCGCGGTGCCGGGCAACCTCGTGCCCGACTTCCCGCTGATCAACAAGAGCTTCGAGCTCTGCTACGCCTGCACGGATCGCTGACATGCCCTTCGACGTCCTGGCGCGGATCCTCGGACCACTCCGTCGGCCGATCGTCAGCTCGCGCTACCCGGCCGAGCCACCCCTGCTCGCGCCGGCCGTGCGCGGCCTGCCCGAGCTCGACCCGGCACGCTGCACGCGCGAGGCGGCCTGCGTCGCCGTCTGCCCGACCGGGGCGCTCGCGCTCGGCGAGGAGGACTGGTCGATCGACGTCGGGCGGTGCGTCTTCTGTGCCGCCTGCGCCCAGGCCTGCCCGACCGGCGCGATCCGGCTCGGCAGCCGGGTCGAGCTCGCGGCCCGCAGCCGGGAGGCGCTGATCCTGACGACCCGACTGGAGGCGCGCCGATGACGACTGACCGCCGCCCCGCGGCCGATCTCCTGCCGGCCCGGATCAGGTCGCTGCTCGGTCGCTCGCTCCACGTCCGTCACCTCGACGCCGGCTCGTGCAACGGCTGCGACTGGGAGATCGCCGCGCTCCTGAACCCGTACCACGACGTCCAGCGCCTCGGGATCGACTTCGTCGCCTCGCCTCGCCACGCCGACCTCCTGCTCGTGACCGGGGTGATGACCCGCGCCCTCGAGGAGGCTGCGCGCCGGACGTACGAGGCGATGCCCGAGCCCCGGCTCGTCGTGGCGCTCGGCGCCTGCGCGATCAGCGGCGGCGTCTTCGCCGGCTCCTATGCGGCCCGGGACGGTGTCGGCGGCGTCCTGCCGGTCGACGTCTTCGTGCCCGGCTGCCCGCCCCGGCCGGAGGCGATCATCGAGGGCCTGCTCGTCGCGGTCGGGCGGCTCGAGGCGCCGCTCCGGGCGCCCGGCGAACCGTGAGGCGCGGCGCGCACTGAGGCAGGGGCGAGCCCTGGGGGCGAGGCGGACCGCCCGGCCGTCGTGCCGGGACCGACCGCGCCGGGACCGACCGCCGGCGCCTCGCGCCGGGACCGACCGCGCCGGGTCAGCGGGAACGGCGCCGGGCGACGGTCGAGAAGAGCGGTCGCTCGCGGACCGTTCGCTTCGGTGCGGACGCGGACACCTTCGCCGACCGGTCGGGGGTCGGGTGCTGGAGTGCCCGCAGCCGACCGAGCGCCCAGGTGAGGTCGCCCTGGAGGTTCGCGGGCACGACCCGGCGCGCATTCCGCAGCGCCCCGCTCGCCTCGTCGATGTGGCCCTGCTCGCCGACGCGCTGGATCACCCGGATCGCGAAGGCAGCCATGACCGGGTCGGCCAGCCAGGCCTGGACGCCGGCGATCGCGCGTTCGCCGAAGGCGGCGATCGGGTCGCGCCACATGATCCGGCGATCGGGGCCGGCCTCCCGTGCTTCCTCGAGCAGGACGGTGAGCTGCATCAGATCCTCCGGGCGGTTCAGTCGAACATCGGGCGACGCCGCCGCGGCGAGTCGGCCCGGTGCGGCAGTCGGAAATGGAACACCCACGGGCCTCGGGCCGACTCCTCCGACCGTCCGCCGACCCGGTAGGCGAGGTCGAGCTGCTCGATCCGGGCCTCGTACTCGACGAGCACGGGCTTCGGGCGCTCGAACACCCAGGAGACCCAGGCCAGGTCCCCCTGGGGCAGGACATGGGCGGTCAGCTGCGTCAGGCGCGGACCGTCCAGGGTTGAGATCGTCAGCTCCGGGACCCGCGAGAGGCGCAGGTCGGGCCGGCGGCGGACCCGGACGAGAGCGGAGACCCGGACCACGGTCTCGACGACCGTGAAGGCCAGGAGGGTGACCTCGACGTCGTCGGTGAGCGCCGTCCGGTTCAGTGCGAAGGCCCAGGCGGTGGAGCCAAGCGGGGCCGGCCGGCCTCGGTCCGCGGTCTCGCCGTCGTCCGCCGGGAACGTGGCTTCGCGTGGCTGGAGCGGGGCGCCTTGCGGGAGCGGGGCGCCTTGCGGGAGCGGGGCGCCTTGCGGGAGCGGGGCGCCTTGCGGGAGCGGGGCGCCTCGGGCGCTCGCGTCGCCGGCCGACCGAGTCGAGCCACCGGCGGACCGGGTCGAGCCACCGGCAAACCGGGTCGAGCCACCGGAGGTCCCGGTCGAGCCACCGGATGCCCCAGTCGAGCCACCAGAGGTCCCGGTCGCCTCCCCGGTCGTCGCGTCCGATGCCTCGCGCATGCACGGAGAATAGGCTCTATTTCGTCATCTTGCAACATTGCATAGTTGCGCTGCTTGCACCCGTACCGTAGTCTTCGCCCATGGCCCGCAACGTACGCCAGGACGATCCCGAGGGGCTCCGCCAGTTCAAGGCCGAGTTCTTCAAGGGCCTTGCCCACCCGCTCCGGATCCGGATCCTCGAGCTCCTCCGGGGTGGACCGATGAGCGTCGGCCAGCTCCAGGAGGCGATCGGTGCGCCGGCCTCCTCGATCTCCCAGCAACTCGCGGTCCTTCGTGGCCGGAGCATCGTCGTCACCGAGCGCCGGGGCACGACGGTCATCTACCGGGTCCGCGACGCCGAGCTGTTCGAGCTGCTCGACATGGCCCGCCGGATCTTCAACGCCCACCTGGCCGACACGATCGACCTGCTCCGCCTGGTCGAGGCGGAGCCCGTGCTCGAGGCCGAGCCGGCAGGGCCCGCCGAGCCGGCAGGGCCCGCCGAGCCGGTGACGGCCGCCGAGCGGTAGGCGCCGCCGAGCCCCGGCGCCCTCTCGTCCACCCGCCCGCCTCTCCGCGTGCTCGGCTCCCGCCCGCCTCCCGGCTCGTCCGTCCGCCCGGTCCGCCCCGCCCGGCCCCCCGCCCGGTCCGTCCGTCCGGCCCCGTTCTTGACCACAGAACAGATCGCCACTCGCCAGCCGGTTCGGGCCGTCTCCGGACCCCGCTCGGGCCCCGCGTCGTGCAGGTGGTTCCGGAGCACAGAACAAACCGCCCCTGGCCGAGGGGGTCCGGGCCGCTCGACCGTCTCTCCGGCCCGGATTCGGGCGGTTTGTCCTCCAGCCCAGAACGAGCGACATCGGGCCCGAGTGATTCAGCCGGTTCGTCCTCCACCCGAGAACCGTCGATCACCTCCTCGGCCGACCCCGGCACGGTGTCCTGCTGGCAAGAACGGAGCCTCCCAGGCCGGGGCGCGGGTGCGTGCGAGGCGCGGGGGCGCGGGCTCCCGGGGCGGGGTGCGCGCGGGCGAAGGGCCGCCGCCGCCCCCCGCCGCTCCCGCCGCTCCCGCCGCCCCCTCGGCCCCCGAAAGCGGGCCGTTCGGCCGTGGCCGCCCCGCCCCCGGTCGGCCTACCGTGAACAAGGCAGGCGCACCGTCAGCGCATCGAGGCAAGGAGGGTGGCCATGCTGACGCTGAGCATCATCAAGGCCGACACGGGCGGTTTCGTCGGCCACACCGCCGTCCATCCCGAGATGGTCGCCGTGGCCAGCCGGGCGATCGAGGAGGCGCGCAGCACGCTGCTCATCGACGGCCAGGTCGCGACCTGCGGCGACGACCTCTCCCTGATCATGACCCACACCCACGGGGCCGACGCCCCGGCGGTCCACTCGTTCGCCTGGGACGTCTTCCGCGCCACGACCGAGGTCGCCCGCCGCCTCGGGCTGTACGGGGCCGGCCAGGACCTCCTGTCCGACGCGTTCTCGGGCAACCTGCGCGGGATGGGCCCCGGCTACGCCGAGCTCGAGTTCGAAGAACGCCCGTCCGAGCCCATCCTCTGCTTCCTCGCCGACAAGACCGAGCCTGGGGCGTGGAACCTGCCCCTCTACCGGATCTTCGCCGATCCGTTCAACTCGGCCGGCCTGGTGATCGACCCGAAGATGCACGCCGGCTTCGCCTTCGAGGTCCTCGACCTCCACGCCCAGCGGCGGATCACGCTCGACTGCCCGGCCGAGCTGTACGACCTGCTCCTGTTCATCGGCGCCCCCTCGCGCTACGTCATCCGCCAGGTTCGCTCGAAGGCACTCGGCGAGGTCGCCGCCGCGACGAGTACCCAGCGCCTGTCGCTGATCGCCGGGCGGTATGTCGGCAAGGACGACCCGGTGATGATCGTCCGCTGCCAGTCCGGGCTGCCCGCGGTCGGCGAGGTGCTCGAGCCGTTCGCCTTCCCGCACACCGTCGCCGGCTCGATGCGTGGCTCGCACCACGCCCCGCTCATGCCCGTCCCGCTCGCGGCGGCCCACCCGAGCCGGTTCGACGGCCCGCCGCGGGTCGTGTGCCTCGGGTTCCAGGTCAAGGACGGTCGGCTGATCGGTCCCCGCGACATGTTCGACGACCCCGCCTTCGACCGCGCCCGCGAGCAGGCGAACGAGGTGATGGACTACCTCCGTCGGCACGGCCCGTTCGAGCCCCACCGCCTCGGGCTGGAGGAGATGGAGTACACGACGATGCCGGCCGTCGGAGCCCGGCTGGCGGACCGCTGGCAGCCGCTCGAGGAGCCGACGACGACCAGCGCGCCGACGACGACCACCGAGCCGACGACGACCACCGAGCCGGCGACGACCAGCGCGCCGACGACGACCACGCCCGAGGCGCCCGCGCCGGCCCCGACCGAGGGCGCGGGCTAGCCTCCCCGCCAGGACCGCGACGCCCCCGCGCGAGGACTTCGGCGCCGGCCCCGACACCGAGGCACCCGCCAGGGCCACCCGCCGAGGGCGCGGCGACGGGCGAGCCTCCTGACCCGGGCGAGCATCCCGACCGGGGCACAACCCCGACCCGGGCCGCGACCCTGGCACCCGATCGCTCTTGCCAGCCGCCCGATACTGGGTGCGTGGGTGGCTGCTGCGGCGAGGGGATCCCGTCCTGCGAGCGGGTGTTCGACGAGGGGGCGGCGAAGGCCGACCTGCGCCGGCTCCGGCGGCGCGGTCCCTCGTGGGCGACGCGGACCCTGACCGAGGCGCTCGCCGACGGGCTCGACCTCGCGGATCTTTCGGTCGTCGACATCGGCGCCGGTGTCGGCGCCGTCCACCTCGCCCTCCTCGAGCGCGGGGCGCGAGCGGCGGTCGACATCGACGCGTCGTCGGCCTACCTCGCCGCGGCCCGCGAGGAGGCCGAGCATCGCGGCCTTGCGGAGCGGGTGACCTACCTTCTCGGTGATGTCACGGCCAGGAGCGGCAGCCTCGAGCCGGCGGATCTCGTCGCGCTCGATCGGGTCGTGTGCTGCTACGCGAACGTGGCCGCCCTGATGCACGCCGCCGCCTCGCTCTCGAGCCGGCGGGTCGGGTTCGTCTACCCGCGCGATACCTGGTGGGCGCGGCTCGGGGCCACGGTCGCCAACCCGCTCCTGTTTCGCCGCGCCGGCGGGTACCGGATGCAGATCCACCCGGCCGCGGCCGTCACCGGGCCGCTCCTTGCGGCCGGGTTCCGGCGCCGCCTGATTCGCGACGGGTGGATGTGGCGGGTCGAGACCTGGGAGCGCGGCCCCGTCCCGCCGGCAGGTTGAGGGCAGGTCGCGGCCGGCCCCGACAGATCGTCAGGGCCGGCACGACGTCTGCCAGTGCTAGTCTCCGCCGCCGGTGGCTCGCGTCGGGTTGCAGGCGATGCCAGGGTTGAGCCCAAGCGTGGTCAGGAAGTCCCTGAACTCCTTGGGGATCTGCCCCCACGACTGCGCGTGCCCCGGAACGCCCCGCGTGGGCTCCGCCAGCGGGTCGCCGTTCTCATCGAGGAACTGCAGATCTTCCTGTCCCGAGAAGGCGCACTCGGACTGTCCGTGGAGCGTCCCGTCTGCCTGCTTGAGGACCTTCCCGTTCCCGGTGATCTCCCCGGCAAACACGGCGCTCGCGCCAAGGCTCAGGGTCATCGCGGCCACCGCAGCCGCAATCCCCAGCCGTGTCAGTAGCTGGCGTGCCATCAGCAACACCTCCTCCGAGCGGGGTCGGTCTCGCCATTGGCACTACGGCGCGAGTCGGGCGACCTGACCTTTGGGACGCCGCGCCGCGAAACTCCCCCGGAGCTCCCGCCACCCCTCCCGAAGGTCGGATCATGTTCCGATAGGTGCCTCGTGGCAAGGGTTGCCCGAAACGTGCGGTGCCAGGATGCACCGGGCCGCGATCCCCCGAGTCCATCTGTCTGCGCGTCCGGCCCCGTTCCTGACCACAGAACAGATCGCCACTCGCCAGCCGGTTCGGGCCCCCTCCGGACCCCGCTCGGGCCCCGCGTCGTGCAGGTGGTTCCGGAGCACAGAACAAACCGCCCCTGGCCGAGGGGGTCCGGGCCGCTCGACCGTCTCCGGCCCGGGATTCGGGCGGTTTGTCCTCCAGCCCAGAACGACCGACACCGGGCCCCAGTGATTCGGGCGGTTCGTCCTCCACCCGAGAACCGTCGATCACCTCCTCGGCCGACCCCGGCACGGTGTCCTGCTGGCAAGAACGGGGCCTCCGGGGGGCCTCCGGGGCGGGGGCACGGCCGACCCGAACGCGGGCTCGGGTGCTTCCTGAGTCGGGGTGTCCGAACCGGGCCTCCGTGCTCGAGCCCGGCGCCGCCTGGCGGGCGGGCGACCTACTCGCGCTCGAGCAAGTCAAGGTCGATCGTCAGTCCTCGGTCCCGATCCAATCCGCCCGTCGCCCGGCCCCGGGCCCAGGTCGCCCACGCTGCCCGGGCCGCCCAGGTGGCCGTCGCCCGGCCCCGGGCCCAGGTCGCCCAGACGGCGCAGGACCGCGGGGTTGTCGATCTCCGAGGCGAAGAGACGCGCCGCCTGGCCGGCCTCCGCATCACCCAGGGCCGACCGATGGAGCAGGGCACGGACGAGGATCTCGCGCATCCCGGTCCGCGCAGCGAGCGCCTCCAGGTCGGCGATCCAGCGGGGGGCCTCGGGCCGACCCTGGCCGACCCCGGCTGCGCACAGGGCGTCGAGACAGTACGCCTGGATCCAGAGGTACGCGTCGGGCAGCCGGACGCAGCGTGTCCGGGCGTCATCGAGCCAGCTGATCCCGCCCGCGATGTCGCCGTCGGCGATGCGCAGGAGGCCGATCCCCCGGGCCGCCATCCCCTCCCAGCACGGGTCACCGAGCTGGCAGCCCATGGCGAAGGCGGTCTCGAACGCAGCGGCCGCGTCGCCCAGCCGTCCCTCGGCCAGGTCGACCTGCCCGAGCAGGGACTGCGGCCAGGGCAGGAACGAGATCCAGGCCGTCGACCCGGCGAGCTCGATCGAGCGACCGAGCGCCGCGCGTGCGGCCGGCAGCTCGTCGCGCAGGAGGTGCGTTCGGCCGAGGAACGCCGTTGCCCAGGCCGCGAGACGGCGGGCGGCGAACCCGCCGGACCCATCGAGCCCGCCGGACCCGCCGGACCCGTCGGCGGCGGCGGCGATCGCGCCCGAGAGCAACTCGAGGGCGGGCGCCGTGCGGCCCTGGTCGCTCCGGGCGGCCCCGGCGATCGCCAGGCCCCATGCTCGCTCGACCCCGGCGTCGGCGAGCTCGACCGCGCGGGCGAGCCGGGCGCGGGCCCCGTCGTATCGCCCGCGGAGCAGCTCGACGTACCCCAGCTCCCGCTCCGCCGTCGCCGCCAGGTCCCGGGCACCGACCCGTTCCGCCAGGGTCAGCGCGGCGTGGAGCGCCGTGGCGCCCTCTCCGTCGCGGCCCCGCACGGCGTGGACATACGCCGAGCCGATCGCGAGGAGGGCCCGGCACTCGAGCCCCGGATCCGCAGCTTGTCGGGCCTCCGCCACCGCTCGGCGGAGGCTCTCGAGCCCGGGCTCCACGGCTCCCGCGCCGATTGCCGCCTCACCGGCGTCGAGGAGTGCCCGGGCCGCAGCCGCACCGCGCACCGGAGCCGCGACCGCCGCCGCCGCGGGATCGGCCGCCCTGAGCAGTGTCGCCGACGGCTCCACCCCCAGCTCGCGCCGGAGCAAGTCGATCGCGCCCGCAAGGTGCCGGCGAGCTCCGGCGGTGTCGCCCGCTGCCGAGCAGGCGCGAACGAGCAGGGCGTGGGCCTCCTCGTCGAACTCGTCGAGGGCGACGAGCCGGGTGGCCAGCTCGATCGCGGCCGCCGCGTCGCCCGCCGCGAGTCGTGCGGTCGCGGCCTCGCGAAGAACCGCCGCCGACAGGCCGGTGAACCGGCGCCGCTCGGACAGGAGCCAGGTGTCGAAGGTGGAGCCGCCGACGATCTCGATCCCTTCGAGCAGCTCGTGATCGAGCCCGGGGACCCCCTTTGCCTCGACCCACGTCCCGGAGGTGAGGAGTCGGAGGTCGACGGTGGCGGTCGGCGGCAGCTCGAGCCGCACGGGCTCGCCGCCCACCGCCGCCTCGGGTCCCAGGAGGCGGCGCAGCTCGACGAGATTCCAGCGCAGCGCGGCGAGCGGGTCGTCCGCACCGGCGAAGAGGAGCTCGGCCAGCCGGCTCCGTGTCGGCGGCGCCCCGGCCAGGAGCAGATAGGCGAGCAGCGCCCAGACCTTGCGGCCGCGCGGCGGCGGGACCTCCGAGCCGTCGCGGACGATGGACGGCCGTCCGAGCAGGTTGATCGCGAGTCCCACCCCGGCGCCCTCGACAGCCGACGAGCCGTCGACCGGTCGGTCGGCCCGGCTCGTCCGGGCCATCGTGACAGTCATCGATGTCGCCCCGCAAGGGGTGTGCCCGGTCCGGGAGTCGCCGTCCTCGTCCTCAGATCCGGCCGCCCGACCAGCGACCGACCTCCCGCTCGGCGTCGGGGCCGAGCTGGCCGGCGTCGGCGAGGTCCCTGAGCCCCGCACCGAGGGTGGATGCGAGCCTCACGGCCGCCCGGACCGCCGCCGACAGCAGGTCGGCGGCGCTGGCGGGTCGGAGGATCCGCGTCCGGCGGCGCGGCCGGGTCGTGGCGGGGTCGAGTGGCCGGGTCGTGGCGGGGTCGAGTGGCCGGGTCGTGGCGGTCTGGAGCGGCTGGGTCGCGGCGGTCATCGTGGTCTCCCTTCACTCGTGGTCTCGTCGCGTTTCAACGACGGGCACGACGATGGGGGCCTCGCGTTTGACCGCCCGTTTGAGGCGGCTGACCACCAGCCGGCTGGCGACCCACTCTCGGCTGCCCTCCACCCCCGATGGCTCCGTCATGCCCCTGGCGACCGGGCCGCGGTCGGCAAGCCCGCGTCGATCGCGGCGACCTTGGACGTGCCACATGCCGGCTTTCCCGAGCGGGTGGCTGATAGGATCAGGGCCGCGCACCTCCGCGTGGGCAGCGAGGAGCACCGTGATACGACCGGTTCCACATCAGCGACCCATTCGGGAACCGGATCGAGTTCCTGAAGGCGCTCAGGTGATCACGGCGTGGATTGGCGGATCAGGCGCTCGACGAAGAAGCCTCCCGCACAGGCCGTAGGACTGGCGCGGGTTGGCATCGCATGCAGAGAGGGAGGGTGAGCTCGTGCCCCACGCCGTACGTGCGTTCGTGGTGCCGCCGGACGGCGGCAGGACGATCCGGGGTCCGGTCGGCGGACCGACCGTCATCAAGGCCGGGACTGCGGAAACGGGCGGCAGCTTCACGTTCCTCGAGAACATCGTCCCGGCCCGTCAGGGGCCACCGCTTCACGTCCACGCCCGCGAGGACGAGATGTGGTACGTCCTTGACGGCCACTTCCGCTTCCGCGCCGACGATGAGGTGCTCGATGCTGCGGCCGGCTCCTTCGTCTTCGTGCCGCGCGGCACGCGCCACTGCTTCCAGAACGTCGGCGACCAGGCGGCGAAGATCCTGGTCATGTTCGCGCCGTCGGGCATGGAGCGGTTCTTCGAGGAGCATGCCGCGCTACCACCCGGACCCGTCGATCCCGAGGTCTACCGCGCCATCGCCAGCCGCAACTGGATGGACGTCGCTGGTCCGCCGCTCGCCGAGTCCGACCCGCTGTAGCGACGGGACGGACAAGAACCGCCGCGGACGATCGTCCAGCGCACCGAGATCACGGCCAAGGCCGGCTAACCGGCGCAATAGATACAACGCCTGAGATCCAGCCGCGGAGTCCCGGCTGGGGGACCCTCGCCCGGCAGGCGCGTCGAGCCCGCCGGTCCCCGTCGACCGGTGCTCAGCCCCCGGCCGCCAAGGCTCTCACGACGCTTCGGGGATCTCCTTGGGGACGATCGGGAACCCGCCTTCCTGGAACTTCCGGACCTCGGGATCGTGGTTCATCAGGATCCTGTCCGCGTACTGGCGCATCTTCTCGATCGAGGCCAGCGCCTGCTCGGCGGAGACAAGGCCGCCGGGCGGGGTCGGCCGCGTGAAGTTCTCCATGAAGCAGGCAGCGTCCCCGGCCACGCACAGGGTTCCCTCGTCGGTCGAGATGAGAACGGATTGGTGGCCGGCCGAATGGCCGGGTGTTTCGATGGTCCGGATCCCGGGCAGGACCTCGTGGAAGTCGTCGTTGATGAGGACGTAGTTCATGATGCTGAGCGGCTCGCGATCCCAGTTGTGGGTGTACAGCCAGCGCTGCGTCGCGATCGGATGGCGTGCGTACTGCCACTCGCGCAGCGAGACATAGAAACGGGCATTCGGCAGGCGCGGGTTGTTCTCGCTGTGGTCGTAATGGAGGTGGGAGTTGATGACGATGTCGACGTCGTTCGGGCTCCAGCCCAGGGCGGCGAGCGCGCCATCGAGCGTCTCGTCCGGCTCCTGCCAGCATGGATGGAAGGGCACGTACTTGGCCGGGTCGGCGATCCCGGTGTCGACCAGGATCCGTTGGCCGTTGCCCTCGACCGCAGCAGCCCAGACGGGGATCGTCACCGAGGTCCCCATGCCGGACATGTAGGTCATACCCGACTTGTCGACGATGATGTTGCCCAGGTTGATGGCGGTGACGCGATACCGCGGGACCATCGTTGTCTCCCTTGCGGCGGACGGCTCGCGTTCAGCGGGCTCCCGTCCGGTCATGCCTTGGCGTGTCGCCGGGCGATCGAGCTGAGGGCAACGGCCACGATCAGCATCGCGCCCTTGAGGAAGAACTGCGAGAAGGTCGGCACATTGAGGATGTTCAGCCCGTTGAACCCGATGCCGACGATCAGGACCCCGATCAATGTGCCCAGAACGTGAAATTCCCCGTCCCTGAGTGTCGCTGACCCCAGGAAGGCCGCCGCCATCGCGTCGAGCAGGAAACCGTCACCTGCCGTCGATTCACCGCTCCCGATCCGGGCCGTCAGCAGGATGCCGGTCAGTGCAGCGCACAGTCCCGAGACGACGAAGGCGATCGTCTTCACTCGCTCGACGCGGATCCCGGACAGCGCCGCGGCGACCGGATTTCCGCCCACCGCCTGGATCGACTGGCCGAGGTCGGTGCGGTTCAGCAGGATCCACAGGACGGTGACGATCCCGGCCATGATGAAGATCGTGTTCGGGATCCCGAGCACTCCCCTGGCCGTGAGGACGCGAAACGCGTCCGGCAGACCGAAGGCGATCGCCGAACCGCCGGTGTAGGCGTAGTTGAAGCCAACCAGGATCGTCCCCGTTCCAAGGGTGGCGATCAGCGCGTTCACCCCGGCCTTGGTGATGAACAGTCCGTTCACCAGCCCGATCAGCGCACCCAGGGCGAGGACAGCCGCAACCGCCGCAGGCCAGGGAACGCCCTGGTTGACCATCAGGCCGGCCACGAGCACGCCGGCCAGGCTGGCCGCGTAGCCGATGCTCAGGTCGAACTCCCCGACGGCCAGCGGCATCGTCAGCCCGACCGCGATGATCGCGGTCAGCGAGACCTGGTTGACGACGTTGATCAGGTTGTTCCAGGTGGGGAAGATCGCCGGGCGAGCCAGGGAAAAGAAGACGACCATGAGCACCAGTCCGACGATCGTGCCGTACTGGCCGAGGAAGACCACCAGCCGGCGGCGGGCCGGGGTCGTCGGCTGATGGTGGGGCAGCATGCCGAGGATCATGCGACCAAGCCTCCCTGGGTGTGGGCATAGCTCAGGCGACGAATCGCCTGCCTGGTGATCTTCGGGCCGCGCAGCTCGCCGGCGATCGCCCCCTCGACCATCACGAGGACGCGATCACACAGGCCAGGAAGCTCCTCTTCGTCCGAGGAGATGACGAGGATTGCGGTTCCGCTCGATGCAAGCTCCCGGAGCGAGCGGTGGATCTCCGCCCGGGCGCCGACGTCGACGCCTCGGGTCGGCTCGTCAAGGATCAGGACGCGGACCTGGCCGCCGAGCCACTTGCCGATCACGACCTTCTGCTGGTTGCCGCCGCTCAGCTCTCCGACGATTGCGGTCACCGAGGGAGCCTTGATCTGGAGACGCTGGGCGATCTGCCGAGCCTCGCTGCGCATCCGGGCGAGGCTGATCAGCGGCAGGCGGGGCACGATCCGGAACCGCGCCAGGTGGGGCAGAGCCAGGTTTGCGGCCACCGTCTGACGGAGCACCAGACCCTGTGATCGCCGTTCCTCGGGCACGAGCCCGATACCGAGCCGGACCGCGTCGGCGACCCCCCGCAGGCGGATCGGTCGGCCGTCGAGACTGACCTCTCCGGCCTCGAGACGGTCCGCGCCGAAGACCAGTCGGGCAACCTCCGTTCGTCCCGACCCGACCAGGCCGCCGAGCCCGAGGATCTCGCCCTCATGGACAGTGAACGAGACGTCGCGGACGGCTGGCAAACGCCGCAGGCTGCGCACCTCGAGGACCGGCCTCGCCGAGGCAGCCGAGGCGCTTCCGGCAACGGTCGTCTCGATCTCACCGCCGGCGATCGCGGTGATCAGCGCCTCCTTGGTCACGTTCGAGCGATCGAACGACGCCGCGAGCTGCCCGTCCTTGAGCACCGTCGTCCGGTCGCACAGCTCGATGATCTCGTCGAGCCGATGCGAAACGTAGATGACCGCGATCCCGTCGCGGGCGAGCTCGCGGACGATGCCGAAGAGCCTGCCAACCTCCTCCGCCGAGAGGGAGGCGGTCGGCTCATCCATCGCGATCAGCCGGGCCCGATGAACGAGGGCGTGGCCGATCGCGATCAGCCAGCGCTCCGCGACGCTCAGCTGCTCGACCGGGGTGTCCAGTGAGAACGTCATCCCGAGCCGCTCCACGACGGGAGCGACATCGCGCCGTACCGCCACCCAGTCGATCAGACCGGCCCGGGTCGGCTTGTCCAGACCGAGGATCAGGTTCTCGAGGGCGCTGAACTTCGGGACCTGGTTCAGCTCCTGGTGGATGAAGTTCAGCCCGAGCCGGGTCGCATGCTGCGGGTCAAGGATCTCGACCGGGCTGCCGTCGATGAGGATCGTGCCGCCGTCGGGCCGCTGGACGCCGGCAAGCGTTCGGATCAGGGTGGACTTGCCGGCGCCGTTGGCGCCGACCAGGCCATGGACTTCCCCGGGCCGGACATCGAAGTCGACGCCGCGGAGCGCCTGGACGCCACCGAAGGCCTTCGTCAGACCCCGCACTTCGAGGAGCGGGGCGCGCGCCGCGACAGCGCGCGCCCCCACGTCCATCCCTGCCCCTGCGGGCGCGGATTCGGGCATCGCCGAGTTCGAACCGTACGCAGGGGAGCCGGTCATCCTACTGGACCACCTCGGGGTGCTCGGCGATGAACTGATCGACGTTGTCCTTGGTCACAAGGACCCCGGGGACGTTGATTGTCTTCGGGACCCAGCTCGAGCCGGCCTTGAAGATGTCGTCCAGGGCGATGATCAGCTGCCGGCCCTCGGTCGCGCTGTCCTCCCACATCGTGGCGGTGTACTTGCCGTCCTTGATCGCCTTGATCGCGGCGGCCTCGCCGTTCTGTCCATAGACCTTGACATCGGTCCGACCCGCCTGCTCGAGCGCCGAGAGTGCTCCGGTGGCCGGGCCATCCCAGCAACCCCAGACAGCGAGGTTGGCCGAACCGGCGGGGTGCCCTGCGAGCCAGGCCGTCGTGGACGAGGCCCCGCTCTCGACGTAGCCGGGGAGCACGACCTCGTTCTTGGTGACCTTGATGTCAGGGTATCCCGCCAGGACCTCGTCAAGAGCGAGCTCACGGTTGCGGCAGATCAGGCCGACGTGGTACGTGAGCTCAAGGACCTCGCCCTTGCCCTGGAGGTCCTTGACCAGCTGCTCGGCGACCGGCTTGGCCAGGGGTGCGCCCTGATCGGTGGCCGCGAGCACGCCGTTGTCGAGCCCGCCGCCCCACGAGACGACCGGAATGTGCGCCTCGTTCGCCTTGGCCAGGCCGGCCCCCAGCGCCGTCGACGGGAAGACCGCCACGAGGATGCCGTCGACCTTGCTCTGGACGAGGTTCTCGATGGCCGTGTTGGCGGCATCGGCGCTGCCGTTGGCGTCGATCACGTTGAGCGTCCAGCCCCTCGTCTTGGCCTCGGCCTCGGCCGCCGTGACCATGATGTGGTTGGCCGGGTCGTTGGCCGAGATGAGCACGACCCCGATCGTCTTCGGGGTCGCCGAAGGTGCAGCACTTGCCCCAGCGCTCTCGCTGGCAGCCGGGGTTGGGGCAGCCGGGGTTGGGGCAGCCGGGCTGGCCGCCGACGAGCAGGCCGCGAACGCGATCGCCGCGGTCGCCACCAGTGCCCCGATTGAAGCTCTTGCCTTCATCGCCGTCGATCTCCTGTCCTGTCTGTCCGTGCGGCACGCCTTCGCATCCGCACGATCGTCTCTTCCCCCGCGCTTCCTCGTCCGCCGGTCACCCGGCGGGCTGTGCCCGGTCATCGCTTCGTGTCGCTGGCGTCCTCCTGCAGCCTGGCAAGTCGATGGGCCCCGCTCCGCGTCGCCGGATAGAGCTCGCGGTAGATCGAGTAGAGCTCGTCGTACCGCCCGCGAAGGGCGCCATCGGGCTCGACCACCGCGGCCGTCCGCGTCCAGTCCGCCGCTGGATCGACCCGCCCGGTTCCGATCGCGGCCAGCAGCGCGTCTCCGTACGCCGCCCCGATCACCTCGGCGGGCACCTCCTGGGCGTGGCCGGTGACGTCGGAGACGATTCGCGGCCAGAGCGAACCCTGCGTTCCACCGCCGACGGCGACGATCCTGCGTGGCGATGCCCCGGCCTCGGCCATCACCTCGAGGTTGTGGCGCACCCCATACGCGGTCCCTTCGAGGAGTGCCCGGTAGAGGTGGCCTCGCCCGTGGCTGAGAGTCAGGCCCAGGACTGCGCCCCGTGCGGCCGGATCGAAGATCGGCGATCGCTCGCCGGCGAAGTACGGGAGTACGACGAGCCCGTTCGAGCCCGGGACGGTCGCCGCCGCTTCGGCCACCAGCGACTCGAAGGGAGGGCCACCGACCAGGTCGCGGAACCAGCCCGTGAGGGCCCCCGAGGTCGCCATCCCCGCAGCCAGGGTCCGTGTCCCGGGGAACACCCCGGTCGTGCTCCAGAGCGGCGCCCTCGGTTGCGTGTCGGCAGCGACCTGGACCATGAACATCGTGGTCCCGTACATCAGCATCATGTCGCCCGGCTTCCGAACGCCCACGCTGAGCGCCTCGGCCCAGGCATCGATCGTCCCGGCCACGACCGGGGTACCGGCGGGGATGCCGGTCACGGTCGCCGCGTCGGGCGTGACGGTCCCTGCGATCTCGGCCGGCCAGAGCAGCCTGGGCAACTCGAGACCAGGCGCAACCTCCTCGACCCAGTCGGTCGCCCAGTGCTCACCGGCGAGGTCGTAGAGCGGGTCGCACTGGCTGGCCGAGTGATGGTCGAGGACGTATTCGCCGGTCAGCCGCTGGACGATGAACGAGCTGGCCATCAGGAACCGGCGCGTGCGCGACCAGACCTCGGGCTCGTGTCGGCGAAGCCACGCGAGCTTCGGGCCGACCGCCTGGGTCGTCAGGAGCGAGCCGCCCCGGGCCAGGATTGCCGCCTCCCCGAGGCGCTCGGTCAGTTCGGCGATCTCCCGGGTGGCGCGCGTGTCGATGCCGTACAGGATCGCCGGCCGGAGCGGCCGACCCGTTTCGTCGATCGGCAGGAGGCAAGGACCGATCCCGCTCACCCCGACGCCGACGACCGGCTCGGTCTCCCCGGCGAGCAGCTCGTGCGCGAGGGCGACGAAGTCGGCCCACCAGACCGCCTCGGCGTCGTGCTCGGCCCAGCCGGAACGCGGCCGCGAGACGTCATGCGCTCGCTGTGCGGACCGGACGATCGTGCCGTCGGGCCGGGCCAGGACGCCCTTCGAGCTGGATGTGCCGATGTCGACACCCAGCAGCAGCTCAGTCACGGGCACTCCCGAAGCCGTCGAAGTCGACCCCCAGGAAGCGGCAGGCGATCCTGAGCTCCTGGACGTGATCGCCCGGGATCGCGTGGATGTGGTTTGCGCCGTATCGGCCGAGGATCTCCTCGGCCGAGGCCTCCAGGCGCGTGAAGGCATGCGGCCACTCGAACGTCGAGGCACGCATGAGCTGCTCGTTGGCCTCGGCGTCGTACTGTTCGAACGCGCCCCGGACGACCTGCAGCCGGTACCGGCCGTCGCGCCGCGTGAACCGGGCAAAGGTCATCTCGCCGGGCGCCGCGAGGTGATGGATCGAGGCTCCGCCGGCCGGGAAGTAGAAGATCTCCGGGTAGAGGTGAACCCGGCGCATGTTCTCGAGCGGGTCGTCGCTGCGCGCGGCGAACCAGGTCGCATGCTGTCCGGAGTTGCACAGGTCCCAGACATCGCGATCGGCGTGGTAGTGGCGAACATCGGCGAACAGGACCGGCGTGCCCGAAAGGCCCTTGAGCAGCTGCATCGTGAGCGCGCCGTCCATGTCGGCCTCGGTCGCGCAGACGTGGGTCTCCTTGGGGCCGTCCCAGTCGTACGGGTCGTTCAGGAACGCCTCGGTCACGTCCATCGTCGCGAAGTGGTTCGTGAGCTCGGGCTGGCCCTTGATCCCGGAGAAGTCGAGGTGCCACTCGTCGATCAGCTCGCGCATCGCGTAGTAGGAGCGGATCTGGCGCTCGAGCAGCTCCGGGGTCAGCTTCCGGCCGTCGTAATGGACACCGCCGGCGTGCTTCTCCAGCCACTCGCGGGCCGCCCGCACCCGGCTGGGCTCGATCGACTCGGAGCGCCGGACGATCTCCCACTGGTCGATTTCCTCGACGTCGATCCCGAAGACGCGCATCCACTGGTCGGTGTTTGCGACCGCGGTGTACATGCCCATCGGTCGGCCGCCGATCCGGCCGAAGGTCAGGCCGTCGAGCGAGCGAACCGCGGCCGCGGCCTTGATGAACGTCTCGACCCGGCCGAAGACCGCGGGGTCGGAGATGTCGCCCCAGGCGCGTCCGTAGACGCGCCCGATCTCGTCCAGTCCGCCCGAGGCCGCCAGCATCCCGACCATGCCCGGGTACTGCGGATCGACGTTCGAGAAGAGCAGGAGCGGTCCCAGCGTCGCGTTGGCGGCGATCATCGAGAAGTGGGGGAAGGCCCAGACCGGGATGTTGAAAATCGTCAGATCCGGCCGCTCCGCCGCCACCCGGCGGGCTTCGCTGACCGCGAGCTCGTTCGTCCAGACCGTGCCGCGGGCGCGAATCACCTCGTGGCCCGCGGCCTCGAGCGCCGCGACCACCCGGTTCTCGACATCCCTGCCAAACGCCTCGATGTCGCGGTGGACGACCGGCCGGCCGTCCGAAAAGGTGAGGATCCCGACACGCGCCACGCTCAGCCTCCTTGGCCTTGGAAACCGGCCCGCGAGGACTCGCGGACACGGAGCTCGAACTCGAACACGATCCGTTCCGGCTCGCCTCGAGCACCACTGATCCGATCGAGCAGCAGCTCGATCGCGCTCTCGACCATCGCCCGAATCGGCTGGGCGAGCGTCGTCAGCGCCGGCTGAACCACGTCCGCCCAGAACGGGTCGTCGAATGCCACGAGGGCGATGCCCTCAGGCACCGCGATCCGGCGGGCCCGGAGCGTCTCGAGCGCACCGATCGCCATCAGGTTGTTGGCGACCACGAGTCCATCGAGTGGCCCGGCGTCGAGCAGCGTCGCCGCTGCCGACGCCGCGGTCGCGATCCGGAACGCACCGTCGGCAACGCGCGGCGTCAGCCCGTGGCGGCGCATCGTCGCCTCGTATCCGGCCGTCCGTTCGCGGCCCGTCTCGGTCGTCACCGGGCCACCGATGAAGCCGATCCGCTCGCGCCCCATGGCCAGCAGGTGCTCGGTGGCCAGCTCGGCCGCCCTCGCGTTCTGGACGAGGACCGCGTCTGCGCGCGGATCGCGAACGGAACGGTCGAAGGCAACGACCGGGATGCCGAGGTCGAGCAGCTGGCTGATCTCGCGCCCGGCGGGGTCGGAAGGGGCCAGGATGACGCCCCGCACCCGCTCGCCGGCGAGGACCTCGAGGTAGGCGGCCTGCTTCTCGGGGCTTTCGTCGGTGTTGCACAGGAGGACCCGGTAGCCGCGCCGATAGGCCTCGTCCTCGGCTGCCCGGACCATCTGGGCGAAGTGTGGATTCTCGATGTCCGAGACGACCAGGCCGATCATCTCCGCACCCTGGCGGCGCAGGTTCCGGGCGAGCCGGTTCGGGCGATAGCCGAGTGCCTCGACGGCGGCCAGCACCTTGTCGCGGTACTCGGGTGCCACCGAATCGGCGCCGTTCAGGACCCGCGAAACGGTGGCCACGGAGACGCCGGCTCGATCGGCGACATCACGGATCCGGACGTGCGGGCCGGTGCCGCCCGCGGCAGCTGGCGGCCCCTTCGGCCGCGGCCGCGCCGCTCGCTGGGTAATCGATTTCTCGTGGCCCTGAGGCACTGCGTCGGCTCCGTCCAGGGGGGAATGGTCGAGGAGGGGAGTAATCGATTTCTCGGCGCATTCAAGCACCTGTCCGGGGCGATGTCAAGGGGGAATCTGGCGGTTGTCGGAGGCAATCCGGCGAGGGTGACGCAATCTCGCGAGCGCGGAAGCCTGCCGAGGCCGGCCGTGGGGGCCCGGCTGCGGCCCGGGCCGGAGGCCTGATGGCGGCCCGGGCCGGAGGCCGTGCCGGGATCTGTGACGGGACCTGTGACGGGACCTCTGGCGGGCCGACTGCGGGGCGGTCGGGCGGAGCCGAGGTCTCGGCGGTGGGAGGCGCCCCGGCCGGGAGGTCCCACCCGGGCGCCTCAGCGGGTGCGGACTCCGATCGTCAGAAGCACGTTGGCGTACGTCCTGAGTTCGCCCGTCGCCACGATCAGGGCGAGGTCACGCCCGTCGACGGCGTCGTAGAAGGCGTACCGGTCCAGCCGCTCGAGGGGCGTTCCAGCGGGGAGGGCGGCCTCGAGTTCGGCGTGAATCGGGAGATGTGATCCCTGCTCGGAGATCATCACGGCCGCCGCCTCGATCGGGACCGTTTCGACCAGGACGCGCAGGACGTCAGGGACGCCGACCAGACCAGGGGCGAGATTCAGGTAGACGCGCCTGGCGGCCGGGTTGCCCCGGGTCGCAAACGGAAAGTTGCCGTCGGCGACGAGAATTCGGGAGCCGTGTCCGGCCGTACCGAGGGCGGCGAGGATCTCTGGGTGCAGCAGTGGACCGGTGAGCATCGTGGCCTCGGGGCAAGGATGTCGTCAGCAGGATGAAGAGTGTATCGGCCGGACCCGGCCGGCGTGGTGGCGCCCCGGCCCCCCAGGTCGCCGTCGGCCGATCAGTACCGGTAGAGCGAGGCCACGAACGGGGTCCGGTTGAACATCAGGATCGCGAGCGGCAGCCCGATCACGGTCAGCTGAACAAGTGACATGTCGCCTGTCGCAGGGCCGTGCGAGGGGCCGACACTCGGAAGCTGTCAAGTCGAGTGAGACACCACGCTCGATCGATTACTGAGGTTCGACCGCCTTCCTCGCTGGCGGGTTGATCCAGACGGCAGTCGGCAGCGCGGGTGGTGTGGGCGGACGGCGGACGAAGCGTTCGGGGTGCGCGGCGTAGGCCTCGGCCAGGGTGATCGCCCGAGCCGCCGTGACCTCGACCGCCCGCCCGGCATGGACGCTCGCCGGCGCCATGAGCCCAATGCCCGAGTGCCGGTGCTCGGTGTTGTACCAGGTGACGAAGGTCCGGCAGAACGCGCGAGCGTCCTCGAGCGAGCCGAACCGGGCCGGGAAGCCCGGCCGGTACTTGAGGGTCTTGAAGTGGGCCTCGGAATACGGGTTGTCGTTGCTGACGTGCGGGCGGGAATGGCTCTTGGCGATCCCGAGGTCGGCGAGCAGGAGGGCGACCGGCTTCGACGCCATCGAGCTGCCTCGGTCGGCGTGGATCGTGAGCCGTCCGGGCTCGATGCCTTCCTTGGTCACGGTGTCCGCGATCAGGCGCTCGGCGAGCGCAGCGCTCTCTCCGGTGGCGACCATCCAGCCCGGGACGTAGCGGGAGAACACGTCGAGGATCACGTACAGGTAGAACCAGGTCCACTTGGCGGGACCCTTGAGCTTGGTGATGTCCCAGCTCCACAACTCGTTGGGGCCGGTCGCCAGGAGCTCGGGCTTCGCGTACGCCGGGTGGCGCAGCTGGGCCCGCCGCTCGCGGACCTCGGCCGCCCCCGCCAGAATCCGGTACATCGTCCGCTCCGAGGCGAGGTACAGGCCCTCGTCGAGGAGCGTTGCGTAGACGGCGGCCGGGCTGGCGTCGACGAAGCGAGGGGCGTGGAGCTGCGCCAGTGCCGCCGATCGCTCCTCGTCGGAGAGGGCCAGCGGCGAGCGGCGCCGCGAGGGCGCCACCGGCGGCTTCGGGCTCCGGTGGCGATACGCTGTCGCCCGGCTCACACCGAGCGCCCGACACGCCCCGGCCAGCCCGATCTCGGGCGCGACCACAAGGGCCGTCTCGATCATGACCCGCTCTCGTCGTCGTCGCTCGTCTGGGCGAGCGGGATGCCCAGGAGCTCGGAGACTTTTCCCTGGATCTCGATGATCCGCTCCGCGGTCGCAAGCCGTCGCTCGAGTCGGGCGTTCCGGCGGCGGAGCTGCTCGTTCTCCGCGACCAGGGGGTGGGGCTTCGGTCGCCCCCGTGGCCGGGCCAGGCCGCTGAGCGCGCCCAGGCGGTACTGGCGGCGCCAGTCGACGAGGTGGCTGCTGTACAGGCCCTCGCGCCGGAGGAGCGCGCCCACCTGGCCGGGCTCGGTCGCCGCGTTCGCCTCCTCGACGATGCGCAGCTTGTACTCCGCGCTGAAGCGCCGGCGGGCCGGGCGCTCGGGGACCTCCGGATCGGGCATGGGCTCAGGATGGCCCAGCCTCGGCCTCGGTGCCACGGGTTCCAACATCTGCGGGGTGATCCTCTCCCCGCCCTCGCTCTGGTCAGCTAATGCTGGAGATGGGGCGTCTCACCCGATTCTGGCAGAGAGGGCTCGCGCCCGCCGCGATGCCTGTCGAGCGCCAGGTCTATCCCGGCGGGATCACACCCCGCTCGGTCAACAGCGCCACGAGCCGGTCGTTCGGAAGGCCCGGCGTCCGGTGACCCCGGAAACCCACCATCTCCTCGTTCACGACCAGCACGTCGACGACGGCCTCCTCGACGGCCTGGACGACGCCCTCGTAGAACGGATCGAGGAAGCCCCACGGGATGAACGACAGCTTGTCGAGCCGGCCGCGTCCCTCACCGTAGAGGCTCCTGGCGCCCGGCGTGATCGCGCCCGCGTTCGCGGTCGAGAGCGCGAGGAAGAGATCGCCCGAGAAGTGCGAGCCGGCCGTGCCGGTCCGCGCGAGTCCCAGGGTCACTCGTCGGGCGAACGCCCGACACTGGTCGGGCAGGAGCGGTGCGTCGGTCACCACGATGCCGATGCACGACCCGGCGCCGACGGGTGCCGAGAAGAACTCGGCCATCGGGTCGTCGTCCGCCAGGTCGGCGCCGACGGGGACACCTGCGACGACAAGCTCGGCTCGGGCCCCGAAGTTCGCCTGGAGGAAGACGCCGATCGTGTACGCCGCGCCGCCGTACTCGACGATCCGCGACGCCGTTGTCGAGCCGCCCTTGTACGAATAGCAGTTCATGCCCGTGCCCCCGCCGACCGAACCTTGTTCGATCGGCCCCGAGCGGGCCGCCTCGAGGGCCCGGACGGCCGTGTCGACCGTCACGTGGCCTCCGTTGATGTCGTTGAGGTAGCCGTCCCAGGTCTCGCCGACGACCGGCAGGAGCCACGCCTCGGCGATCGTCGGGTGGTGTTGCGCAGTCCACTTCACGATCCCGGCGTGGGCGATCCCGACGGCATGCGTGTTGGTGACGCAGATCGGACCGGCCATCGTGCCGGACTCGTGGATCCACGAGATCCCGGTCATCTCGCCGTTGCCGTTCTGCGAGTGGTAGCCGGCGACGCAGGGGTCACCCGGGTTCGACCGGCCGCGCGGGTGGATCGCGGTCACCCCGGTGCGGACATCCGTGCCCTCGATCAAGGTTGCATAGCCGACCTCGACCCCGGGCACGTCAGTGATCGAGTTCCACGCACCTGGAGTCCCGCCGAAGGGGATCCCGAGCGAGCGTGCCCGCGGCTTCCCCGAGGGGGTGCGCAGCCAGGCCTCGTTCATCGGTTCACGCCTCCGCCAGCTCGTCGCGGAGCGGCTCCTTGAGATTCCAGGCCCGCCCCTTCTGGGGAAGGATGACGATCGCCCAGTAGATGAGTCCGATGAGGATCGTGCCGCCGGCGACGAGGAGGGCGGTCGTGGTTTGCTGGGTCGTGATGTAGATGAGCGCGATGAGCGCGAGGATTGGCGGCAATGGCCAGAGCGGCATCCGGTAGGGGCTGGCCGACGTTGCCCCGATGTAGCGACCGATCAGGGCCGCGAGGGCGACGAAGGCATAGTCGGCGACGAGGGCCGCGCCGGTGAGCGTGATGAGTGTGTTCAGGTCGACCGTCAGGCACAGGATCGCCGAGACGATGCCGACCAGGGCCGTCGCGACCCACGGCGATTTGAACCTTGGGTGCACCGCGACGAGCCAGTCGTTGATGACCCCGGGCCAGGCCCGGTCGCGCGAGGCCGAGTAGAGGATCCGGCCGAACTCGAGGATGATCGCGAGTGTCGCGTTGAAGATCGCGAGCGCGACCCCGAGCGAGACGATCGTGTTCACCGTGCCATTGGCCGTGGCGTCGATGAAGTCGATCATCGGCTGGGGGCTCGCCGTGATCTTCGCGAGGTCGGGTGCACCGAGGAGGACTGCAGTCGTCGGGATCAGTTCGGCGGCGACCGTGATGACGAGTGACCAGAGAATCGCCGTTGCAATGTGACGGCTCGAGCCCTTCGTCTCCTCCGAGAAGTTCACCGCGTTCGAGTAGCCGTTGTATGCGAACACGGCGGACGCGGTCGCCGTGAGGATGACGCCGAACGTCACTGGGTCCAGGCCACCACTCGAGTTGCCGACGACCCACCCACCGAAGAGCTGGCCCACCCGATCGGGGTGGAAGTTCACCAGGCCGAGGAGCGTCAGGACCAGCAGGGCGAGGAGCTCGATGACCAGGAAGACGCCCGTGATGAAAGCGTTGGTCCGGATGCGCAGGATGGCGACGGCGGCCGCGATCAGGCAGACGGCCGCGCCCGTGATCTTCGGGTCGAGGCTGACGATGTTCGTGAGGTACAAGGCGGTGCCGAGGGCGATGACCGCCGGAATGAAGGCGACGCTGTTGAGCATGAGCGCAAACGTGGCGAAGCTGAGGGCGTTGCCGATCCTGGCCCAGGGTCCCTTGAACGCGTGCCAGACCAGCGCGTAGTCCCCGCCGGCGATCGGGAATGCGGCCGAGAGCTCGCCCCAGCAGAACGCCATGAAGACGCCCACGATCGCAGCAAAGACCATGGCGAGGAAGGCGCCGGTGCCGGCCGTGTTGATGATGAACGGCACGATGATGAAGACCGATGAGGCGGGGGTCACCGCCGAGAGCGTGATCGCGATGTTGCCCATGACCCCGAGGCCGCGGTGGAGCTCCTGCTCGTACCGGTCCTCGACATACGCCGTGCTCTTGTCGACTGCCACGTCAGACCCTCCGCTCCAGGCCACCCCGTGTCTAAATTGCTCAATCCGAGCAATATTGGGCGCATTCTAGGCCCCGCGCCCGTGGGGCGCAAGACACCACTCAGGTGCGCAGCCTCGTTCCGTGCCCCAGAATGCGGCGCATGGAGAATCGGTCACAGAGACGCGGGACGGTGGGTGTCTCCCCGGCGCGCCGTCAGGAATCGTTCGGATCGGCTGCGGCCGCAGCCAGGGAGGGAGGGGACGGACTGGAGATCGTCGCTCCCGCCGCTCACACGGGCTTCCTGACGGATACGGCGGTCCGGATCGGGCTTGCGGTCGATCTTGGGCTGCTCCAGCCAGGCGAGCGACTCCCCGGGGAAGGGGAGCTCGCATCGACCTTCGGTGTCTCGAGGATGACGACCCGCCGGGCTCTCCAGCTCCTCTCCGAGCGCGGCGTGCTCGTCCGCCGCCGCGGGCGCAGCGGCGGGACGTTCGTCGCGAGCGATCCTCCGCCCCGGGTGCTCGGCGAGTTCGAGGCGTACCGGACGGCATCAGGCGAAGTGTTCGACCTCATCGATCACCGGCTCGTCATCGAATGCGGGGCCGCCCACCTCGCGGCGGGTACGGCCACCAGTGACGACGTGGAGCGGCTGCGAGCGCTCGTTCGCCAGATGGACGCTGCCCAGACCTGGGCCGCCTTCCGGGCGGTCGATCCGCGCTTCCATCTGGCGGTGGCGTCGATCGCGGGATCGACCGGTGCCGTCCGGGCGCTCGCTGACGTCCTGGCGCGGCTGTTTCGGTTCTATGTCCCGTACCCGATCGCGTACCTGCACGCCTCCAACCGGGAGCACGAGGCGCTCGTTGACGCGATCGAGGCCGGCGACCGGGCCGGGGCGGTGGCCGTCATCGAACGCCACATCGTGGAGCTCCGACAGACCGTCTTCGTCGAACCGGAGCTCCGACCCCAGCGGCGACCCGTTCGGCACAATCGGGCGGCCAGAGCCCTTTCCCGGACGCCGCCGGCGGGCTGAGGGTGGTGACGGCTTCCGTTGGACCGGATCCTGGGCCAGCCAAATGTCCCACCGGCTCGCTGGCCGGATCGGTCGGGCCTGCCTGAACGAGGGATGGCTCGATGCAGGCGTCGTACCCAACATCGACCTTCTGGCGCCCGAGCCCGTCATCCTGCGGGGCCGCACCGACGGGACTGACGACCCGTCCGACGATGAAGATGCCCGCCTCCGGCCCCGACAGTGTGCCCGGCGCCTCGAGAAGGTCAGACCGTTTCGGGTTCGCCCGGAACATCCAGTCGGTCATGGATGCCCCTGGCCGTTGCTCCGGAGCGGATGAAGCGGCGGTGCGGCAGATCTCATGGCACACCGCACCCCACCGCGGCTGAGGCCGGTGGCGCGAGGAGATGGGTTTGTGTTGGGTACGATTGCCTCATACGACCACGCTGAGATCATGGTGGGCGAGGAGCTTTGATGGGTTCGGAAGCCGCTGGCTGGGCGCGTTGCGAGCGCGCTACCACCTTTCTGCCATCGATGGTTGCGCACCGGCGTCATCTGCACGCGCATCCTGAAGTCGGGCTCGAGCTACCGGAGACCCACGCTTATGTTGCCGAACACCTTCGTGCGCTCGGGCTTGATCCCGAGATCAGACCCCGCGCAGGAGTGACGGTCCGGATCCGAGGTCGTGACAAGGGTGCCCCGGTCCGCGTCCTCCGTGCGGACATGGACGCACTTCCACTCACCGAGAAGACCGGGTTGCCGTATGCCTCGTCCAACCCTGGAGCGATGCACGCCTGCGGTCACGACCTCCACATGGCGATGCTGCTGGGCGCCGCCGAACTCTTCGTGACGGAGCCACCTGCGGGCGACGTCGTTCTCGCGTTCCAGCCTGGCGAGGAGGCCGATCGAGGGGCTGTCCGGCTTCTGTCGCACGATAACCTTCATCTTGAGTCGAACGCTGTTGCGTTTGCGATCCACGTCAACGCGGTCATGCCCAGCGGGACCGTCGCCAGCCGGCCCGGGACATTCATGGCCTACGGGGACTGGTTTCGCGTGGCCTTCTTCGGTAGCGGTGGGCATGCCAGCGCACCACACCTCACGTCGAACCCGATCGACGCGATGGCCCTCTGGGTCGGGCGGCTGCATCAGCTCGTTACCGAATTGCAGACCAGCGAGGCCCTCGTCGCGACGGTCACGGAAGCGCTCGCCGGGAACACCGTGAACGTGATCCCAGCGAGCGGAAGCATGCGAGGCACCCTTCGCACCTTGAGCGAGCGTCAGCGCTCCCTGCTGCACACCAGGCTCGCCGAGATGACGTCCGAGGTTGCTGGCTCAGTCGGGCTCCGCGAGGCGCTCGAGATCACAGCTGGGTACCCAGCGGTCGTGAACAACGACCGTTTTCTCGGACTGTTCCAGGCGGCGCACGATGCCGAACGACCAGATCATCCGGCGTTGGTCATGCCGGAACCGTCGATGGTGATCGAGGACTTTGCCTATTTCCTTCACCGATGGCCCGGGGCGATGGTGTACCTTGGGGCGCAGGTCAGCGATCGGAGATCGTTCAACCACTCCGACGACGTGGTCTTCGACGAGGCGGCTATGACAGTTGGGCTGGCCTGCCACTCGCTGGTGGCCGACCTGGCGCTCTGAGCAAGTTCGGCTGGATGCGCGCACCTCGAACCGTCGTGCTCAGGGCAGCCAGCTCGTTTGCCCGCCTGACTGCCAGGGCGATGTCAGCGCGCGCGGCGAGGTAATGACCAAGCACGCCGCAAAAGACGTCGCCAGCCCCCGTCGTGTCCAGGCTCTGCACCGCCACCCCGTCAACGAACACCGCGCGTCGAGGCCGGCCGCGATCGTAGACTGCCGCCCCGGCGCTTCCCAGCGTCACGACCACGATGCCATCGAAGTCCAGGCTGGCGACGCACTGGTCGAGCTCTTCGCGGGTCGTCGGTACGGGCCGTCCGGCCAACCGGGCGAGTTCGAGGCGATTGGGCACCACGACCTCAGTGGCCTTGAGGATCTGCGGGAGGATTGCCTCGTCGCTGGTCGTCGGGGCCGGATTCAGGATGAAGGTCGCTGATCCGCGGTTTCTCGCGGCAGCCAGGACGGCAGGGAGGTTGACTTCCAGCTGGGCCAACACGACGTCGTACGACGACTGTGCGAGGTGCTGGGTGATCAACGCCGGGTCGAGTCGCTGATTCGCCCCGGGGTCGACAGCGATCACGTTCTCGCCCCGGCCGTCGACGAGCAGAACGGCGGTGCCGGTCGCCGCGTCGGTCACCCGGATGAGGTGCGAAACGTCGACGCCTCCAGAAAGCAGTGCGGCCGTTGCAATCTCCGCCTCGGGATCGTCGCCGACGCAGCCGACCATCGTCACGCGACTGCCCATAGTGGCAGCGGCTACCGCCTGGTTGGCACCCTTGCCGCCGGGCGCAATCACCTTGCCCTCGGCGAGAACGGTCTCCCCCGGTGACGGAATGTTCGGGACGAAGTACGTCGTGTCGATGTTGAGGGAGCCGACAACGCAGACCCTGCCGGTCCCTTCGGTCATGAATCCGTTCCCAGAGCATCGATCGTGCCAAGGACCAGGTCCCAGTACCCGGCAACATCGAGTTCGATCGCCACATCGGCGTTGGGCGGCTGGTGGAGGCGATCGTGGAGGTCAACCACCGTGGTCCCCCGCGTCCACGAGCCGTCCTTCTCAACGGCCACGAAGCAACGACGCCACTGGACAATATCCGGCCGGATGAGCGCCGCCACGGTGCAGGGATCGTGGACCGGAGGCGCGTCGAATTCCCAGATCGCCCGATACGATGAACCAAAGAAGCCCATCCACTCGGCCGCGATGCGTCCGACGCGATGGCCCATCGCCCTCATCTTCGCGACGACCTCGGGCGTCGCGAGCGCCTGATGGGTGAGGTTCAGGCCAACCATCCGAACAGGAAGCCCCGCCCGAAGGACGATGTCGAGCGCCTCGGGATCCGCAAATGCGTTGAACTCGGCCGTTGGGGTGTGGTTTCCACGCTCTGTCGAGCCACCCATGAAGATGATTTCCGCGACGCGGGCTGGGTTGAAGGCAGCCCGCTCGAGCACAGTCGCAACGTTCGTAATCGGTCCAGTCGCCACGAGCGTCACCGGGTCATCCGCCGCCGAGAGCACGTCTTCGATCAACTCGACGGCCGAACAATCCCTGGGCTGGAAGGCCGGTTCCGGCAGGTCCGGTCCATCAAGCCCTGATGTGCCATGAACATAGTTCCCGAGCTCGGTGTCTCCTCGCAGTGACGTCGATGCACCCCTGGCGACCGGCACACTCGTCGCCCCAGCGAGGGTCAGGACGCGGAGGGCGTTCCTCGTCGCATCCTCCACGGAGCAGTTGCCGAAGGTGGTCGTGACCGCCTTGAGGTCGATGGCCGGCGAGCCGACAGCGAGGAGGATTGCGATTGCGTCATCGTGCCCGGGATCACAGTCGAGGATGATCGGCACCGGGCGCCCAAGCGGGCCAGCCTCGGTGCGCATCAGATCTCGCGACGGAGCCAACGGACCATCGCCGCCATGAGGGGTTCGAAGCCCTCCCACCGCGCGAACTCGACAGGGCACCAGTGCGGACCGATGTCGCTGGTCCACACGGCCGAGCGCCCCGCGCCGTGCTCGGCAGCCGCAATGAGGACATCCTTGCCCACGGTCGCAACGACCTGCGCCTCAGGTTTCGCGATCACCCGGTTGTATCCCAGGATCGGGGGTGGGGAAGGCCGCCATGCGCGCGCGATGGGATGGTCAGGCAACGCCAGTGCGGGCTGGGCGCCTTCTGGCGCCTCGACCCGATCGTCGTAGTCGGACATGACAACGGGGAGTACGTCAGCGATCGGCGACCGGGCGAAACTTGCGCGCGCCTGAAAGCCCTGAAAGCTCAGGTACCCGCCAGCCATCATGAGGCCACCGCCGGCGCGGACCCAGTCACCAAGCAACTTGAGCCGGTTCGGACTCGACTGACCGTGAAGCCACCCTGCCTGGGGCAGGAGGAACGAGTTCGATCCGATGTCCGACAGAATGATCACCTCGTATGCTGCGAGCGCGTCTTGATCACTTGGGAACAGATCGGGCACCTCATGTGCATACATGTGCTCAACCTCGATCCCCTGGCGCGCCAACCCGGCGATGAAGTCATCAGCGCCGGAATGGAAGGTGACGCTCGTGAAACTGTCGAAGCCCTTGTAGTGGGTCGCCTGGGTGACCCATGACTCGCCTGCCAGCAAGACCCGACCCATCATTGATCCTCCAACCGCTCAAACAAGGAGCGCGGGTTTGCAACGATCAGCTGTTCGATGTCATCCCCGGAAAGGCCATGGCGCTCCAGGCGAGGCACGAAGTACTGGACGATGTGGGCGTAGCCGGGCCCGCCGTAGCTGCGAAGGAGGTTCTTGAGGAAGATGTCGGAGGACAGGAGCAGGCGACGCCCGAAGCCGGCTTCGACGAGCTCCGCGATGTGTCTGGCATCCTCCTCGTCCGATGTGCACTGAACGCCCTGGTCGGCGTAGAAAAGCTCGGCGCCAATCATGTCGTACTGCACGAACGCGCCTCGAGCCATGAGCCGCCGCTGGTACTCCTGGTCCGCACCGGAGGGGTTCATGTGACAAAGCACGACGGCGTTGAGGTCGACCCCGCGGCGTTCCACGAAGTCGAGAACCTCGTCTCCCAGTCGGAACCACCCGGGAAGATGAACCTGCAACGGAAGACCGGTCTCCTGCTGTGCGATGCAGGCGGCCGCGAGACTCTTCTGTTCCGCCGGCGTGAACCGCTCGCTGACCCCGATTTCCCCGATGATCCCGGGCTTGACGCCGTCCTCGCCATCGCGAATGTCGGCAATGATGATGTCGGCGAGCTGGTCGATTGAACTCGTCGCCACACCCGGAGGCTGCGATGCCTCCAGGTAGAACCCCGTGCCGGCGACGATGTTCACGCCGGTGCGCTCGCTGACGGTACGGAGGCCCGCGAGATTGCGACCGATGCTCAACCCTGTCGCCTCCACGATCGTCCGCCCGCCAAGCGCCGCGAATCGCGACACCTCCTTGACTGCCAGAGCGACGTCGTCAAGCCGGCAATTGTCGAGATTTCCGAACGGGTCGTGCTTGAGATCCCAGAGGTCCTCGATCTCTATCTTCTTCGTTGCGAACACGTCAGGATCGACCCCGATCGAAGAGGTCCGGTGCCACCAGCACGAGACATCGTTGAGGATGTGCTCGTGCGGCAGGCACAGGCCAAGCTCGGACGTCGGGATCGGACCCCGGACGGTCATCACCGTGTTCATCGGAATCTCCGGACGAGTCGACCGAAGAGTTTGCTGTTCAGGAAGATCGCCAGAACCAGGATGATCCCTTGGGTGATCGGCACCCAGTAGACGTCGAAATGCAGAAGCACGAGTCCGTTCGAGAGGATTCCCAGCGTCAGCGCTCCAATGACGGTACCCACGATCGACCCGCGTCCGCCGAGCAGGCTGGTACCGCCGAGCACGACCGCTGTGATCACCTCCAGCTCGAACCCGGTCCCCGAATTGGATGACCCGCTGGCAAGCCGCGCTGCCACCATGATTCCTGCGAACGCCGAGATGATGCTGGTGGCCACGAACGCCCACAGCTGGACTCGCCGGATGTCTACGCCAGCTCGACGCAGTGCTTCGGCGTTGGAGCCAACTGCCACGATGTACCGGCCGAAGCGAGTCTGCGAGAAGACGTACCAGCCAACGACGGCAACGATGATCGCGATCCAGGTGGACGTGTAGACGCCAAGGAACTGGCCTTGGCCTATGGCCAGGATCCAGTCAACGCTGACGGGTGTGCTGTAACCCTGGGTGATGAGCAGCGCGATGCCACGAACGGCTGTCAAGGCAGCCAAGGTGACGATGAAGGATTGCAGTCGACTGTAGGCGGTGAGATATCCATTGATGATGCCGATGACAGCGCCGAGGCCCAGGGTAATGACGACCGCGAGGAGAGGGTCCCCCGACTTAGCCATCAGGGCGAGAGCAGCGGCGCTCAGACCGACCACGGACCCGACGGACAGATCGATGGCTCCGGTCGTGATCACGAACGTCATGAGCGTGCCGACGACCACGGTCGGCGCGATCTGCCGTCCGATGTTGAGGAGGTTCTCCGCGGTCAGGAACGCGTTGGCTCGCATGCCGAAGAATGCGAACAGCACGGAGAAGACGACCAGGATCGAAACGACCCCGAAGTGCGCCGAGACGAAGGCGGCGACCCGGATCCGGTTGGTCCTGCCTGGGGTCTTGGGCATGGACGCGGACGAGACCTCGCCCATCACTTCCCCATCATGGCGGCGACAAGACCGGACAGGTCGGTCTCCGAGGGTTTCATCTCGCGCCAGATGACACCCTCGTACAGGACGATGAGCCGATCGGCGACTTCGAACAGGTCCTGGAGCCGATGCGTGATCAGGATGACGCTCACACCTCGCCTGGAAATGTCCCGGATCAACTGGAGAACGGTCTCCACTTCCCGGGCGGCAAGCGCGGCGGTCGGTTCGTCCAGAACTAACACCTTCGGGTCGAAGGTCACCGCGCGCGCGATCGCAACCGCCTGACGCTGGCCCCCTGACAGCGTCGCGACGCTCTGGTCAGTCCGGCTGACCGGTACCCGCAGCCGTGCCAGATGGGCTGCCGCCTCCTCGTGCATCTGGCGGTGTCGCAGCCGCCGCGTCCACCGGTCATAAGGCTCGCGGCCGAGGAACAGGTTCCCTGCGACATCGAGGTCGTTGCAGAGCGCCAGGTCCTGGTAGACCATTTCGATGCCGTGCTCTCGGGCGGAGCGTGGACCCGTGAACGGGAGCGGCGCGCCGTCCACGATGATCCGTCCCGCATCCGGGATCTCGGCACCCGCGAGGATCTTCATCAGGGTCGACTTGCCGGCGCCATTGTCGCCGATCAGGCCGACGACCTCGCCGGGTCGGACGCGGAGATTCACCCCCCGAAGGGCTTCGATCGCGCCGAAGCTCTTGCGGATGTCGGCCATCTCGACCCGGTATTCCGAGTCGTTCAGGATGGCCACTTGGCGAACCTCCACGTCCGTCCCTGCAGGAAGAGGAGCCTACTGGAAGATCGGACGGTACGGGTCGACGTTGTCCTTGGTCACGATCGTGATCGGGACATCGATGAAACCCTTCGGCGCGCCGCCGCCAATGAGGCTCTTGAGCTCATTGACTGCCTCGACGCCTTCCTGCTTGGGGTTCTGCTGAACGATCGCCAGGCACAGCCCATCGTCGATGCAGCCGATGACCTCCTTGGTGAGGTCCCAGCCGACGATCTTGGTCCTGGTGTTGCCCTTGAGCGCGGCTGCGGCACCGACAGTCGCCGGTTCGCCGGTCGTGTAGATGAAATCAAGATTCGGCTGCGCCGTGACGAGGTTCTGAGCGGCGGTGGCAGCCTTCTCCTGGACGTTGTCTCCACTCACACTCTGGGTGTAGACAGCGCCAGCCGCATCGACCGTCTTACGGAAGGCGTCCTCGCGCTGGTTCTGGATGAACGAGTTGCGCGCATCGACGATCCCGTAGGACTTGCCCTTCGCCAACCCGTTGTCGACGACCCACTTTCCGATCTGCTCGCCGGCCTTCGCGTTGTCGACGCCGACGAAAGTGTCGACTGTGCCGTCGGCAAGCTTGGCGTCGACGGCAACGACCTTGATGCCCTTGTCACGCGCGGCCTTGACCGCGGGGAGGACGCCGTTGACATCGATTGCCACCACGATGAGGCCGGTCACGCCCTGCGCCACAAAGTTCTCGATGTCGCTGTTCTGCTTGGCGGAGTCGTTGTTCGCGTTCGCGATCGTGAGGTTGCATCCGGCCGCCTTGGCAGCCTCGTTGGCACCCTCATTCATCTGCGTAAAGAACACCGCCGTCTGGTTGATCTGCGTCATTCCGATCGTGCAGTTGGCTCCCGAGGATGCGGGGGCAGACGCCGGCGCAGATGCGGTGGTGCCACCGCCGCTACAGGCGGACACCAGCAAGCCTGTGAGGACGAACACGGCGGATACGCGCTTCGCCCACTGACCGTTGCGGACCATGGAGCCTCCTCTTCGCCGTTCGTTTGCGGGCTGGTAAAGGTTTGCCGCAAACGCTACGCTAGAGGGTGGCGTCCTGAGACCGCTGGAAAAGTGAAGACGGCGTAGGCTCCGAAGCGGACCTTGGAACCCGCAGAAGGAGACCACGCCGTGAACCGAAGGATAGCCCCGAGCGCCCGGATCGAGGAAGCG
>Ga0334722_10001121_pt1 | contig 34879 bp, 41 predicted proteins | sample C3_bottom_MG_FD_207210 | JGI IMG/M metagenome (GOLD analysis project Ga0334722, IMG submission 207210) | Sediment microbial communities from Yellowstone Lake, YNP, Wyoming, USA - C3_bottom | ecosystem: Environmental > Aquatic > Freshwater > Lake > Sediment | place: USA: Wyoming | collected... | reverse complement strand
GCGCCAGTATACGTTTTAGATCTGACCCCACGCCCGGGTCAGGCGACGGCCGCGCCCGATTCGCCGCCCAGCCGGTTGAGCTTGTCGATGAACGTCGTGCGGCTCAGGTTGAGCAACCGCGCCGCCTGACGCTTGTTCCCGCCCGTCTTCTCGAGGCACCGCAGGATCAGGTCGCGCTCGAGCTGCGACACCACCGAGGCGAAGTCCAGCCCGTCGTCGGGAATCGTCATCGAGGCCTGGCGGACCGGCTCGACGCCGCTGCGCAAGTCCTCGGGGAGGTTCCGGACGCCCACTTCACGCTCGACTCCGGACATCGCCACGGCGTGCTCGATGGCGTTTTCCAGCTGCCGGATGTTGCCCGGCCACGGCGCCGCCATCAGGTGGCGCACGACGTCCTGCGACAGCGTCTTGATCGGCAGGTTGTTCGCCTTGCAGGCCTTCTGGACGAAATGCCGCGCGAGCAGGGGAATGTCCTCGAGGCGATCCCGCAGCGGAGGCAGCATGATCGGGATGACGTTGAGCCGGTAGAAGAGATCCTCGCGGAACTGGCCTTCCTTGACGAGCTTCCGCAGGTCGATGTTGGTGGCCGCGATGACGCGGGCGTCGAACTTGATCGGCCGGGCATCGCCCACGCGTTCGATTTCCCGCTCCTGCAGGGCCCGCAGCAGCTTGGTCTGCAGCGGCATGCTCGTCAGCGACACTTCGTCGATGAACAGCGTGCCGCGGTGCGCGAGCTCGAACCGGCCGATGCGCGCGGCCACGGCTCCCGTGAAGGCGCCCTTGGTGTGCCCGAACAACTCGGCCTCGGCGAGATTCTCGGGGATGGCCGCGGCGTTGAACGCCACGAACCGGTGTTCGGCGCGCGGGCTGCTGAGGTGGATGGCCCGGGCGATCATTTCCTTGCCCGTGCCCGTCTCGCCCTGGATCAGCACCGTGCTGTTCATCCGGCTGATGGCCTCGAGCGACGAGAACACTTGACGGATCGCGGGGCTCTGGCCGATGATGCCGAAGCTCCTGCCGTAGTCATTCAGCTGGGCGCGCAGTTCCGCGTTCTCCTCGCGGAGTTGGCGGCGTTCGAACGCGGATCTCAGGATGCGCGACACCTGCGACAGCTGGAACGGCTTGCACAGGAAGTCGACCGCGCCCTCCTTCATGGCCGTGACCGCTTCGGCGACACCCCCGAACCCGGTGACGATCACGGCGATGATGTCGGGGTACCGGTCCATCGCGGCCCGGAGGAGATCGATCCCGTCGGCGTCGGGGAGCCGGATGTCGATGACGCAGGCGTCGAAGGCGAACCCGGCGAGGCGCTCGAGGGCCTCATGGCCGCTCGCGGCGAGCGACGGCCGGAAACCATCGGCGGTGAGCGATTCACCCAGCAGTTCGCGGAAATCGGTCTCGTCTTCGACGACGAGGACGGTGGGTTCCTTGGCGAGAGTCGATAGTGCCATGAGCGTTCACTCTCCCGGTCCGGCCCGCGTGGCTGACCCCCACGCCGGCGGTGGCGGTTGACCGACCGCTGCACGGCCAATGCGGCGGTCGATATGCACAAACCCATTCAAGAAATCGACAGCGGTGTCGATTATCCGTCAAATGGGGGTACGTGGGAAGGGGAAAAGCAATGACCACGCCAACGGGAGAGGACTTCAGCGTCATCGGGGAACTGCTCGTCGTCGATGACGATCCGGACATCCGGGAACTGCTCGTCGAGCACTTTCACGGCCTGGGTCTGCGAGTGGCCACCGCGGCGGACGGCCGGGCGGCAGTCGCGGCGATCGAGCGGTCTCCCGGCCAATTCAACCTGATTCTGACCGATCTTCAGCTGCCAGGCGCTGACGGCCTGGCGGTCCTGCGGGCGGCCAAACGGGTCCATCCGGCCTGCAACGTCGTCATCATCACCGGCTACGCCTCGCTCGACAGCGCCATCGAGGCCGTCCGGCTCGGGGCCTACGATTACCTCACTAAACCATTCTCTCTAGGGCAGTTAGACGTCATATTGGCCAGAATCAGGGACCGGCAGGCCCTGGAATTCGAGAACCGGCAGCTCACGAAGAAGGTCGGCGACCGGGATCACGGAGCGTCCAGCACGTCGATTCCCGCCCGTTTGAACGAGATTGAGGCACGGCTCGAGCGGATCGAGCAACTGCTTCAGGACATCGCCCGCCGCTAGCCGGACCTGAGAACCGCGCCGGCTGGATGTCGGCTGGTCGTCTGACCGGACGGTGTGCCGTCTGGTTTGGCGACCGTCCGGAAGGCGCGTTCTTCCACCCAATCTGCCATCTTTCTGGGTTATCTGGTCCTCTTCCCCGGGGTACCGTTCTTGCAGCCCGCCTTCTCGACCAGGTCGTGGCACTCCTGCGCGACAGGGCCACGGACGACAGGGAGGGACCGGATGCCAGACTACAGCGATGCCGCCATCACGGATGCGCTCCGGCGGCAGATGACCCTCTCGGTAGCGCGCGAGGTCGTGGCGGCGTCCAACCTCGCGAACGCCGACACGCCGGGTTACCGCGCCCGCGAAGTTGAGTTCTCCGAAGCGCTGTCCCGCCACGTCAGTGACGGCGTCGGCCTGCTGAAGACGAACGCCGCGCACCTGGATGTCGGGGGGAAGACCCAGGGCGCCGGCGGCGTACCCACCAGGGAAATCGAGGGGGCAGAAGCCCGCCGCGACGGCAACACCGTCCAGATCGACCGCGAGCTGCTCGCGATGGGCAACGCGGCCGGCGATTTCGCGCGTGCGCAGACGGTGCTGGCAGCGAAGTTCAAGCTGCTGCGCTACGCCATCAACGAGGCTCGCTGACCATGCCGACACTGTCGAGTGCGATTAGCGCGAGCGCCTCGGCGCTTGCGGCCCAGCGGATGCGGGTGGAAGTGGCGGTCTCCAACCTGGCGAACGCGGAATCCACGCGCGGGCCGAACGGGGAGCCGTACCGCCGCCGGGACGTGGTGCTGCAGTCGAACCAGCCGATGGGGTTCGAGGACACGCTCGGCGAAGCCGTCGGCGTGAAGGTTGTGGACGTCGTCGAGGACCAGGCGCCGTTCCAGCGGCGGTACGACCCGGCGCACGTGGACGCGGACGCGGACGGCTACGTGGCGCTGCCGAACATCGAGACGACGACGGAAATGACCGACATGATGACGGCATCGCGGGCCTACCAGGCCAACCTGGCGGCCATTTCGATCATCCGGGACATGCTGCAGAAGGCGCTTGATCTCGGGAAATCGTGAGGGTTTTCATGGCCATCGCACCCATTGGCGCATCGATTCCGTCCCCGCAGCTGACCACCACCCTCGCGTCGCGCGAGGCGCAGACCGGCGGGTTCGGCGAGACGCTGCAGAAGATTGTCGACAAGGTCGAAACGTCGAGCTCGGCGGCCAACGACGCCGTCGGCCGGATGCTCGACGGCACCGGCGACGTGCACGAGGCGATGATCGCCCTGCAGTCGTCCGACCTGTCGTTCCAGCTGGCGGTGCAGGTTCGCAACAAGTTCGTGCAGGCCTACCAGGACATCATGCGGATGCCCGTGTAGCGCGTTGACCCAGACACCAAGCAGGCGACTGTCATCGTGGACATCGAAACCATCTCCAAACGGCTCCTGGCGCTGGTCAAGACCCTCTCGGTCGGGCAGCGTGTCAGCCTCGTGGCGTCGTTCGTGGCGGTCGTGGCGCTCGTTGCGGGGGCTGCCAGCTGGCTGAACCAGGAATCCTATGTCCTGTTGTTCTCCGACCTCGACGCGGCGTCGGCCAGCGACGTCGTCAGCAAACTGAAGGCGCTGAAGGTGGTCCCTCAGCTCGCGGACGGCGGACGGTCGATCCGCGTGCCCGAGCGCAAGGTGGACGAACTGCGCCTCGAGTTCGCCTCGACAGGCATGCCCGCCGCCGGACGGATCGGGTTCGAGATCTTCGACCAGGTATCGTTCGGGGCCACAGAGTTCCTCGAGCAGGTGAACTACCGCCGTGCGCTCGAGGGCGAGATTGCCCGGACGATCTCGACGCTGTCGGAGGTGGCGAGCGCCCGGGTGCACATCGCGACGACGAAGACCTCCCTGTTCGAGACCAAGCAGGCCCCGGCGAAGGCGTCGGTGGTGCTGAAGCTGCGCAGCAACAAGAGCCTGTCGGCCGCGACGGTGCAGGGCATCCGGGCGCTGGTTGCGGCCGGCGTCGAAGGCCTGCGGCCCGACGGGGTGGTGATCCTGGACAGCTTCGGGCGCCCGCTCAGCAAGGCCGGCGAGGACGGCGAGGTGCAGTACGCCGGCCCGTCTCCGGAACGCCAGATGTCGATCGAGCGGGACCTGACCACGAAGCTGGTGGGGCTGCTCGAACCGGTGGTCGGGTCGGGCCGCGTGCGCGTGAACGTCGCCGTCCGCCTGAACGCCCAGAGCGAGGAACAGACCGAGGAGCGGTGGGACCCGAACGCCGTCGTGCGCAGCCGCGCGGTGCAGTCCGATCAGACGCCGTCGGCGGCGCTGGCCGGTGCCGTGGCAGGCGCGCGGGCGAATCTGCCGGACAGCTCGAAGCCCGGCGAACCCGCCAAGCCGGCGGACATCCGCATCGCCGCGCGCAGCTCGGAAACGGCGAACTACGAGATCAGCCGGTCCATGCGGCACACGACGAAGCCGAGCGGCGAGATCGCGCGGCTGTCGGTGGCGGTCATCCTGGATGACATGCCCGTCGCCGCGCCCGGCAAGAACGGGACGGTGACGCGCACGAACCGGCCGCGGACGAAGGACGAGCTGCAGCGCATCCAGAACCTGGTGTCGGCGGCGTCCGGCATCGACACGCAGCGGGGCGACCTGCTGACGGTCGAGAACGTGTCGTTCAGTGACCGCCCGGACGTCGAGGACGTCCCGGTGCCTGTCGGCACGATGGAGAAGTACTCGCCGCAGATCAACGACGTGGGCCGGCTGCTGGTGGTGCTGACACTGGGTGCCATGGCGTTCTTCATGGTGATCCGCCCGGTGATGAAGCGGGCGCTCGCCGGCGCGACGCTCACCATGGTGGCCGCGCCGGCCCTGCCGAGCCAGGGGGGGGCGGCCCCGCGGACCATCGCGGATCTCGAAGGCGCGATCGAAGCCGAACTCGACGCCTCGACGGCGCAGAACGCGTCGCGGCTGAAGATCCCCGTGCTGGCGAAGCGCGTGGGCGCGATGACCCAGAAGGAACCGGAACACGCGGCCCGCCTGGTCCGCGCGTGGCTCCGCGAAGACAGGCGGTAGGAACCGACTATGCCGTCAATGCAATCGGGTGTCCGCAAGGCCGCGATGCTGACCCTGCTCATCGGGCAGGACAACACGACCAAGCTGTTCCAGGAACTGACCGAGGACGAAGTCGAGGCGATCGCCCAGGAAGTCGCCTCGATGCAGGGCGTGCCCGCGGAGAGCGGCGAGCAGGTCCTCGACGAGTTCCACCAGCTGTGGACGGCGGCCGACTACATCGCGCGCGGCGGCCCCGACGTGGCCCGGCAGTTCCTCGTGAAGGCCTTCGGCCCCGACGAAGCCAAGAAGATCGTCGAGCGGCTGGTGCGGACGTCGGAATCGACGTTCGTCTTCTCGGTGCTGAACCGCGCCGACCCGCAGCACCTGTCGAAGTTCATCCTGTCCGAGAACCCGCAGACCATCGCGCTCATCCTCGCCCACCTCAAGCCGGCGGGCGCGGCCGAACTGGTCGGCCTGCTGCCCGAGCAGCTCAGGCCAGAAGTCGTGCGGCGCATGGCGAACCTGGACGACATCTCGCCCGACGTGATCGGGCGCATCTCGTCGGTCATCGAGGAACGGCTGCGGGTCCTCGGCGGCGCCACGCACGAGTCGTACGGCGGCGTCCGGGCGGTGGCCGAACTGCTCAACCGGCTCGACCGCAGCCTGAGCCACAACGTGCTCGGCGGGATCGAGACCGAGAACGTGGACCTCGCGGTGGCGATCCGCAACCTGATGTTCGTGTTCGAAGACCTGCTGCACGTCGAGGATCAGTCGATGCGCGAGATCGTGTCACGCGCCGACAAGAAGGTCCTGACGCTGGCCCTCAAGGGCGCGTCGGAGGAGATCCGGGCGAAGTTCCTGAAGAACATGTCGGCCCGCGCGTCGGACCTGATCAAGGAAGAAATGGAAGTGCTGGGCGCCGTCCGTCTGCGGGACGTCGAGCGCGCCCAGCAGGACGTCGTGTCGATCGCGCGCAAGCTCGAGGAGGAAGGCCTGCTCGTCACGGGCGCGGCGGGTGGAGAAGCCTATGTCGTCTAAAGGCAGCCGTATCACCGGCGGGAAGATCGTGCCCTTCGAGTGGGGATTGCGGCCCGGCAACGATCCGGTCCCGTCCGCGCATCAGGCCGTCGGGTCCGCGCCGGACGCCGGCGACACGCCGTCGCGCGTGGCGAAGCTCGAGCGCGAGGCGTTCGCGACGGCCTACGCGCAGGGCGAGAAGGCCGGACACGAGGCCGGCGCCAAGCGCGCCGACGCCATGCTCAGGCGCATGGCCGACACGCTGAAGGAGCTCGAGGATTTGCGGATGACCATCGTCCGCCAGAGCGAGCGGCAGGTGGTGCAGCTCGCGCTGTCGATCGCGCACCGGATCCTCCGCCGCGAGGTCGCGGTGGACCAGGAACTGACCTGCGCGATGGCGCGCGTCGCGCTCGACCGGCTCGGCGAGGCGTCGTCGGTCCGCGTCCGGCTGAACCCCGAAGACCACGCCGCGATCAACGCGATCCAGGGACCGGGGTGGGCGGGCCGGCAGGTGACGATCGAACCCGATCCGGCCGTCAACCGCGGCGGCTGCCTGATCGAGTCGCCGTTCGGGTTCATCGACGCGAGCGTCGAGGCGCAGTTCCAGGTCATCGAGCAGGCGTTGACCATCGAGGACCCCGCCGCCGTGCGGGTGGGCGCATCCCGTGCAACCTAGTTTCACCCTGACGCGCTACCACGACATCATCCGGCGCATCGAGCCGATGCAGATGTCGGGGCGCGTGGCCCGCACCGTCGGCCTCATCGTGGAGTCGCGGGGCCCGAGGGCCCGCGTCGGCGAGGTGTGCGAGCTCATCCGCGGCGAGGGCGAGGAGCCCCTGCCGCTCGAGGTCGTGGGTTTCCGCGACGGCCTGCTGCTGAGCGTGCCGCTCGGGACGACGACGGGCATCCGCCCGGGCGACGTCATCATCGCGCGCGGCGGCGCGGCCACCGTGCCGGTGGCCGACGGGCTGCTCGGCCGCGTGGTCGACGGCCTGGGCCGCCCGATCGACGGGAAGGGCGCGATCCCGGCCACGGCGGACTACCCGCTGCTGCCGGCGCCGCTCAACCCGCTCGAGCGCGATCCGGTGGTGACGCCAATCGGCAGCGGCGTACGGGCGATCGACGGGATGCTCACGGTGGGCCGCGGGCAGCGCCTCGGCCTGTTCGGCGGCAGCGGCGTGGGCAAGAGCACGCTGATGGGCATGATGGCGCGCGGCACCTCGGCCGACGTCACGGTGATCGGGCTGGTCGGCGAGCGCGGCCGCGAGGTGCGCACGTTTCTCGAGCACGACCTCGGCCCCGAGGGATTGAAGCGCGCGGTAGTCGTTTGCTCCACGTCGGACAGCCCCTCGCTGCTCCGGATACGCGCGGCGTATACGGCGACGGCGATCGCGGAGTACTTCCGCGACCAGGGCAAGCAGGTCCTGCTGCTGATGGACTCGGTGACGCGCTTCGCGATGGCGCAGCGCGAGGTCGGGCTGGCGGCGGGTGAGCCGCCGACGGCCAAGGGCTACCCGCCGTCGGTGTTCGCGCTGCTCCCGCAGCTGCTCGAGCGCGCGGGCAACGTGCGCGGGCGGGGCGGCATCACGGCGTTCTACACCGTGCTGGTCGAAGGCGACGACCACAACGAACCCATCGCCGACGCCGTGCGCGCGATTCTCGACGGGCACGTGGTGCTCTCGCGGGACCTCGCGGCGGCGAATCACTACCCGGCGATCGACATTCTCTCCAGTGTCAGCCGGACGATGCCCGACGTCACGACCGTGGATCACCGGCTCAAGGCCGGGAAGGTCCGCGAGTGGCTGTCGACGATCCGGGGCGCCGAGGACCTCGTGAACGTGGGCGCCTACATCGCCGGCAGCAACCCGAAGATCGACGAGGCACTGGCGCGGCGTGACAGCATCACGTCCTACCTGCGTCAGTCCGCCGACGATCCGTGCAACGTGACGGACGCGCTCCGCGAACTCCTGGCCGTCTGACCATGCGTGCGTTCGTGTTCCGGGCCCAGGCGGCGCTCGACCTCCGCCGCACGCGTGACGAGGCCGCGCAGCGCGATCTGGCGGCCGCAAATGCGGCGGTGCAGCGCGCCGAGCAGGAATGGCTGGCAGCCGTCGCGGCCTGGAAGGACGCGAACGCGCAGGCCGTCGACGAGCAGCGCCGGGGCACCGGCCTGGCGACCCAGATGTGGTACCGGAATTGGATCGTTCGTCAGCAGCGCGTCATGGCCAGCCGCCGCGACACGGTCGCGGAACGGCGGCGGGACGCGGACGGCGCGCGCGAACGGGCGACGAAGGCGCACATCGACGTGCGGGTCCTCGAGAACCTCCGCGAGCGCCAGTGGCGGGCCTACACCGACGAGGAACGGCGCGCCGAGCAGAAGGACATGGACTGGCTCGCCGTGCTGCGTTCGAGCCAGCAGGCCGTCAACCGCAAGGAGACCGGATGAGCATCGACGCCACCACGAGCCTCACCTCCACGACGCCGGCGGCCGCGGCCGCGACGCTCACCACCGCCAACAACCAGATCGGCAAGGACGCGTTCCTCAAGCTGCTGGTGACGCAGTTGCAGCATCAGGACCCCAGCAAGCCGCTCGACGACTCCGCGTTCATCGCGCAGCTGGCGCAGTTCAGTTCGCTTGAGCAGCTGACGCAGATCGCGGCGTCGACCAGCGCGATGAAGGACATCTTCGAAGCCGCACAGACGGCTGCCACTCCCACGCCGGCTTCGGCCGTCGCGAGCACCTACGGCCAGACGGCCGCCTCCATCCCGTCGACTGCGGCCGGCGTCACGGCCGCCTCGAACTCGATCGTCTAGGACACGGCTCACCACGCGTCACCACGCACGCGCTTTCCAGGCAAGGGGACATCTCATCATGGCCATTGGATCCTTCTCCGCCGGACTCTCGGGACTGAACGCCAACTCAGCCTATCTGAGCGTAATCGGCAACAACCTGGCGAACATCAACACCATCGCGTTCAAGGGGAGCGCCGTGTCGTTTCAGGACCTGGTCAGCCAGTCCCTGGGCGGCGGCAGCCAGAACCCCATGCAGAGCGGCCTCGGCGTCGCGGTCGGATCCGTCTCGCCCGTGTTCAGCCAGGGCGCCATCGAGAACACGCGCGACGCGGCGAACGTCGCCATCCAGGGATCCGGCTTCTTCGTCGTCGACGGGGCCCAGGGCCGCTCGTTCACGCGCGCGGGCAACTTCAGTTTCAACGCCGCCGGCGTGCTCTCCACGCCGGACGGGCAGGCGGTGCAGGGCTGGACAACGGTCGACGCGACCACGGGCAAGGTCGTGACCACGGGCAATCTCGCCAACATCACCATCGCGCCCGGCGTGCTGCGCGCCCCCGGCGCGACGTCGAACTTCAAGTCCCTGACGAACCTCGATTCGTCGGCGGCCGTCGGCACTGAATTCACGTCGTCGGTGCAGGTGTTCGACGCGCTCGGCCAGTCGCACGTGATGACGACGACCTACACGAACACGGGCGTCGGCCAGTGGGATTTCGAGGTGGCCCTTCCCGGCGCGGACGTGTCCGGCGGCACCGCGGGCTCCCCGACGACCGTCGCGGCCGGATCGCTCGCGTTCGACGCGGCCGGCAAGCTCGCCAGCGTGACTCCGGGCACGGGCGCCTCGGGCGGCGGCTCGGGTGCCACCATGCTGCCGTTGACCATCACGACCCCGGCGTGGGCCGACGGCGCGGCCGCCAACACGATCGACTGGAGCGTCATCGACAGCAGCACCGGCGCGGCCACGCTGACCGGCTTCCGCGCCGCCTCCGCGACGTCGTCGACGACCAGGAACGGCAACGGTTCCGGCATGATCGACAACATCAGCATCGAGTCCGACGGCACGATCGTCGCGGCGTTCGGCGCCGGCGAAAAGGTGGCTGTCGGCCAGATCGCCATGGCGACGTTCAACAACCCCAAGGGACTGGTGAAGCTCGGCGCAAACCGCTATGGCGAAAGCGAAGCCGCCGGCATGCCCAACGTCGGCGTGGCCGGCACGGGCGGACGCGGCACGCTGGTCGGCAGCGCACTGGAGCAGTCGAACGTCGACATCGCCCAGGAGTTCACGCAGATGATCCTGGCCCAGCGCGGGTACCAGGCGAACTCCAAGACCATCACGGTGTCCGACGAGCTGATGGTCGAGACGCTGAACCTGAAGCGCTAGCGCTGAGTGGAGCACCCGCACGTGGATGCGCTGATCAACAGCCTCGTGGCCGCTGCGCCGGCCAGCCCGGACCCGCGCGCGCCGATCGCCGGCGCGCGTGGCGCCGAGCCTGCCGCCGGTTTTGGTGCGGCGCTCGCCGGCGCGCTGACCGGCGCGCCGGCAGACACAGCGGGCGGCGGGTCGAAGACCGCCACCGGCATGCCGGGGTCAGGGTTGTTTCACCGGCACGGCCGCGGCCTGAATCCCGGTGCGGTGCTCCATCTTCTTAGAACCACGGGCGGCGCGCCAGCGGGGCGCGTGCCCGGCACAACGGGTGCGGCGCCTGCAACCGCGGCGGCCGCCGGTGCACTGGCGGACGGCGCGGCGGATGCCGCAGTTCCGGCCGATCAACTCGAAGACACGCTCGACCTGTCTGGCGCCAGGAGCGCGGACCCGACACGCGCCGCCGGCGATCCACCGGTTGACTCCGGCGCGATCGTTCCTGACGTGCCGACACCTCCGCGGCCGGACTGGACGGTGCCACGCCGGCAGGCGGCGGATGCGGCCGCCGCCGGCTGCGCGTCATCCGAACTGCCTGTGCCTGTGCCTGTGCCCGTGCCCGTGCCCGTGCCTGTGCCGGCGCCGTCGGCCGGCACTGCCCCGGCGCCCGGCGACGCCGCCGCGGCGCCCGCGAGCGAGACGGCCGCTGCCGGCCTTACGCCACCGCAAGGGACATCCCGCGCCGCCGAGGCCGGGCAGAGCCACGCGGCGCCGGCCGATTCGGTGACCGGCTTGACGGCGCAGTCTTCTGTCGCGGCCGAGGCCGGCCCGGCTCCAACAGCATTTCCGCCGGTTCAGACGGCGACGTCGGCTCCAGACGCCGGAGCGCCGGCTGCGGCTTCTTCTCGCCCGCCGGCAACAGGAACGGCTTCGGCGTCCGGCGCTCCCGGGTACCGCTTCCGCCGGGCCGCGGTTCCGGGTGTGGTGATGCCCGCGTCCGGTCAGTTGGCCCGCGCGGCCGCTGCCGGCACGCAGTCCGCCCCAGCCGGCACGCAGTCCGCCCCAGCCGGACTCACGGCCGTTGGCAGCCCGCAACTCGCCCCGGCCGGACTCGCCACCGCTGCCGGAGATGAACCGAAGGCCGCGGCCGTCACCGACGCGGCGATGAGCGCGATGATGGCGTCTGCCGCGCCTGTCGCGGGCGCATCAGTCACCCCGGTGGCCGAGTCACCCGCCGGCACGAACCTGGGCACGCCAATCGCCGAGCCGCCGGCCCGCACGAATCAGGACACGCCGATCGCCGCCAGCCCCGCTGCAGTTCCCGCCGCGGAACACTCACCGGCATCGGCGAATCCGTTCATCGCCGCATCGGCCTTCAATCCGCCGGGGTGGATGGTGGACGCGTATCGGCCATTTGCGCCGTTTCTGCAGCAAGACCCCGACCCCCGGCACCTGATGAACGGGCCGGTTCCGGCCGGTACCGGCACCGGCGCCAGCACCGGACCCGTGTTCTTTCCCGCAGCGTTTACCGACGCCGCCCCCGTGCCTGCTGCAGCCCCAGCCCCGGTTGCCGTTCCCGGGATTCGCATTCCCGTGATCGGCTTCGTTCCGTTCCAGGGCCGGCCGGCTGATAGCGGCGCCGCAGGATCACCATCCGCCTCCGGGATGAGCCGCCTCCCGAGTCCGCTCGCCGTTGACGCGACTCTCTCGGCCGCCCCAAGCCCGGTCGCCACTGGCGTCGTCGTGCCGTCGCTCTTTGCCGGCAACGCGCCGTCGACGCTCAAGCTCGACGAGAGCCTCCAAGCCGTCGGCGCGTCGGTCGAGGCGACCGGTGGTCCGGTGCCAGACACGCGCCAGGATCGCGCGAACGCGACGAACTGGCCGCGCCAGGACTTTGCCCGCGCCGCGCGCGAGTGGACGGACGAGGCGGTGGCCGCGGCGCCGCAAGGCGGCGGGCAGCCGGGCAGCGATTCGGCTGGCGCCGACACCGACCGTGAGCGCCAGGCCGCCCGCGACGGCTCCCAGGCTGCGTCTTCGGCCATGCTCGGTGTCCGGACGGGATTCCCGGCCGGCGCCTGGCCAACCGGCGCCTTGGCGGCGGCCGTTCCCCAGCCGGCTCCGCCGGCGGCCCCGGCGACGGTTGCGGAGCCGATGACCGACGGAGGTCCCCTCTCGCAGTCGATTGTCCGCGTCCTCAAACTCCAATGGAATGACGGCGGAGGCGAGATCCAGCTGCGGCTCCGGCCGGAGCACCTGGGCGAGCTGACGGTGGGCATCAAGGTGGAAGCGGGCGCCGTGTCGGCGGTACTGCGATCGGATTCGCCCGAGGTTCGCGCCTGGATCCAGCAGCACCAGCAGGACTTGCGTGCCGGGCTCAAGGAGCAGGGCCTGACGCTGGACCGGCTGATTGTCGATCCCGACGGCAGCCGGCAACAGGAACAACGGCAGAGCGCGGCCGAACAGCCCGACAGGCGTCAACCCCAGCGGCGCCCGGCGCCGGGCCGGCAGTTCGACGCTCTCGTCTAGGTGCCGCCGACGGGGCATGGCGTGATGGTCGGCTGACCGGCACCCGTCATCGGCTGGACGACCGCCTCAGGGCCTAATCTCTCCCGGAATCCTCCACAGCCACGGAGTTTGGCCCGTTTCCGGGTCGGCATCCTCCTTGCTGTTCCCTTCCCGTAGCCAGGGACTGCCCTCTGGTCCACGAGGGATTCCGATGGATGAACCAACCCCAGCAGCAACACCCGGTTTGAAGCCGGTGGCGACGGTACCGGCCCCAAAGAAGAAGAGGCGCGGACTTCTCGTGCCCGTACTGATTGGCATTGTCGTTCTGGCCGGCGGAGGGGCAGCGGCCTACTGGAAGCTGCGCCCGGTCCCGGTGGCCGCCGAAGGTGCCGAGGCCCCCGCGGCCGAAGTCCGGGCGGACGGCGTGGTGTCGTTCGAACCGTTTCTCGTGAACCTGGCCGGCGGCACGGGTCAGACCTACCTGCGCGTCACCCTGAAACTGCTGGTGTCGTCGGAGGGGGATGCCAAGACCATCGAGGGCAGCGAGGTCACGAAGGCGCGGATCCGTTCGGCCATCCTCGAGGTGCTGTCCACCCAGTCCGGGGACGTCCTCGTGACGGCTGCGGGCAAGGCGGAGCTCAAGAAGGCGCTCATCCACCAGGTGTCGGCGCTCCACCAGAAAACCGAAGTGCACGATGTCCTCTTCTCAGAATTCGTCGTCCAGTTCTAGGACCGACCCGTCGGCGGCAGCGGTGGCTGAGGCGCCGCCGCCGTTTCCGGGGCTGATGGACGTGCTCTGCCGCGTCAACATCAGGCTCGGGTCCCGGCGCATCACGGTGCGCGACTGTCTCGGGCTGCGCCCGCAGAGCATCGTCAGGCTGTCCCAGCCGGTCGGCGACGATCTCCAGGTCTGCGTGGAAGGCGTGCTGATCGCGCGCGGCGAGGTCGTGATCGTGGACGACAGCACGTCGATTCGTCTGACGGACACGACGCCCGAACAGGAACCGGAGGACGACAAGTGATGTGCCTCGCCCAGGCGCTCGCGCAGGTACCCGATGCGCCGCTGGGGCTCGACACCGGACTGATCCGGGCATTCATCGGCCTGGTGATCGTGCTCGGCGTGCTGCTGCTGCTGGCGGCGCTGCTGCGGCGCGGCGTGATTTCGATCCCCGGCCATGCGGGCAAGGGGCCGATGACCATCGACGGCACGCTCCAGCTGGGCGACCGCCGGTCGCTGCTGATCGTGTCGGTGGACGGTCGCCGCCTGCTGGTCGGCGCCACCTCCACGCAGGTCAACCTGCTCACGGAACTCGGCCCGGGTGCGGACCGTTTCGGCGCCTCGCTCGATCGCGCGTCGGGCGGCTCCCCGGTGACGCCGTCATGAAGCGGGCGATCATCCTGCTCGTGGCGGTGCTGTTCGTCCTGGCGGCGGCCCCGGCGTTCGCCCAGGGCCAGGCGCAGGCGCCGCAGCGCATGGAAGTGAAGATGGACGGCATCGGCACGGTGTCGGCGCCGATCCAGGTCGTCGTCCTGCTGACGCTGCTGACGTTCGTGCCGGCCATCCTGATGACGATGACGTGCTTCACGCGCATCATCATCGTCTTCCACTTTCTCCGGCAGGCGATGGGGCTGCAGGAAGTGCCGTCCAACCAGATCCTGATCGGCCTGTCGCTGTTCCTGACGATGTTCATCATGGCGCCGGTGGGCGCGAAGGTGAACGACCTGGCGATCCAGCCGGTCATGGCGGGCAAGATGACGACGGTGGAGGGCGTGACGCGCGCCACGCCGCCGCTGCGCGACTTCATGCTGCGCCAGACGCGCGAGGCGGATCTCGCGATGTTCATCGAGCTCAGCAAGACGCCCAGGCCCGCCAAGGCCGACGAGCTGCCGATGCGCGTGGTGATTCCAGCCTACATCATGTCGGAGATCAAGACCGGCTTCCAGATGGGGTTCTTCGTCTTCGTGCCGTTCCTGCTGATCGATCTCGTCGTCTCCACGAGCCTGCTGTCGATGGGGATGATGCAGCTGCCGCCGGCGATGATCTCGATGCCCTTCAAGCTGGTGCTGTTCGTGACGGTGGACGGCTGGAGCCTGGTCGTCAAGTCCCTGGTCCGCAGTTTCATGTAGGGGGAGTCCGGTGCCCGAAGCCCTGGTTGTCGGCGTCACGCGTCAAGCCATCGAAGTTGCCCTCGTGCTGGCGATGCCCATCCTGATGGCCGGACTGATTGCCGGCGTGGCGGTCAGCGTCCTCCAGACGGTGACCTCGATCCACGACAGCGTGCTGGCCTTCATTCCGCGCGCGCTGGCCATCTTCGCCGTCTTCGCGCTCACCTTCCCGTGGATGCTCCGGCTCGCGAGCGGATTTGCGCGCCAGCTGCTCTCGAGCCTGCCGGAGATGATCCGGTGAACGAGGCCGTCCCGCTCGCCGCGTTCGGCGTGCTGATGGTCCGCCCCGGCGTCCTGATCGTGGCGTCGCCGCTGTTCTCGGGATCGTTCGTCCCGCCGCCGGTGCGCGCGGGGCTCACCGCCGTCATCGGCATCATCCTCGTGCCCCTGGTCCAGGTGCCGGGCAACCTGTCGCCGCTCGGCACGGCCGTCATGATCGCGGGCGAAATGCTCGCGGGCCTGGCCCTCGCGCTGGCCGTCCACGCGCTGATTGCCGCCGCGGAGTTTGCCGGCCACGTCGTCGGGTTCCAGCTTGGCCTCTCGTACGCCTCGATCGTCGACCCGCAGAGCGGCGTGCGGAACAACATGATGTCCAGCCTGTACGGCACGCTGGCCACCATCGCGTTCTTCTCCATCAACGGGCACCTGGCGCTCGTCCGGACCCTGGCCGCGTCGTACACCGCCATGCCGCCGGGGCACTGGGGCGTGCAGGAAGCCATGGCCGGCGGGATCGCGCGCCTGCTCGGCACGGTGTTCGTGCTCGGCACGCAGCTGTCGATGCCCATCGTCATCGCGCTGCTGCTCGTCGAACTCGTGATGGGCCTGGTGTCGCGCGCCGCGCCGGCCCTCAACCTGATGGTGATTGGTTTTCCGCTGCGCCTGTCGGTCGGCCTGCTGACCCTGGCGCTCGGCATCCACGTGGTGCCCGAGGCGGTGGCGAGATACGCCCCGTCGGCCCTCTCGAGCGCCTTGCGCCTCGTCGGCGCGATCCGCTGAGCACGGTGGCACGGGCATGTCGGAAGACCGCACCGAGAAACCAACCAGCAAACGCCTGCGGGAGCTCCGCAAGAAGGGCCAGATCCCGGCGAGCACGGACCTCGGCCAGGCCATGTCGTTCTTCGCGGCGGTCATCGTGCTGGGTTCCCTCGGCGCCGGCATGGGCGGCACACTCGCCGCGGCCGTCAAGAGCGCGCTCATTCGCGTCGGCCAGCGGCCGCTGGCCACCATGGACACCGCCGAACTCGGCCAGATGGTGATCCACGGGCTCACCCAGATCGTGATCGTCACCGGGCCGCTGGCGGCCGCGTCCATCATCGCGGTGGTGGCGACGCAGGTGGCGGCCCAGCGGGGCTTCGTGTTCGCGTCCGAGGCCATCCGCCTCAACTGGGGCAGCCTGAATCCGGTCAAGGGCCTCAAGCGCATGGGCCTGTCCCAGGGCGGGTACGCGCTGCTGCGGGCCGTCATCGTGTCCGCGGCGCTGGCGACGGTCGGCTATCAGACCGTGCAGGCGTTCGTCGGGACGAGCCCCATGCTGTCGCGGGTGGCCGTGTCGTCGGCCGTCAGCATCGGCTGGGGCATCGGGATGGGGATGTTCTGGAAGGCCGCCATCATCCTGCTGACCGTGGGGGGCGCCGACTACGGCTACCAGCGCTTCAAGTTCACGCGGATGAACCGCATGACGAAGCAGGAAGTGAAGGACGAGCACCGGCAGATCGAGGGCAACCCGGAAATCAAGGGCCGCATCCGGCGGATGCAGCGGTCCCTGTTCCGCCGCCGGATGATGGCGGCCGTGCCTCGCGCGACGGTGGTCGTGACCAATCCGACGCACTACGCGATGGCGCTCGAGTACCGCCGCGGCGAGATGCCCGCGCCGCGGGTGGTGGCGAAGGGCAAGAACCTGATCGCGCAGCGCATCAAGGACATCGCGCGCGAGAGTGGCGTTCCGATCGTCGAAAACAAGCCGCTGGCACAGGCCCTGTACAAGAGCGTGGACATCGGGGATGTCATCCCCGCCGATCTGTTCGACGCGGTGGCCGAGGTGCTGGCGTATCTGATCCGCCTCAAGCAGCTGGTGCTGTAGCGGCGGCACGGACGAGGTCCCATGGCGCAACCGGAGAAGACCAGTCAATTGAAGAAGGCGGCCCAGCTGGTGGGGCCGGCGGCCATCATCGCCTCGGTCGGGCTGATGATCGTGCCGCTGCCGCCGTTCATGCTCGACATCCTGCTGTCGGTGGATATCGGCCTCGGCGTCGTGCTGCTGCTGACGGCAATCTACGTCCGGCAGCCCACCGAGTTCTCGGCCTTCCCGTCCCTCCTCCTGCTCCTGACGATGCTGCGGCTCTCGCTCAACGTCGCCGGCACGCGGCTCATCCTGCTGAACGGGGCAAATGGGGTCGAGGCCGCCGGCCAGGTGATCATGGCGTTCGGCCAGTTCGTGGTCGGCGCCAACTTCGTCGTCGGCATCGTGGTCTTCCTCGTCCTGATCGCCATCCAGTTCCTCGTCATCAACCACGGCGCCTCCCGCATCTCCGAGGTCACGGCGCGGTTCACCCTGGACGCGATGCCCGGCCGCCAGATGGCGATTGACGCGGACCTGAATGCCGGCCTCATCGACGAGCACGAGGCGAAGACCCGGCGCGAGCGGATCCGCCGAGAAGCCGACTTCTACGGCTCGATGGACGGCGCCATCCGGTTCACCCAGCGTGACGCTCTGGCCGCCCTGCTCATCACGTTTATCAACATCGTCGCCGGCCTGCTGATTGGCGTGCTCCAGCACGGCATGACGCTCCAGGCCGCGCTCAGGACCTTCACCATCCTGACCGTCGGCGAGGGCCTCGTGACGGCCATTCCCGCCCTGCTGGTCTCGATGTCGGGCGCGCTGGTGACGACCCGCGCGTCGAGCGACTCGGACCTCGGCGAGGACGTGGCCCAGCAGTTGTTGAGCAGCGCGCGGCCGATGGCCGTGGCCTCGGGCGTACTTCTCGCGATCTCGATGGTGCCCGGTCTGCCGAAGGTCTCCTTCTGGATCGTGGCCGCGGCCATGGGCGCCGCCGCGGTGTTCAACCGCAAGGTCATCGAGAAGGCGCCGCCCGCCGCAGCGGACCTCGCGCCGGCCTCCGATTCGATCGAGTCGGCCGTGACCGTCGATCCCCTGAGCGTCGAAGTGGGCTACGCGCTCGTGTCCATCGTCGACGAGCAGCAGGGCGGGACACTGCTCACCCGCCTCAAGGGCATCCGCCGGCAGATCGCGACGGAGTCCGGCGTGGTCGTCCCGCCCGTCCACATCGCCGACAACCTGCAGCTGCCGCCGCGCGCGTACTCCATCCTCGTCAAGGGCGTCGAAGTCGCCCGCGGGGAGCTCTACGCGGACCGCGTCCTGGCGATCAACCCGGGCGGCGCCACGGCGTCGTTCGAGGGCATCCAGACGCGCGAGCCCGCGTTCGGCCTTCCCGCGTGGTGGATCAACGCCGACCAGCGCGACCGGGCGTCGTCGGTGGGCTTCACGGTGGTCGATGCCACCACGGCGCTCTCGACGCACGTGTCCGAGACCATCCGCGGGTTCCTGCCCGAACTGCTCGGCCGGCAGCAGGTCAAGGAAATGGTCGATCGGCTCGGGCAGACCGCGCCGAAGCTCATCGAGGACGTCGTGCCGAAGATCCTCTCGCTCGGCGAAATCCAGCGCGTGCTGCGCCAGTTGCTGCGCGAGCGCGTGCCGACCAAGGACCTGGCGACCATCCTCGAGGCGGTGGCCGACGTCGCCGTGGTGACGAAGGACGTCGACCTGATGACCGAGGCGGCCCGCGCCGCGCTTGGCCGGACGATCTGCAAGCAGTACCAGAACGAGCAGGGCGAACTGCCCACCATCTCCCTGGCCCCGACGCTCGAGGAGCGGCTGCTCGCCGCCCTGGTGCGGACCGACCAGGGACCGGTGCTGGCCATCGACCCGAAGGAAGCGCAGAGCCTGGCGGCCAAGATCGGCCGGGCCATCGAATCCGCGATGGCACAACCCGTGCTTCTGTGCTCTGCGGGACTGCGGCCGCACCTGTGGCGGCTGTTCTCCCGGGTGCTGCCCCACGTCGGGGTGCTGTCGCACACGGAGGTTCCGGCGCACGTGAGAGTCGCGCCGGTGGCGGTGCTGGACTGATATGTATTTGCGCACATATCGCGGAAGTTCGGTCCGGGAGCTGCTGGCACAGGCCAAGTCTGAACTTGGCCGGGACGCCCTCGTGCTGTCGACCAGGCTGGTGCCCGCCGAAGGCTGGAGGGGCTGGTTCGGCTCGCGGGAGGTCGAATTGCAGGCGGCGGCCGAACGGCCTGTGTCGGAGACCCGACCACTCGAGTCCAGCAGCCGTCAGCCCGCCGGCCGCGAAACCGCCGGCCACCGGATGGCCAAGGTCGAGAGCGGCATCGTGGCACGATTGTCGGCCGCCGGGCTGGACCGCGAACTGGCGGCCCAGGTGGCGGCGGCGATTCCGCCGGCAGGCCGCCGCGGCGTGACCGTCACCGGCATCAAGAAGGCGCTCGGGGAGTGCCTCGTTCCCTACGCGGCGGCGGACACCGCCTACCAGCCCATCGAAGTGTTCGTCGGTCCTCCGGGCGTCGGCAAGACCACGACGATTGCGAAGATCGCGGCCCGGCAGCGCGCCACGGCCGGCCGGCGCCTCGCGCTGGTGTCGGCGGACGGCTACCGCGTCGGCGCCGTCGAACAGCTCCGGCTGTATGCCGACATCGTCGGTGCGCCGTTCCGGGTGGCGCGGACGGCCGACGAGTTGAGCCAGGCGCTCGCGCCGTCGCGCGGCACGGCGTCCATCCTGGTCGATACGGCCGGTCGGTCGCCGCGCGACGAAGTGGCGCAGGAACTGTTCTCGCTGCTGCGGGCCCGCAACGATGTCCGCACCCACCTGGTGCTGTCGGCGGCGAGCAGCCCGCGCGAGATCAGCCGGACGATTGAAGAATACCGCTCGGTGAAACCCCATCGGATTGCCTTGACCCGCATCGATCAGGCCGAGACGCTGTCGCCGCTGCTGACTGTGCTGCGCGACGAGCATCTGCCGGTGTCCTACCTGGGCACCGGTCAACGCGTGCCCGAGGATCTCGACTGCGCGACAGGCTCCATCCTCGCCGGCCTGGTGCTCGGCGAGTCGTCCTTGCTCGACGCGAGGTCCGCATGAATGAGCCCATCACACCCTCTGGCTACGGTCCGGTCACCATCGCGGTGACGAGCGGGAAAGGCGGCGTCGGCAAGACCAACGTCGTCGTCAACCTGGCCGTGGCCCTCGCCCGGTTGCGCCACCGCGTCGTCGTCCTCGACGCCGACTTCGGGCTGGGCAATGTGGACGTGCTGCTGGGCCTCGCCCCGGCGTATCACATCGGGCACCTGCTCACCGGCGAGCGCACGCTCTCGGAGATCATGGTGAACGGCCCGCTGGGCATCCAGGTGATTCCCGCAAGTTCGGGCGTGCGGGACCTGGCCGCCATGACGCCGCGGCAGCGCCGCCGGCTGGCCGATGCGCTCGAGGAACTCGAAGACTGCTGCGACTTTCTCCTGATCGACACCGCGGCGGGCATCTCGAACAACGTCCTCGAGGCCGTGCGCGGAACCCGGCTGGCGCTCATTGTCACCTCCGTCGACCCGACCGCCGTGGTCGATGCCTACGCGATGCTCAAGCTGCTGACGAAGCAGGACGCCACGCAGGAAGTCGGCCTCGTCGTCAACGACGCGAGGGACGTGGACGACGGGCGGCTGGTCCACACCCAGCTCGACATCGCGGCCACGCGGTTCCTGCACCGCGGGCTGCAGTACTACGGGCACATCGTGCACGACCAGGCGCTGCGGGACGCGGTGCTCGTGCAGCGGCCGGTGGTCGACCACGTCCCGCAGGCGCCGTCGAGCCGGTGTTTCCGGACGCTGGCGTGCCGGCTCTCGGGCATGCGGCACGGCGGCCCGGGCCTGCGTGTTGTGCCCCGCCGGACGGTGGCCGCGGTGGCGCCCGTGCCCATGGAGGCCTTGCAGTGCGCATGAACGCCTACGCGGACAACCACACCGAACGCGACCGCCTTGTCGTGGCGCACATCGGCTTGGTGAAGGCGATGGCGCAGCGCCTGGCGCGGCGGCTGCCGCCGCAGGTGGACGTGTCGGACCTGATGAGCATCGGTGTGCTGGGCCTCATCGAGGCGGCCGGCCGCTACGAGGCGTCCACGGGGGTGCCGTTCGACGCCTTCGCACGCCGGCGCGTCCAGGGCGCGATGCTCGACGAACTGCGCGGCATGGACACGGCGCCCCGGTCGCTCCGCAAGATGCGCCGGCACGTGGACAGCACGATTGCCCAGCTCCGGACCACGCTGGGTCACGAGCCCAACGAAGCCGAGATCGCCACCGCGCTCGGCATGACCGAGGCGGAGTACGGCGACGTCTTCGAGCAGCTGCGGATGCTGGAAATCGCCCAGGTCCGGCAGCTCGAGGAAGTCGGATCCGACCACGCGCCGCTGCTCGACCTGTGCATCGATCCCGACGAGGGTCCCGAGATCCGGCTGCAGCGGCACGAGCTGCGCACGCTGCTCGCCTCGGCAATCGCCGAACTGCCCGAGCGCGAACGGCACGTGATCGCGCTCTACTACGAAGAAGAGCTGACGATGGCGGAGATCGGCGAAGTGCTTGGCGTGTGCGAGTCGCGCGTCTCCCAGCTCCGGTCGCTGGCCATCTCCCGCCTGCGCACCTCGCTCAAGAGCGGGCTGGCGAAGACCAACAAGGCGCACTGATGGGCAAGATTCTCACCCAGGAAGAAATCGACCTCCTGATGGGGTCGGCCAGCGAGCTGCGGAAGGAGCAGGCGCAGGACGAGGCGCCCCAGGCCACCAGCTCGGTGACGTACGACTTCAGCCGGCCCGACCGGGTCTCGAAGGACCAGGTCCGGTCGCTGCAGCTGCTGCACGACCGGTTCGCCCGGAACGTCTCCGGGTCGCTGTCGGCCTACCTGCGGGCCGTGACCGAGGTGTCGAGCCTGTCGGTCGAACAGCTGACCTACGCCGAGTTCCTGATGTCGGTGCCCGACCCGACGGCGTTCTACGCCATCTCCATTGCGCCGCTCGACGGTGTCGCGGCGCTCGAGATCAACCCGGTGATTGCCTTCGCCATGATCGACCGCATGCTCGGCGGCAGCGGCCACGCGGCGTTCCTGGCGCGGGCGCTGACCGAGATCGAGCAGAACGTCGTCGACGGCATCGTCAAGCTCGTCCTCGAGAACCTGACCGAGACGTGGCGCAGCATCCAGGAGGTCCACTTCAAGATCTCGGGCCGGGACACGCGGCCCCAGATGCTCCAGGTGGCCGCACCCAACGAATCCGTCCTGATCATGGTCTTCGACGTGCGCATCTGCGACGCGCGCGGCCTGATCAACTTCTGCCTGCCGGCCTCGATCATCGAGACGGTCGGCGAGAACTTCGTGCAGAGCTGGTTCCGGGCCAAGCGCGAGCCGACACCCGCGCAGCGCCAGCAGCTGCACGAGACGCTTGGCCGGATCCCGCTGCCGGTGACCGCCGCCATGGACATGGCGCTCCCGGCACGCGAATTGCTGCTGCTCAAGCCGGGCGACGTGCTGTCGCTCGGCAGACCGGTTTCTCACCCCGTCAAGGTCCGGGTCGCCGACAGCACGAAATTCAGGGGACAGCTCACGCGGCAAGGCAGCCACGCCGCCGTGAGGATCGTGGACGGACCGGCACGGACGTACGACAGTGCCTCAATGCAGGGGGCGTGACGTGGACGAACGAATCCTGGCGCAGACGATTGCCGAAGAACTGGGGACGGTCGCCGCCGCGCTCGTCGGCGTCGAGCCGGCCGTCCGGGCGGCTGCGCCGGCCACGTCGTCGGTCTGGAGCGTGAAGTTCGCGGTGCACGGGCCGTTCGAAGGCACCGCGGCGCTGCTGATGGCGGCTGACGATGCCGCCCGGCTGACGTCGCTCGTGCTGGGGTTCGACGACGGCCCGCCCGACGACGCCGTGATGGACAACCTGCAGGAGATTGCCAAGCAGATCGCGGGTTCGCTCAACGTCAGGCCGGAATCGGAAAACATCCTGCTGTCGGCCGACGAACCGGCCGCCCGCCTCGGATCGGCGCCCCCGGGCGCCGCCTGGGTCGATGTCGTCATCGGCGACCTGACCGTCAGGGCTGGCGTATCGACGGCGCTCGTGGCGACGCGCGGGGCCGGACGTGCACCGGCGCCGGCACCCGCGGCTTCGGCGAAGCCCGCGCCGCGGCCGGAACCGCCGGCCAGCCCGGCCGTGCCGAGCAATCTCGACCTGATCCTCGACATGGAGCTGCCGCTCTGGGTGCGTTTCGGCTGGACCAACATGACGCTGCAGGCGCTCTCGAAGCTGGGGCCCGGCATGACGCTCGACCTCGAACGGATGACAGACGACCCGGTCGAAGTGCTCGTCAACGACATCGTCGTCGCGCGAGGCGAGGTGGTGGTCGTCTCCGGCAACTACGGCGTGCGGGTGACAGAGGTCGTCAGCGCGCAGGATCGTATCCGGTCGATGGGGCCGGCCAACTGACGGGTGGGCGGACGAGTAGGGAGGTCGCGTGATCTACGCCGTGTCACTGCTGATCGTGGTCACTGCCGTTCAGGGGTGGGTGCTGTGGCGCCTGGTGTGCGCGCTGGGCGGTCTCGGGCGAATCGAGGAACGGATCTCCCGGTGCGCGCAGGGCCTCGCGCTGCTCGTCGACACGTCCGAGACGGGCTTCGCTGCCCTCGGGAACGAGCTGACCAGGATGGGGGCGGCGCCGCCGTCCCGCGCGTCCGCACAGACAACGACGCGGCGGATTGTGGCCGCCACCAGGCGCGGCAAGTCCGTGGCGGTTGCGGCCGCCAGCGCCGGCGTGTCCGAGGGCGAGGCCCAGCTGCGCCTGCTGCTGAGGAACTCCCGCGGCGCGATGCCGCCGTCGAAGGAACGCCATGACGCGATGCGCGCGTAACGGCTGCCGGATCCAGTGTCCCGCCGTCGTCACGACGTTCGGCCTTTTCGGGGCCTTCGTCGACGGCCGGTGGTACTGCTCGGCACGCTGTCTCGAACGGACGCTCAGCGAACGGCTGTCCACGCTGCCGCCGGTGTCGCCGGCCTGGGTACAGGGCTGGCTGCCCGTCAAGCTGGGCACGCTGCTGGCACGGCAGGCGGGCCTGTCGGCCGAAGCCATCACGCGGGCCCTCGAAATCCAGAGCCGCAGCGGCGTGCCGCTCGGGCAGACGCTCCGCATGCTCGGGCTGATCACGCCCGAAGATCTGCTGCGGGCGCTCGCGACGCAGGCCGGTGTGCGCTACCTGACGACCGTCAACCCGGACGTTGTCGCGCACCAGCCCGGCCACCTGTCGCACAACACGGTCAGGACGCTCGGCATCGTGCCCGTGGCGGCCGACGCGAAACGCCAGGAATTGCAGGTCGCCTGCACTGCGCCCATCCCCGGCCACGCCGTCCGTGCGCTGTCGCGGCTGACCACGTGGGCCGTGGAACCGCTGCTCGTCTCCGATGACACGCTGCCGTATCTCGTCAACGCCTACACGAGCGCCGGCCAGCGGGCGTCATCGTTCGAAGGCGCCGTCTGTGACGCGCGCAGCGGCGCCGCCACCGTCGCGCGCATCGCGCGTTCGCTGAGGTCCGTCAAGATGCGGCACGAGCGCTGCGATCCGTACGTGTGGGTGCGGCTCGAGAGCCCGCGATTGTCGGCCGACGTGCTGATGGCGCTGGCGCCGGCCGGGAGGTAGACAGGTCATGCCAGGTGGAATCTACGCGGCGTTGAGCGGACTGCGCACCCGGAACGACAGCCTGGAACGCATCGCCGAGGACATCTCCAACGCGAGCACCGCCGGGTACAAAGGGGACCGCACGACGATGGTCGCCTCGGCGCGGCCGTCGTTCCAGGACGTCCTGGCGACCGCCATGGACGTCACGTCGAGCGCGCCCAAGGTCGACTTCCGGGATGGGGCGGTCGTGCCGACCGGCCGCGACCTCGACTTCGCGATCGAGGGTCCGGGCTTCTTCTCCGTCGAGACCGCGAACGGCATCCGCTACACCCGCAACGGCCATTTCTCGCGAACGGTCGACGGAACCATCGTCACCCTGGGCGGCGAGCCGCTGCTGTCCGCTGACGGCAACCACCTGGTTCTGCCCCCTGGAAAGCTGGAATTTACCGACGATGGGACCATCCGTGTCGGCAAGACGACGGTTGGCCGGCCGGCCGTCACCGCCTTCAAGAGCCTGGGTTCCATGGTTCGGGAAAACGGCATCCGGTTCAAGGCGCCGGATGGGGTCACCGGCGACGAGGCAACCGACAGCCGCGTGCGGCCCGGAATGCTCGAACAGTCCAACGTTTCGTCGCAGGAACGGCTGGCCCAGATGATAGACGCGTCACGCAGTTTCGACGCGCTCCAGCGGGGCATCAACCTCCTCTCCTCCGAGCTGGACGGGCGGGCGATCGCCGAGCTCGGCCGCCGCTGACCTGGCGGTTCCGGCCGGACCGCTTCTTGCACTTCCTCCGGCAGGTAGTCAGGAGACCAGAACACCATGATTCGCGCACTCTATACAGCCGCCAGCGGCATGGCCGCCCAGCAGGCCAACATCGACACGGTTGCGCACAACCTGGCCAACGTCAACACGACGGGCTTCAAGAAGGGCCGGATCGAGTTCGCCGACCTCGTCTACCAGCAGGTCCGGGCGGCCGGATCGCCGACATCGGCCAGCACCGAGGCGCCGACCGGCACCGAGATGGGCCTCGGAGCCAGGACGGTGACCACGGCCCGCGACTTCAGCAGCGGCAACCTGCGTTCGACGAGCAACCCGCTCGATCTGGCGTTGCAGGGGCGGGGGTTCTTCCAGGTGTCCCTGCCGGACGGCGGCATCGGCTATTCGCGGGCCGGGGCGTTCCACCTGAGTTCGGACGGTTCGCTGGTGACGGGCGACGGCTTCAAGCTCGAGCCGGCGATCACGATTCCGGCCAATGCCACGTCGATCAGTATCTCGGCGTCCGGTGTCGTCTCGGTGTCGGTGTCGGGGCAGTCGGCACCGCAGCAGGTCGGGACCATCGAGATTGCGTCGTTCCAGAACCCGGCCGGCCTCACGGCGCAGGGCGGGAACATCTTCGTCGTATCGACGGCGTCGGGCGAGCCCGTGACGGGCGCACCCGGCACAGACGGCATGGGCACGCTGGCCCAGGGGTTCCTCGAGGAATCCAACGTGAGCGTGGTTGAGGAGATGGTGAACATGATCCTCGGCCAGCGCGCCTACGAAGCGAATTCCAAAGTCATCAAAGCCGCCGATGAGATGCTCCAGCAAGTCAACGCCATGGGCCGCTAGCGCGGTTGCCGCGCTGGCGCTCGTGTTGTCGGCCGTTTCGGCTGCGGCCCAGGTGCCGCCGTCTGGCGGCGGGTGCGAGCCGGCCGTCCGGCAGGCGGTGCTGCGGGCCATGCAGGAGCGGCTCGGCGCGGGTGCACGCGTGACGGTCGATCGCGTGACGGCGGTGTGCCGGGCGGACGGCGACCTGGTGGCGGTGCCCGAACCGGGCGCACGCCTCGGCCGGCCGGTCGGGTTCACACTGCTGCCGGCGTCCGTGCGGCCAGGCCGCACGCCATCGTCGGCGGGCTACGCCACGGCAGACGTCCGGGCCGAGGTGCGCCACGTGGTGATCGGCCGCCCGGTGGCTCAGGGGACGGTGCTGACCGCGGCCGACCTGGTCGAGCGTATCGGCGACGTCGGGGTCCAGCCGCTCGCGGCGATGCCGGTCCTCGACGACGTCGAAGGGACGCGGGCGTCGCGGAACCTCAAGGCCGGCGACCTGGTGACGGCGGCGCTGCTGCGCGCCCAGCCGCTCGTCCGGAGCGGAGACCTCGTCCGCACGTGCGCATACGTGGGGCAGGTCGCGATTTGCGGGCAGGCCGTCGCACAGCAAAGCGGGCAGCGCAACGACCGCATCAAGTTGATCAACCCCGAGAGCCGGAAGCCGCTGACCGGACTGATCACCGGCGCCGGAGAGGTCGTGATCCTCCATGAGAGCTGAATCGCGGGTGCATCGGATTCTGGTTGCCGCCGCGCTGCTGGCGGCGCTGGCGACGCTGGCCGCGCCGGCCGCGGCGCAGTCGTCCAAGAAGGCCAAACTGGCCGCGCCGCCGAGCACAGGGAGGGAGGACGCCTATGACGTCCTGTTCCCGAAGTACCTCGAGGCGGCGCGCAAGATGTCCAGCGACGAGCGCAACACCTACAAGTGGATGGCCAGCCTCGGTTCGGACTTCCGTGCCAGGGACATCAACGACCTGGTGACCGTCCAGATCATCGAGAACATCTCGGCGACGGGCACGGCGGATTCGGCGCTCAACAAGAAGGGGTCGAACAGCGCGTCGCTCGACTCGTTCTTCGGCCTCCAGAGCAAGCTGCCGAAGTTCATGGATCCCTCCAAGCTCGTGGGCTTGACGACGGGATCCGACTTCGCCGGCGGCGGATCGACGACACGCACCGGCCTGCTGACCGCCGTGATGACAGCGCGCGTGATTGAAGTGCTGCCGAACGGCGACCTCGTGCTGGAAGGCGCGCGGGAACTCGACATCAACGGCGACCAGCAGGTCATCGTGCTCACCGGCGTCGTGCGCCGCGCGGACCTCGCGCCGGACAATTCGGTCACGTCGCCGCGCGTCGGGCAGTTGCGCATCCGGTACTTCGGCAAGGGGCTGATGCGGGACCACGTGAAGCCCGGGCTCCTGTCGTGGCTGCTCAACAAGATCTTCTGATGGCTTCGAGGACGTGACTCCGATGACCTGTCGACAGCCGGCGGCGACCATCCTCCTCGTGACGGCGGCGCTCGCCGCTCTGGCGGTGCCGGCGGCCGCCGGCCCCGTGCGCCTCAAGGACGTGGCGACACTGCAGGGCGTCCAGGCGACGCCGCTCATCGGGTACGGCCTCGTGGTCGGCCTCAACAAGAGCGGCGACAAACGGCAGACGCTGTTCTCCGCCCAGACGCTCGCGAACATGCTGGAACGGTTCGGCATCTCGGTGCCGGGCGGGCAGATCAAGATCGAGAACGTGGCGGCCGTGATGGTCACGGCCGAACTGCCCGCCTTCGTCAGGACGGGGGCGCGGGTCGACGTCACGGTGTCGTCGGTCGGCGACGCGCGCAGCCTGCAGGGCGGCACGCTTCTGCCCACCGGCATGCGCGGGCCGGACGGCGCGGTCTACGCGCTGGCCCAGGGCCCGCTGTCGATCGGCGGCTTCGGCGGCGGCGATGGCGGCAATTCCGTCCAGGTGAACCACCTGACCGCCGGCCGCGTGCCGGGCGGCGCGCTCGTGCAGACCGTGTCGCGTGTGCAGATGCCGAGCACCCCGGACATCACGCTGGCGTTGCGCGACCCGGACTTCATCAGCGCCAACCGGGTGGCCGAGGCCATCAACAAGGAACTCGGCACCGGCACGGCTCGGGTCCTGGACGCGGCCAATGTGTCCGTTCATGTCCCCGACGGCGGAACGTCGTCGCTGTCCGACTTCATGGCGCGGCTCGAGCCGATTGCCGTGACGGTGGACGAAGTGGCCCGCGTCGTCGTCAACGAGCGCACGGGCACCGTTGTCGTCGGTTCACACGTGACGCTGGGATCGGCCGCCGTCGCTCACGGCAACCTCTCGGTCCGCATTTCGTCGCAGAACGAGGTCTCGCAGCCGGCTCCGTTGTCGAAGAAGGGCGAGACCGCCGTCGTCACCCAGACGCAGGTGGACGTCAAGGAATCGGGCGGCAAGCTCGTGGCGCTCGAAGAGGGTGCCACGCTCTACGACGTCGTGCGGGCGCTCAACGCGCTCGGCGCCACGCCACGGGACATCATTGCCATCATGCAGGCGTTGAGGGCGGCGGGAGCCCTCAGGGCCGAACTCGTCATCATCTAGCGCCTTACCGCAGCACCGACGATGAACGCTGTCACCGGCCTCTCGTCCATCAAACCCGACGCCACGTCCGGCGGCCCCGACCGCGCCGCGCTCGAGCGACAGAAGGTCGGCGAACTGGCACAGGAATTCGAGTCGATGATGCTGCTGCAGATGCTGCGGCAGATGCGGCAGTCGATGATGGACGGCCAGGACGGGGAAGACGGGGAGCGTGGCCTGTATGCCGACACCATGACCGACACGGTGGACGGCGAACTGGCCCGCCAGCTGAGCAAGGCGGGGGGCGTCGGCATTGCGGACTCGCTGCAGCGGGCCCTGGAACAGCGGGCGAAGTCGGTTCCGGCGGGTTCGGCCGTCCAGGGCCTGACCCCCGCACCGCCCATTCCGCTGCAGCCGGTCACGGCGCCGAACTTGCATACCCATGAGTTTATGGCCCTGGCTTCCGGTCAGTTGATGCCGACGACGTCGCCATTCGGGTGGCGGTCGGACCCCTTCACGGGGGAGACCAAGTACCACGCCGGCGTCGACCTCGGCGCGGCCTACGGCACGGCGGTGCCGGCGGTGGCCGGCGGCCGGATCGTGGAGGCCGGGACCGAGGGCGCCTACGGCAATACCGTGGTGATCGAGCACGAACCGGGGCTGCAGACGCGGTACGCGCACCTGTCGGCCATCGAGGTCGCGGTGGGCGACCGGGTCGAATCAGGCCGGGAGATCGGCCGGGTGGGCCAGAGCGGCCGCGCGACCGGGCCGCACCTGCACTTCGAAGTGATACGGAACGGACAGCGCGTGGATCCCGCCGGGATCCTCGCATTGGGTGAATTGGGGTCGGACGGATTAAAGTCAACGGGGCAGAATGCCGATTCCCCTGTCGGAGGCGGTGTAGTCAACGCCTCCACAACAGGAGCCGACGATGAAGATCGAGGGCACTAGTCCCAATCTCGAATCCGTCGCCACCCCGCAGGCAGGGCGTGTGGGTACTGGCCGGGGCAAAGACGCCAGGGCCGGATCCGCGCCAGAGGCAACCGACCGGGTTGAGGTCTCAGGAGATGCGGCGCTGGCCGCCGCTGCACGCCGTGCAGCGGATCAGGCGCCCAACATCCGCCAGGACCTGGTCGAACGGATGCGGGCGAAGCTGGAAGCGGGAGAGATTGGGAACGACCACGAGCGTCTGGCCGATCGGCTGATCGACCACCTGCTCGACTCCTGATACCTGCCGCCAGTACGGGGCGCGCCAGACCAGACCCGGCCAGAGTCTCGATCCATCGAGGCCGGCCGGGCCGTCATCGGTGCCGCCTTCTCGCCCGGGAAAGGGACCGGCCAGTCCGGTCTGATCAGTCATGCAGACGACCGCGAACGGCGATCCCGGACCGCATCGGGTCGCGCTGGGCCTGCGAGCGACGCTCGAACGCCTGGCCGACGCGCTGACCAACGTCGATCTCGACACGCTGCTGGCGTGCGAGAGCGAGATGGCGTCGACGCTGGCGGCCTCGAAAGACATCACGATTGACCCGGCATCGCGGGCCGAAACGGCCCGGGAGCTGCTGGCCGCGCGCGCGGCCCTGGTCCGTTGCTCACGTCTGGGCGCAACACTCGCCGACCTGACGCGCCTGTCGCTGTCGGCTCACGGCGTCGGGCAGACGTACGGGCGGCACGGGTCGGGCGCCGGACTCGCGGTTGGCGTGCACGCATTGGAGGCGAAGGGCTAGTGCCAGGACTCTTCTCCACCCTCAGCGCGACGGCCGGAGCGCTCGGAGCCGAAACGTACGGGCTCGACGTCACCGGCCAGAACATCGCGAACGTCAACACGCCAGGCTACGCCCGGCGCGAAGTGCTGCTGTCGTCGACGCCGTCGCCCGACCAGTGGACCCAGGGCGCGGGCGTCCAGGTTGACGGCGTGCGATCGACGCGCGATCGCCTGCTCGAGCGCCGGCTGCAGATGGAGCAGCCGAGCGTGGCGCGCGAAGGCGCGATCGCGGGAGCCCTCGGCATCGTGGAAGTGGCGATTGGCAAGCCGGGAGCGTCGATCGACGCCCGGATGAACGAGTTCTTCGACGCGGCATCGCGCCTGGCGTCGGACCCGACGGCGCCCGCCGTCCGCCAGGACTTCTCGCTGGCGGGTCAGAACCTGGCCGCCTCGTTTCGCGACATGACGGACCGCCTGTCCGTCGCGCGGCGGGACGCCGACACGCAGGCCCGGGGCGCGGTGACGGAAATCAACGAGCTGTCGGCCCAGTTGGCCAAGCTCAACGGCCAGCTCGCGCTGACGCCGGCCGGCGGCACGCAGTCACTGACGCTCAAGGACCAGCAGAAGGTCGCGCTCGACCGGCTCGCGCAGTTGATCGACATCAACGCAATCGAGCGGGCCGACGGCGGCGTTGACCTGTCGGTCGGCGGGGGTCGCGCGATTGTCGTCGGTACGCAGAGCGTCAGCATGGACATGACGTCGCAGCCGCCGGACGGGTACGTCGGCCTGTCGATGGGCGGGCAGGCGATGGCCAACGACGAGGTGACCGGCGGGGCGCTCGCCGGATACCTGCAGGTCCGCGATCTGTACGTTCCCGACTACCAGAATCGCCTGAACGATCTGGCCTCGCAGGTGGCCTCGCAGGTCAACGCGATTCACACGGCCGGATACGACCGCGCGGGCACCCCCGGCGGCGAGTTCTTCACGACGGACCCCGTGCTGGGCGCCGCGCAGTCAATCGCGGTCAGCCAGGACGTCGTCGACGACCCCAATCTGATCGTGGCGGCTGGCGTCAACGCCGGCGGCGACAACCAGGCGGCGCGGGACATCGCGGCCCTGCGGGATGCGAAGGTGATGGACGGGGGCCGTGCGACCTTGAGCGACATGTGGGGGCAGCTGACGTACCGGGTCGGCAACGACACGCGCGTGGCGAAGGAAGAACAGGCCAGCCGCCAGGCCATCGTGACGCAGGTGCAGGCGCTGTCGGATTCGGTGTCGGGCGTGTCGCTCGACGAGGAAGCCATGACGATGCTGCGGTACCAGCGGGCGTACGAAGCGAATGCGCAGTTCTTCCGTGTGGTGGATGGTGTGCTGGCCACGCTGTACCAGATGGTGAGCGCGACGTAGGCGGGCCGCGGGGCCCTGAGGTCGACATGCGGATCACGTTCAACACCAACCTCGCCGACATGCAGGCCGCCATCGCCGCCGCGGCCGAGGACATGGCGACGCACCAGCGCGAACTGTCCACCGGCCGCCGGCTGAACGCGGCCAGCGACGACCCGGCGGCGGCGTGCGCGGCGATTGCCGAGCACACGGAGATGTCGGCCCTCGACCAGTACACGGCGTCGTCGGAATCGGTCGGATCACGGCTGCAGGTGATCGACGGCGCGCTGTCGGAGCTGATCAACCAGGCCACGGCGGCGCAGACGGCCGCGTTGTCGGCGCGCGGATCAACCCAGAAGCCGGCCCAGCTCGAGGCGGCCGGCGCCCAGCTCGAGAGCATCCGGGATTCCGTCGTGTCGATCATGAACACGAAGTTCCGGGGGACCTACCTGTTCTCCGGCAACGAGCCCGCGACGGCGCCGTACACCAAGGACGGATCGACCGTATCCGCGTACCAGGGCGGCAGCGGCGTCGTCAGGGTGGACATCGACCGGCAGGCGGCGATCCAGGTGGGGTACTCGGGAGACGACGTCCTCAAGGGATCCGACTCGGCCGACCTGATCCAGACGCTGACCGACCTCGCGGCGGCGGCCCGGTCGGGCGATGCCAACGCGCTTGCGGCCGGTTCCGCCGCCCTCGACGCGGCGTTCTCGCGGCTGACGACGGTACAGACGCGCGTGGGCAATGACATGGCCCAGGTGGACGTTCGCAAGCAGCAGTTGACGACGAGGCGCCTCAGCGCGCAGAGCAGGCTTTCGAACCTGGAGGACGCCGACCTGGCGACGGCGGTCTCCGACATGAACCGGGCCGAAGTGGCGTACCAGGCGGCGCTCAAAGCCGCCAGCAGTGCCACGAGGCCGACGCTCCTGGACTACCTCAAATGATCACTTCCGCCCTGAGAACACCCGTCGCCGACCTGCTGCCGGAGGATACGACACCGATTCGCGTCAAGACGCGATTCGGCGATTTCGAAGCGGACCGCCGCAGCCTGCTCGAATTCCCGGCCGGGCTGCCGGCGTTCGAGATGTGCCGGCACTTCGTCCTGATGGAATCGCCGTCGATTGCCCCGTTCCAGTGTCTGCATGCCGTCGATGGCCCGTCGGCGTCGTTCCTGGTCATCAACCCGCGGCTCGTGCTGCCCGACTACCGGTGCAAGCTCAGCCCCGCCGACCGGGAGCGGTTCCAGGTGGCCGACGACGCGCCCCTGCTGTGGCTCGTCGTCGTGCTGCTCAAGGACAGCGGGGAAGCGTTTGCGAACCTGCGGGCGCCGGTCGTCATCCATCCCGAGCGGATGGTCGGCTACCAGGTCATGCCGCACGACAGCCTGTACCCGATGCGGTACCCGATGGTGAGCGAGTAACGCCGTGCTAGTTGTCACACGCAAGCGCAACGAAGCGATCATCATCGGCGAGGGCATCGAAGTCAGGGTGCTCCGCGTCGGGCGGGACGGCGTCCGGATCGGGATCTCGGCGCCGCCGCATGTGCCCGTGAACCGGGCCGAAATCTACGAACTGATCCGCGCGGAAAACCTCGAGGCCGCGCAGAGCCAGGCGCCCGCGCCCGTGCTGGCCGACAACCTCCGCCAGCTCGTGTCGGCCGCCCGGAGCTAGGCTGGACACGCGCATGACGTTCGACGACTGGCGCGACGCGGACCCCGCAACCGTCGACGGCCTCTACGCCGCCGAGCGCGAGCGCTGGCTCGACGGGCTCCAGTGGGAGACGCGCCGGTCGTGGGCGATTGTCGAGGCCGGGCGCCAGCGCGGGCACGTCTGCGGATGGATCCTGCGCGATGGCGCCGCGCGCGTCCGCGGCTGGACCTACTACCTGCTGTTCGAAGGCGAACTCCAGATCGGCGCGCTGTGCGCCGACCGGGCCGTGGACGTCCGGGCGCTGCTGGATTGCGTGATGGACTCGCCGGAAGCGGGCCTCGCGTCCACGATCAGCTGCTTTGCCTATCCGACAACGCCATCGTTCGAAAGCGCCCTGCGGCGGCGCCGTTTCGCCATCCGCCGCTCGCTCTACTTGTCACGGCCGCTGACATCCGACGACGAAGGCGCCGTCCCCGCGATCGAGCACGCGCGCGTGCGGCCGTACCGCCAGACCGACCTGCTGTCCGCCGTGCGCCTGATGGCCACGGCCTACGAAGGCGCGCCGGGCGCGGTATGTTTTGCGCCGCGGGGCCGCCTCGACGAGTGGGTGCGCTACGCCAGGCAACTGGTGGAAGCCGAGCCGTGCGGGCCGTTCCTCGCCGGCGCGTCGTTTGCGGCCGAAGAAGCCGGGACGGGCCGGCTCCTCGGCCTGGTGCTGACGACGGCGGTGCGCCCGGATACGGCCCACGTCGCGCAGATCGTGGTCGCGCCGCAGGCGGCGCGGCGCGGCATCGGCCGCAGCCTGCTGGCCCATGCCTTCGGCGCGTCGCGTGCCGCGGGTCACCGCGCGATCACGCTGATGGTCGACGAAGGGAACGAACCCGCCCGCGCCCTGTACGCGAGGCATGGATTCGGCGAGACCTCGGCCTTCCTCTCCGCCCGGCGCCCGGGTTCGACGCGTGTCATGGCGTCGTCGTACGGCGCCCGCCGATCGGCCTGAGCCGACCGCGCCCCCGCGCCGTCAGCCCGACCCGCCTCCCGGTGACGGCTCATGCGGCCCCAGCCCGGTGCCGATTGTAGGGGCGAGGCTCATCCCCCTGGGCCTCGGGGGGATCATCATGCGTATCACGTACAGCGTCTGCCGGCGGGCGATCGTCGCGCCGCTATTCCTGGCCGCCATCGGCTGCTTCGTCGCCGCCGGAGCGTCGGCGCAAACCGAGAAGGC
>Ga0334722_10001120_pt1 | contig 34888 bp, 49 predicted proteins | sample C3_bottom_MG_FD_207210 | JGI IMG/M metagenome (GOLD analysis project Ga0334722, IMG submission 207210) | Sediment microbial communities from Yellowstone Lake, YNP, Wyoming, USA - C3_bottom | ecosystem: Environmental > Aquatic > Freshwater > Lake > Sediment | place: USA: Wyoming | collected... | reverse complement strand
ACTGAACATTCTGCCGTGCCCGCGGCGGGGGAATACTATACCGGCGCGGGCACGGCAGAATGTTCAGTTGGCACCCGGCGAGTCTGGACTGCAAATTGTCTTGTCGGCAAGACGATGGAGGTTACACAGGCGTTTTCGTACCCGACGCAGACCGTGACGATCACCGGGAACACGCCAGGCGGTAAAATCTACTTCACTCCGGCCGTCCCCAGGGATTTTCTTGTTGTGCCAATATTGAAAATCTACTACCCGTCATCGGCGCACCACACCGCCCTTGTCGAAATCAACGACGCGCACCCCATCGTCGGCGCCAAGGTAGAAGTCGCCTACGTCTTCCGCGACGGCACGAAAACAACGCCGCAAGTCCCGCTCTTCGTCGGCATTGCCGAAGAGCCGCAGAACATCACGCGCGCCTCGCTGACGCTGCGCTGTACCGGCGTCCCCGAATATAAAGCGAAGGCGTTCTCTCTCTCCAAAATGTTCAGCGCCGACTTCCCCCTATGCCTGCCGAGCGAATCAGGCAAGGCATTCCCGTACCTACTCGGGCAATTTAAGACAGTCGAGTGCCGCAGGATCAGATGGCCGGTGTTCGAGACAGACAACTGGTGCCACCTAAACGACAATATTAGTGCGGACTCCACCACGATTAACTGCGTCACAACGCCGACTGAGGGCGCGGGTGGGTTTGGAGAATATGGCGACGAGGAAAAAGTTATCTGGATTGACGGCGAACGAATCGTATGGGCGACAAAGAACACGACGGCAGGGACGAATTACTTTAGCGGATGCACCCGAGGAACTCCAGGCGGCACGGTTGCAGCAGCGCATACAGCCGGGGCAATCATTGCAGAGTACCCGACCGACTACTCAGCGAAAACGTGTCGCCTGACCAGTGCAATAAATTCCTCGCAGACAACGATAACCGTCAAGACTGCTGCGGGGTTCGGGTTGTCAAGCAGTCTCGTGATCTGGATTGGAAGCGAGCGCATCACCTATACCGCTGTGTCAAAGACGCAGTTCACGGGATGCACAAGAGGCACTGGCGGAACGGCCGCCGCCGCCCATGGAGTAAATGCGCTCGTCACAGAATTCACCGCTGATTCAGCAAACTCAGCCGTTGCTATTTCGGAAAACGATCTGGCTTCGGTTGACGCCGTGTATGGCGAGTTCGGCGATCTGCTCGCGCCGATTTCGGTCTACTCGACATACTTTGTTGATGGGCGCTATGAGATCGAAATTCCGAAATCTTCGCTCGTTGTGCCAAACACGATACTGGACGAAATCGACATTTCAGGCGGCGACGCCGTGCCGTCTGACGATAGTCGCGTGGCGCTGAATGACGGTTTCACGACGAACGGGGCGTCGTCGAGCAAGACATTTAATTGGATAGCCAACCCGTACCTGGACGGCGGCGGCATTCCTCAGTACACGCATACGAGACTGCGCCTCCAGCTCGGCATAACCGAAAGATCGTTTACGCAATACCCGACAGGTCAGGCCGGCACGGTTGACCGTGGCGGAACGCTGAAATATAAAATCGGCAGCAACCCATGGGCAGTCATGTGGAGCGGGTCAACTCATTATCGCTGGTGGAATGGCGCATGGGTCGAGTGGTGGCAGGTCGTCGGCCCTGGCGCTTTCCCCCTCTATATCACCGTGCCTGCGCTGAATTGGGGCCTTGACGTTGGAATTTCATGGACAGTGCAGCCGTTTTGCTTGTTCGACGTATCGGTCGACGCGTCATACCTCTGCATTTTAAACGGGACAGCGCTCGTCAAGACAGGCACGGTGAAAGACGAGAAGTACTTCCGCCGCATCTACGCCAGCGGCTACGGCCTGCCCGCCGATAGCACGTTCTACGGCACGGCCGCGGCTGCCATCACCAGGCCCGATCACGTCATGAAAAAGTGGATCGTCGGAAAGCTCGGCTTTACTGAGGCCGATATCGACACCACGTCCTTTGATGAGGCCGGGACGTTCTACGCTGCGCAGTCACCCGAGTACGCCCTGTCCGTGCGCGTGACCGAAGACGTTGACCCGCTCGATGAACTGTACCGCATGGCGTTCGAGTCGCGCAGCATCGTCTATTTCGCTCTCGGCAAGTGGTACCTCAAGGTCATCCCCTCGGCGGCGCCCGCGTCCGTGCGGACGATCTCGATCGCCGATCTGGCCGGCGCCGGCGCCGAGTTCACCTGCGGCTACACCCGGCGCGACGACGTGCAGAACTCGCTCACGCTGCGCTGGGACAAGAACGACGGCCCTGCCGGCGACAAAGATCGATACCGCAAGAGCGTGCTCGTTGAAAACATCGTTGGCAATTACCCGGTGCTCTCGGGCGATCCACTCGAATTAAGGATGGTCTACGATGCGAACCAGGCGGCGGACGTCGGCGACATCTACCTGCTCCAGCGCAACCGCGTGATGCGCACCCTCTCCTTCCCCGTCTTCTGGGACAACACCGACCTGCAAATCGGCGACACGATCACGCCCACGGGCATGGGCTTTTGGGAGGGTGTGAAGTTCTGGATTGAGTCCGTTTCTCGCGATGGGGTGAATAAGGCGACGTTCAACGCGGTGGAGTGGTGGGAATAAATGGCCGACAGCGATTCGGTGACATGGGGCGACCTGAAAACCTTCTGCGGTGAACGCCGAGCTATTTGCCGCGACCACCTGGCGCAACGTGAAGCTAATGAAAAGCTCCAGTGGGAGGCGGGCATTTCCAAATTCACAAACCTGCTGGAGGTCATGAGCACAGAGGTCAAAGGATTGAAAAAACTCCTGGAAAACGCTTGGGTTCTTCCGAAGCCGATCTTTGTGCTGATCGTTGTCAGTGCCATCGGCGTCGGGGTCGCTGGCGAAAAAGTCATTACGCTGCTGTTCAAACATTTCGGAGGCGGGCAATGAGCGAACACTTCACCTCCGCCGAATTCGCCTGCCCCTGCTGCGGCATCGACAACGTGTCCCCCGTCCTGCCCGACGCCCTGGAGCAGCTGCGCATCAACTCCGGCAACATTCCCCTGACGATTCTACGCGGCGGTGGCTGCCGCTGCCCAACCTACAACGGCTCTGCAGGGGGCGTTGGGAAGTCCGAGCACATCACTACGCTCGGGCTGCAGGGTGAAGCAGCCGACGTCGCCGTTCCTGCCGGCGTGAAGATGGCGAGTTTCTTTTTCTGTGCGGCCGCGGTGCGCGAGTTCCGAGAGCACGGAATAGGGATCTATCCAGAGCGCGGTTTCATTCATGTGGACGTTGGCGGCGCCAAGCGGCGCCGCTGGGGGTACTTGCACGGGGAATACGTCGCGTTCGATGTCGCCTGGAACTGGCTTAAGGCGCGCGACGAGGGCGTGGTGGCGTGAAGATAGTTTGTACTGCTAAAGCGGCCGCGGGAGGGGTTGACGATGGCACTGACAGAGATTGGCCTGGGCGTGAGACTGAGGACTGCGGCAGGGTACCGCGAGGAGGAGTGATGAAATCCTGCACTGAATGCCGTTTCTTCGGGAAGGCCATGCGGTGGTCGAACACGACAGGGATGACCCCATGAAATCCGGCTGGCTGAAGACGCTCCTCTCCCGCCTCTGGGCCGCGCTCTGGCCTTCCCCAACTCCCGCCCCGAAAGACCCGGTTACGCCGCCGGACAGCGCCCTCCCGCCATCCCCGGCTGACGAAAATCCGACCACCCCACCGGATGCCGGGTCAACCGGGGCGGGAGAAACGCCGTATTGGGAGGAAGATCCGGCGTCGAGCGAGGAGGACAAGGGCGGGCTCGACGGGGGATTCCTTTGGAAAATGCCGAGCAACGACGGCCACCCGGCAACGCTCTGCCCTTATCTCGACAACTTCAAGTCGATGACGGCCAACGGCGAACCGGGGCGCTATGTCGGGCGCGGCAACGGGCATCGACAGTGCTTCCGCTGGAGCCACAACTTCACGGGCGAGGTGGCGGTTGTCGGAGTTGGCAAACCGGGGTTCAGAACCGTGGCCTGGACCGTGCCGGACGGGGCGAAGCGATGGACGGGGAAGCCGAGGCCATGAGCGGTATCGAAATATCCTGTTTCACGTGCCGCTGGAACGGAACCGGGATTCGGGTTTGCGAGGGGTGCGTGAATCTGTCGAAGTATGACCGGGAGTCCAAGCCATGACCCTCGACCCGACCTACACCGCGCTCTGGATTCTTTGGGCACTGTTATTCGCCGTGATCGAGGGGAGCGCCCTGGCCAAGCGCAGTCCCGGCAATGGGACGCTGACCTGGAACGTCAGGAAGCTCCTCGCCCTCAATAGTCGCTCGATCTGGACCGGGCGCGTCATAGCAGCCGGGTTTCTCGGCTGGCTCGTTTTTCATTTCATGTACCCGAAATAGGAGGCTGAATCATGGCAGTCCCGTTCATGGCGATCCTCGGCATTCTCGGCGGCATCGGCAAGCATATCCTTGAGGTACCACTGATTCATCGCGGCGTCGAAAACTACCTCGACGGCACGCCGACGAAGTGGGACAACCTGCTCTGGCGGATGCTGGAGTTGGCCTGCAACATCGCGTCACCTGATTCGGAGGTCAAGGCCGCTGTCGTGGCAAACGTGGTGGATAAGGTGCAGGCGCAGTACACTGAGGTCAAGGCCCGCGTGGCTAACGGCGCTCCGGAGCACGAGGCGTTCGAGGCGGTGACGGGGCGGACGATCCAGGAGTTGCTGGGCAACGGGTAGGCCGGCAGTCGTGCCGGCCCGGCGGCCACGAGGGACGTAGACGCAACCCAGGGCGTCCCACCGGGCAACCCCAGCGGCCTATTCCAGTCGTGGTGGTGGCGGCTACGACTGGGATAGGCCGCTGCGGTCTAACTCAGTCGGGGTAGCTACGGGCCCTGAACCGGTAAAGCCGCTGCCACCTATCCCCTGGTTAGGTATCAAAACAACCGCACCTGTTTTTGTGCATCGTCGATCTTCCGGCACGCGATGTCAAAATACTTGCGCTCGATTTCGATGCCGATGAACTTGCGACCCATCTGCACGGCGGCGACTCCCGTGGTGCCGGAGCCCATGAAGGGGTCAAGGATGGTGCCGGGGGGACACGCTGCCAGCAGCTTCCTCATCAGGTCGTGTGGCTTCGTGTGCGGGTGTCCGGTTTCGGTGACGATTGACGATTGGCCAAATTGCGAGCGCAGGACCGAGGACCATTCAACTTTCCTTACCGGCCATTTTCCGCAGAGGAACACCGGTTCTGCGTCCCGGCGGAATCCCGTCACCGAGCCGATTACCCCGGAGTCGCCGCTTTTGTGCCACACGAGAACCTGCTTCACCCGTGCCGGAGCAGGCGCGTAGAACGACCCGAAGACCACGGCTGGGGCGTCAACCAGCGCCAGGGCGTTATCGCGGTAACTGGTATCGTGGTCGTTCTGGATTCCGTCGTGCCCCTTGCAGTTCATCTTCGGCCCGGTGCCGGCGCCCCTGCTCCACGCAATCCCATACGGCGGGTCCGTCACAACGCAATCCACCTTCGGCAGCGTCGGCAGGATTTCGAGGCAATCGCCGTGCCACAACACCGCGTCCCCGATCACCACGCGCTCGCTCATTTCGGGTATGCCTGACTTAATGCCAGGAGCGCGTTCTCGACGAACCGCAGCGGGCGCGATTTGCTGCCGTAGCCGTCCGCGACGTGTTCCGCTTCAAGCTGGTCCTGCGCTATCAGCAGGTGCTCTATCGCGGCCTGAACGTGTTCTCGTGGCGTCATCGTTCCTCCGATCAAAAAATACCTAACCCATGCGTGGAGCCAATTCGCTCCGCTCACGGCTCACGACGGATGTTAGGCCGCAAAAAAGCAATCCAATGTGTCATCGACTGCTTGCCAGACTTGTGCCCGAACAGTGGCTTCATCGGCGTCAGCTTCAAGATTTCGGAAACAGGGTTCTCCGTCGCCGTCCATTTGAAAATCAGCGTCCCGCCAGGCGCCAGCACGCGGAAGCCCTCGGAGAATCCGGCGCGGATCATCGGGCGCCAGTCATCAGGCAGCCACCCGTATTTCTTCGCCAGGTATCCGATGTTACCCGACCGCTCGAAGTGGGGCGGATCGAACACCACCAGCGAGAACACCCCGTCAGGGAACGGCAGTTGCGTGAAGTCGCAGAGCACGTCCGGGCACGTCTCCGTGTACTCCACCGTCCCGCGCTTCGGGCGGTTCATCGCGTGGCGTTCCTTGCGCTTGTCGAGAAACACCGCCCGTTCGTCGTCCTTGTCGAACCACATCATGCGCGGGCCGCAGCACATATCGAGCACGGGCGGAAAGCCTGTCATCGTCTCTCCTCTCGAACAATTAAAAACTGCGCCTAACACAAGTAGGTGGTAAAACTACATTAAACATCCTCCTTCGCCAGCATCTTTTCCAGCAGCGCAATCGCTTTCAGGTGTCGCGCTATGAAATGTTTCCGGTTGCCGGAGTACCAGCCGCCGACGTAGGGCGATGGCTTCGTGATCTTGTTCGCCCGCAGGTGTAGCAGGGCGTGAAATAGTGATAAGTGATCGTCTGAATACCGAGTAGTCATCATCCCTCCATCTAAATAGCGCCTAACCCATCGTTGGAGCGGACCTACGGCCGCTCAACGGGATGTTAGGCGGAAACAACAAACGAATCTCTCGGCCCGTCATCTGGACGCGATCACCGGAATCGAACCGCACAAAAACAACGTCGCAGTCAGAGACGAACCCAAGGCACGTTTTCCCTAGGCCACGGTTCGGGCATGTTATTGCCGTCCCCGGCTGCACGAACTGCGCATCGTCGCCGGAACAACGGCGGCCGCCGCGCCACTCGTTGATTTTGTTCCGGGCCGCGCTGGTGTTTATTTTGTGGTAGCCGAGGGCCATTGCAGTTCCTCCTGTGTTGTTTCTCGTTTTCGCACCGCCATGGCAATCGCCGCATTTCCGGCAACCACAGACGACTTGTCTATTTCGAATCCCGCATAATTTTTCCCGATGATCTTTGCCGCAACGCCAACCGCGCCGGACCCCGCGAACAGGTCAACGACGCGAGAGCAACTTGCCGAGCAGTTGGCGAGCAGGTAGCACAACCAATGAATCGGCTTGCTGTGCCCGTGAACCTGTGCGGCCCGCAGTGACGTTATCGGTTGTTGGTACACGTCGGACAGGTGTTTCCCGCTTGCGGGCTCGAACAGGTAAGCTCCGCGCGTGTTCGTTACGACTCGATTTTTTCCGCACGGGCCTCCGTGCAAGTATCCGTCTGGGTTGTAGTCCGATATTCGTCCGTACCAGAGCGCGAGCTTCATTCTTTTCAGTGGACGGTTCTGCGTGTACCAACTCGACACGCAGTCCCAAACGAACACCCATGTTGGTGGCCCGTTCTCGCGGATCGCGTCCCCCGCGCGGAATCCGTCGGCGAATACAATCCGGTTCGGAGAATCACTGCCGCACCGAAACAGCTCCGGCGAGTCCCACGGCGGGTCGATCACAACCAGGTCGGCATCGCCGCCCGGCGGAACCAGCCGCGCGTCTCCGTGGATAATCACGGGGACTGCGCCAGTCGGTCAACCGCAATCACTATCACGGCGGCGTTGCTCGCGGTCCCGAGTTTTTTTCTCAGTGCCGCTACCTGCCGCACGGTCACGGCAGGCAGGCGGACGTTGACCTGTGATGTTCCCGTTTTTTTCACGCCCACACCAACCAGACTTGATACGCCCACCGATCGCCAGCGTTGCGCCCGCCACCGCCGATTTTCACAGCCCGTCCTTTCCGCACCGCCCTGTTGCCGTAGCGCACGCCGGTCTTCTCGTCGGCGCACTCGGCGAGGCGAACAAGGGCTTGCTGCTCGCCAGTGAGTCCGTTGACGACTCTCGCGGCCCGCTGAATCCTGCTGCTGTTTTTCCCGCCGGTCACTGCGCTCCAGTCGAGTTTCATTTCCGCCCCCCCCCGTTTTCGGGTCCGCCTGTCGTCCCCGTCAAAAACAATATAGGGCGACGCTATACAAATAGCAACAACAAAACTCGCCTAACCCATATTTATTTTCTGTCAAGTAAATTATTCTCTTGACAAAATAAATATAGCGTGCAGATTGTGGGTATGGGAAATCACAACAGGGGGGGTAAAATGGCAACGAAGGAACCCGAAGAAATTGCGATCAGTGTGCGGATACCTGCGGACGACGCAGATGAGCTTGACGCCATCGCGGCGACCGAGGACCGCAGCCGCACGAGCGTTGTCCGCCGCGCAATCCGCCGCGAGATCGAGGCAGTCAGGGCAGCGCAGGACCAATCGTAATGAGACCCGACTTCAGCCTCGCACGCTTCGCCGCCCTCGCCGCCGCCTACCACGGATGGCTGGTCGGCACGGTGTCGATAGCCGATTTCGCGGCGGTGACGTCGCGGTACATGGCCGAGATCGAGGCCGAGAGGGGCGAGCAGTGATTCAGGGCCGTGCCGCCGGCCTCGGAGGTGATCGCGCGGGAGCCAACGGATTCCAGGGTGACCGGGGGGTTGGCCTGGATTCGGTAGCCCGGGCGCTGAAAGGCGAGCGGTAGCCCCGTGAAGTGCACGGAGAAGGCCCGCTATGCCTCGCGCATCAAAGCCTTGCTTTGTGCCCTGTCCCGAGTACGCAAGGGCGCCCGGGCTCTTCGCGTCTATCGGTGCCCTGAATGTCGCGGGTGGCACCTAACGAAGATGACCGATAACCACGACGATGGGGTAGTGCGGTGACCCTTCCCGCCCTCACCCCAGCCCAGCGCCGCGCGCACCCGATCCTCGCTGCGATGCTGGATTGCTACGCGCCGCCGAAACCCGACGAGGCGTACATCGATTTGAGACTTGAAAAAAAGGCGAGCTCGAAGCGTGTCACCGCTGCGAGCCCAAGGAATAAACAAACCCAAGCAAAGAACAGGAGGAGTAACGGATGAAAGTCAAGAAGCTGTCCAGAGCCGAGCGGGCGTTCATGGTTCTGCGGCACAGTTGGGCCACAAGTTGGGAGCTGGCGCATCGCGTCGGCACGATCACCCCGACGAAGGTTCTCAGCGAGCTGCGAGCGCAGGGGATCGCGATCAAGGCGCGCCGGCGCGAGGACGGGTCGGGGCTGACGGAGTACCGGGTGGCGAGGGCGGGGCGGTGAGCGCAACCCCCGAGGCCTTCTACCCGCGCAAGTCCTCGCCCCCGGACCCGACGTCATTCCCGCTTTCGCTGCGCACCTGTTGTCGCGTCCTCGGGGCCGTTGTTGCTCTCGTGGTCCTCGTGTCCGCCGTGCAGGGCTGGCGCGGGAGAAATCACGAGTACCAACGGATGGTGTCCGAAAACAAGGCGATGGCTCTGGCGCTCGGAACGTGCCAGGGCGAGAAGCGGCCGACGACGCCGGCGGGATTTTACTTCTTCGGGACGCTCGGGGCGTTCGAGCTGTACGCGCGGGAGAAGACGCCGGCGCGGGTGGCGAGTCGATGATCACCGTCACAGGGACACAGTTCAACGACATCGATGAAGAAGTAGAAATGCAGTGCGCAACGTGCGGACTCGGACTGAGCGCTGAGTTTTTCGAGCGCAACAAGAGGCCGCGCTATCTCAAAGGAAATTTAATCGTAGTCGAGCCGTGCGCGAAGTGCATGGCCGACGCAATCGAAACAGCTAAAGGGAGGAAGTAGATCATGAGCCGCAGAGTGACCAGTATCATCGGCCTGTCCCAGGAGCGCCGGCTCCCGCGGATCGGCAAGATCCACCTGGGTGTGAAGAAGTTCAGCGCCAAGGGCAACGAGTACCCCTCCGCTGTCGATTACTTCGTCTGCCCACCCGAGGTCGTCGCGATCTACGGGGAGCAGCCGCACGAGCTGGAGGTGCTGCTGCCGAGCGACAACCTGGCCGAGGTCTTCCCGACGGCCTACAAGTACTACAAGTCCGGCGTCGGCCTGTGGTGCACCGGCAACGGCGAGACCGGCTACCGCGTCGGCGTCGGCGAGGGCGGCGCCATCGGGGAGTGCGCCTGTCCGTGTGAGCACCTGAACACCACGCCGGCGCGCTGCAAGCAGATGGCGAACTTCATGATCATTCTTCCGCGCGTGTCCATCGGCGGGGTCTACCAGATCGACACCAGCTCCATCAACAGCATCATCGACGTTCAGTCCGGCATCGCCTACGCGAAGGACATCCTCGGCGGCCGCGTGGCGTTCGTGCCCTTCACGCTGCGGCTCTCCCCACGCGAGGTCACGGCCGACGGCAAGAAGAAAGTCATCCACACGATGTCTCTGGCGATCGCGGCCTTCGACGTCATGAAGACGCTGCGCGGGAAGCTCGAGGAGGTCCGTTCGATGGCGCAGGGGATGCCGGCCGGGCGCCTGGCGCTGCCCGAGGCGGTGGCCGAACTGGGCAACGGGGTGGTTGAGGAGGAGGACCTGGTTGCGGAGAGCGAGCAGGCGCCGGCCGGGACGCGCACGGCCCCCTACCCGCCGCTCCCGCCTGTCACCCATGAGGAGCCCGTCGAGCCCGAGCTGGTCGGCGCCGGCGCCGGCGTTGGCGCTCCCGCATCCGCGCCGCCCGCCGCGGCCACCACGAAACCCGCCGGCGGCAACGGCAACGGCAACCGGGCTGCGCGCCCGAAGCTGTTCTAGGAGATCGATATGGCCAATAAGCAGCAAAGCACCGAAACCACGAAGATCTCCCGGAGCCTGAAGTACGAGTTCACGCGCGACGAACTGCTTGCCCTGTCCGAGACAATGGCCGAGGCGCACGAGGAGCAGGCCCAGGCCGAGGGAAAGCTGAAGTCCGTCCAAGCGCAGATCAAGGCAGAGGTCGAGCTGGCCCGCGCGAAGCTGGCTTCCGTCGCCTCGAAGATCAAGGCGCGCCACGAGTACCGGGAATTCGACTGCGAGGAAACCAGGGACTTCGAAAACTCGCTCGTCACCGTTGTCCGTCTCGACACGTTCGAAACCGTCGAATCCAGGCCGATGCAGCCCTGGGAGCGCCAGCAGTCGCTGGGGACCGCGTGATGGCCGCCCGCGCCAAGTCCTTCGCCTCCGCCCGCCCGCGCCTTCCGCTCTCGAACTCCCGAATCGGGGATCTTGCCTGCCCCTACCGCTTCGAGCAGGTGCACATCAAGAAATTCAAAGAGCCGAAGTCCTCGCCGCTGATCGTCGGCGGCGCCGTGCACGACTTTGCCGAGAAATACCAGAAAAACCTGGCCGAGAAGGGCGTCGAGACCGACCTCGCCACCGCCATGCGCTTCGCCTCCGAGGTCGCCGGGCGCATCCCCGCGGAGTTCATCGAGTCCAGCGACGAGGCCGAGCGCCTTATGCTCGGGTTCGCCGAGAACCACCTGGCGCGCCTGGACACGTTCCAGGAGGCTGAGCTGGAGCTGGCGTTCCGCGCGGACTGGACGAAGTGCTCATGGATGGACCCGGACGTTTTCTTCCGCGCGAAGATCGATCGGGTCGACGCCCTGGTCGAGGACGGCGCCGGCGTGATCGAAATTACGGACTACTCCACCTCGTGGAAGATCGGCGACCAGAAGAAGCTCCAACTCGAAATCTACTGCATGGCCGTCGCGCTCGCGATGAAGGGCGGGTTCGAGCCGACCGAGTACCGCGTCTACACCGAGTTCGTCCGCCAGAACTACCGCCGCGGACCGGAGGTCTACGCCCCGGGCGTGGTCGAGATCACGCAGAAGCGGCTCATGCAGGTCAGCGACCAGGTCGAGGCCCTGCGCGACTCCGCGACGTTCCCGGCCCAGCCGTCGAGCCTGTGCGCCTGGTGCCGGATTCCGAACTGCCCGGCGCTCACCAACGAGGCCCGGGACCCGTCCGCGATCGCCGGGCGCCTGCTGCTGCTCGAGCGCGAGGCCAAGCAGCTGGAGGAGCAGCTCAAGGCCCACGCCGCGGCCGCCGGCCCGGTGAGCGTCGGGGATCTGTCCTACGGCTACTGGCCGACCGAGACGAAGAAGATCGACCGGGAAAAATGGGTGCAGGCCGGCGGGGATCTGTCGGCGCTGAACGTCAACCTGGTCTCGGCTCGCAAGTTCATGAAGGGGCGCCCGGACCTGCAGGCGCTCGTCGAAATCAAGAGCGGGTCCCGCTGGGGCGCGCGCAAGGAGGGAGCGGTCAGTGAGGATTGATATCGAGCTGTTCGCGGGAGGGGAGGAGAGCGGGGCTGTGCTTGTCGGCGGCGCGCTCGGGTTCGAGGTCTCGGTGCGCCGTCACCCGCGGTCCGGCAGCGGGAACGCTGCGGCGCCTACGCACGAGGTCCGTCTCGTCGGTCACGGCGCCGACCTGAACGACATCGCGCTGTGGAAAAAGACGTCGCAGGCCGGAGACGACTACCTCAACGGCGCGCTGTTCAAGGGCGGCAACTGGTGGGTGAACGTCAACTACCTGGTCGAGGACGCCCCGAGCGGCGCCGTCGCCAAGCTCACCGTCCGCCACTCCCCGCCGAAGCAGGATGCTGGCGCGGCGGCTGGCGGAGACGACGGCACAGGTGGGAGGTTCTGATGCGCGTCGACCGGGTCGTCCTCAAGAATTTCCGCTCGCACGAGTTCGCCGACATCTCGTTCGAATTGCCCGTCACGATCATCCACGGGCGCAACGCCGCAGGGAAATCATCGATCATTGACGCCATCCACTTCGGCCTGCTCGGCTACTGCCGCGGCACCGACGAGCGCGGTGCGGGGGTCAAGGAGCTGATCGGTGAGCACGGCAAGGCCGCCGAGATCTCGCTCGAGACCACCGGCGGCGATGGCGCCGGGTACGAAATCGGGACGCACGTCCCCGTGAACGTCGCCATCAACGGCAGCGGGGCCCGGTGGCCTATGGGCGGCCAGGTCCTGCCGGCCGTCGCCGCGCGGGCATCCGTCGCCGCCTCCCTTGGCTTCGATCGCGACGCGCTGCACGCCTGCCTGGACGTCCACGGCTTTCTCGGCCTGCACCACGCGCGCCAGAAGGACCTGCTTCTCAAGGCGCTCGGCGTGGACCTGGCCGACTTCGACGCGAAGTACGAGGAGGCGAAGAGCACCCGGGCCGGGCTCAAGAGGTCGGTCTCCTTGCTCGTGTCCCCGCCAATCCCGGCCGACCCGGGCTACACCGTCGCGCAGGTCGACGAGCAGCTCACGGATCTGAGGGCCCAGCTGGAGGCCTTGGTCGACGAGCGCGGCCGTACCGTCGGGGCCGCCGAACAGATCGCCGCCGAGGTTCAGGAGCTGGAGGGGCGCCTGCAGGCCGCGCCGTCGAAGGCAGCAACCGCCAAGGCCCGCAAGGAGGCCGAGAAGCTCAGGGACGCGATCGAGAGTCTGTGTCAGGCCGCCGCCGGGATCGAAAAGCGCGAGGCCGACCTGCTCGCTCAGAACAAGGCGCTGTGCGAGGAGCGCACGAAGCTGGAAATCTCGCTCAAGCGCGGGACGATCCTCCTCGAGGGCGAGGCCGCGAGCTACGCCGAGCAGCGGGACGCCTATGTTGCCGCCGCCGAGGCCGTCAATAAGATGTCCGGGGCCTGCCTGGTCTCGGGGGAGATCCCGTGCAAGATCGACCAGGCGGGGAGAGAGGCCCTCGTGCGGCACTTCGAGGCCGCGATCGCCGAACGCAACAAGAAGATCGCCGCTTGGACCGAGGCCGTCGTGCTTACCCGCACGGCCCGCGTGAAGGCCATCACCGACCAGACCGCCGGAATTCAGCAGGAGCTGGCCGAGGTGCGTGCTGGCGCGGGGATGTCGAGCTTGCCGGAGCGCGAGCGGGAGTTGAAGGCTGCGGAGAAGGTCGTTGCTGCGGGGGAGGCTGTTGAAGAGGGCAGGGTGCGCCTCGCCGAGCTCAAGGCCAAGGTCGGGGAGTTCGTCGGGATCGGCAAGTCCGGCGAGATCGACTCGGCGATCGTCACTCTCAAGGCCCGCATCAGCCATGGGACGCAGCTGCGGACACAGGTCAGCGATCGCGACACCGTCGTCCGGCTGGCCCGGGACCGTGAGGAGCACCGGTCAACCATGCAAAAGCAGCTCGACCAGGCGGAGGCGGCCTGTCTCAAGTACGGACCGAACGGCGAGCGCGCCGGATTGATGTCGGCGGCCCTCGGTCCCCTGCTCGCGGCCGCCGGCGAGGTCGTGACGCTGCTCGGGCTCCCCGGGGTCGAGATCACCGTCGATTCCTGGCGCATCGGGATCCCCGGGCGTGACGCGGAGCTGCTGTCGACGTCCGAGCAGATGCGCCTGGCGCTGGCCCTGCAGATCGCTCTGGCGCGCGCCACCGGGATCGGCCTGGTTGCATTCGACGGCGCGGAGATCCTCGACGGAGAGGGCCGCGCCGGGCTTGCGGGGGTGGCTGCTTCTGGCTTGGTGGAGCAGCTGATCATCTGCGCGACCACGGACGACGAGTTCGAGGCTCCGGAGATTCCGAACGTGCAGTTCGTGCGCGTGGGGACCCCGGAGCTGGAGGAGGTGTGCGCGTGATGGGCACCGCCGCGAGCGTGTACCTGCCGCTGGAGCTGCGATGAAATACCAACTTAGTGTTACTACCATGACCACCGGCCCCTGTAGGTTTGAACCGTCCCTCCCGTGCTCCGGCCCCTTCACCCTGTCGGTCGGCGGCTGCAACGACGAGTGCCGCGGGCCGGTGGATCTGTCCAAAGACGAAAATCGCGGCGGGAAATACCCGGCGCGTGAGGCGTTAAGAACCGCAACGAAACCAGCCGCGCCCGAGACGCGCGAGGAGGTGATGCCAGTGGCACAGGGAGTCAAGGGCTCGTCCAATATCGGGATGTGCGATCGCTGTAAGAAAGACGGGCGTAAAATTGGGACGTCAAAGCACGCGCCCGGCAAGCGCCTGTGTGTCTCGTGCTACGTGCGTGCGTATAAGCTGTCGCTTCAAGGCCGGTCGCTCGACGAGGCCGGGAAGGACAGAGTGCCCCGCGGGGAGTCTGCGAAGACCCCTGCGCCCGCTCCGGCGAAGCCCAAGGCCCCGAGCAAGCCCAAGGCCAGGCCCACCCCTCCCGTGCCCCCCCCCGCCACCCCCTGCCCTGACCCGCTCCGACCTCGCCGCAACCCCCACCGCGACCGCCGCGCGCCTGGTGTTTTCGCTCCCGATTCCGGCCGGCACCACGGCGCTGGAGTTGATGGATTTGCTGCGTCAGGTGCCGTCGACGGCGGTTGTTGAGGGGTAGGTTGTGGCGCGGCCGACACTCTGGAATCACCGTAAGTTTCGTGAGCTGTCCATGGCTCTCAAGTCCGAGGCTTTGGCCATCGGGACGCTCGAGTGCCTGTGGCGCGGGCCTTACGACTCGGGAGACCCACTAATCGGCACCTCGGAGGCCGTCGAGCACGCCGCTCACTGGAAGGGCAAAAAGGGAGAGTTGACAGACTTGCTCGTTAAATGTGGGCTCATCGACGTAACCCCCCGTGGTTACGAGGTTCATGACCTCTTGGACCACGCTCCAGATTACGTCAAGAAGCGCAAAATCCGCGAAGATAAACGCCGTCAACGACCGGTCAGTGACCGGTCAGTGACCGGACAGCGACCGGACACTGACCATCACTCCCGCTCTGTGCTCTGTGCACTGAGCACTGAGCACCCTACCCAGAGCAGCGGCGCCGCCGGCGGGGGGTCGCAGGCGACCGGTCACGAACAGCCGAACAGCGAACAGCCGAACGAACCACTGCCGCCCGAGGCCCGAGAGTTATTCGCCGTAATCGCCAAGATCGGGCAACCACCAGAGCGACCTGCGGCCGAAGATCCTGACGAGCGCCGCGAGAAACTCCGGCGGCAACAGGCCGTCCTCCTCGCCGGGGCAGGATCTGCGTCATGAGCGCCGCCCTGAATCTGATCCTGCGCTCCGTCGTCATCCGCCAGTTAGGACCAGCCCCGATGAAGAAAAAATCCAAGGGCCGAGAGATCGCCGGACTCGTGCACGCCTGCCTCGCCTGCGGGTGGGAGTCGGCGCCGGTCTCTGGGCCCACCGGCTGGAAGAAGATCCCGAAGCACGAATGTCCGAAGGAGAGGTTCGAGGGGCCCCGGGAGGATCAGGGCGCCATGGTCGGGCCGAGGTTTAACTTCCGTGAGAGCGAAGGGGGTGGTTTGTGATCAATCTTGGACTGCGAGACGTTCCTGACACCCAGCGAGACGATCGATCCTCGAACAGCCGATTCGACGTTGAAGTGCGAGATGTTTTCGGGGCACGCGAGATCCGACTCGTGGTCTACGGAAAACCTGTGAGCAAGGCCCGGGCCCGCACGTTCGTCCTGCGTCGAAAGGATGGCAGCCTGGTGACCTACCGCGGGCCCAACGGCAAGCCGATGCCCGTGGTGAAGTCCTACACGCCCAGCCACGTCACCGACGCCGAGGGCAGCATCGTCGCGGTCGCGCAGCAGGTGGTGCGTGAGGGCCGCGCGTCGATCCTCGCCGGCGCCCTCGAGGCGGAACTCACGTTCTTCCGCGATCTGCCGAAGAGCTGCTCGAAGAAAAAGCGCGAGGCGATGCTCGCCGGGATCGAACGACCGGTAACGAAGCCCGACTGGGACAACCTCGGGAAGCTCGTGACCGATGCGCTCGAAGGGGTGCTCTACGCGCACGACGCGGCGCTGACGGACGTGTTGGTGCGCAAGCGGTACTCCGAGACGCCGAGGACGGAGATCGTGCTGCGGGAGGTGCGGGTGGGGCAGGAGGAGAGCTTGGCGCTACCTGCTGCGGGAGATCGACGCGATGACCACCCCTGACGGTGCCGTCTGGCTCACGGTCGAGCAGTACGCGGTTTTCGTCGGCAAGTCTGCGTTCACGGTGCGCTGGTGGTGCCGGGTCGGCAAGGTGACGGCGACGAAAGATCCGGGCGGGCGGGATTGGCTGGTGAAGATTGAAAGGCCGAAGGAAACCTAAAAGGAGAACCGGAACAAATCCATGGGGAACGAGATCAGGCCAACAATCTCCACGCATGGGTTAGGCAGGAGGTTTTATGGTTTACGATCCGAGTTCGCCGGAAGAGATACGCGGCGCAATGAACAACGCCCAACGCTACGGGAAACTGGAGATGATACGCGAAATAAAGCAGTATCTTCAGCGGAAATACGATAACTGCAAGGGAGAGCGTGACGAAGAAAGCGCCGAGTGGCTTGACGGGTATGCTTATGCGACAAAACGGGCAATATCTGATCTATCTGTGATGGAAACGAAAATGAAGGAGGACTGGCGCTAATGGCCGCAATAGGGAAGCTTGAGCGGATGACGCTTGCTCGGAACAAAATGCGCTGGGAGCGAGACGTAGAACGAGAGCAGTTCATGAAGGCAATAGAGCAAAACAGCCTGAAGTTGCATTCTCTTGAGCAGGAACTGATGTGGGCATTGCGTGACACGGCGCGGCTTGACTGGCTTGAAGTGATGGGGAAAACGGCGGGCATTCTAAAATAATGTGTTGCGGAACGTTGCTGTTTGTTGAGGTGTGTTGCTGAGCGGACTGGACAATCCTGAAAAGGGGAATTAGGCTTGTCCCATGCGACAGCCCCGGACCCCGAAGGCCAAAGCGCAATCCCCCCAGCACGGGGCATCTTCGACGCGGCGAGGGGCTGTGAAATCCAAAAAGCCAGCACGCAAGGAGAAATCCCATGCACCCGTAGCCCCCAAACTCAAACCCGCCCCGCCCATCACCGACTGCCTCAAGTGCCGCAAGCTCGCCGACGAAAAGCGCGAGACCACCCGCCTGCGCAAAGCCCTCACCCGTCGCGATGAGCTCGACCGCGCCCGCGTCCTAGCGACGATGGCCGGGCAGCCGGTCGTGATGAGCGACGCCGAAGTGCAGAGCGCAATCGAGGCCGCCTACACGCCGGCGTTCGCGCAGATCCTTCAGGTGCCGGTGGAGATCGCGCTCTCGCCGGCTGAGGAGGCCGGGGACCGGCTCAAGGCCGTGGACATGATCACCAACAGGCGAGCGGGGAAGGTGGCGGACAAGGTGCAGCACTCGGGCTCGATCACCACCAACGTCATCCTGAAAATCCCTGACGAAGACCCGGCGCCCGGTGGACCTTGAAAGCTCGTACGAGCCAACACCCCGGCAGCTTATCGCGCACCGCAGCGCCGCCCGCTACAAGCTCTACGGTGGCGCGATGGGTGGCGGCAAATCCGTCTGGCTCTGCAACAGCGCCTTGCGCGCGTGCCTGCGCTGGCCCGGATCGCGCTGGTACCTTGGGCGACGCGAAGCGAAGACCTTCCGGCGCACGACGTACCTCACGCTCGACAAGTACGCCGGAGAACTTGCGCCTATTTTCGCATCACACAACCTCACCGACGGCCTATACAGGCTCAACAACGGATCGTCGATCTGGTACGGCGGCGTTGGATCTGCCGAGGACCGCGAGAAAATCAAATCGATGGAGCTCACCGGATTCGGAATCGACGAGGCCAGCGAAGCCGAAGAGGATTCCTTCCTCATGCTCGCCACACGCCTGCGGCTCAAGATTCCTCCGTCTACTGATGGCGTGCCATGTCGCTTTCAGGGGCTCCTGGCAAGCAATCCCGAGCCCGGATGGTTGCGTTCGCGGTTCATCGACGCCGTCCTCCCCGATCACAGCTTCACGCCAGCCCTTCCGCGAGACAATCCGCACCTTCCGTCGGATTACGAGAGCGGCCTGCGTGAGCTTTTCGGGGGCACGCCAGCCTGGACACGCGCGTACCTCGAAGGCGATTGGGATGCTTTCTCAGGTGTCAAGAACGTCATCGCCTACAAGGATGTTGTGGCTGCCGAACTGGCTGAGCTTGAGGCTAAAGGTGACGAGGCTATCGGCTGTGACGTGGCGCGCTTTGGCGATGACGAGACATGCATCGGGCATCGCACCGGCCCTGTCTGCGATCACCTCGAGGCGCACTGCAAGGAAGACACAACCGAGACGGCCGGGCGTGTGGTTGCGTGCTACCGGAACTACCCGCGCACGAGGCAGATCAACATCGATGACGATGGCGTTGGCGGGGGCGTGGTAGACATGGTTCGCCGCACGCTCAAGGATCTTCCTGTCAAGGTGAACGGCGTTCATTTCGGCGGAGAGCCGCGCGACAAAGAGCATTACGCCGACTGGGCAAGCGAGCAGCTTTCCGGCGCGCTGGGCTCGCGTTTTCGTGATCCGAACCGGCAAAGCATCCAGATCCCGGCCGACAAGAAACTGCGTGCTCAGCTCACAGCGAGGCTCTACGAGATGACGGATCGCGGGCAAATCAAGATCGAGAGTAAGAAGAAAATGAAGGCTCGCGGGCTCAAGTCGCCGGATCGGGCGGACATGCTGATGTGCTTGTTTGCTACGCCGGCTCCGGCCGCCGTGAGCACGGGAGTACAGGGCTGATGACCCCGTCCTCCCGCGCCGAGCAAATCGTCAAGTCATCCGCCCGCCGTGCCGTCAATTCAGAGACCCGCGAGCGCCAGCGCAATGCCGAGCTTGCCCTGCTCTACCTCGAAGACTACGACGAGATGGTCCGCGATCTGGAGCAGTCATACAAGCACATGCACGCCAACCCGGAAAAGTGGACCAAGCGCCCGAAGGTCTGCTTCAAGATCGTTGAGCCGATTGTTGACGCGCTCTGCGGGCTCTATCGTGAGTGCCCGGCCTACACGTTCAAGGAAAAAGATAAGTCGTGGGCTGACGAGTTTGCGGCGTGGAAAGACGAGCACTGGTCAACCATGTCCGATGTCGATCGCTTCACACTGGTCTCCGGCGTGACGGCGTGCCGGCCGATGGTCGAGCAGGGACAGCCGCTCGAGATCGCGCTCTACACCGGCGACCAACTCGACTACGACCCGAAGCCGAGCAAGCCCGTGAAACTAGGGCGCCTGATCCTGTCTTTCCGCACGAGCCTCGAGGAGGACATGGGCCTGGTCGAGCAGCTCTGGTCAGACACCACCTACGAGCGCTTGGTCAACGCCGAGCCGAAATACTCCGCAGCCGAGCAGCTCGCCTACCCGGGCGGCGTCCACAAATACGGGCGCATCCCGTTCGTGCTTTTTCACAACGGCAAGCCGCGCTGGACGCTCATGGGCGAGCCAATCACCGACCTGGTCGCAATCAACCGCGCCGTGAATCGGCAGATGTCGGACCACCACTATCGGATGATTCTTTCCGGGTCAATTCTCTACACCAAGGGCGACCTGCTTGAAGACCAAATCAAAGTCGGCCCCGACGCGCACATCAAGCTCTCAAAGGACGGCGAGGCGGGATTCATCGAAGCCGATGCCCAGGTCGCTGCCCAGGTCGAGTCGATCAACCTCTACCTGCGCATGTTCCTGCTCTCGCGGCGAATCCCTGAAAGTGCGGTTGCGGCCACGCAGTCAGGCGACAGCGGAATCAAAATCGTTGCCGAGCAGGCCGCGCTGAACGACTATCGAAAAGACCGCGCGAGCCTCTTCGGCCCCTGGGAACGCGAGCTGATCCGCATGGAACTGTTCGTCAACGCGATCCATTCCGGCAAGCGCGTGCGATGGGAAGACGTGCCGGCGCCGAGCATTGCTTACCAGCTCCCGCAAGAGCCCATGAGCCTGGAGCAGCGCACCGACTGGGATCGAGCGATTCGGATCGGGCTCGCGACTGCGGTTGACGAAATGATCGCGCGCAACCCCTCGATGGACCGGCCGGCAGCGCTGAAAAAGGTCGAGGATAACATCGCCGAGACGATGCGGCTGCAGGGGCTGCGTCCGATGCCGGCGTTTAAGCCCGGGCAGAAGAAAACCCCGGAGCAGATCGCCGCCGAGGAGGCCGCCGCCAATGGCTGAGACCAATCACCTTGGCGTCAATGAGCCCGCGATCACCCGGGCCGTCGAACGCATGATTCTCGACGCCTCCGCCGAGATCGAGACGACCGTGCAGCGCTACCTGGCGCGAGGTGGGGAGTTCCCGCAGAAGATCCTGGCCGAGCTTTACCGGGCATTGCTCGACCTGGCCGAGGAATATGCCCTTGACCTGACCCAGAGCGTTTGGGGCCGCGAGATCATCGCCGCGGCGCGCAAGGGCGCCGGCTCCGTCGAGGGCGCCTCGTTCTCACTGTCGAAAGAACAGGTCGACGTGGCGCTCACCAACTCGAAGATCAAGATCAAGGGCATTCTCGACGCCGGCGTGGCCGAGGTGCACGACATCGTGGCCAGCGGGATCGTCCGCGGCGATTCGCTCCTCGAAATCAGCCACGAGGTGCAGCAGCGCGTGTCCGTCGAGGGCGTAATCAACCGGGTGCGCGCTGACACGATCGCGCGCAACGAGGTTTTTTCCGTCTACCGCCAATCGAGCAAGGCGGCGGGTGACGCCGAAGGGATCGCGCTGTACCAGATGCGCGGGCCGGTGGACAGCAGGACGTCGCAGATTTGCCTTGACCATGTGGGCGAGGTGCACACGGAGGCGGAGTGGTTGGCAATCAGCAGCCACACGTTTGACTATGGCCTGCACCATTCCTGACGCCATTCCTTCGACCCCGTGCGGGACGAACGAGCGCCATCGGTCGAGCGCTACCACAAGCTCGCGGAGAAGCAAGTGAAGGCGGCAGCATGATGAGCACCACGCGCACGGGCGGAGGCCCACGCTTACGCAATAGCGCCACGGCGGAGGCCCGGCGCACGGCAACACGACGGCCGGTGGAGTCCGGTCACGAAACCCCGGTGGAGTCCGGGAAGGAGCAAGGCAAGTGAAGATCAAAGACGAAGCGGCAGTGAAGGCGAAAGCGGACGCGATCAAGGCAGGCAAGACCGAGGCGGAGGCCGAAGTCGCTGGCAAGATCGCTGGCCTCGAGGCGGAGAGCGCATTCCTCAACGGCGAGGTGCAGGCCGGCATTGCCGAACGCACGACGCTCAAGGCGGCGCTTAAGGATGCCGAGCCCTTCATCGCCCGGGGCAAGAAGGCGACCGACGACGAGAAGGACGCCGGGACCAAGCTCGCGGAGATGCAAGGCGAGATCGCCAAGCGTGACGCTGCGCTGCTGTCAGAGCGCCGTGACTCGCGCCTGCGTGGCGCTCTGGCGAAGGCCGGGGTGCGCGCCGATCGCATGGATGCTGCCGTGAAGCTCGTGGATTCCGGATCGCTGACCTACGACGAGAAGGCCGGGACGTTCTCCGGACTCGACGAGGCGGCCGGCGGGATCGTGAAGAGCTACCCCGAGTTCGTCGGGGACCAGAGGACCGGTTCGCCGGGGAACGACCAGGCGGGGCGGGGCGGCAAGAACACAATGAAGCGCGATGATTTCATGTCGCTTTCGGCGCCGCAAAAAATGGAGTTCGTGCAGGCCGGCGGGAAGTGCATCGACTGACCGCGTAGGCCAAAACAACAATCATCCCCTGTCGGGTGCCGACTCACTGAGCCGGTAGCCGAGAGGGGAAAGGAGAACGACAGTGGCAAATGTACTGACCAACCTGATTCCCGACGCCTACGCCGCCTTGATCGCGGTGTCCCGCGAACTGGTCGGATTCATCCCCTCGGTGCTGCGACACCCGACCACCGACCGCGTGGCGGAAAACCAATCTGTTCGCGTCCCCTCAGTCCCGGCGAACACCGCGGGCTTTAACTTTGTGCCGCAGATGGGCGCGATGACGGCGGCAACGCAGACGATCTCCACCGTCGCCGTCACGATCACGAAGACAAAAGCCTATCCGTTTTCGTGGACGGGCGAGGAGCAGAAGTCTGTTGACCTCGGGCCGGGCTTCCTCACGCTCAAGCAACAGCAGATCGCTCAGGCGTTCCGCGCGTGCGTGAACGAGATCGAAACCGACCTTGCGACAGCGACGTACCAGGGCGCGAGCCGGGCTATTGGCAGCGCGGCCACCACGCCCTTCGGGACTGCCGGGGACTTCTCCGACGCCGCGAACGTGCGCAAGATCCTTGTCGACAACGGCGCGAACATGAACGACGCGTCCCTGGTGATCGACACCACGGCGGGCGCGAAACTGCGCGGCTATCAGTCGCAGGCGCACATGGTCGGGAGCACCGATCCGCTGCGTCAGGGCGTGCTGCTCGACATGCACGGCATGAAGATCCGCGAGTCGGCGCAGGTCATCAATCACACCGCAGGCACGGCCAACGCCACGGCGGCAATCAACAGTGCCGGGTACGCCGTCGGCGCCACCACGCTGACAATCGGCCTGCCGGCGGGCACCGGCACCATCGTCACGGGCGACATCATCACGCACGCCCGCGACACGCGAAAATATGTGGTGTCCAGCGCCGACACCGACATCAGCAACGGCGGCGTCTACGTGCTCAACGGCTCGGGCATTCGGCAGGCGATCACCACGGCATCGAGCATCGTCACCACGACCGCGAGCTACACGGCGAACTGTGCCTTCAGCCGTGACGCCGTTGTCCTCGCGACGCGGCTCCCGGCGATGCCCGACCAGGGAGACATCGCCATCGACAGCTTTGTGATGACGGACCCGATGTCCGGGATCAGCTTCGACATCCGCGCTTATGCCGGAGTCGGGATGATCACCTACTTGGTCATCGCGAGCTGGGGCGTGAAGGTCATCAAGTCCGACAGCATTGCGGTGCTGATCGGATAAGGACACAAACCAATGGGGCGCGGCGGTCGTCGGAAGCATCGGACGGCTGCCGCGCGTCCCAACGTCAAGGGAGAGTTGATGGCACAGGAGCAGGAGAAAAAAGTGGTGCCAAGGGTGGCGGTAATCATGGATTGGCCGTATCAGAACGTGCCGGGAATCTACATGATGTCGCTGCTCCAGGCGATTCATAACGAGGAAGAAGTCTTCATCGTCCAGAGCAAGGGCCCACACTCCGACCTATGCTTCAACGCCTCCGTGAAGTACGCGCTCGAACAGGGCGCGACGGAGATCCTCTCCGTGTCCTGCGACCAGGCCGTCCCGCTTGACATTCTGGAGCGCTCGCGGGCGCACGGTGTCGATATTGTGGGGGCGCTGTACGCCACGCGGCAGCCCGGGCACGATTGGATTATCTACCAGCGCTCGATGGACGGGGAGTTCGTCAAAGACACTCCGCGCAAGCCGCTGCAACGGGTCGCCGCAACAGGCGCCGGGTGCTTCTGGGCGCGGGCCGACGTGTTCAGAAAGATCCAGCCGCCGTGGTTCTGGACCGAGACCGACCCTACCGGCTGCCAGGTGATGGTGAGCAATGACTTTTATTTCTTCCACAAGTGCGCGGCAGCCGGGATTCAGGTGCATACCGACATCGGCATGGTCTCAGGACATCAATTCGAGATCGAACTAAACGCGCAGTCTCTCCAGCGCTCGCTCCCGCCGCGGCTGGAAGTCACCGAGATCAAGAAACTGCGAAAGGAAAGGGAAGATGGCGCGCGGATGGAATCGTAAAGACCTGGCGCCCGGGCCGGTCGTTGACCGTGCTGACGCGCTGCCTCCTCCGTCTCCGGCGCTGCCCGACATGGTCAAACTCCGTCGCCCTGCGCACCTGGCTAACGGTGGCCCCACCGAGGCCGAGTGCCACCGCGAGCACCTTTTGTCGTGGCGGCGCAACGGATTTGTGGAGGTGGAGTGATGGCAGCCCCGACCGTCTACAGCACCGACGCCGACCTGGTCCCCATCTACGTCTCCGACGCAGCCATCCTGCGCGACTCGCTCGAGCCGCTGCACCTCGAGGCGTTTGCGCAGATCAATCGCGATCTGATCGACGCCGGCCGGGATACCGATAATCTTGCGATCCTGACCCCGGCGAGCCTGATCGCGCTGGTCAAGCCGTCGTGCTGCTACGTGATGCACCTGCTCTACCGCGAGAAGTCCAACAGCGAGCGCGGCACCGAGTCGCTCGACAAGGCGAAATACTGGGAGTCCAAGTACCAGACGGCTTTCGCGGCGGCGCGCGTCGAGACGATCGACGAAGCGGACGGCGATGAGCCCGAATCACACAGCGGCTACGTGGTGCTCGGCTGATGCTTGATTTCAACATCGAATTCAAGGGCAAAGGGCTGGTGCTGCGCCAGCTCGAAAAGCTCAAGGATGGCCTGGAGCGACGCAAGGTTCTGGGCGCCATCGCTGAGGAGGCATGGTCGCTGATCAAGACGCGCACGCTCGCGGGCGACGACGAGAATGACCGGGCGTTGATCCCTAGCCGGCGCGTGAAGCTCCACGGCGGGCAGACGTTGAACGACCAGGGACACATGCTTGGGGCGTTGAAGGTGCTGTCACTCAGTAGCGACCGCGCGGTGATCGGGTTCGGCAGCGCGCTCGAAAACAAGAAGGCGTGGTGGGCGCAGGACGGGACGAAGACCAAGAAGGGCGGCGTGAAGTCGCCCAAGCGCCCATTCTTCGGTGTCTCCCCCAAGGACGCCCGTGAGCTCACGACCTACGCCAATCGCCTGCTCGCCGAGGCCCTGGCGGCCGCAGAGGCCACACGATGAGCACCCCGCGCGACTTCCTCGACGTGCAGCAGCTCGTGATCGACAAGCTTGCCGCCGACGTCACCGCCGCGAAATCGGTCCGGGCCTACGCCGGACAACTCGACGATATAATCGAGGGCCGCTTGGTCAAGGGATTCCCGCTACTCGCTGTGCTTTTCGCGGGCGACGATCCCGAGCAGCTCGACGGGCCGAACTATCACGTCCCGATGGATTTCACGGTGCTTGTCGTCGCTCACACGCTGCGGGACACGGACGACACCCGGATCGGCGCCGGCGAGACCGTGCGTGCCGTCAGGACCAGTCTCGTCAACGCGCGACTCGCGCCGAACCTGGAGTGCGTCATCCCCGGCCGCGTCGATCTGCTCTACAGTTCGCCGACAGTCACGGCGTACCAGGTCGCGTTTTCGGTTTCCATGGATCAAGAATTTTCGTGGCCAGAGTGACACCGAGATGAGCAAACACATGCTGATCTGCAACCTGATCGTGCCGAACGCCACCGCGCGAGCGACCGGCAAGACGCAGATCGGCAACTACCTCGCGACGATCGGCGACAAGTGGACAGCGAGCGCCGCGCCATTGGTGTCCGATTTGATCGACGCGACGAATGCGTCCTTTCCCGTGATCGGAGTCAGCGTGCGCGTCTGGGTTGTGAGCCTCGCCTCAAAGGACGCGATCGAGGCCAAGGTACGAGAGTTCGTCGCGAACAACAATCAGTACATCGGCGCCGGCAGCCAGATTAAGCACCACATCTGCACTCACGACAGCGCGAGCCCGCAGCCATGCGTCGAGACCGTCCTCTGGAGCAAGTGATATGGCGGCAATCGGAGCATTCACCTACCGGCGCAAGCTGACCATCAGCACGACCGCCGCCGGGATCGGGTCGGATCTGACGGACTTCCCGTTGCTCGTTGTCGTGGATTCATCGTCCTGGACCACCGCCGGGAACCGCACCGCATTTTTCGACGCATCCAACACGAACGGGAAGCGGGTGCAGTTCTTCGCCGCGGACCAAACGACGAACCTCAAGTACGAGGTGAGCAAGTACGATTCCGGCAACCAGATCGCGCATTACTGGGTGAAGGCCCCGACGCTCGGTGCCAGCACGACAATCGACTTCTATGTGGCCTACGGAAACGACCCGAACAGCGCGGACCAGGACGACGCCGCCAACGTGTGGGACGCCTATTTTTGGGGCGTGTACCACATGGGCGATAACCAATGGGGTAGTTCTCCCGAGGGGAAAGACTCGACCTCCAATGCTCGGCACACGACAAACTACGGATCGACCGACGCGGCTGGCCAGGTCGGGCAGGGCAGGTCGTTCGACGCGATAAACGATTACTGCGAGGTTTCATCTTCTGGCCTTCCCTTGGGTAGTGACAACAGAACGGTGTCGCTGTGGCTCAAACAAATCACCGACCCGGGGTCGAACACATGGTTCATGGCCTATGGCGACGGATCCGGAACGCACCTGTGGGCCATGGGGATCAACGCCAATTTCACACCATTCTTCTCACAATACGGCGGTGGGTATTCTGGAGCCAACACAGTCTCGAATACCGCGTTCACTTACCTCGCGTTGCGCAACAGCGGCAATACCCTTTATTGGAGGGCGGGCCTGACCGATTCTAATTCCACAAGCCTGACGCTTGCCACATCACGGAACACGGACACCACGCTCACGTTCGGCAAGATCAACTACGCCGCCGCGTACAACAACAGCATTCTCGACGAAATCAGATTGCATACCATCGCGCGCCCTGTTGATTGGTTGCGCGCCGAATACTACTCGATGTTCAAGACCGCATGGCAGGGCGACGGGTGGCTGTCGTGGTCTGCTCAAGAGGGTGGCGGATCTGCTGGAATACTTCGCCAGATGATGGCGCACGGGGGATAACGGGAATGCTCAGCTACACGAGGAAGACAGACTCGACAGACGTTTCCGTTATCATCCGCATCATCGACGCGACGGACGGGACGCCGGAAACCGGGGTCGTCTACAACACGAGCGGGATTGACTTGCAGTATCGCCGCGAAGGGGCGACCTCAGCGGCGATCACCGAGGCCACGCTCGCAACGCTCGACGCGGCTCATTCGGACGGCGGCCTCCTGCACGTCGGCAACGGGTATTACCGCCTCGACCTGCCTGACGCGGCGTGCGCGGCGGGGGCGGCAGGGGTGCTTGTTCACGGCACCGTGACCGGCATGGTGGTCCTTGGGTGCTATGTTCAGCTTGTGGCATACGATCCCTCCAGCGCCGCAAACCTCGGGCTGAGTTCGCTCGCGCATCTTGACAGCGCCCTCGAACTCAACGACGGGCTGTACCGCCTCACCGTCGCCGCCCTGGCCAACGCAGCGACCGCAACGATTGATATTCCGACGCTCGTTGCCGGGATGGTCGCGGGCGGGATTGCTTCGATTGCCAACGTCAGAGATGCTTTGATGTATGTTGATAAAGACCTCTTATGCCTGCGTGCCTGGTCGGTGAACGACACGATCACGGCAACGTGGACCGGGGCGGTTGTTCCGGCAGGATCAGAGATCAGAATAAAGAAAACCAACCGCAAGGTTATTCTTTTGCCAGACCTCGATATTGGATTCGACTGGCCTTTTGATCTTTGTTCGTTGGTCAGTGACGGGGCTGGCGGTTTCACGGTTGTCCATAATCGAGATTTTGAATCCTACTATGGAGTCGGCGCTGAAGCACCGTGGGATATCGACAACCCGATACTGCATAGGGAGGATAAATTTGGATTCTGTAATCACACCGGCATCGCTGGTGTACTGACGGTCACTAACGTCACGCTGGGCGTGACGTTCCCGTTTACCGTCCCGACTAATAGCAGGTGCTTCGTGCTGGATCGTTTCGGGACACGCTACGATCACGGCATGGCCGTCGAACCGGACGTAATTGCGGCGATTGGTACGGGGACAGGCGGGGGGCAGTACGGCGTGACGATGGGCCTGACCTATCCGCTCGTGCGTCGCGACGGCGTGATCAACATCCCGCGCGGCGACGTCTTCCTGCTCACCGGCACGCTCAACGCCGCCTTCTCGCTCGCCGGGAAAGACGTGTGGCTGCACGTCGCCAAGAAGAAAGGCGCAACACCGATCATTCACGAGAATGTTACAATCACCAGCGTCGGCAACCGCACCTGGTCATTCACGACCACCACGACCCACACGGCAATTGCGGGCCAGTACAAGTACGAGCTGCGGCTTCATGACACGGGCACTGAGGACAACCCACAAACCGCCGAAAGCGGCGTGATGAACATAATCGACGGACTCGAAGAGTAACCATAAACCGCCGTTGTCCTGTGCCGACTCGGGAGAGCCGGTAGAGGAGAGCGGCAGAAGGAGCGCAAAGCCATGGCAGCGACCGGCAGTGAAATCAAGTTTGCAGCGAAGAAGGCGGCAGCCTGGGCAACCCCGGTCGCAGTCGGCGCGAACAACGGGTTCCTGATCCGCCCCAGCACCTTCAAGCGGGCGCGCTCCACGAGCGTCGATGACTCGCTCGGGCTCGGATGGCCGGCCGACATTGATCTTGGGGAAATCAAGGTCGACGGCAATATCGTCGGCTACATGCGCTTCGACTCGCTCGATCTCATGATCGCGATGGCGATGGGCACGCATTCGCTGGTGATGACCGTCCCGGGCGTGGCGTCGCAGACAGCCACCAGCGGCAGCACGACCACGCTCGTCGGCGCCGCGGGTATGGGTACCACGCAGTATGTCGGCAAGTACGTCACCGTGACCGCTGGCGTGGCCCTCAATATTGGCGTGACGCGCAAGATCATCAGCCACACCGACACCACACTGACCTTCGCGGCGATGCCCGCGGCGAATACCAACGTCTCGGTCTTCACTGTCTCCGGCGCGGCCACGACGCACACCTACACCCTCGCCGACAACACCGATGGCCAGTTCATCACGATGGCTGCGAAGATGGGCAGTATCAGCGTCGATGAACTCACGACGGCCAAGGTGTCCGGCTTCACCCTCAAGGGCGGCACCGGCAAGCCGATCGACGTGGAGTTCAAGATCGTCGCGCACGACCGAAAATCCGATAGCGCGACGAACACCACGGTCACGATCCTCAACGTCACGTTCCCCGAGACCGCGAACCGGCTGCTCTTCAACATGCTCAAGTTCCGGCAGAACACGGCCAGCGGAGCGGCGCTCCAGGACTCGGACCGGATCTACCCGACGTCGTTCGAGTTCTCGTTTCAGCGCAAGATGGCGGGTGTCTATGGCGTCGGTGGCAGTTTTGACAACATCGACGAGCCGACCAACGACGGTGCGCCCGAGGTGGGCCTCAAGTACGAGCTGCCCCGCTACGACGCGGCCAGCCTGGCACTGATCAACGCGGCCAACGCGAGTACGTCACAGAAGATCGACCTGACGTTCACCGGCGCGCTGCTCTCGGGCAGCACCTACCGCCGGATGCTCCTCGAGATCCCGAACGCGAAGTTCCGTGACATCGAGGCGCCGATGAAGGACGGCATCCTAAGCGTTCCTGCCGACATGCTCTGCCTCTCGGCTGGCGCGGCACCTTCCGGCATGACGAACCTCACCGCCCCGTTCCGGCTCACCCTGGCCAACTCCTTCGGCGGCGACGTGCTCCAGGAGGCGATCTAAACCATGGAACTCGGGAAATTCACCTCCGACGACTTCGAGGTCGAAGTGGTCTATGGCGCTCCGGAAGATGCCGCCTTCGTCACGCTGCGCTACGTGCCGATCGAAAAGGCGCGCGAGCTGTACCGCAAGGCGACGAAGCTCGACTACAACCCGAGCACCCACCAGCCGGCCAGCAAGACCGACGAGGACAAGTTCGCCCGGCTCTGGGGCGAGTGGGCCGTCGTCAGCTGGCGCGGGTTCGAGATGGACGGCCAGGAGTACCCCTTCACGCCGGAGCACCGGGACGCGCTCATGTCCGGCCACCGCAAGTTCAAGGCGTTCGTGATGCAGATGGCCGACGACATCCAGGCGCTCACCCAGGCCGAGCGGGAGAAGATCCGGGGAAACTGATTCGGCACGTGCGCGCCAGGATGCTGCACCCCGGCGTCCGGTGCGAGACGTGCCGCGAGATTGAGGAGGTGGACGGTGTTGCACCTGATTGTGCTGCCGGTGAGTGCCTGGTTCCGCCGGCGCCGACGGAGACCGTGCGGGTGCTCGACACCTGGCATCTGCTCAACGAGCTGCGTGAGTTCGGCGGGGGTGGCGTGATCATGGCACAGGCGGGGCTGTCGGCGTTTGAGGTCGGGCTGCTGGCCACGATCGAGCGCGCGGTGAAGGATGCGGCCAAGGCGGCTCCGGCTCCGGCGCCGGCGGAGGGCGGGTAGATGTCGGCGAAGATGGAGATTGAAATCAGCGGGAGCGGAAACGCTGCGGTGGTCATCGACAATATCGAGACCAAGATCGGCGGCCTCGGCGACAAAATCAAGTCTTCCGTATCGAGCATGGCCGCAAACTTCGCCAGCATTCACTTCGTCATCACCGACGCGATGCAACTCATGGGCAAGGCGTTCGAGGCAATCGAGCGCTATGCAGGATATGCCGAGGTCAAGGAACAGCTCAACTTGATGGCCGGGCAGTTCGGGACGACCGGCGACGCCATCGTCCGGAACATGAAGCAAGTGACCGAGGGGCAGTTTTCGATTGAGCAGGCGACGAAATCGGCGGCAACGGCGCTCAAGAACTCGCTGGCTCCCGAGCAGATTATCGGGTTATCAATGGCCGCCGAGAAGTTCAACGACATCGCCGGAGTGTCGGTCCCCGAAGCGTTTGACCGGCTCGCGGACGCGGTACAAAAAGGCAGCGCGAAAGCAGCGGTCTCGATCGTCGGCAAGGAAGGGCTCGGCGATGCGATGAAGCAACTCGCCAAGGGCGCCGACGATGCCGGGAAGTCCGGGGCTATCTATGAGGCGATCATGGCCAAGACCGCGACGCAGATGAAGATCACGGCCGGGGCGTCTCAGTCCCTCGGGGACAATATCGACCGGCTCAAGGCGTCGTGGTCCGACCTGACCCTGAAAATATCCGGCATTGCAGTGACGGCGCTCTATGGCGTGATGGGGATCTTCTACGGGGCGGCGGCGGCGGCGACGCGGCTGGCCGCTGGCGTCATGGGTGCGGTTGCCTCGTTCAAGATACTGAGCCTCGATTTCAAGGCCGCCGAAGAAGCAAAGCAGACCATGAAGGATTTGTGGGGCAGCGCTGGCGAGCTGTCTGCGCAGGCCGATGCGTACATGAAGCTCGCGGGCGCGGTCCAGACGGCAGACAAGCAAACAAAGGCCCTCGCTGTCTCGCAAGAGAAGATCACCGCCCCCGACAGCGCGAGCGCTCCTGGCGGGAAAAAGGGCAGCATCGCCAGCCTCATTGAAAACAAGACCATTAAGGTCTCTCTCGATATCGACGACGCTGTCGCAAAGGTCAAAGGATTCGACACGCTGGCCACCAAGGCGTTCGACAGCTTTGAGCAAAAACGCACCCTCTCAATCGAAACCTCAACCGCCCTCAACAACCTCAACGAAGTCCTGCGCGCCATGAAAGAGATCGAATTCAAGCTCCGTGAAACCGGCAGCATCTTCGGCGTGTCCAACACCCCGGGCGGCGCGCTCTCCTCGATGCAGGACAACGCACAGGAGCAGGCCACGCGGAACATGAAGGTCGAGTACGGTGACGCCCGCGCCCCACGTGCCCAAAACGTCACGATCAACGTCACCACGACCGGCAAGACCGCGAAGGATATCGACGCCGAACTCGCGCAACTCTGGAGCCGCAAGAGCAGCAAGCTGCGGCAGGCGGTGGTGGCAGCATGAGCCTGATACGCCTCGCCACCGCGAACCTGCTGGAGGCCGCCTCCTCCGTCACCGACACCGGCACCCCGACCACGGGCTACCCGATCACGCGCCTGTACGACCGCAACGTCGCGCGGGAGTACCGGATCACTGAGGACGTCGCCCGCGAGACCATCGCCACCGGCGGGGTCAGCGCAATCAGCATCAACGCGCTGATCATCGCGGCCGGCCACAACGTCGGCGGGCTGGCCTACACGCTGGAGAAGAGCGCGAACGGGTCATCGTGGACCACGGTGAGCACCGGCACCCTCCCGGAGGGGGCTGGGATCATCGTCGTTGAGTTCGCAGCCACCACGGGGGCGTACTGGCGCCTGACCCTGCCGACAAACCAGGACGTCGCGATGACCGAGTTGCTCCTGACAGAAATCTATACCGTCGAGCGCAACCCGGCCCGGCCCGGCGGCGCCCTGGAGACAAGACTAAACGTCAGCACCGAGGAGACCGGCGCAGGGTCCGCGAAGTACATCGAGCACGGCCCGGCCCGGCGCCGCCGCTCCTACGAATGGCAGGGCCCGGCGACGATCTCCGCGACGATGGCGACAGAGATGAAGACGCGGCTCGATGCCTTGGGTGGCACGAAGCCTTTCTTCCTCTGCGACCACGCTGGGGTTTGGATCTGGGGAAATATCGAGGAGCCTGTCGCGCCGATGGAAGTGGCAGCGGGGCGCTTCACGATGTCTATGAACTTCATTGAAGTGCTTTAGAGCGGGGGGGATAGAAAATGGCCATCACTCACAGCGCAGTCGCAACCGCAGCCGACGACCCGACCGCCGAAATCAACAAAGGCGAGTGGAATGCCGCGCACACCATAGAGACGCAGACCATTCTCAATACGCACGTCGCGAACGCGGCCGCGATTGCTGAAAGCAAGCTGGCGCTGGCCTATCCGACGCACCAAGCGCTACACGTTGCGTCACACGCAAACGGCAACGCAGACGCGCTGACACCGGGAATACTCGCTGCGATACATCACGCTGCCTCAGCGAAATCCGCCCTCGTGGACGCCGACGAAGTTTCAGGACAAGACAGCGCGGCCTCATTCGGCATGATCCGCTCGACCTGGACGAACGTCAAGGCGTTCTTGAAGACCTACTTCGACACGCTCTATGCGGAGAAAACCCACGCCGCGGCGCACGTCACCGGCGGCGCCGACATCATCGCATCGGCGTCCACCACTACGGTCGGCCTGGCTCCGCTCGCCACGGCGCCGGCGGCGAACGTGCTGAATGTCCTGGCGATCGCCAACGGCGAGACGGTACGCACGGACAAGGCGCTCTTCGACGCCACGAACCCGATTATGGACGGATCAGCAGCCCCTGGTACATCGCTCCTCGCTGCGCACCGGGACCACGTTCACGCCTCCGACACGAGTCGGGCGCCACTCGACTCTCCGTCGTTCACTACCCAGGCCACGGTTTTGAAGTTGATCGCCACGCCCGCCACGGTCACCTGCACGCACACCGGTACCGCGATCCCGATCACGAACGCCACCGTCGAGGTCACAACGGACGGCGACAGCGACGAGGACAACGGCACGCTGGCCAACGGGACCGCCGGGCAGATCCTCACGGTCTACGTGAAGGCGCAGGGAAACGCCGCCGACTCGTTCAAGATCACCCCCGCGGCAGCCTTTACGGACGGGCGCACCTCCTACCAGTTCGGACCGAATCCCCTGGGGCGCGGCGTCACTCTGGTCTACACCTCCGCCGGCTGGTGCATCGTCGGCCAGTACGACCGGCGCACCTCGCAGGTCTACGCAGCCTTGGCGAACGACACGCTCGCGCAGAACTACGCGGTGAACAGCGTCACGAAGCTCACGGTCACGGCCGCCCGCTCGATCACGACTACGGTCCCGCCAGCCGGATGCGACGCGACACTGTTGGTCCTCACGAGCGGGACATCGGCCTACGTGATCACATTCAGCACGGGATTCAAATCGACCGGAACGCTCTCCACAGGTACCGTGAGCGCTCAGGTGTTCGCCGTGCACTTCACGTCTGACGGTACGAACCTCTACGAGACTGGCCGCACGGCGGCGATGGCGGCATAGCCCGCGATGCTTTTCAACCCGCTTGTCTTTGGCACCCCCGCCTTCAACACGAAGGCCTGCCCGATCATTTGGCCGGTATCGGCGGCCCGGGCGCTCGACCGCTCCGCCGCAGTGCCACTTGTCACTATGACGCTCATGGATAATACGGTCCTGCGCTTGTCGGATCGCGTGATCACGGTGGACGGCGTGGACTATGAGCCGCTGATCGCCGAGCACGATCTTGTCGAGGAGAACGTCTCGCGGCGGGACTCGATGGCGCTGTCGGCTGACTTCTCGCTGAAACTGCTGAATTCCGGGGCGCGAATTGATCCAGAAGGCGGAGTTATCGTTGAGATCTTCGAGGCAAAAAATCCATACGCCTCCAGTGGGTCGTACCTCGACGAATTGTCTCTGTGGTCGCTGGTTCCGGTCGATGGGCGCGGGCAAGTGTTCAGCGTCATCGACGGCAGGACGTTCCACATGGAGATATACAACGCCACGGTCACGGCCAACGAGCTTGTCGGCGAGCACTTCGAGATCTACGACGACTACTTCCTTATCGAGAGCAACACAGCATCAGAGGTCGGAACCGGCCACTTCGATCTTACAATAGCGGCGGGGGAATACTATACCGGCGCGGGCACGGCAGAATGTTCAGTTGGCACCCGGCGAGTCTGGACTGCAAATTGTCTTGTCGGCAAGACGATGGAGGTTACACAGGCGTTTTCGTACCCGACG
>Ga0334722_10001119_pt1 | contig 34938 bp, 47 predicted proteins | sample C3_bottom_MG_FD_207210 | JGI IMG/M metagenome (GOLD analysis project Ga0334722, IMG submission 207210) | Sediment microbial communities from Yellowstone Lake, YNP, Wyoming, USA - C3_bottom | ecosystem: Environmental > Aquatic > Freshwater > Lake > Sediment | place: USA: Wyoming | collected... | reverse complement strand
TTGATTTGGCAAAAAGAATATATTACTCTCTCCAAAAGCTGGAACACCATATTGATGAAAATCATTATTCGTTCCATCTCCAGTATATCCAGTAGCAGTATAGTCTGTCTTCTCAACAAATAAACTCCAGTCAAGTGTTAAATCTATCATTGCAAAAATAGCGGATATAAGATTAGTAAAACTAATTACAGTATGATTGTATGAATTTATGCTTTTTATAGTATTCCAGTTAAGCATCTCAGTTGCAAACTCATCATCTGTTCTATAGTCTTTTAATTTTTGAATTTGATGAGAAACTTCTATTGAGTAAGTTTTGCGTTCTTCTGTATAAGATATTTTAGAAACAAAGCCTATGTGAACTGTTGCGTCATTTCTATATACTGTAATTCTATCATCCTTAACAGGAATATTTGGAGCTGCACTTGTTAATACAAAAGTGTAACCTTCTGCTATTAAAGTATAATCCTCATTTCTAGCAAAAATTGGAATGTCTTTAATATCTATAACATAGTCAGAAATATTTTCTGTATCATTATAAATAGTGTAAAGCATCATAAGTTTCCTATTTGTCTTCCTTCTTTTTCAAGTTTGTTAACAACGCTAAAAACTGCTTTAGTTATTTTTCTTCCATCAAGATCTAAACTGTTATTTATAATAGGTGAAAAGTTTTTAGCAATTAAATTCTTATTAAGAATATCTAATTTTCTTGAAACATCAGATAGTGAAGAATCTTGTTTACCTACTTGATTTGCTGGTGTAACTTGCACACGTTCCCCACTTTCAACAAGTATCGGGTAAGAATCATTATTAAAACCTGAAGGAACAATAAAGTCTCCACCTTTAGCGAGTTTTGGAATTGCAAGAAGCTCTGCCAATGCTACAGTAGAAGCTAACCCCACCGCCCCAGCTGCTGCTGCTCCACCAAAACTCATAGTAGAAGCAAATGCCGCTGCAGGTGCATAAGCTGCTGCAAGAGAACTTCCAAGAGCTACACCTTTTGCAAGTTCAATTGATTTGAAAGTATCACCAACAACCATTGACTGAATCCAACTTTGAATATAACCCTTAATGATACTACCAAGAGCTTGAAGTGCTGTTGATTTTAGTGTGTCCCAAAGTTCAGCCATTCTTTCAGCACCTGATATATCAGAGTTTCCAAGTGACTGCCAAAAACTATCATACGCGGCAGATATTCCTTCAAATGCTGAAACAGTAATATCTCCCATCAATCCAGCTTGTTGCTGCCATTGTTTTAATCGCCAATCAAAATATTCTTTCTCTAATTCTTTCAGTTGTTCTACTTCAAGTTGCTTTGCAATAACAGTGTTGCCTGTTGCTTCTAAAAGTGCAGCAGACTCATCAGCAATTTTTTGAACTTTATATTTGAAATAGTCTTCAGATAAAACTTTTGATTGCTCATAAAATCCTTTAAGAGCTTCTTGTCTATCTTTTATTGACTTATCTGATTCCTCATTTAACTTTTCATTGTTTCTCTGTGTCTCTTCTAAGATTTTATCACCAACTTTTTTAGCGTCCTCAAATGCTTTATCATTTTTCTTCTTATCATCATCCAATTTTTCCTGATTCAACATTGCAAGGCCTAAAACTTTATTTTCCTCAGCTTTTAATATTGCTTGAGAATTGCCCTTAGCATCAACCAGCTCCTGTTGATATCTCATTTCAATAACCGCTAAAGCATAATCAGTATAACCTTTAACAGCAAACTTTAATTTTTCAAACTCTGCTACTTGCTGAGCGGTATATCCAGAAGGAATCTGGGACTCAAACTTTGTAGTGACGGTTTTGTCTTTCTTAGCAAAGCCATATTCAACATCTAAATTTTTTAATGCTTCTTTCTCTTGTTTATTTATTTCAATAATAGCGGCACTTTTTTCTTTTTCATTTTTTAACATAGTGTCATTAACGGCTTTTCTTTTCTTAACATACTCAGCCTCTAATTCATCAACTGCTTTCTTATAGTCACTTTTATCATCTTCTACACTAAGACCAACTTTAATTGTAACGGGTTTTCCATTAACTATTATTGTTCTTTTGCCTGATTCTACCAATTTATCATAAATGTCAGCTTCTTTTTCTTTTATTTTATTAGCAGCTTCTTCAGATGCTTTATTAACTGCTTCTGGTAAATCATACCTTAAATAGTCAATTAGTTTTCCTGTTCCTATTCCGATAGCAACTCCTATGGCAGCAAGAATTCCAACCCCTAAAGTAGCTCCTAATTTACCAGCCCAACCAACTCCGGCAGTGGCATTCGCTCCAAGTGCTGTTGTATTTGCTTCGAGTGCTGTGGTTTCAACAGCAAGAGCGGTAGCATTCTTCGCTGATGCTATTGCCATTGATGATTTTGCAATGACTACACCACTGATTATTGGAATTAAATTAAAAAGAACACTACCAAGTCCAAAAGCAATAGAAAGAAAATCTTTTGCACCCTTTCCACTTTTGTCAAAACTATCTATTAGTGGTAATAATGCAGAAGAAATCAACTGACCAATTTTGACCTTACCTTCTTCCACTGATACGGATAAAGCTTCGTATTTGTCCTTAGCATCTTTTACTTTATTTTTTACCTTATCAAGGGTACCACCTGACATTTCAATAATTGCCTGCAACCGAATTTGTTTCTGTGTATCAGCATCCAATTTACCAATGGAATCTCCCTGAGCTTTAGCGAGTTCATTAACCCTCTCTAAATATTTTTTTGTTTCAATTCCAAGTGCTTTAATACCTCGCTGATTGCCTTCAGAAGCCATTACGATTTTTGCAAAGCCATCTTCAACAGTTGTTCCATATTTATCTGCAGCATCTTCAGCTAATGAAAATAATATAGCTTGCTGCTCTAACGATAAGCCAAGATCTGTAGCCTGATTTGATAATTTTATGAGGTTAGCTTCTGAGACAGTTCCTGCTGTAGCCTTTTTGAATAACTCAAGATCCTCTGTTGTGCCCTTAAAGTTTTCTTTCAAAACTTCCAGTTGTGAAGCAGCCAATACACTTTGAGCAAACACTTCTTTTAATTGTGAGAAGGAATTTTTTATAAGCTCAAATGTTTGATTCACACCAGTGATTGCTAACGAAAACCTTCCGAATTTGTTTCCTGTACTTAGTACTGTTTCTCCCAGTCCGCCTAAACGAGCATCCACAGCAGCTATCTTTTCACGAGTCCTGTCAAGAGAGACTGAGTTTACATCCATAGCAATTTTGTTAGCAAATTCTCGCTGTAGTTTTTCTCTGAGTTTTTGCAATTCCGATAAGCGCAGTTTAGCAATTGCAGTGTCAAACTTAGCTTGAAAGGTTAATTGTTTTTCAATCTCAGGTGCTTTTTTTCCAACTTCTGCTTTAAGAGCATTAAGCTCTGCACGCAAAGCAGTTGCGTCCGCTTTAAGTTCAAAATACATCTCACCAATTTTTTCTTCTGCCATAAACTATCCTTAGTTTAATCGTCCTTGTTTCTTAAACAGTTCTATCTCACCTAAGAATTCCAATCGTCTTTCATTACCATCAGTCCATTCGAACTTTCCACCACGATAAAGATTTGCAATATTCTGAGCCTGTTCCAATAATATCTTATACTTTGTAATTGTCAAGTCCTCTACTTCGTTAAATGGTATATTAAAAAAATGAGCAATAAGAGCAACAGCAACATTAGTCGCTACTTTTATTCCGGTCTGCTCTTTTTTTTTAAGTCAATTCCTTCAAGCTCTAACACTTTATTAGCCAATGATACAATTACATTCACACTAAGCTTTGAATGAATATATTGTCCTCCTAATAACCGTTTTAGTGTAAGTCGTTTCCACAACTGCCACCATTTAAGTTGTTCAATATTGATTTTCAAGCCATCAGTAACCACCACAAGATTTTGCAACACTAAATCAACGTGCTCTACTGAGGAGGTCTTAGCAAACTCTACCAATCTATTAACATCACGAGCTGTCCTTTCGCTAAGCAATAACTTGCGACCGAACAGCTCGATTTGACAAACTTTATTGTTAGTTTGCAACTGCACGAGTAAGTACTCCATTGATCGATACTGAATAAGATGTTTTAGTTAAACCCTTAACTTCAGAAGAAATAGTCTTCTCAGTTATAATTGCATTACCAGTGTATTCTTTATTTGTAGTTACTCCACGTTTCAATATCAGTTTGAATGTATGTTCAACACCACAAATAAGTCCAGTATTTACTTCTGTTGGTGCACCTTTCCATTTGAAAGAATAATCAACTTTAGCGTACCCAGTAGCTTCATCAGCTATTTCTTTACTAATTGGAATTACATTTCCAGTAACCGTTTGTCCTGACGCAAGTGTAAGAACGGCAGCTTCTGATGTAGGATTTGTGCTTAGTAAATCTACATCATCTGATTTAAGAATTGCAGATAACTTAGATGCTCTTTCAGCTCTACTTACAATCGTTTCAGTTCCATCTCCAGTTGTACTTGTATCAGTTACATCTATGGAATCAAACTTAATAGATATATCAACTGCAGTTAAAGGAACAGCTGCTCCACCAAGAGTAAAACCTAAAGTTTTACCTGTTAGTTTATCACCAAGAGGTACTACTTTGTCTGTAGCACTCATTGTTAAAGCTGAAGTTGCTTCAAATATTTGTCCTATTGTGTATGCAGCAAGTGCTGTATCTTTTGCTGTAACTCTATATCGACGTCCTACAGTAAGTGTCCCTGTATTTATTTCAGCTCCTTCTGGTTCATAAAGATTTGTCTCTACAGAAAAACTTCTTGTAGCTCTTCCGACTTCAAAATCTTTACCATCACCAGGGGTTGCAGAATCAGTGCTGTCTAAACTATCGAAAGCTTCTGACAGACCTATACTTATCGTTGGAATTTCGATTCCATTAAACCAAAATTCCAAATCTTTGCCTTCTATTTTCATTTGCCTAACTCCTATTTTTTTGTTAAATCTAATTTATACTGAATTGTAATTTGAAACACATCTTCATTCTTGTCTGATCGAGTAAACTCTTTTTCAATTCGAGTACACCAATAAGATGCAAGAGTAAAGGATGTTTCACAATCATCAAACTTTGCAATTACCAAAGCAGCCAACGACTCCACTAATGAGGCTGTTTTAGCAAATATGCTAATTTGAAAATAAATTTCTTCAAATCTTGATGCACTATCTCTTGATGCAGGATTTGATACTTGAGAAAACACTGCATAAGGAAATGTTGTTCCTTGAATAGCCTCTACATAAAATACTTTGTTAACCAATCCTACGACTGTATTGGCAAGAGCAAAGATTCTATTTCTAACTTCTGTTATCATTTTATGCTTCTCATCATCAACTTAAAAAGATTTGTCAACTTAATTTTATTATCTATGAGAGCTGATCTCAAAAAAGACTTTGCAGGCTGATTATATTTTCTTCCAAGACTATCCGTTCCTACAAATCCGAACTCAACTCTTGGTGCATATACAACCGTCGTACCTATCTTTACTCCTTGAAGTTCCGCCGCCTTTAATGCCTGACCTTTTCCACTTGAAGGCGCTGGTTGTTCTTTATTGGTAGCATAAGTAATGCTGTTAATTAAGTTTGAACTGACAATAGATCCGTTCTGTCGAATCCTTTGTGCAACATTAGTAACTGCCTGCGCTCCAATAACCGTAAGAGCTTTTTCTACTTTATTATTGATACGATTAACTGCACCATCTATGTTCCAAGTAGCTATCATTACGAAGTTACTGCTGTCAATTCAATTACATTGTATTGAGTTTGAGAATACTTATATATTAAATAAACTTTGTTACTACTCGTATTATTCCATAGCCAAGTTAAACCTGCATCTTCAGTTGCAAACTCAGTTTCTAAATTGGCAAAAGAAGGGGCACCTGCAAAACTGTGTCTTACAATTTCTGTAAGTTGTAGAGCAGTTATTAACCCAGCATTAGTTGTTGCTAAATCTAACTGGGAATCAATTTGAGTCCCAGTATATTTTGACTTGTAACTCATTTTCTTCTATCCTTTCACAATCACAAAGTGATTATTTTTATCTGTTATTGACACACTGTTTGTATCTATCAATCCCAGTGTTTCTACTCTTTTTTTCCATTTACATTTTTTGTAATGTATTTTGAACTTAATGGTATACATGCGCTCGAAACAATATGGACATATATTTAAGGACATCTTAGTCTCCTATTAAAAATAATTCATTACCAGACTCAATAAAAATCTCTAAGTCTAATGTTAATAAATAATCTAAATCTGCAACTATAGTTTCATCTATTACAGTAACAGAATCAGTTACTTTTTTCAGTTCATAATAACGATGAAAGAAATTATAAGCACCTACTACTTCATATTCATCTACACCATCAATAATACGAGAAGTCACTGTTATTATTTCTTCTGTAAACAATTTGGCATTTACAAGAACCGATACTTGCTGATTAGCCAAACGTTCAAAAGCTGTTAAAGGTGCTAAATAACCTTGAAAAGTAAAGGTTACAATTGCCTCTGTAAAGCCTCCGCTACTGTCTGATACTTTAGTAACAACTTCAAGTATCAGATCTTTATAATAATCTTGTAACATTAAATAAAATACGGCTTTCTATAAGTAGAAAAATATTCTTTCATTAAAGATTCCGCCTGCCTGTATGTCACTGAATATCCACCGGGTAGGCTTTCACTAACAACTTGTTTTCCTATATTTGTTAAATGAAATTGTATTAACTGAGCAACACCAAGTTGTAGGTCTATAGGAAAATCTACTCGACTAACTATGATTGTATTTCCTTCTGCTTCATCTATAACTAAAGTTTCTGTAGTATCTAATAAAAGAGAATCGGCACCAACAGTTTTAACAACATAGATTTTATCATTATATAATGAGCCCATCACAGAAACATCACAGCCATCAAAAAATCCTTTATCGATAAAAGAATTAACACTTTCAGAACTATTTATTTTTTTATCGGTTTTATTAAAAGAAATTTTAGATGAAACGAAAATTGAGGCATCATTTATAAACATATTTTTGCAGTAGCCAATAACTAGAGCTTGAATTGAAGGAATTAAACTAGTTATGAGAGAGTCTTTACTTGTATCACCTGTTGCAATTTGCAAAAGTTCTTTTGTTCTTGCTAAAGTAATTATAGGCATTTATTAACCTTTAGATTTTAACTTAGTAGACTTAGTTTTAGATTTTAACTTGGTAGACCCAGTTAATTCTGTTTCATCAATCAGTGTTCCTGCTTTTAATTTTCTTCTATAGTTGACACAGTGCTTCAAATGTAAAGGTAATCCTCTAGCTGGAACTCTGTCATGGCAATGTTCACATTTAACTAGACTCATTTTTTTTCAAACTCCTATTTTTATTAAATAAAGTGCAGGTGTTTTATTTCCTGCACCAAACAACACATTAACAAATCAACACTAATTAAGGAAGTAAGAGTGCCATAACAAATCCAGTTGTGCTAGCTTCAAATGCAATTTCAATTTGACCATCTGAATTTTTGAATCGAGCACTTTCAAGAACTAAAAATCTAACTTCATTCTGTGCTAATGCTAAAACCATATCACCCATTACAGAACTAAAAAAATCTCCAGCTTTAATTGTGAAATTTTTTGCACCTGCGTAAGTGTTATTCAAAACCAAAAGCAACTTGCCTTCGTTAGGGTAATCTATTACCATTGTGTTAGCGGCATTTATCACAGTTCCTGCAGTTACAGGAAGAGAAGCACTCATTGTGTTGAATGCTAATTGAGTAGCCGTTACAGTTGTCTTTGCCATAATCTTTTTTTCTCCAAAATATTTTTTTTATAACATGTTAATTAAAAACTAAAGCTGAGAAGATTTTTCTACTCAGCTAATAAAATAAAATTAAAACTAATTATGCTTCAGCAGTTTTAGTAGCATGAATAGTAATAGTTTTATCAGGGCGTGCTACTTTACCACCAAATACATACACTCCTTTGATTGCATCTTCAAAACGTTTCTCAGGTCTGTAAGCTTCTATCTGAGATATAACACTTGCAAATGTTAGAGATTCATTTTTGATACCACCAATTATTTTTCCATGAACCCCGGTTGAAGGAGTTGTATGAGAAACATTATTACTTAAATATAAGTCCCAGTTCAAAACTCTTTTGATGAATCCATTAGCCCATAACTCATCATTAGAAGTTTTAGTTGCTAAGCCTGCAAGGATTAACTTTGATTGGAACCAATTAGGAACTATTAAGAAACGATTTTCCAATTGAACATCTGCATCACTTAACTGCTCACCAGCAGCGATTAAAACATCTTCAACATTTAATGAAGTAACATTCCAAGGAGTTGTGCCAGTAGAATAACTCTGAAAACCTGCTTGATCATATAAGCCAGCAAAAAAAGAATCTACTTGAGCACGAAAAGCATAAGCAGCTTTTTCACTCATAGCTTTTAATAGAGAAGGTTTTTGCTGAACCGCATCAACATCATTTACTTTAACATTGAAGTAGTATGCTTGATCGGCAACTAATTCAGTAGCAGCATCATTAAGGTCATCAGGTGAAGCAAGATCTGCATTTCTAGTATATGATTTTGCAGTAACATCTCCGAGAGTTAACATTCTAACTCTATCACCAAGGCTTTTTAATTCACCTTCATATTCTCTATTAGCAACAGAAGCAAACACATGAACCCTCTCAAGAGACTTCAATATATTTGCAATCCAAACTGTTTTTTGAAAATTGTTTAACATTTAACTAAATCCTTTATAATTTATTGAACAATATATTTAATTATTTAGTAACTACACTTGTAGCTGCCATTGATTTATTTACAAGATCTAAATTTGCATTAACTTCTTCTTGACTCATTCTAGATATTTGTTCCATAGTGTATAAACCATTTGCACCTGGTGTTAATGAGCCTTCTTTGTGATCAGCACCTTCAAACTTATTTTCACCAAATAAAGAAGATAATGTTTTGTGTTCTTTAATAGGCTTTAGTTTATTATCAAAATCTTTTATCTTACCATCTTGATCAATCTCAAGTTCATCTAACTTAAATTTGGCTAACAGTAATTCTCTAGCTTCAGGATCTATTGCACCTGCGTTAAGCAAAGCTTCTTTAACAGCTAAAGATTTTTTCAAAGATAATTCAGATTTTTCAAAATCTGTTTTAGCTTTTTTATTCTCTGCTTCAAGAGCTTTTATTTTATCGTGAAGTTCTTTATTATCGCCTGAAACTTTTTTCAATTCACTTAAGTCTGATTCAGCTTTTGTAACTTGAGCTAAAAGATTTTTATTAGTTTCATTAAGTTCATCAAATCGGTGTTTAGGAATAAAATTAACACCATCATTGATTATAACTTTTTGATCTTTAGTGTGCAAAAAAACTTGTGTATCACCAAGCTTCTCAACAACTTGATCGTGAAGTTCTTTACCAAGTAGTTCTAAAAGAGTTTTCATAACAACGAGCCTTTCATTTAATTTTTAGTTCTGTTCAATTTTTACCTTGTTTGACAAGTAAACAGTCTTTTATTTTTACGCTCTAAATACTAAAAGAGCTGTAAGAGCCACTCAATCACTGAGTTAATATAAAATCATTACTTGACATATAAAAATGCCGCCACACCAGCCTAATGAGTCCATATTAAGTTTAAATTGTGAATCTTTATTCTCCTTTCTTATTTGTATTTTAATTTATAACAACTTCAAACTCTACACTGCAATGGCAGTTAATATTATTTGATGGATCTGTTCCTAAACCAGGAGCTGTAAGCAATTCACCGCCTACATTAAACATTCCATCCTTATTAGCGAAAGTTCCGTCTGCTTTCACGTGATCTGGACGAGGTTTTCCAACATAATTTTCTCTCCAAACTTTCATTGTTTTAATACCAAGTTCTTTTGCATTAGTCATAGCAACATTTATTCCTTCAACTCTACCATAAGAATGTGCTTTATGCATTTCAGTAAACGCAATAGTCTTAGCTCTCGATCTACTAATATCAAATCGTTCTTGTAATGATTTAGTAACATCTGAATAAGACTTGCCTTGCATAACTCCTGATATAATTTCTTCACGTGAATTTGCACGTAACACAGTTTCAAATTCTCTTTTAACATCTGTCCACAGTTTGCCTGTATTGTCAGTCATAGCATCTGACCAAAGTGTATCTTCTAAAAATCTTTTTAATCCATCAGTATTTATTTGTATATCTGTAAAGTTAAATCCAAGTCCACTCTTCTCTATTGCTTTAAGTGTTTCATCATAGCTATCTTTAGCTATATAAGATACTTCACCACCAATAAGTTTTTTAATATCACCATCTAAGTTTTTAATACTATTTTGTAACTGTTTTTCTATTGAAGATAATCTATTGAACTTAACTATTTCTGACATTGATGGATTCTTGCCAAGCTTAAGATAAACATCTCCAATTTGTTTTTGTATCTCATCAAAAGTTTTTTTATAACTGTTAATAAGTTTCTCATCAATAGTTCCAAGTCTATTGATGTATGACTTCAGTAATTCTTTTGTTAAATTAACAGGCATTATTTTTTATTTTCCTGCATTAAGATTATTTTCATTAAGTGTCTTAGGCAAACTACTATTATATACTTCAAGTTCTTTTGCGCGCTGTGCTTCAAGTCTAAGTATTTCTTCTTTAACGTCATTAACTAATGGATGATTCTCAAGTATAGTTTGTTCTGATAAAACATTTGTGCTTGCATTAAGTTCATCTATTTTTTCTTTCTCATTAAATATGATTGACTTATTAAACACATAAGAAACTGAATTACTATTAAAGCTTGTTTTCTCTGTTAAGTTAATCCAATAAACAAAGAAATACATAAGATCTGACAGTGATAAAACCATTTTTTTTATTAACTGATTTGCTTTAAGATCAAGCAATGCATAAACAAATTTAAGTGATGTACCTGATGGAGCATTACCAAATGTATCATTGTTAACATCTATACCTTGACCAAAGTAAAAAATTTCTTTTCTTGTTATCTCAAGAAATTTATCCCTTGCTTCATAAGGTATATCTAACTTAAGTTGCTCAACACTTCCTTCATCATCAACAGGAATTACTTTTTTAGTTTTTAAGTTCTGAAAAAATGCATCTAACTCAGAATAACCACTTTGTCTTTGCTGTGATGTTACAATTCCAGCATAACCTTTAAGAACAAGTACCATCTCTTGAAAATCATCAAGATTATTAACCCACCCAGATTTAACTTTGTCATAAGCATCTATAAGTATTTTAACAGGCTTTAAATCATTAGTGCCATAGGAATTGTTTGCAAGTTTTACAAATGGTACTTTACCCCAACTGCCACTAATTTTATTTTCAACATTAACTGTGTTATAATTATAATAATGTGCACTTGGATTTTTACTGTAAGTGTTGTCTATTATATACTCACCAGAACTAGTCTCTGTGTAATATGTAACATCTTTCTCTGTCCACCATTCTACTTTAGTAATAAGTTTTTTATTATTGTCTATAATTTCTTCAACACTATAATAACGAAGCATACCAACTAAAGTATTCTGATACTGAGTATCATATATTGGTATTAGTTCAAGTGAATTTATTATTAGATAATTAAACTCTCCTTTACTGTTTATAAACACATGAATCCATTCTTCAGCTTTATTTGAAGCACCAACAATCCAATTATTCATAATATCATCAAATGAATTTGTAACTAAATTCATTAGGTGCATATTTAATTGCTCTGCTTCTTTATCTGACATAGATTTATCATAAGAAAAAACAATTGGGTTGCCAGCAATATAACCAGCTTTCTGTTCTACAAGTAATTTATGAAATGGATGAACTACTTTATTATTAGCTTTGCTATTATCTTCATAGCGTATATTGTTTAGATAATAATATTGCTTAGTATCTAACACATCATGCCTAGAATTAAAATATGCTTCACCTTCACGCATTTCTTTTTTCTTAATTGAACTTTTATCACTTGTAATTAAGTCGTTAATCATTTTGCTTTGAAGCTGAAGACTATCGTTTATTATTTTAGCATTTATAAGCTGTTGTAGTGTTATATAAGCCATTGTGTTTCTGCTCTTTCTATTGAGTATTTAATTACTATAAAATTTTTCTATTCTTATAAATCATTTCAGCAACACCCGTTACTGCATCAGGTGCATCATCATGTTTATTTTTACCTAATCTAACATAACTAGTTAATGCTTTCATAAAATTATCATACTGACTGCCTATGTCATAGTCATCTCTAAAGTAAAAGAATTCTTTTACTAGCCCAGCTTTCATCAGTATACGTGTTTCTTTATTTTTAGTTGTTGGTTTCCATTTAACATTGCAAGACAATTCTTCAGTGACAAGTTCTCTTACTTTCATTCCAAATGCTTTACCACCATTATTAGATTCAAGTTTATGCATGTGTTGTTCTGTCTTAATAATCATTGCAGCTACTTGTGGTTGAGTTACTTCAATTGGATCTTGTGTGAATACTACATCTATTATATAAACTTTCTCTCCAACAATTGCAGCAGCAACAGATGCGAGATAATCTGCTCCTTCATCTGCTATGTCTGTATAACCTATTATAGCATCGAAATACAATTTGTTTGTGTCATTGCCTTTATAATATTTATCAAGTTCGTGCATTGAAAATCTATTCAACTCATCGACAGGGTATAATAAGCCTTTAGACTCAATAGGATTCTGCATATACTCAGCTTCCCATATATACTGATCCATAATTTTTTTTAATGCTAAGTACTCTGATGTTGATTTTATTTCATCACAAAAAGATTCTCCTTTATCTGTTAATGCAGGTATAATAACCAGCGTCCAATCATTTTCCAGTTCTGTTGTCTGTCCAATAACATCTTTCTTTGACCAACGTGTTGCAATATTAACTTCAGGACAGCCTTTTTCAAATCTAGATTTATGTGTTGATAAATACCAGCCCCATGTTTTCTCTAATATAATATCACTTAATGCATCTTCTAAGTTTTTAATTAAGTCATCAGATATTCCAACTGTACTACAACCTTTACCAGTTACTGCACCACCTACACCAGAACAAAAATAAGTTGATTGTGCACTTCCTTCTATAGCCCAGTCATCAACACTTGCTTTATCTGTTTTTAATTTAACATTTGGAAACACCGATAAAAATTTTTCTGATTGTATTATAAATCTAACGTCATAAGAAAATTTTTGTGCGATAGACTGTCCATAACTATTACGCATAATTGATGTATTAGGATTATCAACACCTTTACCTATTAACCATGCGCACCATAAAGATACTGTGTAAGATTTGCCTGCACGTGGAGGAAGTGAAACAGCGAGTTTTTTTATAACACCATCAGAAACTTTTTGAAGTGATTTAGCTAAAACTTTTAAGTGCCATTTGTTTATAGAGAAAAAATCCGGATCATAAAAAATACAGAATGCATAAAAGTTCGTTTGTAGTAAATATATAAAAGCTTGCTCAAGCGCAACTTTAGTATATTGATAAACAACACTCTTTCGTTTTTGCTTGTCAGCTTTTAATTTCATTGTCATCAGATCTAGCTGCAATAATTGCTATCATTTGTTTTAGCTGTGACTCATCCATTTTAGATACTGTATTACCTTGAACATTAGCATTTATATCACTACTGTTAAGTGAAGGTAGTATTTTATCAACAAGTTTTATTAGAACAGCAACATTACACTTCTTAGCTAATGCAAGTGTAATTGCTTTTTGAATCAATGCACTACTATTGAGATTAACAAGTTGTCTTGCTTCAGCCATCTCAGTTGGAACTTTTAATTTAGAGCCAACTTTATTTCCTGCATTAGGTCTAACTCCGCCACGCATATAGAATCCTTTTTAAGTTAATCAAATGTCAACACAAACACATAAACTTTTATTACAAAAAATAAAACTTGTATTTCTATTTCTGTAACACTAAACAAAAAATAAATTTTAATTTTGATATTTAACATAGGTAGGCAATTTTTTGTTGGTAGTTTTTATTAAAACTATTTTATTTTGAAGTGTATTCGCACTCAGATTAGAATTCAGGGTCTAAACACATACCTTTACTGTTTCTATTGTTTTTAAGGCTCTTTTTATATTAACATTACAATTCTATATATATATATTTTTTTTCGAAAGGCAATATAAAAGTATATATAAAAACAGTAGAAACATTAATAAGGTAGTGTTTAGAATCCAAATTCACATAGTGACTTTTTCTCACTGATTATCTTGCACATTTTTTCTTACTCAAATTTTTCAGTATTTAACAGTGTTTGCGATATCATTTAACCAGTTAAATTCTGAAGTACTTATACATTCAGGATTAGTTTTACTCTTATCTATAATTCTATCAAGTATAGATTGCTCTTTAATATTTAAGTGAGCTCTATTTATTTTTTCTATATTATTATGAATTATTTTATGTCTTACGTTAGTAGTTGGATTGAATTCATTTTTTAAGAGTGCCATTTATTTGCTCCTTTAATTGCTGTAAATTTGTTTGTATAAAATCCTTTTTATTAAACTCATTAAAGATATAACTAGAATTATTTTTTTTATTAACTTTATATTGTATAGACAATGGAATATCATAAGAATCATTTGTCTCAAGAAAATATCTTATAATAGAAGTTGTGTTCCATCCGCTGAGAAGTTTTTTATACTTGCTATATTGCTCAGGTATTTTTCTTTTAATCTTATTAAAAACAAATAAGCTAAAAAATAAACCACCATTAAATCTTAAGTACAATACAGTTTTACTTTTCTTAAGTGTTATCATTAACACAGTAATAGAATCTAAATCATACACTTGTTTTAATACACGTGTCATGGCAACTCCTTATCTATTTTAATTTTTTTATTGTTTACAATTACTTCTACTTCTTCTGAGTACTGATTGTACCCATCACCATTATTATTAACAAACTGTTCTTTAAGTTTTAATCCTTTGAATGCAAGTTGTTGTTTAGGTGTAACTTCTTTTTTATAGCCAAGCTCTTCAAGACGATTATAAAAACTATTTCTTCCAAGCTTAGGTTCATTTATAGTATTTATAAAATCGACATAAGCTAAGTAAAGTTTTTTTGCATCTTGAGTTATCCCTCTAGTCTTTGTTTGTTCTTTATCAATAACACTACAGCATTCTAACAAAAATTGTTCTATAACATTGTTCTCTAGAAAATATTCTTTAGTTGTATTAAGTACAATATCAGGCACATTCAAATGCTTTTGCTTAACCCAGCGCTTAGTTCCTTCCAACGCCCAGTTAAGAATTCCACTTCTTTCTTGCTTGAATTCATTTATAATTTCATGCTGCGGTCTTATTTCTTCAGGTGTAAATGTATATTCAAATGGAATTATAAAAATTCTTCTCTTTATTCCATGATCAAAGTTTTGTATCTTCGGTTTATGATTGCCTGCAATCCATAACTTGAATGTAGGTGTAAACTCAATTGAGCTTGAATGTAGATCTCTTGCAGTAATAACATCACCACCAGTGACTTGCTTTATAACACTTTCATTCAACGGCTTGTTAGCATTTATCTCACTTGAGATAACAAGTCTTGAGCCTTTAAGTCTAACTACATCTTCACTATGTGAGTTACCATCTTTAGACAAGTTAGTAAATGTTTCATAGTTAGCATGAATTTGATAATCACCAAAGATAAGTTTCAAGCCTTCAAGGAAAGTTGATTTACCATTAGCACCTATGCCATATAAGAAAAATAAACATTGCTCGCTCGTATGACCTGTCAATGTATAACCAACAGCTTCCTGTATGTATTTATAAATATCACTATTGTTGAATGAAATTTTATTTATAAAATTTTCCCAATTTGGACACTTAGCATTCTTCTGATACACTGTCTTACTTATTTTAGTTATTTTATATTTAGGTGAGTGTGTAAGCAACTGCTGAGTTCGTAAATCTATAACACCATTTAAGCAGCAGAACAAATCTTGATCTTTATCAAGTTCATCAGGCAGCACACCTAAACCATCTCTCTCACCAGCCCACGCTAATGTTAAATCTCTAAAGCGACGTGACTCAGCTTTTGCAATTTGTACAAGTGAAAAATTATCTACTGACTCAACGTTAATAGGAACATCTTCAGTACCATCATCCATGCCTAAGTTTTTTTCACTTAGTTTTTTCTTTTTAGCCTCTTCAACAGAAATTTTCTTTTCGTCTTCAATGAACTTCAAATAAAAATCAGAGACTTCACCTTTCTTAGATAACTCAAAATGAGTACCAGCCCATGTGTACCATCCATAGCCTTTTCCTTTACCAACTTTACTATGATCGTACAATAATAGATCTCTATACTTATACACAAATTTATCGGCTAATAAAAACTCTAGACTCTTTTTTCCATGCTTACCCTGAGTGCGTGGCAACTTAAAATTAAAAACTTTATGTATCTTGTTAAAGAAACTATTCATATTAAGAATACGTTCTTCATCATGATAGTTACCCCATGACTTTAGAAATTTATCATATCTTTTATTTAATGCTTGATGTGTGTCCTCAGGGTATTGTGGATTATCTTCGCTTAATAAAAGAAAATATTCCCTTCCAGCTTCACCAAGAGAAGCTATTGACATACTCAGCTCCCACCATAGTTGTTCATCTTTATTATCAAGGTAACCATTCTTTCTTATGTGTTTTATTGCTCTCTTAATTTGTGCATCATCATAGTTATAATCTTCTTGTACTGCTTTATCACTATCAGCTGAGTCAATTATTTTTAAGTTTTTAATTATTTCAAGTGCATCAACTTCAATTGCATCTTTATTATAAATACAATTTGGGTCATAAGATAAATATTGTACTCTAGCCATATCCTTGCTAGACGGGTCCAATACAATATCAAATCTTTTGTTTATCATCAGCCTTAAAACATTATAGACACGAAGATGATACTTCTCATCAACATCTGTGTTTAACTTTACAAGAATCTTAAAACCATTTCCACTAACTGATGTGTATAATAAACAACACAAAGGGTCTTTCTCAATGTCCTGAATAACTTTATCAATATCTTTAACATCATCAGCTTCAAAAAACATACAGTTAGCTGACTCAAAGTTTTTACTATTTCTTATTAACTCTTTATATTTGAATGGCAATACATACGATAATAGTTGTGCTTTTAATTTCTTTCTCTCTGTATGACTCTGTTCTTTTCTTATAAGTATAGTATTCTTTTTTAGTTCACTATCTTTTTTAATCATATTATAGATTTGTGCAACTGTAATAACTTCAACTTTAGGATTCTTAGCAGAGACTGGAGCTTTTCCAAACAATAAATTTTCCATATTAATTTATTTCCTCCATGTTTTCTTTCTGTAATATTTCTTTTGCTTTCTTAACATACTTACTAGCTGTTGTATAAGAAACACCCATGCGTGTAGCAACACTTTTTATAGGATAATTAAGTTTAACACAATTAAGAACTTTTTCAATACTTACTTTATCACTACGACAGCTGTAATTTTTTTTATATTGTTCTTTGCGTGTCATGATCAGTCCTTATTAAGTAAAAGTTCTAATTGTGATTTATCAGCAACACCATTTATATTATTCTTTTTCCAATTACGTCGCTTAACTTGATTCCACACACGTCGAAGTTCTTGTTCCATATCAATTTGTTGAGTGTTACAAAAACCAGCTAAAAAAATCATAATATCAGCAACAGCATCTTTTATGTTCTCGTCATGATTTTCATTTAATCTTATTTGTTGTTTACGTTTTAGAAATGAGTGACACAGCTCTCCAACTTCTTCTGTGACACCTAATAAGTAGTTTTCAGGTGAGTTAACTTGGCCAGGAAAATTTTCTTCTTCCCATTTAATACGTTCTTCTTGCACAATACTCAATGCACTTAAGTTAATTGTAAAACTATTTTCTTTTTTAAGAATAACTTCTTGAAGAGAAAGTATTTTTTCAATCATATTTATAAGAAATTTTGTTCTTTCTAAACTTGTTGTTTGTTTAGCTTCACAACTAGTTATATTTTTTGTGAAGTCTCTGATAGCATCATAAAAACCAAAAGTTTCTGGTTGAATAAGTCCACACTCAATTGCTTTAGTTTCTAATTCTAATAAGTTCATTTTATTTATTTCCTTATGTATATTTTTTATTAAAGATTATAATGCCACAGCATAATTACTGTGGCATTAACTATTAGTTATTGTAACACATACTAACTAGTAAGGTAACTCATCATCATCTGTTTTATTTTTATTTTTTTTCATGTCACGTTGAGAAAGCTTTTTCTTAGCTTCATTAGTAGATGATTTTTCTGACTTAGACTTCTTTTTATTTTGTGTAGATTCTTTTTCTTTCTCTTGATCATTATTATCATTAGAATTATTAGAATCATTAGAATCATTTTTACTATCAAGAGTTGGATTGGATTCTGTAAAAGCAAGAAGTCTTTTTATCTCACGCTTCAATTCAGTAGTTAAAAACTTCAATAGTTTAGTTTGCATAATTTTCATATCATGTTTATCTTCACACTCGGAAAAATCAAAATCTTCTAAACCATTTTTAGGAACAGCTTTTTCCGTTTTTTCATTATAGTCTTTATAAAAGTTTTTAACTTTCTCACCACCTTGTTCAAATGCTATACCAAGATTCTGACGATTGTCCTTCTTAAAACTAAATGGTTTTATTTTTACAGGCTGACTGAAGTCGATATTGGGCAGATGCATAACAAAAGATTGAAAATATCTAGAAGACTCTGCTATAGTTACTGAATATTTTTCACCGTTCTCCGGATCAAAAATAATTAAGTTATAAGCAGTTCCGTACTCATCATGTTGTTGAACATTTATTCCTCTTAGATAACCGGTTACACTGGAATAGACTCTTTCATACATGAACCTATTATTTATATCATCATGTCTTTCTTCTGCTTCAGGGTCATCACTTGTTGTTTTCATTCTTATTTTGCCATCACTAATTTTTAGATAAGAAATTTTTTCACGCTTTTCTAGTCCCATAATAATTCTTTGTCCTTTCGACATTTTGTTTTTTTTGACTATTATATTTATTATAAATTACAAGTAGTGGCTATATTAGAAAAAACTCCATATACTCCTTTCTTAAGAGTTTTTTGAATCTGTCAATAAAATATACTCTGGATGAATAAAAGGCCCGCCACGCCAGCTTAATGCATCCAAAACTAGCTTTATTAAGCATATTATATTGTTTTATTCTGTTTTAATAAAGATCTGTAAACTAAAGGATGTTTTTCTCTAAATTTTTCTTTAGTCATGAACATAAGATCTTGTTTAACTATTATCGCCCAAACTAAATACTTAATTACTAAAGTAATAACAATAACAGACATAAATATTATAATGAGTATTACCATATTTTTTTAATCATTATTTTAATTATAAAAAAAACAAGCGCTACTACTACAATCAAGTATATGAAAGTAATAAGTAAACTTGTTAATTGAATTAGATGTTCCATATAAAATACTTCTTTTCTCTTCAACTTTTTATTATAAAAAAAATTAAAGTAAATAATTCTATGTTTATAATTTACTAATTTTATAAATTAGTAAACACATAAGTTTTGTCTCCTATAGCTCTTGAACTTCACACTCTGTTTTGAATTGTGGCATTGCAAAGTTAGCAGCACGTTCCATAGAATCTTTCAACTGTGCTTGAGCAATTTGTTTATCTTTCTTTGTTGTTATTACAACAAGCTCATCATGAACTATGTTAATAATTGTAGCATCAATTTGTTTTTCTTTACAACTGTAATAAAAAAGTCCTGCAGCTAATTTAAGAATATCAATTGCGCTCCCTTGTACAGGATAATTATTTCCATTTGTAAACTGATCAATCATCATTTTTCTACCAAGAATAGTTCTTCCTATATACTCACGATTGTCTCTAAGCAATAAACTTGTTTTATTATGAAAAGCTGCAACACCTTTATATCTTTTCAAATACAAATTACGTGTATTAACTGACTCTTCAAAAGTTAAGTTTAATCCATAACTTTGATAAGCATAATCAACATAAGTTTTGGCACCCATGCCAAATAAAAAACCAAAGTTTGCTGCTTTAGCTTTTCTTCTTTCTTCACTTGTAACTTCATCAGGCTTTTTATGCAAGAATGCTGCAGCAGTTTCAATATGCATATCTTTTCCTTCTTTGAATATACGAATTATTTCTTGATCTTGCATAATAACTCCACCAGTCCTAGCTTCAATAGACGGATAGTCAATTCTAAATATTGGATTATCTGAACTTGCTAAGTAGAAAAGATTTTTTAAGTGTCTAGGTATTTGTTGCAAGTTTGGGTCATAACAACTCATTCTGCCTGTTGGTGCTCTTATCTGTTGAAAGTTTGGATATATAATTCCATCTCTATGCCAAATAGTTATATAATCAGTAATCATTTGAAATTCTTTTTGTAACTTTTTAACTAGTAGTAAATCTTCAATAAGTTTATTTTTTCTATGGCGTTCAAGCGCTTCTTTGCTTGTTGACATAATATTTATATCAGGACACATCTTGTCTATAAAATCCATTAACTGTTTAGGACTTGAAGTATTAACATCATTATCCTTAAAAATTTTTGACACTTGTGTAAGTTCTTTTTCAACAATGATAGCTCTTTCTTTTAAGCCTTTAATATTAAGTGGAACACCTTTAAGCTCAGTTGTAATAAGAACACTGATGAACTTCATTTCAATTATAGAAACAACATCGAATAATTGATTATTAAAATAACCTTTAATTACTTGTCTAACACTATTGTTGTTTAATTCATTTATTTGTTTCAACGCAGTTTGCTTTAAGTATTTAACATCTTCAACACTATAGATAAATTGTTCATCTGTTATTGGCTGTGACCAATCATCAGCTCCATGGCCTTTAAGTAATTCAATACCTAAATGAAATTGAACTACATTAGCAAGATGTGCTTTAACATACTCTGTAGTTTGATAAGCTCTAATCATTCTAAAAGCAATCATAGTGTCAAAGAGCTCAGTCCAAGTGAACTCTTTATAATTTGCTTTAATAACTTTCAAATCAAATTTAATATTTTGACCACACATAGGCTTATCACTTATAGTTTTTATAAGACTATTTATTTCTTTTTTTGTTGCAACAAAAGTATCAATAACAAATATATCATCTTTGTCTGTTGCAATTTGAAATAAACGAACATCACTTCTATGAGGATCCAAAGCTAGTTCTTTTTGAATTTCTTGTGCATACTTCTCAGCAGATTTTTTTGTTGTAGCAGTTATTTTTTTTCCATTTTGAATTTGTAAATGTACATATGAATCTACATGCTCTTGATAGTTAAAATTCTTGCCACAAGTTTCTGTGTCTATATAAATTTCTTTGCTTGCTTTTATCATTTTTAGCATATCACTAAAAACAAGCTTCTTAGCTTTTATTTTACTTAGACTTATTGTTTTTACATTTGTGTAAATCAATTTATTTTTTTCCTTTTGTTAATTGAGAATAGCTTAACACTGTAGGGATAGCAAATTCTTTTGGTGTTGGAATTGGCTTATCTATTTTATAAACATCATAAACTTTAATAAAGCTTCTAAAATATTCTTGTTGTTCTTCCATAGTTATCAAAGTTGCTTTAAAGCCTTGAATTCCATTTTCAATTTTTTCATTGTTTGGATGAAGCAATAATCCACCAACTATTTTTTTTCTCATCTCTTGCTTACCTTCCATTATAGCTTCCATATATGCTGAGACTTGAAATTTATTTGACTTGTCAATATTTTTACCTGTTTTATAGTCACACAAGTAAAAGCCTTCTTGTAAGTACATTGGCTGAGAACCTTGAATCATATAATCGCCTTCTTTAATATAACAGAATAGATCTGTTGTGCCAGCGAACTTCCATTTCAATGAGTAAACAGTTATCTCTGTTTCTATTTTAGTTGGCTTAACTATTTCAAAGAACTGCCAAATTCTATAAAGTTGAACAAATTCTTTTTGAAAACGACATATGAAAATTTTTCCAAACTTTTTTTCCATATCTTTAAGTTGTTTCTCATTATATATCGGCTTGCCGTAAGGATTATAAACAACAGCTGCACCATTAGCAATTAGTTCAGCACCACTGTGTATAGTACTACCTAAATTAAGTGCATCACTTATTACTTGCTCAGCTCTTTCATTTCCAACTTCACCACGCCACCGTGCTAAGAATGGTTTTGGAAATGCTCCTAGTATTTCTGTAACAGATGGAAAATGTTCTTCTTCCAAAGTTTTCTTTTTTCCATTTGTTACTTCATACAAAATTTTATAATATCTTGAATCAAAGTAGTCAATACGAATAACATCTTTTATTCCAAGATCTTTTTTTATATTTTTTATTAAAGCCATAATTTTTTTACTTCACTTTCTTTATATACTTATAAATGTCTGAATAGTGCACAGCTAATAAATCAAACACAGATCTTTTAACAGTTCCACGTGAAAGCATTGATACAACTCCTTGTTTTGAATAACACAGCACAACAACTAACTCTTCAACAGTAAGTTCATAATGTCTCATAAACTTTTCAAAATCAATAGGAATAGTTTTCTGTCCGTATTCTTTTTGATATTTAGTTATCCATTTTTTCTTTTTCATATTAAACTACCCATATCCTTTCGTGTTCTTTTATAAACAGAATTTGGCATTTCATTTAAGCCTTTATTACGTAACAACTCTTCATGATTTTTATCAGGATAATATAATCTAGTATTCAAATCATCTCTACTGTTAACGTAATGACAATTACTAGTACATTTGAGAGTAATAATTTCTTTAAGTTCAGGAATATATTTCACAGCTTCAGTGTAAAGTAAATAAGCAAAATAATTATCAACCTCTGGCTGTATCATTGTGCATTTTCTTTGATTGATAATCATGATAAGATCTTTTAAGTTAACAGTGAAATAATAAAAGTACTGCGCACTTCTTGGCAGTATATATCTAGCATCCATTAAACTAACATCACCACTATCAACCATATCAGAGTATAATTCAACACATTGTTCAACTAACTTTTTATATCGCTCAGCAAAATTATTATCATTAGTATCTTCTGTTAGTCTTTGAATACTATTTGGAATGTAGTAAGTATCTTCTCTTAAATCTCTATCGCCAGTGCACTGCGCATGTATTCCACTTAAAGTTCTATGTCTTAATAAATGTGTTACTTCAACAAGTGGTAAACCTCTAATTAAAAAAGTAAATTGAATTGACTCCATTGAGTTTGGTAAAGTTTTAAATGTTATAACATCCATAAATGTTTGTAACAGTTCTTCATCACTAACTAAGTCTAAGTCTTTTTTATACATAGGTTGATCTTCCCATGTTGCTTTTACTTTTCTATAAACTAAACGTTTATAGTCAACTCTTGGTGCTTCAACAGTTTCTAATTCAATAGAATATAGTCCATTAAAAAGAACACTATAATTAACACCAAATTTGAGTTTCTGAGGAAAGTTTTTTTCTTTCATTTTATGTTATCCTTTTATGTTAAAAAATTATTTTTGCTTGCTGGTAAATTTCCGCTTGTTAAATGGACAAGGGCTATTTAACCGCCTTATTAAGTGCATTTTGTATTTCCGTTCTTAACGCTAACAATTCGTTTATTGTTAAATATGATAAGCTATCATTTACCCACATTTCAAAGATATAATTCTCACTCTGTGTCCAGTTGATTTTTATTTCCTCAATTTTCTTTCCTTTAATGTTTTGGGTAGAACCACCATCTTTTATTTTCATTTTATAACTCCTTAAATAATTATTAAAATAACTTACTACAACATGATACATTGCAAAACTATTACTTTGATAGTTCATTAAAATTGTTTAAAAACCAAGTCCATAGTTTTCTTATATCATCAATGTCTTGTTTATCAAATCCCCCTGATTCTAAAGTGTCCAAACTATTACCATCTAAAAATTTTGTTTCAAACTCTTTTTTAGCTCTTGCAAGTTGTAAGTTAATCTTTATCTTTTCTTTTAATCCTGTAAGTGCTATAATGTAATAATTGCCGATTGCTCTTAATATTTTTTCTTCTCTCTTGTCTGTAATATCTTTCTCTAGCAAATAATCTTCCACTATTTTTTGTGCTGAATTTATCATCTCATCAATTAGCTTATATACTTCAGCAAGTTTAATAGTAACCTCATACTCAACACTAGCCTGCTTTAGTGTTTCATCAATTCCAATGTTAATGGCTTCTGTTAACAAATCTTTGACTTGATTATCTAAGTCATTCCAAGCTGTAATTGTACTCAATTTATAAAATATGTTTTGTGCTAGTTCATTCATTATTCTTCTCCTCTCGTAAACAAATTAGTTTACTAATTGTTAAAATTATCTTAACTACTGTTAGTAAATAAAGTTTTATGCTGATTTTAATTAGCCTGTAAATAATATGATTGTTAGGAATAGCTATACTTATAGAACAGTATTTATTATGTGCATCGACTATCAACCATTTAGTGTTTGGAATAACACTAATATTGACAATAATTTTCATGAAGTTACAACCATTCATCTTTATTTATTTTTATAAAAAATACGTTGCATGCAATTTTATTTCTTCAACACAAGTAGCTTCAGTTAATATACTTGTATCAAGAGTTAAAACTTCAATTCGTTTTTTATTTGTGCCACAAAAATTAAGGCTCTCAATGCTATTAAGTTTAAGTATCATCTCAATAGCTTTATTAAAACATTTATCATCTTCTTCATCATTAATATACTCATGCTTATGTTCTTTTAATCTATTATAGTAATGTTCTTTATTTGAACAAATCAAATGAACAATAAGTAAATCTTGTGGCATGTCCCTAAACAGCTGCACAAAATCTATTTCTCTATTATAACGAAGACAATAAGCTAAATAAGTTACAAAATATCTTTCACAAGTAAGATACTTATAATTAACAGCTTTATCAAATGCTTTATGCAAAGTTGATTTACCTGTTTTATCTATCCCTTCAAATAATATCATATTGACTCCTTAATATAGTGCACGTTATTTAACACATAAGTGATTCCAGCGGCATCTTTGAACAAGCTCTTAATAAATAACATATCATGTATAAGAGAAGTCAAATAAGCGCTTCTTTGATATACTAAAACAGAATACTCTTTCATAGATCTGTGCATTGTTTTAAGATTCTCTTCGTAAATACGCGGCATAATATGAATCAATGAAATACAATCAGAATCATCAGTGTAAATCAATTGTCTTTCATTTTTTATTCCAACATCAAAGAGATAAAATAAATGTTCTATATTAGCTTTTATTTTAGAAAAATATTTTTTATCTTTGCTCTCTTCTATACTATAATAACTAGGAATGTTTTCCATTTCTTCTTTGCTAAAAATAACTTGTTCACTACAGTAATAATTTTTTTTAATATCATTTCCATTATTTTTACTATGATGAAAAAATGTTGGGCTAACTGGAAATATTAGTCTTTCATTTAAGACTACTACTTTACCAAAAACTTGATATGAAATTGAGTCCATTATACTAACTTCCTCCAATCAAATATTAAATTTGAGTAAACTTTAAAAACAATTTCTATGTTCGGATTTTCAATTACCATCAATCTTTTTTCTGTCTCTTCAAGTATAGAAATAAAATTTGTATTACCTAAACTAATTTCTTGTTCAGCATAATATTTAACTGCAAGTATATCAGCATAATTTACTATAGCAGATTCAAGAGAATTATTGTCAGATAGCTTTTTGTAACAGAATTTACTTTCTTCTGACTTAAAAAAATTCATCTCTAATTCTAATAAAGAATCTTTTAATCCAGGAATTTTTTGTTTAGAATCATGAGGTATATCACTGAACTCACTCTCAGGCAAATCATGAATCAAAGCCATTTTAAGTGCTAAGTATTTATTTGGAACATAATGAGTGTTAAGAATTATTGCATCACACAGTAAACTTGTTATTAAAGTAACAAAATATGAATGCTCAGCAACAGTTTCTTTTTTTATTCTAGGTCTTGTATTAAATCTTTCTAAAATTCCAAGACGATGGCAATATTTTAATAAGTTTGATAGTGTCATAATTTTATTGTATCTCCTTTAGATAAGGTCTATGATAATTACAATTGTTATTTATAAACATAGTTAACACGTCTTGTAAATCTGTTAATGAATTACATACAGCTATGCCTGATTCAGCAAGCATTAAATTAAAGCCATTGAATTTATCTCTATCGGAAAAGTAATAAATAACAGGACAAGTAATTCCAAAAGCAAATCCAGCTTCCCAAACAGTTCCAACATCTTTATCGCGTGTGTTAGCAATTACAACACCACAAGATTGTATAGCATTTATATTTGCTTGAAAAACTTTTTGTCTAGATTCAAGGCCATCATTTGGATTTGCTACCACTTCATCTTTTGGTGAATAAAATTCTAAGCCAACATTTTTACATGCTTGTTTAATTATTTCAATATCTAAAATTTGTTGCTCATTAAAAAAACCACTTGCTATATATGCTTTCATTTCTTTTTTCCTTTTTGATTTGCTAAAAGTATTTTATTTATTTGTTCTTTAAATTGTTCTAATGTGCTAGGACGTACTACGAAAACAGCTCCGTTAGATTTAAGAATTCTTTTATGTGTATACTCTTGAAGTGGAGTTACATTTCCTGTATCACTCTTAACTTCAATGCCAACAAAGACACCACTTACACAAGCTGTTATATCTGTATGTCCACTAGTAGTTGCATTTATAACTTTGAATGCAAAAACATTTATACTAAAAAGAAACTGTAATATTTTTGTTTGACACTCTTGTTCTGTCATAATAAATTAAGCCGCCTTTCCATGCTGTCTTTTTATTCTGTTAATTCTGCGAGATCTAGCTGAAATTTTATTTCTTTTTCTTCTAACTAAAACAGATTTAACATTACAAGTTTTTCTTTTATACTGATATTTATCAAGTGTTTTAATAGCTGTGTCAGTAACATGAGCTGGAACAGTATGACCTCCACCACCTGTGCTGCGAGCAGTTTCTTTTTTAGTTCCAGTATCTTTTTTTCTTTGTCTAAAAATAATTTGTCTAACATTATCAAGTGTTAGAGTAAACTTATTTGTCAACTGAGTAAATTGATTTTTCATAAATAGTCCTTTCTAAAATATGATTGTGTATAAGATTGTTTTTTAATAACACGTGAATAGATTTTTTGTTCAATACCACGATCAGAAAATAACCAATGTAACTTTGTAGCAACAACTTTATCTTTCTCTTGACCTCTCTGTCTAGCTTGTTGATACAACTCAGATGAAAAATGAATGTTAAAAAATACTATCACATCAGCGCTAGATAAATTTATTCCTCTAGCGCCAGATTGAAACTGGCTTATAAAAGTATATGATTTATTTTTACTAAATACTACTTGATCATTTGTCCAAGGACTAATTTTATTCTTTAACATTATGCCTTCATGATTATACAAATAATATATAGCAATCTTTTTTCCTTTGTAATTATTAAGTATGTAATTGACTTTATAATCATCAAGTTGAATTGATTTTGTTTTAGCTTCTTTAGTAGTTACTATTACAGTCCCAGAAAATATTTGATGTAATTTTTGCTGAAGTTTAACACCAGTATCACAAAGAATAACATCACCATTCTTTAGTGTGTAAACTCTATCATTAATAAGTATTCTTGAAAGCTTAAGTAAGTTATCAGGCAAAGGAATTATTTTAATCTCGTCATCAATATCACTTACATTAAAGTTAGCTTCAGCTTGTGTATACGATAAAAATAATTTTTTTGTATAAGTATCTATTGTAGATTTATTTGCATGTGAGTAATCATTTATTCTGTAACCGGAAATTTGTTTTTGTACTATCTGAACAAATCCAGCTTTAGCCCAATCATAAAATTTAGGCCACTGACTAAATGGTGTAAATCTACTAATCCATAGTTGATGATAAAGTTGACTATAAGATTCAGGTGTAGGTGTTCCGCTTAAAAAAATAATTCTAGTAGAAAGTTTTTCTAATCTGTTGTGCAGTTGTTTTGCAGCTTTAGATGGTTTAGGAAAACCACCTAAGGTGTGTGCTTCATCACAAATTATTAAATCATACACAGCTAGTTCAAGTTTATGAATAGACTCATAGTTAATAAAATCTATTAAAAGATTTTTATAACCTAACTCATTAAAATTCTCTAACACAGTTGAGATAATTCTTTTCTTTGTTATGAATAAAACTTTCTTAGCTTTAATAAGATTAGCTATTTCAAATGCTATAAATGTTTTTCCAACACGCATCTCCATAGCCAAGTATAATAAGTTATACTTTAATAATATGAGCTTGCCTTTTTCAGCAAGCTCATGTTGATAGTTACGAAGCTTCAAAATTATATCTCAAACTTCTTTGAGAACTTCATTAAAAAGTCTGTTCTATATCTTTGCTGCATTAAATGAGAAACATAGTATGTGAGTATATTATACACATCATACATACTTTGTTTTAAAGTTTGTTTTTCATTTAGATCGTCTAATACTGCAACAGCTTGACTAGTAGCCATTCCCATTTCGCATAGTCCGAGTTTTTCTAAAAGATAAGCAGTTATCCTTGGCTCTAAGTTTTTTGTTATTGATAAAATATCTTTAACAACAGCTTTTTGCTGAATCATTTCTATTATTCTTGCTTCAACATGTTTTGTGTTACTAGCAAAGCCACCAAGTACTGATTCAATATTTGCAATTGAAATTTCTTTAATATTTGTTGCTTGGTGAATAACAGAAAGTTTTTTTATAACTGTTCCAATTATCATACCATTAGAACACACTTGACGCATACCACCAGCAACTAAACGATAAGATTCAATTTGATTATATGAGTTATGTAAAAATACACTTGCAAGAATTCCATCTTTAGAATCATCTTTAATTTTGAATTCAGGAAAAGTTAAATGTAATCTCATTCTTTGATCAGTTACGTAAGTGAATTTATCCATAGTATATTTTATCTTATTCTGTTCTAACCATTGCAGCACTGGGTCAACAATAACTTTATTTGGTAGCAAGTTATATGTATCAGAAACAATTGAAACAACTTTCTTTTGTTCTAAGTTCATTACTCCCATATAGCCTTCAATCTTTTGGTTAGACATATCTTTTATAGAGACTAACTCAACCGGTTCACATGACTTTTTAATAATTGTTTTTAGTACTGGTGATTCTTCAACAAGTTCAACGTATTTTTCTTTTGGTTCTTGTTTTGGCTTAGCTTCTTTCTTAACTTGCTTTTTTGCTTCAGCTATAGCAGCTTTCTCAGCTCTAACTTCTAAAACACTTTTCTTAACTTTTTTATCTTTAATAGTTTTTTCTTTTGTTTTTTCTACTGAGCTAGTAGGTTTAACATCTTTAGAAAATAAAGTAGAAACTTTTTTAACATCAGCTTGAGCATAAACTTCTTTATCACCTTTAAGTCCAATAACTTTTTTAGCTATTGAATCAAAGTATAAAGTAATTCCAACTGACGGAACTATTATTGATGAAGTTTTACGAGTATATTCAACTCTAAGTTTCTTTAACTCATCTTCAACTTTTAATAATGTTGTAGTTGATAAATCTGCTACTGCAGATTTAGAAACTTTACGGGTTGTTGCTTTCTTTGCCATGATCTGTGATTCCTTTGTTTTTTGTTTTACATTGTTTTTGTTTAATTATTTTTTTTACATAAAAACCAAGCACTATAAAAATATAAAAGCATTTTTCCTTTCTTAACTTTTATATTTATTCTTCTTGTTATTGTTTAGAATTATAATTAAAATCCCAAGTATTATTTACTTTCTCTTTCTAACTCAACTATACTTTTTAGTCGATCATAATATTCAGTTAAAAAACTTGTATCAAAAACTTCTCTGATACAATTATAACTAAAACCTCTTTTAATACAGTCCTTTAATAAAAATATTTCTTCTCTTTCTTTATCCATCGCCTCAATGATTGAAGCAAGTGAATCTGACTGATCTGCTACTTTACTCATGATTGGCTCCTTTATATTTGTTTTTTCTTCTTATTATTTAAAATTATAACTAGTTTTGGACTCATTAGGCTGGTGTGGCAAGCTTTTTATTATATATGATGATAAAACATATAGGCTTTAGAATGAGCTCTCATAAAACTCATCTAAAGCCTTGGAAACAGATAGTAACACATCACTGAAAACTATCTGTTATAAAATTAACTTTATCAATTAGTTCTTGAATGTTTTTTTATTCAGTATTCGCTTTCTTCGAAGTTTTTTATAACTAAAAGATTTTAATTGTTTTTCTTGAACTAATAAGAGTTCATTACTTTGTAAAAATCCAGGTCTTTGTTCAGCACATTTATCACAAAGAAGTTCATTATCATTTATTATATAACCGTACTTTTGATTCCATCTAAATCCATGAAGTAGACTAGCATCAGTGTTACAGTTTGTACATTTCATTTGTAATTTTTCCTTATAAATATTATTTAGATAAATCTGAATTGTAAACCATCTCAGCTTCATTATTTAATATATCTAAAATCTTTTTAACAGTATCTTTAGAAAGATTGCCATAAATGTTTTTAATATTATAGACCTCACCATCAGGACTAACATCAAAGTGAACTGCTACACATTGTTTTTTATCTGAATCTTTTCTAACGATAAATGCTTTGTTAGTTGTTGTAACACATTTTCTACTTCTTGAATACGGATCAATATGTACTGATCTGAATTCTGTTATATTATAATTGAGTTTAGCAGAAGTAGCTGCAATAAGTTCTTTTCTCTCATACTCTCTTTGAAGTTTTCTTAAGTTTTCATTATGTAATTCATCTATCATAGTTTCTAATTTATTAAATACTAATGAAGCTGTTACTGTTTCTGTTTTGTTACTACGTTTTTTAATATATTTAGTTTCATTATTATCAAGCACATCTGCTTTTTGTAGTCTAACTCCAGTATCAGAAATTGATAAACTAATTTCAACAGATGAATTAAAACTTACCAATGCTTTTTCTGTATGATTAACTTTTCTAGTGCTTCTTACTAATATTACAACAGGTCTTTCAACACCTTCTTTAATATAATCTTCTTTAGACAATCTAAGTTCAGATATATACTTAGTACGATTTATTAAGTAGTTCATATAAACATCGATATTTAAAGAATCATAGTAACTTGATAACTTCTCAATTTGTTTTTGTTTGTCTTCAGCTTTTTTACTTTCTATTAAAGAAGCGTATCTAGAAATAAGTTCTGTATAATCAAATGTAAGTCCAACAAGCTTAAGAGATTCTTCTATCCTTGATGATTCACCTACACAATCAATCTCATAAGCTTCACAATGTAAGTCGCTTCTTTGTTCTTCTACTTTTTTTCTTTCCAAATAAGAAATATATTTCTCTCTAATAATCATATCAAGTTCATAAGTACGTCCATAAAGAGGCAAACTTACTTTTGCTTCACCATAAGTTGAGCGTGAATTTGTTACTAAGTTTAGTGATAAAATATTTACAGCTAATTTATTAACTGATGCATCTGTTGTTGAGTTGTTTGTAGTTGTCATGATCGTGATCCTTTATATTTAATTGATGTGTTTGTTTTTTTATAAGGTAAAAATAAATCCAGCGCAAGTACCTTAGAAACTTACGCTGGTATTTTAAGCGTCAGTCTATCCTCTAGATTCCTTTCGAATTTAGTGATAACACTCAAGATCTAAAAAACTTTTCTAAAATTTTCAATACAATGAGGTGTGCAACTAATTGTTTTAATAATATATAAGTTAATGTAACAGTACTTTGAAACTCTAGCAAAATAATATTCTTTTGTTTCAAAAGTTTCTTTATTTACGTCTATAGACTCAAGTTGAAATAAAGAGCCCATATCTTTTATACTTAAATATTTTGATATAAATCTAAGTTCAACTTCTCTATTAAGATTTTTGTCCATTAAAAATATTGATATTAAATATGAGTCAGTTCTATCTAAATATTCAATTGTTGCACTTAAAATATTTTCAAGGAATATTGGACTAGAAGTAATTTTTGAAAGTACTGTTGCCGTGAGAATATTTGTTTCTGTTCTATGTAAAGTAATAGAATAAATTTGTTGTGATTTAAGTGTTGCCATGATCGTGATCCTTTATATTAGTGATGTGTTTTTTGTTTAGAACTTTTGTGGCGGTCAGATGAATCGAACATCTGATGAAAAAAACATACTGGAAAACTTTTTGTCTTTCATAACCGTTACCGCCAGAAGAAGAGAGTCGCAAGATTTTCATTTCAAATTTTTCAACCTAGTTTTCAAAACAACTTTCATTGCTCATCGAGATTAAAAGTTTTCTTGCTGCAAGAAGGAGTTATCTTTTTTTGTTGCCGTCAGGACTTACACTTACCAAGAAAAAGTTTTTTATTTTGTTGCTGCTACTTAGCATTATGCAACTCAAGGAAGTTACTTTAAGAAATGTCTCTTCACTTTCACAATCTTTAGTTTCCGTACTCGCATTATTTTTTTTCAACATCTTTTATATTTCATCTGTCAGGTCGACAATTTATAAAACCATAGTATAAATAATCTTTATGGATTTAAGATTCAATCAAGTTTTCAAAGACCGGCATATTTTGCCTGTGTAATAATAGCACTAGTTTTAATAAAAGTACATAGTTAAGTTAAAAAAAAGTTAAAAAAAAGTTAAAAAAAAGTAGAAAGTTATCAATTTGAACTATTTTTAAGCTTTTTATCAGAAAATAAATTTTATAAATTATATATATGCAGTTATAGAAATACTGTTTCTACTGTTTTTAAGGCTCTTTTTATATTAACATTACAATTCTATATATATATATTTTTTTTCGAAAGGCAATATAAAAGTATATATGAAAACAATAGAAACATTAATAAGGTAGTGTTTAGGAATCAAAATTAAATAGAGAGAGTTTTAGCTCTACTGATAAAACTAAAACTCATGAGGTGAGAAATTTTATAAATTAAATTTCATGTCGTCTAAAAAGTCTATTGAGCCATCCCTTTCCATAGTACCAAAATTTAGTTAAAAATTTATAACTTGCTTCATTACATTTTATATATTTTTCATAAAGCATTTCCTGATTGTTTATCGACTTAATTGCACCTAGAGTTATCTGTCCAAATTTGCCATCTATTTTAATAGTTTTTTTGAACTCATAATATAATGTTCTTTGTAAAAGTTTTATTGCTGTAACAGTTCCTCTATTAACAGATAAATCAAAAATCTTAAATGATAAACTACTATCAGGAATTTCTTTATACAGATCATTCCAAAAGTTTTTTTTATAAAATCGTTTAGCATAATCCAGCGCAAGCAAAAATAGTTTTTGTTTATATAGATCAGCACAAACTGCAAAAGCATCTGGATAATCTCTTTGAGTGATTCCGTATATGGTTTTACCTCCACTATCCATAGGATTATTAGAGTAACCACCTTCATTTATGATCAGGATTTGAAAAGCATTATCAAAATCATCTTCTCGAGTGTTCAAATTACTTTACCTCTTTGAATTCGTAAATAGATTAAAAAAGAAATTATTGTACCAAGTCCTCCATAAAGTATTCCCTTCTCCCACCAACTAAGATAACTATTAACCAGAGGCAAAATAGAATTGGAATTAGTAGGCACTTGAATAGTATCTTTATAAGGAACATATACCGTGTCCTTTAATAAATTTATTGCAGCAATTTTCTTTTTGAAATAAACAGTTAAGTCTCCAATAACCCTCCCGAGGGAGTCTGTGACCGAACCAATCCAAGTACTATCACTTTTTATCACTGTGTCTTTTAAAGTAATAGTATCGTGAATGGCTGGCAGATAATAAGGAACCTTTATTTCCTTAATAATTATTTCGGGTGCGCTACTGCAACCAACAAGAAGCAATAGCACAACCAAAATAAAATAACAGAAGGCAAACCTACTTATAATCATTTTAAGGTATTTTTATTAACTTCTGTTTTTAGACCGGATCTTAAAGCACCTATTCCTAACAGTCCAAGCAATTCAATAACTTGTTGACTACCTAAGAATTGTGAAAAACTTAAATCTCCAACAAGAAATTGTACTAACAAAGCCACTACACCTAATATTACTAAGATGTATGTCTTTTTTCCTTGCAACCAAGCCATCATATCGAGCTCCTTTATTTTAGTTTACTAATCTCAGCACTATGCTGATTTGTTATTTAACCTATATAACTAATGTCTATTTTTTCACAAACTCTTTTTAAGTTTATTTCAATTCGTTGTAATGCTAAATGATTGATCTCTGTTTCTTTTGCGCGTTCTTTTGTAACAGTTTCATGATGCTTTTCAACAGCTTTGTTTTGTAGTTCAATTATATTGATTCTGTCTACAAATGGACAGTGAGTTTGAAATTTTTCATCTAACATTTCTTTTACCCTACTCTCTGTTGGTTTATCTTTTAATGAGCGATACATTACACCCGCATTAAATATTAAAGCCACAGCAGAAATTATTACTTCCCAATGGGCAATAAAAAACGACTCTGTGTTTGGAAGTACTTGTGCCAGCATTTTATTTTTTCCTTTTATTACTAATCATTACAATATATAGACTTAATTATTTTTTTATTTTAACAGTTGGAATAGAAATTTTATCAGGTGCATATCCATTATAAAAAAACCAAGCCGTATTTTGTCCTGAAATAAAATTTCCTGCTTTGTCTTTTACATTAAAAGTTCTAATAGTAAAGCTCATTCTATATGGCAGTCTTTTTGTAATCAAAGCAACTTTACTTGTATCATTTATTAAAACGCCATCAACTGCTTTTACAATTCCAACTTTATAAATTGGATAAGTCTTATTCTGTTCATCAGTTACAGAATAATTTGACGTGTTCAA
>Ga0334722_10001118_pt1 | contig 34951 bp, 29 predicted proteins | sample C3_bottom_MG_FD_207210 | JGI IMG/M metagenome (GOLD analysis project Ga0334722, IMG submission 207210) | Sediment microbial communities from Yellowstone Lake, YNP, Wyoming, USA - C3_bottom | ecosystem: Environmental > Aquatic > Freshwater > Lake > Sediment | place: USA: Wyoming | collected... | reverse complement strand
ATTTCGGCACATAGACGCCGCTGATTCCGGCCGCGGCAGTGAGAAGTCCCTCTCTTGAAGTCTCGGACTTCCAGACCTCAAGAAACTCCGGCAGCATCTCCTCGGCTTCACCGATAAAACAGATGTCGAAAAAATCCGCCATAGGTTCAGGGTTGTAGAAAGCGCATACGCCGCCCATTACTACCAGAGGATGAGTGCTGTTTCTGCCGGCGCTCAGTTCCGGAATATGAGACATCCTGAGCATTTCCAGCACATTCAGGTAATCATTTTCAAACGATATCGAAAAAGCCAGGATATCAAATCTGTTCAACTCCCTTTTCGATTCCAGGGAAAACAGCTCGCCACCCGTCCTTGAGTACTCGGCTATGTCTTCAGGCGAAGGGAAAAATACCCTTTCGCAAACCACATCCGGAAAGCTGTTCAACAGCCGGTATATCATCTGAAAGCCGAGACTCGACATGCCTACGGAATAAACATTTGGGTATGCAAGCGCTACATTAATCTTCCCCCCCGGGTCTTTGAATACCGTCCCGCGCTCCCTTGACAGCAGATAATCGGCCTTTTCTATCAATCTTCGATTCATGGCTTTGATTCGTGACGTGCATTCATGAAGTATTATAACCATTGGGCTACGGAAAATAGTTTCAGGGCAATTCGAAGCCGTTTTGCACGACGCTTCATTAAGATTAGTCTTGACAATTCCTGTGTCAAACCGTTTACAATTAAGTCCTGCGGCATTAATTTTGAATAACAGGAGATGCTTATGAGGGGAAATTTTTTTAAGGGACTTGTTTTACTGCTGACGATTGCTATGGGAGTGACCGTGGTGTTTGCCGAGGCCAGGGGCGTCAAGAAAAAGAGGGCTCTACCCCACGAATACGGCAACGTTGTCATGAATAACCTGTCGGACAAGAACAATATAGCTCCGGTAGTTTTTAACCATTGGCTGCACAGGGGGCTGTATACCTGCAGACTTTGTCATGTTGATCTGGCCTTTGCGATGCAGGCCAACGGGACTGCGGTAAAGGAAGACGACAACAGGAAGGGGTTTTATTGCGGTGCATGCCACAATGAACATGAGGCGTTTGGTTGGGTAGGCAAAAACAAGGAAGGGGTCGAGGTCAAAAAATGCGACCGCTGCCATTCGTACGGTAAAAAGGTCGTTTTTGAAAAAGATTTTTATAAGTTTACGGCCGATCTGCCGCATGAACGCTTTGGGAACGGAATTGACTGGGAGCGCGCTGAAAATGACGGCAAACTCAAACTGAAGGATTATCTTGAGGGCATATCCATAAAAAGGAAACCGCTTGCAATACCACCGGATACACAGGTAAAGGCCCAGGTTTCAGATATGCCGGATATAGTTTTTTCACATAAGAAACATGCCGTGTGGAGCGGCTGCGAACTCTGCCACCCGGATATCTTTGGTGTCAAGAAAGGTTCCAGCGTCTACAGCATGGAAGAAATATTTTCGGGAAAGTATTGCGGCCTGTGTCACGACAAGGTCGCGTTCCCGAATATTGACTGCCAGAGGTGTCATACCAAGGCCGTATAATACTGATTTTCCGAACCGATTATCGACGCCGGCCTTGCCTGGATGAGGCTGGCGCTGCGCACTTCATGCCGGAAGTTTATCTTCCGGCATATTTTCTTCTATTATGAAAATTGTTGCTCAAAATCGTAAGGCTTTTCATGACTATGCTGTTGAAGAGACAGTCGAGGCCGGTATCCTTTTGATGGGGACCGAAGTAAAATCCCTGAGGGACGGCAAGGCGAATCTCAAAGACAGCTATGTCATAATCAAGGATTCCGAGGCCTGGCTGCTGAATTGCCACATCAGTCCTTACACCCACGGCAATATTATGAACCACGAACCGCTCCGGACCAGAAAGCTGCTTCTTCACAGGAAAGAAATAACCCGACTTCAGGGCAAAACAATGCAAAAAGGGTACTCGCTGATACCCCTGAAGATTTATTTCAAAGGGTCCCATGCAAAGGTTGAAATAGGACTGGCCAGGGGTAAGAAACAATATGAAAAGAGGGATACGATAAAGAAAAGAGAGGCCGACAGGGAGATTGAACGCGCCATGAAAAGCAATTGAATGTGTTAAACTAAACAGGTATAGAGATTCCCGGGGGCGAAAGGGCTCGACGGGGGTTATGAGGCTTATGTGGCATGTCGTGGCTCCATCACCACGTTAAAAGATGGAAACAAACACAAAAGCCAACAACGAACTGGCACTCGCAGCTTAATTAAGCTGCCCGCTCCTTTGGGATCGCCTGTGTCCCTTAGACAGCGGCAATCAGCAGGCTGGCTGACGGACCCGCTCCTGATCCGTCGGCAAGACAAAGGGAGATTGGATTCCTGAAAGCCCGACTGTCGGCGTTCCTGAATCTGAAAACTGAAACGGCAGCCTAAACATGTAGAAGCATAAGAGTAGTGCCTTCGGACGCGGGTTCGATTCCCGCCGCCTCCACCAAAAAAAAGGCTGAATTTCCGCCTGATAACGGCGCGCAAGCGCTTATTTTGTCCGTCTTTATCCTGCCGTTATTGCAAAACAAACGCCATATGTGGAAAATGTATTGAATTGATATGAAAAAATTATTATTGCTGCTCTCTGTTTTTCTGTTGTGGAGCTCTTCGATTTACGCGGAGAAGCAGGGCGAGATATCTCTGCGATTCAGCAGGCAGGACGCTAATATGCGCATAGTTATGGAAGGCGATGAACAGTATATAAAAAATGCAAATGTGTCGGCCGGACTCTCAGTCGTAAAAATCGACTTCCCGGCTACTCCTGAGTTCAGGCGGCCAAAGGATTTCCCGTTTGAGACGATATTAAGGGACCGGGTACTGACGATTCAGCCGAAGGATGCTGCGGATGTCAGGGTGTCGCGGTTGTCGGCGCCGCAGCGTTTGGTCATTGACGTCAGAATAAATCAAAAAGCCGCCCAGGAAACAACAGGCAGACCGGATCAAAAACCGGAGCCCCAGCTTCCCGCCCGGATAGAAAAGCCGGCGTCGCCGCCTGCGGCGCAGAAGCCTCAGCCGCCTGCTGTGCAGCATCAGGAAAAGGCACATAAAGCCAAAGTTTTTGTAATAGATGCGGGACACGGCGGTTATGATTTCGGGCTGCATCCGCAGGAGATAAAAGAGAAAGACGTGACTCTTAGCGTTGCCAAAGAGCTGGGAGCAGCTCTTTCAAAAGGCGGTCTGACCGCAAGCCTGACGCGCAAAACGGACCAGCTGCTGCCGTTGACTGAAAGGATCAATTTTGCAAACAGTAAAAACCCCGACATTTTTATAAGCATTCATGCCTCTGCAAGCGACAGGTTCAATATATACATTTCCAGATATGATGAAAACGCTCTTGATGCCGCGGTCAGACAGTATAGCCTGTTTTCAAGACAGATCAGGGTTCTTGATAAAAGCAGGTCGCTTGCAGCAGCGCTTTCGGGGGCTTTGAAGCCTGCGTTCAACAAGGATGTTGTCCTTGGCGAACTTCCACTGGCTGTTTTGAATTCCGTGGGAGCGCCCGCCGTACTGATCGAACTGCCGGACATGAAATCATTTTCCTCAGATCAAAAGGCAAGGACCAGGCTTGTCGACGCCCTAATCAAAGGCATAAACGCGTATGACCAATAAAAAGATCTGGGTGCCCGCGGTTTTACTTCTCTTTATTGCCGGGATGGGCGCAGGATATTATTTTCTTGGCAGGACCGGGGTAATCCGGGCCGGTAGCGCACCCGGGCCGGTCGCAGGGAGTCCGCAGGAGGCTGCAGGAGATTTCATGAGTATCAGCTTGTATTATCCGTCTGGCAGCGGGCTGAAACCTGTTACCAGGAAACTGCCTGGAAGATCGAGCCGCTCTTCAATAGCCGAAGCGGTCATTGAAGAATTTTTCAAAACTCCGGCCGGCGGAGAGGCCGTGTCTGTGCCTCGTGATGTCAGACTTCTCGGCATTTACAGAGATTCAGCGGATATAATATATGTTGACCTGTCGGATGAATTCAGGCGCAATTTTCAGGTAGACTCCCTCTCTGAATATCTGTTGCTTAAAGGTTTGTACGAAAGTTTGACGGCGAATCTGCAGGAACTTAAGGACGTAAAAGTTCTTATCGACGGGAAGGAAGCAGAAACCGCAGGCGGACATATATTCCTGAAATACGGTCTTAAGAATACTGTTTCGGGAGAATATAAGGCGGATGTTAAGCCCGGAAATGAATAATATCTCTCTTCCCATAGGCATTTTTGATTCCGGCATAGGAGGGTTGACCGTATTAAAAGAAATAATGCGGCGGATGCCGGGCGAAGAGACCGTTTATCTGGGGGATACTGCCAGAGTTCCGTACGGTGTGCGCTCTCCTGAGACCGTAATGCGTTATTCCTTTGAAAGTACAAAGTTCCTCTCTTCAAAAGGCATCAAGATATTGGTTGTTGCCTGTAATACGGTCTCATCAGTGAGCCTGGAGACAATAAGAGAGACTGTTTCCGTGCCTGTAGTGGGCGTGATTGAGCCGGGCGCAAAGGCCGCGATGGGCGCGACCAACAACGGCAAGATAGGGGTCATTGGAACAGCAGCAACGATAAGGAGCTCGGCGTACAGCCGCGCGATCCGCGCGATCGACAGCTCTGCAAAGGTGTTTGAGCTGCCCTGCCCTCTTTTTGTGCCCCTTGTTGAGGAAGGGTGGACCGAGGGGACTATCGTGGAATTGATTGCCGAGAAATATCTGGCGGAAATAAGGGATACGGGCATTGATACGCTTGTGCTCGGCTGTACCCATTATCCTCTTTTGAAAAATGTGCTTGCAAAGATAATGGGGAATGACGTCGGACTGATCGACTCTGCCATTGAGACGGCGAGAGAAATAGAGATGATTCTCGGCTCTTCAGCGCTCCTCAGAGACCGAAGCGCTTTGCCGGACCATCGGTTTTTCGTAACGGATTCTCCGGATAAATTTGTGGTAGTCGGCGAAAAATTCCTGGGCAGAAAAATAGAAAATATAACCAAAATCGAACTTGGAGCGGAGGCCTGATATATGCGGACGGACGGAAGAAAATTCAACGAAATGCGAAGTCTGAAGGTGACCAGAAATTTCATAGGTACGGCTGAAGGTTCTGTGCTGATTGAGCTGGGCAAAACCAGGGTAATCTGCACCGCGTCTGTTGAGGAAAAAGTGCCTCTCTTTCTCAAAGATCAGAACAGGGGCTGGATCACTGCCGAATATTCAATGCTTCCCAGGGCGACACAGACGAGGACAATGCGGGAATCCGCCTCCGGCAGGGTCAGCGGCAGGACTCATGAGATACAGCGTCTGATCGGAAGGTCTCTGAGATCTGTTGTTGATCTGGGGCTTCTCGGGCAGCGGACCTTTTGGCTGGACTGCGATGTTATCGAGGCGGACGGAGGCACCAGGACCGCATCTATAACAGGCGCCTTTATCTGCCTCTGCGACGCAGTAAATAATGTAGTCAGGAAGGGCCTGATATTAAAAAATCCGTTCAAAGATTATCTTGCCGCTGTAAGTGTTGGCGTGGTAAACGGCGAACCGGCGCTTGATTTGTGCTATCAGGAGGATTCTTCAGCCGACGTGGACATGAACATAGTAATGACCGGGGCCGGGGACCTGGTTGAAATACAGGGTACCGCAGAGGGTATGCCCTTTTCGATCCCAACGCTCGACAGACTGATAAAGCTTGGAAAAGAAGGAATCGAATCTCTTATATCCGCGCAAAAGGAAATGCTGCGGGATTGTCCTGCTCTGCCCGGTAAATGATTTGTCCTTTGCAATGTCGGTTTAATCCTGACAAATCCCTCTTTTTCTGTGTTAGAATAAACGTCGTGTATGGAGGTTTCATTTGAACGTATATAGAAGTCTGTTCATCTGGCTGCTCATCGGATTGATGATCATATTGTTGTTTAATCTTTTAAACACGCCCAAAAAGCTCCAGGAAGAAGTGATTTTTTCGGAGTTCATGACCAAGCTCGACGCCGGACAGGTTGATGAAGTGACAATCAAGGAATCGGCGATATCCGGGCGCTTCAAGGATGGGACGAAGTTTAAGAGTTATTATGCCGAGTACCCGGATCTCATTAAACTGCTAAGGACCCAGAATGTAAAGATTACCGTCAAACCGCCGGATCAAAACCCCTGGTACGTAAACCTGTTTTTCACCTGGGGACCCATAATATTCATCGCGGTAATCTGGATATTTTTCATGCGGCAGATGCAGAGCGGGGGAAACAAGGCGCTTTCGTTTGGAAAGTCGAAGGCAAGACTGATCTCCGAAAAGGCTATTAAAATAACCTTCAAGGATGTGGCCGGGGTCGAAGAGGCAAAGGCCGAGGTTCAGGAGATAATAGATTTTTTGAGGGACCCGCAAAAATTCCAGAAGCTCGGAGGCAAGATACCGAAGGGCGTCCTGCTTGTAGGCTCGCCGGGCACGGGGAAGACGCTGCTGGCAAAGGCTATAGCCGGCGAGGCCGGAGTCCCTTTCTTCAGCATCAGCGGCTCTGATTTTGTCGAGATGTTTGTCGGTGTGGGCGCATCACGCGTCAGGGACCTGTTTGAGCAGGCTAAAAAGAACGCGCCTTGCATCATATTCATTGATGAAATAGACGCTGTAGGGCGGCATAGGGGCGCAGGCCTGGGCGGCGGCCATGATGAGCGGGAACAAACTCTGAACCAGCTCCTTGTGGAAATGGACGGGTTTGAAGGCACCGAGGGTGTGATAATAATTGCGGCCACTAACAGGCCGGATGTTCTGGACCCTGCCCTTCTGAGACCCGGCAGGTTTGACAGACAGGTAGTAGTTTCTCTGCCTGATGTGAAGGGAAGGCAGGAGATCCTTAAAGTCCACGCCCGCAATATCCCTGTGGATGAAAACGTTGACCTTGAGAAGATAGCGCGGGGGACCCCCGGATTTTCAGGCGCGGACCTGGCTAATCTTGTGAATGAGTCGGCGTTGTTGGCTGCAAGGCAATCAAAGACCAAGGTGGAGAACTCCGATTTTGAGGCGGCTAAAGACAAAGTGCTGATGGGTGTTGAAAGAAGAAGCATGATCATCAGCGATGCGGAGAAGAAGAACACGGCATATCATGAAGCCGGTCATGCCCTGGTTGCAAAGCTTACGGCAGGCACCGATCCCATCCATAAGGTGAGTATAATACCGCGAGGCCGGGCACTGGGTGTAACACAGCAACTCCCCATAGACGACAGATATACTTATTCCAAAGATTTTCTTATGAAGACGCTGCAGGTTCTTATGGGAGGCAGGGTTGCAGAGGAACTGACCCTCAAACACACGACAACCGGCGCCGGCAACGACATAGAGCGGGCAACTGAGCTCGCGAGGAAGATGGTCACCGTATGGGGTATGAGCGAAAAACTGGGTCCGCTCTCTTACGGCAAGAAGGACGAACAGATCTTTCTCGGCAGGGAGATTGCCCAGCATAAGGACTACAGCGAAAAGACGGCTGTAGACATAGACGACGAGGTCAAGAACATTGTATTTGAGGCCTACAGAGCCGCAAAAGAACTGCTGCAGGACAGATACGATCTGCTCGAGGCCTTCGCCCAGAAACTCCTGGTAAAAGAGACAATGGACGGGCCCGAGATCGACGAGATGATCCGTGAGTTTGAATCACAAAAACCCATAGAAGTCTGATCCGTCTTTCCGGGATTTCCAAGTGAAGATCGGCTGGAAGAACTTTTCTCTGGACTTTTCCACGAAGACCTATGTAATGGGGATCCTTAATATTACCCCGGATTCCTTTTCCGACGGAGGCGCCCATTTCGACAGCTCCGTTGCAGTCGAACGCGCAGTGCAAATGGTCGAGGAGGGAGCGGATATTATCGATGTCGGGGGCGAATCGACACGACCCGGTTCGGACCCTGTAAGCACGGAGGAAGAATTGCGGCGGACGATCCCGGTTGTGGAAGCCATATCCGGGAGATTAAAGGTTCCGATTTCAATAGATACATACAAGGCCGAAGTCGCCGGGAGGGCGCTTGAAAGCGGCGCATCCATGGTAAACGACGTGAGCGGATTGAGGTTCGACCCTGAAATGCCCGCAGTAATAAACAAATATAAGGTTCCTGTTGTTATCATGCATATGAAGGGCGATCCCAGGAGCATGCAGGCCAATCCCGCATATGAGGCATTGCTGCCTGAGATCATGGACTACTTCAGGAATTCCATAAGACTCGCGCGCAGTTTCGACATCCCGGAAGATATGATAATACTTGACCCAGGCATCGGGTTCGGAAAGACCTTTAACCACAATCTTGAAATCATAAACAATCTGGACAAGTTCTGCGGCCTCGAAAAACCACTGCTTATAGGGCCGTCGCGCAAGGCATTCATCGGAAGCATACTGGACGGAGCCCCGGCAGGAGACAGACTTGAGGGCACTGCTGCCGTTATAGCGGTTTCAATAATGAAAGGCGCAAATATTGTAAGAGTGCATGATGTTAAGGAAATGGTAAAGGTCGCAAGGGTGGCGGACGCAATAAAAAGAGAAAAAACGGCTGGTTAACGGCTCCGCGGATGTGTCTTCCTGTAATCGACCGGCAATTGTTTCAGCCCGTCCCTTCCCCAGATGCCGAGCTTTCTCTCGCGGGCCTGCCGCTGCGCTTCAGCAAATTCACCGGCATATTTTACGTTCGGCGGAAGTGTAAACATTACGGCATATCCGTCTCTGATCATCCGGGTGTTCAGTAATTCCCCATTTTTTGAAAAGATGTATGCGAGGATCCTTCCGTATTTATCGCGTTGCACGACATCAAAGCCGGCGTCTACATTCCATTCTGAGGAAGAGACAAGTGATTGCAGGTGCTCCTTGGCCCTGCTTCCCCACGGACGCTGACCCATTTCAGGGGCGTCTATACCGATAAGCCGGATCTTTTCAGCTCTGCCTCTGATCCTGACGGTCAACGTATCTCCGTCGTTTACCGCCATGACCCTGACAGGGGAACTGTAAATCCCAGCGCCTTCAGAGGTCTGCCGGGCCGCAGCGGCGGCTGTAAACAACAGGAACAGGACGAATATCATCAGGTGCTTTCGCGGCTGGGCCATATGCTGCTATCATAACCCCGGGGCCGTATATAAGTCGCGCTGTTTTTTCCTTGCCCAAATCCTTTTTTTTCTGGTATAAATATAACATGAGTATATCAGAGATGATTACCTGCCCTGCAGGTGATATGTGAGAAAGTTAGTCCGGCAAATTAGATCTTTAGGGAGCCGGTATGGGATGCCGGTGTGCATATTGCCCAGGCGGCAACAGCCTAATGGCATTTCTATGGCACCCACCTATCCAATAGGCGGATCTAATTTTTCACATACACGGCAGGGCGGGATTTTAATAAAGCCGGCGATTATGGGTTTGGCGCTTTTGGGGAAGACGATAAGAAAAGATAAAAAAAACAGAATTTCAGAGTCTGTTTCTTCAGACTTTTTAATAAATTCTTTTCACTATATCCACTGTAAGCCTACAGTGTTCTCGTTGCCAAAAGTCTTGTCCAAAACATAGTCCGGCCTTTGGACTATATAATTGGAACTCTTTAAAAACGACAACAATACAGCTCCGCTTGCGTGGAGAATGCAGCCTGAAGACTTCGGCGATTTCGTCGGGCAATCACATCTGGTCGCTCCAAACAGTCCTCTAAGAAGACTCATTGAAGAAGACAAGATAGTTTCCCTTATATTGTACGGCCCCCCGGGCACCGGCAAGACCGCCCTGGCGCGTATTATCGCAAACAGGACCAGAAGAGCCTTTATTTCACTTAATGCGGTTACCGCCGGAATAAAGGATATACGGGACGCTGTTTCAGCCTCAAGAAGCGAAAAAACAATACTCTTTGTTGATGAAATACACAGGTTCAACAGGATACAGCAGGATGCCCTTCTGCCTTATATTGAGACAGGCAGGTTCACTCTCATAGGGGCATCTACGCACAACCCTTTTTTCGCGCTGGTGCCGGCCCTGTCGTCCCGTTCGATAATCTTTCAGTTCAGACCTATTGCGACCGAAGATCTGGTGATGCTTTTGCTTAGGGCAATCAGGGGAAAAAAGGGGCTTGGGGCATATGATATCGTTACCGGAGACGGAGCGCTCGAATACATAGCGTCTGTTGCGGAAGGAGACGCGCGAAGGGCTCTCAATATCCTCGAACTTTCATTTTTTTCATCTCTCGACGATAAAACCGGCAGATACTTTATTACGCTGGACCATGTAAAGAACGTCCTTCAGAACAAGAGCCTGTATTATGACGAGGACGATCATTATGATACGGTATCGGCCTTCATAAAGAGCATGAGAGGCACGGACCCAGACGCGGCAATATACTGGTTCGCCAAGATGATCGAGGCGGGTGAAGACCCCATGTTTATCGCGAGGAGGATTGTTATCTGCGCTGCGGAAGACGTCGGCAATGCGGACCCTAATGCCCTCGTTGTCGCGGTATCGGCCATGAACGCGTTCGACAGGATCGGAATGCCGGAAGGAAGGATACCGCTTGCACAGGCCGTCATTTACGTGGCCTGCGCGCCCAAGAGCAATGCCTCTTATCTTGCCGTAGACAGAGCTTTGGAAGATGTGCGCCGGGAGCCGCTGCAGCGGGTGCCGGACCACCTGAAGGATACTTCCTATAAGGGCGCCGACAGACTGGGCTCAGGCAAAGGATATATCTATCCCCACAATTTTGAGTCGCACTATATAAAACAGGACTATATGCCGGGCTTAAAAACTTTTTATACACCGTCGTCCCAGGGTTATGAAAGGATAATAAAAGCGAGGCTGCAAAAAAGGAGGACCGCATCACATGAATGACCCCACATATTTATTTATTGCAATTGGCGCAGGCGCTGTAATCGGCTTTATACTGAGTCTCATCTACAAAGCCAGCCTGAAAACACAGAAGGCATCCATTACCGACGAAAAGAAGAAGTTAATGGAAGAGGCGATCAGGGAGTCGGAATCAATCAGAAAAGAGGCATCTGTCGAGGCCAAGGATATCGTGTTTCAGGCCAAGACCGAGGCGGAAAAAGAACTGAGGGAAAGGCGTTCCGACCTCAACCATCTGGAAAAGCGTCTAAGACAGAAGGAAGAATCTCTTGACAGGAAATTCGACCAGATAGAAAAACGCGACAGTGATCTGGGGAAGAAAGAGAAGGAATACGCGGCCAAGGAACGTTCAATCCAGGAAAAGGAAAACACGTATAACCGCCTTATCAAGGAACAGACCGAGACCCTTGAAAAGATCTCCGGCATCACCATGGACGAGGCGAAGCAGGAGATACTCAGACGGACTGAAGAGGAGTCCAGATTCGAAATCGGCAAACTGATCAAGCGGGTTGAAGATGAGGCCAAGGAGAGCGCGGAAAAAAAGGCCAAGGAGATTATGGGCTCAGCCATACAACGCTATGCAAGCGATTATGTGGCCGATGCTACGGTCACAGCGGTAAGTCTGCCGAACGACGAAATGAAAGGCCGGATTATAGGCAGGGAGGGCAGAAACATCAGGGCGCTTGAGGCTGCCACAGGCGTTGACCTTATTGTGGATGATACTCCGGAAATGGTAACTCTGTCCGGCTTCGACCCTGTGCGTCGCGAGATCGCAAGACTTGCCCTCGAACGGCTTATCACAGACGGCCGCATTCATCCCACCAGGATTGAGGAGATAGTTGAAAAGATAAGAAAAGAGGTCGACATCAATATCCGGGAAGAAGGCGAGAAATCCGTCTTTGATCTTGGATTGTCCGGCATTCATCCGGAACTCATCAAGACCCTGGGCAGATTGAAATACAGGACATCTTACGGACAGAATGTGCTTCAACACTCCAGGGAAGTTGCGTACTTTGCGGGGATGATGGCAAGCGAACTGGGCGTGGATTCCAAATTGGCAAAGAGGGCCGGACTTCTCCACGACATCGGCAAGGCCGTGGACCACGAAATTGAGGGGACCCATCAGGAGATAGGGTCAAACCTTGCCCGTAAATTCGGCGAAAACAACAAGGTGGTAAACGCAATTATGGTTCATCACGGTGAGGGCGACCCTATTACGGTAGAGGCCTCGCTCGTTGCGGCCGCGGACGCCCTTTCCGCAGCCAGACCAGGGGTTCGCAGAGAAAGCATCGAACATTATCTGAAGAGGCTTGAAAACCTTGAAAAGATGGCGCTGTCGTTTAAGGGCGTTGACAAGTGCTATGCCATACAGGCAGGCCGGGAGATCCGGATAATAGTAAAGCCGGAGGATATGAGCGACGATATGTCGGCAATAATGGCAAGAGACCTTTCAAAGAAGATTGAGGCTGAAATGACTTATCCGGGTCAGATCAAGGTCACAGTGATCCGGGAATCAAGGTATGTGGAATATGCCAAATAGAATCCGGTAACTGAAGAATGAAGATTCTTTTTATAGGCGACATCGTAGGCAAGACGGGCAGGACCGCTGTAAAGGCGCTCCTGCCCAACCTTGTAGACAAATATAAAGTCGATATGGTCATAGCAAACGGCGAGAATATCGCAGGCGGATTCGGCCTGACCGAAACGCTTGTTTCGGAACTGTTTAAAATGGGCATACACGTAATTACGACGGGCAACCATGTATGGGACAAGAAGGATTTCGTCAATTATATCTCGAAAGACAACCGCGTGCTTAGACCGTTCAACTTTCCGCCCGGCGCGCCCGGCTACGGAAGCATTATTTTTACGACAGCTGCCGGTCTGAAGGTGGGAGTGCTTAATCTGTCGGGAAGGGTATTCATGAACACTCTCGACTGCCCGTTCAGGACAGCAAAGGCCGAGATACAGAACCTGTCAAAAGATACGAATATCATATTTATAGATTTTCATGCGGAAGCTACTTCAGAAAAGATAGCCTTCGGATATTTTGTCGACGGAAAGGCAAGCTGTGTGGCGGGCACACATACCCATGTGCAGACCGCTGATGAAAAAATCCTGCCGAACGGAACCGCTTATATAACCGATGTTGGCATGACCGGTCCTGCGCACTCGTGCATCGGCATAGATGTAAATCAGATCATCCAGCGTTTTCTGACCGCCATGCCTGCGAAATTCGAGACTGCGCAGGGAGAAGCCGTGCTTTCAGCCGTTGTTGTTGAAATTAATAACGACATCGGCAAGGCAACCGGCATTCAGAGACTGCAGATAACCTATCCGTAGCCGCCGGTTCGCTTCTGTTGCCGCGCTTCAACAACGCGGGATAACGAATCCGACGGTTGAAAATTCGGGCTAAATCAGTTCGTACAACATCTCCAGAGCCTTGTCCAGTTTGTCGAGCTCTTTTGTGCCGCCCTGCGCGAGATCCGGTTTACCGCCGCCCCGGCCGCCCGCAGCAGCAGCGACCTTTTGCAGAAGCGCGCCGGCGCTGTATTTGTCTGTAAGATCTTTCGTAACCATCGCAACCATCGCAGCCTGCCCGTCCTGCACTGAAGCTATGAGCAATATGCCTGAGCCCATCGCGTCCCTGACATTGTCAGCAAGGGTCCTCAAATCCTTTGGCCCTACGTTCTCAACTCTTGTTGCTATAACCTTAATGCCCTTGATCACCCCGGCATTTTCCACTATTTTTGCGGAGTTTTCGGCTGCCGACAGGCCCTTGAATTTCTCCAGCGATCTTTCAAGCTCCTTCATCTCGGCCATAAGCCTGGACAATTTTTCGGACGGATTTTCGGTTGTCTTGAGCAGGTCGCAGACCCTGCCCAGCTCTTTCTCCTCATCCCTGAAATACCGAAAAACCCCTTTGCCGGTAATCGCCTCAATTCTCCTGATACCGGAAGCAACACTGCCTTCCGATATTATCTTGAAGCTGCCGATGTCTCCGGTAGCACTCACGTGCGTGCCCCCGCAGAGTTCGGAACTTACGCCGGGCACCATAACCACCCTAACCTCATCTCCGTATTTTTCGCCGAAAAGGGCAGTGACTCCCGATTCCAGCGCCTTTGCTGTTTCCATAACTTCCGTATTCACTTTAATGTTGTCGAGAATATGGCTGTTGACCCTGTCTTCGACAGCCTCAATTGTTTCGCGGTCAAGCGCATTGAAATGATTGAAGTCAAAGCGCATTCTTTTAGGAGACACCAGAGAGCCGGCCTGTTTTATGTGTCCGCCCAAAAGGTCTCTGAGTGCGACATGTATCAGGTGAGTCGAGGTGTGGTTCCTCATGGTCGCCAGTCTATTCTCCCGGTCTACAGCGCCGGAGATTGCAGCTCCTTTTTTAAGCACGCCCTTCCTGACCTCTATCTTATGTATATAAAGACCCTCGATCGGTTTTATCGTATCAAGCACAAGCGCCTTCATGCCGTCCGCAATAAACAAGCCTGAGTCTCCGACCTGTCCCCCGGACTCTGCATAGAACGGTGTAACGTCCAGGAGCGCTTCGCCGGTCTCTCCGGCTCCCAGTTCTTCAACCTGTTGCCCGTTCTTAACGAGCGCCAGCACAACCGCTTTTGATTCCATTTCATCATATCCGGTGAAACGGGGCTTCAGATACTCGTGAAGCAGCTCTTTGTATACAGGGGCAGCGGCAGCCTCTCCGGCCGACCACGAGGCCCTGGCCCTCGTCTTCTGCGCCGTCATCTCTTTATGAAAACCCGCTTCATCTATGCCGAGTCCGTTTTCATGCGCAACATCGCGGGCAATATCAATCGGAAAGCCGAAGGTGTCATATAGCCTGAAGAGGTCTTCGCCTCCGACCGTTTTTTTGCCTGCGTCCAACAGGTCCCTGATTATGCCCGACAGCAGCGACAGACCCTGTTCAAGCGTTCGGATAAAGCGATCCTCTTCCAGGCGCAGCATCCCGGACACCCTGTCCTTTTCCTCGCCGACTTCAGGATAGGCGTCGGACATCGCCTCTGAAACCGATTCACACAATTTATATAACACAGGGCCGTCAACGCCGAGCATCTTGGCATACCTTGAGGCCCTCCTGATTATCCTGCGCAACACATATCCCCGCCCTTCATTGGACGGTATAAGGCCCTCGGCAAGAAGAAAGGTTATAGACCTTATGTGGTCGGCTATAACACGTATTGCCGTGTCCGTCACGCGGTCTGTGTGATAAGTCTTTCCGGAATATGAACATATGGAGGAAATAATCGGGGCGAACAGGTCGGTGTCGAAATTGTTGTGTTTTCCCTGAAGAACGGAAGAAAGCCTTTCGAGCCCCATACCGGTGTCGATGCTGGGTTTGGGCAAAGGGTTCAGTTTGCCCTCCTTGTCCCTGTCGAACTGCATAAAAACAAGATTCCATATTTCCAGGTAGCGGTCGCAGTCGCAGCCCACAGCGCAATCGGGCCGTCCGCAGCCTATCTCACTGCCCTGATCTATAAGTATCTCCGAGCATGGGCCGCAGGGTCCGGTATCTCCCATCTGCCAGAAATTGTCCTTTGCCCCAAGCCTGACAACCCTGGCGGCCGGTATCCCGGTGAGTTCGGTCCAGAGAGCCGCGGCTTCGTCATCGTCTTCATATACGGTTGCCCACAGCTTCTCTTTGGGAAGGCGGTATACCTCAGTCAAAAGCTCCCAGGCAAAACTTATGGCGTCTCTTTTGAAGTAATCTCCGAACGAAAAGTTGCCCAGCATCTCGAAAAAGGTATGATGCCGAGCAGTATGCCCGACATTTTCAAGGTCGTTGTGCTTGCCCCCTGCCCTCACGCATTTCTGGCTGGTCACAGCCCTGTTATAAGGCCTCTTCTCCTCTCCGAGGAAGACCGACTTGAACTGCACCATGCCTGCGTTCGTGAACAAAAGCGTGGGGTCGTTCCCCGGGATGAGAGAAGAACTGCGCACAATCTCATGTCCTTTGGAACTGAAATATTCAAGAAAGGCCGACCTTATATCAGAACTCTTCATTTTCTCCCCGCATTTCGCATTCTGTTTTCAGTAAAGAACAAACAATATGATTTCATATATCGAACTCCTCATCAGGTTTCATGTCTTTCAAAGTTTTTTTAATCAGGCTGTAAGAATAGCCTCTGCGCGCAAAAAAACCGAAAAGTCTGTTAATCTCCTTTTCAGACAGATAATTTCCCATAGACCCGAGCTTTTTGTCCAGCAGTTTTTTCAGGTTCTGAAGTTCCAGTTCCTCATCATATGTAAGGGCGGATTCGGCAATCCCGGCTGGAATTCCTTTCCTGAGAAGATAGGCCTTTGCAGCCCTGAATCCAAGGAGCCTGTTTTCTACGGCCTGTCTTTTCAGATCATCCGCCAAGGCCTCGTCGTCCAGATACCGGGCCTTTTTCAGGAAATCAATGGTCCGGTTTCCGACCTCGTCCGGGAAGCCTTTTTTTGAAAGCCTTTCCCTTAGTTCGCTCTCGCTCCTGCCCCGGTAACCGAGAAGTTTAAAAGCATACTTGCGGGCTTCATCGTCCGAACCGGTCAATTTTCAGCTCGTCCTTTGATTCAGTGGAAAAATCGCTTGTAGACTGGATACCCTTTACCTTTAGCGCAAAGTCGTCCGGATTTGTCGCCCTTCTCAGCGCCTCTTCATAGGTTATAAGGTTGGATTTGAAGAGGTTGAACAGGGACTGGTCAAAGGTCTGCATACCGTAGTGGATAGTACCCTGAGCTATGACGTCATTTATCATTTTGGTCTTGTCGGGGTCTACAATGCAGTCTCTTATGGTCGCGGTAGCAATAAGGATTTCAACGGCAGGCACCCTGCCCCTTCCGTCGGCCCTTGGGACAAGCCGCATCGAGATTATGCTTCTGAGAACCGAAGCCAGCTGCATCCGGACCTGCTTGTGCTGGTACGGCGGGAAAACAGATATGACGCGGTTTATGGTTTCAGCCGCATCAGTGGTATGCAGTGTGCTCATAACAAGATGACCCGTCTCAGCAGCGGTAAGAGCGGTCTGTATAGTCTCGAAATCGCGCATTTCCCCGACCAGTATTACATCGGGGTCCTGCCGAAGAGCCGCCCTGACGGCCTTGCTGAACGACTCGGTATCATTCCCTATCTCTCTCTGGTTCACTATGGACCGTTTGTCCCTGTGCAAATATTCGATCGGGTCTTCTATGGTCATTATGTGGTCTGTCCTGTTCGTGTTGATATGGTCGATCATCGAGGCAAGAGTTGTAGATTTCCCGCTTCCGGTCGTGCCTGTCACGAGGATCAGTCCCCGCGGCTCCATCGCTATTTTCTTCAGGATGTCCGGCAGGAGCAGTTCCTCGATACTCGGTATCCTCATCGGGATTACCCTGAAGACAAGCCCTATGGTGCTTCTTTGAATGAAGCAATTGCACCTGAAACGTCCCAGTCCCGCCACGCTGTATGCGAGGTCTATATCATTTTTCTTTTTAAAGGTCTCCCTCTGGGCAGGAGACATGACGGAAAAGGCCATTTTCAGGGTCTCTTCGTTGCTTAATCTGCCCATAGAGGCGATAGGCTGCAGTTCTCCGTTTATCCTGACAATGGGCGGCGAACCCACTTTCAGATGAATGTCGGAGGCGCCCATTGCGTGCGCTGTTTTCAAGAGCTCATTGATTTCCATTGTTGTCTCCAGGCGTTTAACGCTTGAGGTTGTACGCGTCCTTTATCTTCTCTTCGATCTCCTGCGAAAGCGCAGGGTTGTTCCTGAGATGTTCCCTTACGTTGTCTCTGCCCTGCCCAACCCGGCTGCCGCCGTAGCTGTACCAGGCGCCGGCTTTTTCGATGATGCCCTTTTCCACGCCCAGATCAACGATCTCTCCCTCGCGGGATATACCCTGATTGAAATAAATGTCGAACTCAGCCTGTTTAAACGGAGGGGCCATTTTATTCTTGACGACCTTGACCCTGACCCTCCCCCCGATTACATCCTGACCGTCCTTAAGACTTTCTATCCTTCTTATGTCCATTCTCATGGACGAGTAGAACTTCAGGGCGTTGCCGCCGGTCGTGGTCTCCGGGCTTCCGAACATTACGCCTATCTTCATACGAATCTGGTTTATGAATATGACAGTGGTGTGTGATTTCGAAATGGACCCTGTAAGCTTTCTCAGGGCCTGACTCATCAGCCTTGCCTGAAGTCCGGGCAGAGAATCTCCCATATCTCCTTCGATTTCGGCTTTTGGGACAAGCGCGGCCACGGAATCAACGACTATAACGTCGAGGGCTCCGCTCCTTACCAGGGCCTCGGTCACTTCCAGCGCCTGTTCTCCTGTATCGGGCTGCGACACAAGCAGGTCTTCAACATTGACGCCCAGTTTTCGCGCATAGGTTATGTCCAGCGCATGTTCGGCATCTATAAAGGCTGCGGTTCCACCGGCTGCCTGCGCTTGAGCGACCGCATTCAGGGCAAGAGTGGTCTTGCCTGAAGATTCAGGACCATAAATCTCTACAACCCTGCCCCTGGGAAAACCGCCGATACCGGTGGCAATATCGAGTGACAGAGAACCGGTCGGGATCGCCTGCACTCCCTCGACAATGCTCTCTTCCCCCATCCTCATTATCGAACCTTTTCCGAAGTTCTTCTCGATCTGGGATATAGCCATCTCCAGGGCCTTGATCTTATCCTTATTAATTTCTTTATTCGCCATGTTTTCTCCCTTTAATAAATATTTCGGCAAGGCTGAGATATTCGGCCCCCGTCGATTTAAGTTCACTCTTCATAAGCGCTACCCCCTTTATTTCGATCTGTCCAAAATCCCGTTCATTAAAACTCTCAAGCGCCTTCAGCATTTCCATGGACTTCTTACCGGACCTGACTCTCCCTATCGTAAGATGCGGCGAGAAAGGACGGTCTTCAGCCGCATAACCGAACCGTATCATCTCAATATCTATGTCCTGCTGAAGCGACTTAAGCTCTCCCGAATCCCTGATCCCGATCCATATAACCCTGGGACGTTTCCTGTCAGGGAAAGATCCCACTCCGGCTATTTTAATATAAAACGGAGCATAAGATGATATTTTTTTTTCAAGCACTGCTGATATGGGGCCAACGAGTTGTTCATCCGTATTTCCAAGAAATTTGAGGGTCACGTGTATATTGGCGGGATTTACCCATTTTACATCAGCGCCGGTGATCGAAAGCGCGTCGATAACCCGACCTATGGATTGCTTAATCTCGTCCGGAATCCGGACCGCTATAAAACATCTTAAAGCCATGCGTCCAGCATTCCGTTTAAAAAAATCAGGGCCTCAAAAGAGGCGGACCTTTTTATCTCTTCCCTGCTGCCGCTGAATTGCATACAGCGCGCCCCGGTCCGGCCCCTTACCGAAACAGCCGTATAAACAAGCCCTACCGGCTTGCCTTCCATAAGTTCAGGACCTGCAACTCCGGTTATCGAGAGGGACACATCCGATCCGCCCAGTTCGGCAACGGCTACTGCCATTGCAACCGCGGTCTCTTCGCTTACCATGCCGTGCTTTTTAATAACCGAATAGTCAACTCCAAGAACGGATGTTTTTGCGCGCTGAGAATAGGAGACAACAGACAGATCGAAGAACCTGGAGGAGCCGGGGAAGTCCGTAATGGTGTTGGACAAATACCCGCCGGAGCAGGACTCCGCGATGCAGAGCTTAAAGTTATTGGCGATAAGCTTTGAGGCGATTTTTTCGACTACCGTCAGAAAAGCGCTATCCATAAATGTATCAACAAATTGACATAAATACCTGCGGCAATGTCGTCGGCCATGATGCCCAACCCGCCGTCGAGGGACCTCTCCATGTAGTTTACAGGAAACGGTTTTAGTATATCGAAAACCCTGAACAAAATAAAAGCCGAGGCGAAGTAAAGCGGTGTTTGCGGCAGATATAAAGACGAGACCAGCATACCCGCCAGCTCGTCAATAACGATATGGCCGCTGTCATGCTCCCCTATGACCTTTTCGGCCCTGTCCGCAGCTGCGATACCCACGGCAATAACGGCAAGCATTACGACCGCATGTACAGCGGGAGGGAAACGAAACGCAAACAGAAGCGCAACTCCTGCAAGGCTGCCCCAAGTGCCGGGCGCGATCGGCAGATAGCCGACAAAGCCGAGAGTGGCGATGTTTTTAAGGATTACATTGACAACCGGCTTCTTGTTCACGGAAAAATATTATAACAGAAGCGACGAGGGCTTGAATCTCTAGCTGAAGATATACTCTATTTTTCAGTATCCGCACCAGCCTGCAACGCTCAGACCTGCTGCCTTCCTTGCTATGAACAGGGCGTCCACAATATTCACCGTGCCGTCGCAGTTTACGTCCGCACCCTCTACATAAAAAATACCCACAGTCAGTCCTGCCGAATGTCTGGCCACTAACAGCGCATCTACTATATTCATCGTTCCGTTTCCATCCGGGTCGCCTACAACAATATAAATTATGTTCCTCTGTGCCGTGGCTGTATTGCCGGCAGAGTCGGTAGCCGTCACAGTCACTGTGTTTGTACCTTCTGATATAAAGTCTACTGTCTGTTCAAACTTGCCGTCTTTGATAATAGGATAAAAGACCGTTTCTCCAAGAGTCACAGCTACAGTCACAATTGTCAGGTCCGTTACGGTTCCCTTGATTAACAAGCGTGGCTGAGCTGTCGTTATGTCGGCATCCGGTTCTGTTACGGAAAGGGATGGATTCCGGTTGTCAAACGTAACTGTTCTTTTAGTAGTCGTCGCATTCTGAGCCTTGTCTTCAGCTATAACCTCAATAGTGTTTAATCCAAAATCAAGGTAAATATTCATATTAAAGTTGTTGCCAGTCAAAGGCACGGTCACGGGCGCATAAGTATTCAATCTTGCCGTTACCGCTGCTGTTTCATCAACTGAACCGGTAAGCAGTATAGTTCCTTCCTTTGTGACACCGTTGTCTGCCGGAGCTGTGATCGTCAAAACAGGGGCGTTAGGATCAAAGTAGATGGTTCTCGTATCAGTCGTCCTATTGCCCGCATTGTCTGTAGCAGTAGTTGCGATTCTGTTTGCGCCTGCTGCAAGGGACAGCGCATAACTAAATGTCCCGTCGGGATTGAGGTGCAATTCAGCGGTATTGACCGTTAACTTACCTACCCCGTTTTGATCGGTTACCTGACCCGCTATGTTTAGAGTTGCATTGTGTGTCCATGCGTTATCGGAAAGGGTCGATAGGGTCAGCAAAGGTTTCGTGATATCAACTACAATGACCTTGCTGCCTGACACCGACCAATTGTCCGCGTCATCCCGCTCCTGTACATTCAGCGTGTGAGCGCCTTCCGAAAGAGCGCTTGAGGGTATATAAGGTGCCGTGCAAACAGACCATATGCCGCCGTCAAGCCGGCACTGATACGTTCTGTTTCCTCCTCCGCCTGAGGTCCAGGTCCATGTCGGCTTTGTGTTGATCGTCGGCGTTGTTCCGCTGACTGTCGGAGCATTAGGCGCCGTATTGTCAACCGTAAAATGTAATTTATCGCCGTTGGATGGGTAAGTATCAAGAACTAAGGGATCGGCAATACCGTCACCGGCCTCAAAACGTACTGAGAAAACTCCGCCTGAAAAGTGTAAATTCGGACCAATTGATAGTTTATAAGCCTGACCGGCTTTAAAATTGCCGGTAACTTTTTTATCAGGCGTCATGTCAAACAGGCCAAGATCGGTCCCATCCGGCCGGCCGACCATAACGCGTATATAAGCCGGCGGATCGCCGTCAGGGTCCATATAATTAACCGAAAATATAATTTCATTGTCTGCGCCCGCTACGACGGGTTCTATGGACGGAGCAGAGAGGACCGGGGCCTTGTTATCACTTACAGGCGTCAGATGAGATTGCGTTGCTTCTGAAAGATATGTCGCGCCGCCCGTCCACCACCAGTTCGCGACCTGCAAAAAGGCAAAATTATTGTAAAACATCTGATGTGCGTCGCCTGCATCAACCGCAAAAAATTTGTTCGCATCGGGTACATACCCGAAATGCCAGGCAAAACTGCCTGTTGGGTCCGTAGCATTTCCTGCCGCAGGGTCCGCCACAAGCCATTCGCTGCCCGGAAGATGTAATTCGACACGGACATGCCATACCGAATCGCCTTCGTAAAAACCGGAGATGCGCCTTGCAGGGATTCCTGCGTTGCGCAGGCAGGCGACAAGAAGCGAGGAAAAACCGCCACAGTCCGCAACTCCATCATTTAGTACGTTTACAGCGTCTCCATGCGCCGGCGGTGACTTATATGTAAGTTTCCTCATAACTGCCATGTGCAATCTGCGGGCCGTATCATATGGGGTAAGCGAAGCTGGATAATCTGCGGGGAGAGATTGTTTGACAAATGCGGTAATTTCAGGGGCATCCGACTGGGCCATTTTGTCGGGGCTCAGCCACCTTGTCCATTCCGACGTCATCGCGGCCATATCATTCCATGTGGTTTGACGAAGGATATTCGGATTAATGCGTATGGAACTCAATTTTGAAGTAAACGCTTGTCCATCAGAAATGTCACCGGCTCGTATATTAGCCCTGGAAATTTCAAAAAGAGGCATATCGTTGGGTGGTGTAATAACAAGGGTTGAGTTTATGGGGCCGGGCGCCGCAATCACGGTCTGAGCTCCATGCGAAGTCGGAGCGCCGTAAAGGACCCATATATTGCCGATCGTTCCGCTTCCTGATTTAAAACGGAGGACATCAGTTTCAGTTCCCCTCATGAGACGGGTATTATAAAGTTCAACAGCGCTTGAGGGCGGCACCGGGGTGAAGGTGCCTGCAATATAGTTATTTGACGGATCACCATCTCCGGTAATACCATCCGGGTCAACAGTGACGCTCCATGGTATCGGGTCATCAAGGCTGCTGGTCCCGGCAACAAAATACCACCAGTAATTGCCCGGTCCCGCAGTTATGTTCTCAAAATAATGGGTCACATTCGCCATTGTCCATTTAATGCGAAAGGGTTGGGCCGGCGTCCCTGTGATGCTTACGACAACTTTTAGTCCGTATGCATCACCAACACGAAGAATTCCGTCACTGCCGTCTGCCTTGCAAGGCCCGGCAGATACGACGTTAAGGTCAACGGGAACGGTATCTATGACTGAGACGTTATAAAGCGCATTGCCGTTCTGAACTCCGAAAAAGCCATCTATATCAGGCTGCACGGACAGCGAAACAGTGGGCAGTAACAAAACGAATATCAAAACCCACAAAAATAAAAATGGGTTAATCTTTTCATGCATTGTCGGCGCCTGCAACATGGGAATAAATCTGTTTGTCATTTTTCCCTCTTTCCCCTCCCGACTACTTCCTTGCAAACTTTATTGGAAACGTAAACCTCGGAATAATTATGGAGCCCGGATATGCAAGAAAGCCGAAAAAAAATTCATTTCCCGTCATCCGGCTTGCGCCACCCTTGAGATTGCAACTTATATTTATCGAAAAACTTAAAAAAAACATTTTCCGATATAAAGCGGTACTTATAAGGCCGCAAATACGATTACACTTCTAAGCTTCAATGATCCGAAATGAATAACTGATCTTCGCCGTCCCTTCAAGCGTTGCCTTGACGGAACAGTATTTATCCATCGAGAGCTGGACCGCCCTTTTTACCGCCTCTTCCGAAAGACCCTTGCCTGTTACGACAAACTCGATATCAATATCAGTATATTTTTGCGGGTGGTCTTCGGCCTTCTTCCCATTAACATTAATTTCGAGGTCGGTAACTTTTTCCCTTTTCTTTTTCAGGATAGAAATTATATCCATGCCCGAACACCCCCCGAGACCGACGAGCAGCAGTTCCATGGGCCTCATACCGGTATTTCTGCCTCCGACTCCGGCATCCGCGTCCATCACGATGGCATGTCCGCTTTCCGAATCACCGACAAACTGCATTCCGCCTGAATATTTTATGCGAGCTTTAGGCATGGGGACTCCTCCATATTTTTTTTGTTAATTTATACGAGTGGAGTCCTATTGTCAAGAAATCGGAGAGCAGAGCATTATATGCGGGCGTATGAGCAGGAAGGCCGGCCGTCATAGCGACCGGCCCTCCATGCCGGGTTATTTATTCGAGAGGATAACAAATATGGACGAGCCGCCTCTGAAAACCAGCAGCAGTATATCGTCGTCTTTGCCTATCTTTGAAACAATGCCCTGATACTCTTTGACGCTTCCGACCTTCTTCTTGTTTATCTCCTGGATGACGTCGCCCTGATTCAGAATGCCGGAGGCCTGACTATTCTCCTCGATATCGCTTATTACTACGCCCTTTATCCTTGCCGGCACATTCATTTTTTTAGCGAGTTCGGGGGTCAGTTCCTGCACACCGACTCCTTTCAATAAATTCAGAAAATCGCCTGCCTCGCCCTGCTGAAGGTCCGCAGGAAGTTCGCCTGTAGTTACGTTGAGTTCGACGACCTTGCCGTCTCTGAGGAGCTTCATTGAATGTTCTTCGCCGGGCAGCGTGGCGGCTACCATGTTTCTCAACTGGTAGGGCTCGTCGGTCCTTCTCCCGTCATATTCCATAATAACATCGCCGCGTCTTAGACCGGCCTTTTCGGCAGGGCTGTTTTCTACAACATCGCTGACCAGGACGCCTTTTTCATCCTTCAGATCAAACTGCTTTGCGAGATCGCCGGTTATCGGCTGAATAGAAACGCCGAGCCAACCCCTGACGACCTTGCCCTTGCCGACCAGACTCGTCATAATAGATTTCACCATGTTGCTCGGTATTGCAAACCCTATTCCCTGGTATCCTCCCGACGTACTGTAAATGGCGGTATTAATGCCCACAATCTCCCCGCGCACGTTGACCAGCGCGCCGCCCGAATTCCCGGGGTTTATGGCAGCGTCCGTCTGAATGAAATCCTCATAGTCGGCGATGCCGACATTGGCCCTGCCGACTGCGCTGACTATGCCCATTGTAACGGTCTGATTAAGTCCAAAGGGGTTTCCGACCGCAAGCACAACCTCTCCGACCTCAAGACTGTTTGAATCGCCCCAGGCAAGCGCGGAAAGACCGGAGGCCTGAATCTTTACAACGGAAATCTCCGTCTTGGGATCAGAGCCGACTACCTTACCGGTAAATTCCCTCTTGTCCGAAAGCGTTACCTTGATTTCATCCGCGTCCTTTACAACGTGGTAATTGGTTATTATGTAGCCGTCCTGCGACACGATAACTCCCGAGCCGAGACCTCCCTGCTTACGCTCTTTTGGCTGCTTCTGGCGACCGAATTGGTCTCCGAAAAAACGCCTGAAAAAAGGGTCTTCAAAAAAAGGATCCATTCCGCCGCTGATTTTTATGGTCCTGGTCGTCGATATATTGACAATGGAAGGCTTTACTGCCGCGGATACCTCCGCCATCGCCTTGCCGGTTTTTGTAAGGAAATCGACCGATTGCCCGGAGATTTTGGGAGCGGCTGCGTATGCGTCCGACCCTCCTGCGTGCAGGCCTGCCGTACCTGATGCGCAAACCATAATGAATGCCCACACAATTAATCCGAATACTTTCACTGTTTTTTTAGTCGTCATTTCGCCTCCTATAAAGTAATAAGATACTGGTAGTTTATCAATTCCTTCCGATAAAACAAATTTCCTGCCCAGGATAAATTTCCCGGCAACTTAATTTTTTCTTTTTTAAATTACTTGATAATTATGAAGAAATTATGTATTTCCGTATTGCAATCCCGGCCGGCCGGTCGCAAACGCCTGTCGTGAAAATTGTAATTTATCCGCAGCCTTAAAAAGCATATAATATTGTTGCTGATGAACAACGGAAGCAGACAGACCGAGATACAGGGCCAACTGGAGCGGATCACATTCCACAACGAGGAAAACCACTATACGATTGCCAAAATAAGGGTGCAGGGGAGAAAAGACCTTATTACCGTAGTCGGGAGCCTCGTCTCTGTCCAGCCCGGCGAAGAGCTCAAAATATCGGGCTTCTGGGACATGCATGCCAAATATGGAGAGCAGTTCAGGGTTGTCTCCTATGAAACCGTTATTCCGGCAACTGTTAAGGGGATAGAGCGTTATCTCGGTTCAGGTCTGATTAAGGGCATCGGTCCTGTCATGGCCAAAAGACTTGTAGGCAAATTCGGACTAGATACCCTCGACATCATCGAGAAAGATACAAACAGGCTCCAGGAGGTCGACGGCATCGGAGAAAAAAGAATTGCCATGATCAGACAGGCATGGTCCGACCAGAAAGAGATAAGGGACGTTATGCTGTTTCTTCAGGGCCATGAAGTAAGTTCATCATACGCGGCAAAGATCTACAAGCAATATGGAAGAGACTCGATTCGCGTTGTAAAGGAAAACCCTTACAGACTTGCCTCCGACATTTTTGGCATAGGTTTTCTTATTGCTGACGGCATAGCTGGGAAACTGGGTGTGCCGCACGACTCACAGGTCAGAGCTGAGGCGGGCATTATGTATGTCCTGACAAAATTATCTGAGGAAGGTCATGTCTATTACCCGTATAATGCGTTGCTGGAGGAGTGCGAAAATATGCTGGGTATTCCCGGAGGGATAATAACCCGCGCACTGGGGGCTACGGTCGCGGAGAAAAAGGTCGTTATTGAAGACCTGACAGGGACTGAGCGGGATAGTTACGACGGGGTGAACAACAAGGCTGTTTATTTATCCGAACTTCATGCTGCTGAGACGGCTGTTGCCGGTAAATTGACGAAAATAGCAACAGCGCCCGGCTCTTCGCTGTCGATCGACGCCGACAGGTATATCGCCGACATTCAAAAGGAATTATCCATAGCTCTTGCGCCGGCCCAAACCAGGGCAATCAGGAACTCGCTGAACCATAAAGTAATGGTCATTACCGGCGGGCCCGGCACCGGCAAGACCACTATTATCAGGGTCCTGACAATGTTGCATTCTAAAATGGGAAAGACGGTTCTTCTTGCAGCGCCCACAGGCAGGGCCGCAAAAAGACTGTCGGAGGCCGCGGGTCGGCAGGCCAGGACCATACATCGCCTTCTGGAGTTCAGTCCTAAACAGGGCGGTTTCAAGAAAAATGAGGAGGCCCCGCTCGAAGCCGGAGTTATTGTTATCGACGAAGTCTCAATGGTCGACTCTGTCCTGATGCAGCACCTGCTGAATGCCGTACCGCCAAGCGCGACCCTGATTCTGGTTGGAGATGCGGACCAGCTGCCTTCCGTTGGGCCCGGCAATGTGCTCGGGGATATAATAGGCTCAGGCAGGGTACCGACCGAACATCTCAGCGAGATATTCAGACAGTCCAGTGAGAGCCTGATCATAGTCAACGCTCACAAGATAAACAGGGGTGAGTTCCCGGTCCTCGCATCGAACCGGGAAATTCCGCAGGATTTTTATTTCATCGAGCTTGAAGAGCCTGAAAAGGTCTGCGAAATGATAATTGATATGTGCTGCAGAAAGATTCCCGAAAAGTTCGGTTTTCATCCTCTCGACGACATCCAGGTGCTTGCGCCTATGCACAGGGGGATTGTAGGCGCCGCAAACCTGAACACGGAATTGCAGAAGCGCCTCAACAATTCAGGGGAAGAGCTGGTCAGGGGAGGCAAAACATTCAAAAAAGGCGATAAGGTGATGCAGATCAGAAACGACTACGACAGGGACGTATTCAACGGCGACATAGGTAAGATCTCTTCGATTGACATGGAGGCCCAGGAGCTTGTGGTCGATTTTGACGGCAATAAAGTTTCTTATGACTTTGCGGACCTGGATGAAATTGCGCTTGCATATGCCGTGTCCGTGCACAAGTCACAGGGCAGCGAATACCCGGTTGTAGTTATGCCGCTTCTCACCCAGCATTATATGATGCTTCAGAGAAACCTTCTTTATACCGCAATTACCCGGGGCAAAAAACTCGTCGTCATTATCGGCACAAAAAAAGCCCTGGCAATAGCGATAAAAAACAACAGACCTGCCAACAGATATACCCGGCTGAGGGCAAGACTGCAGACGGCAGGCGCCTGAGCGCGGGCTCATCCGTAAATAAATCAGCCATGGAAAGGGCTTCCGTCGCCTGTTTGACGTTGGTAATTTCACTCTCTGGCCCGTCCGAATTACGATGTGTTATCATTCAGGATGGGAAAATCATCAAGAAGAAAAAATATTGACGGCGCAGGCGTCGAGCCGGAAAAAAGACTGAAACGGCCCGAAGACCGACCGATAAAATCTGCCGGCGCGGTCAGTGGACTGCTTTTCCTTTTGCCGGTAATTATCCTGGGTATAGCGGTATATTCAAATTCCGTGAAGTCGCCGTTTCAGTTTGACGACGGTCCCTATATTGCCGACAACCCCCTTATAAAAAACCTTGGTTATTTTCTCTCCTCTCCTCCGGAACTGTTATCCATAATCTATATAAAGACGAGATACCTGACGCATTTAACGTTTGCGATAAACTATGCGTTGGGCGGCCTGAATGTTACCTGGTACCATATTTTCAACATATGTGTGCATATAACAAACGCCCTGCTTGTCTACATGCTGGTCCGGCTCACGCTGTCGCCGGCGATTACGCCTCTTTCGGGGTCGCCGAAAAACGCCGTGAGCATGAATCGTACTGCAGCCCTGTTTAGCGCGCTGCTATTCGTATGCCACCCTATCGAGGTCCAGGCGGTAACCTATATAACACAAAGGTTCGCCTCATTCACCACCTTCTTTTATCTGCTTGCGACGGTTCTTTACATCACTGCCCGGTCAAAACAGTCCGGCGGAGCTGTCCTGAAGTCCTGGCTGCCCTATTATCTTTTTGCGATAGCCGCTACGGTCCTCGCAATGAAGACGAAGGAGATATCTTTCACCATACCTTTTGTTATCGCGCTTTATGAGTTCATGTTTTTTCAGGGGCCTGTCGGGCGGAGAATCATTTGCCTTGCGCCTTTTTTCCTGACCCTCCCGATAATCCCGCTTGCGATGCTGAGCTCCGGCGGACCAACTGCCACAGGAGATCTGATGGGCAACGTAAGCGAGGCAGCGAGGTCGTTGTCCCCGCTGTCGAGGACAGACTATCTTTTTACCCAATTCAGGGTAATCACGACATATATACGTCTGCTTTTATTCCCCATCAACCAGAACCTTGATTACGATTATCCTTTATACCATTCCTTGCTGCAGTTGCCGGTCTTCCTGTCTTTTCTCTTTATCTTGTCTCTGCTCCTTAGCGCGGTAGTAATAGTCCCTCGTTATAACAGAGTTTCACCATACGCCCAACTGGTTTCGTTCGGAATATTATGGTTTTTAATAACCCTGTCCGTAGAATCAAGTATTATTCCGATATCTGACGTTATCTTTGAGCACAGAGTATATCTGCCTTCGATAGGGGCCATTATTGCGGTAACGGCCGTCCTGTTCATCATTAGGACGCGTCTGGAGGAAATCAAACCTCAGTTCGGAAGGGCCGTAATCCCTGTGTTTGCCTGCCTTGTTCTGGCTTTTTCCACCGCGGCCTTTGCCAGAAACAGGGTCTGGCAGGACGATGTTATCCTCTGGAAAGACGTGGTATCCAAAAGTCCGCTCAAGGAACGCGGGCACAACAATCTGGGCGCGGCCTATTCATCAAAAGAAATGCCGGATGAGGCTATCGATCAGTACAAGGCTACATTAAAGATCCAGCCGGACCATGCGGAAGCTCACAACAATCTCGCCACCGTCTATTTAAAGAAAGGAGCCGTCGATGACGCTGCCGAGCATCTTAAAGCCGCTTTAACAATAAATCCCGGTTATGCTGATGCGCACAGCAATCTCGGGGCCGTCCTGCTGAAAAAGGGCCTCTTCGACGAGGCGATATCCGAACTTGAAACTGCAGTAAGGCTCAGACGCTCCCTTACGCAGGCGCACAGCAATCTCGGGGCCGCATACGTTATCAAGGGGCAGTTGGACAAGGCGATATCAGAATACAGAATAGCTCTGGATCAGGACCCGGGAAATACAACAGTGCATTTTAATCTTGCAAACGCCTACTTCAAAAAGGGGATGTACGACGACTCAGTCGCTGAATATCGGACCGTCCTTGGGAAAGAACCCGGAAACGCAACGGCGCATTACGCGGTCGGCCTGGCATATACAAAAAAAGGGGCGCAGGAAGAGGCAAAACATGAGTTTGAGGAGGCATTGAAGTTGAGCCCCGGGGATAACACGGCGAGAATTGCGCTTGAAAATCTCGGGAAACTGCCTTGAGCAAGAAACGCAGAACTGCCGCATCTGTGCGGCCCTCCGAAAATGAAAAGTTTTCCGACTCGCCCCCCGCACAAAAAAGTTTTTTTCTTTCGGTAACGCTTCATCTCGCCGCGATAGTCATACTCGGTCTTCTCGTATATGCAAATACGGTAAAGGCTCCTTTTCTGTTCGACGACAGGTACTACATAGTCAACAACCCTTCAGTCAGGAGTCTGGAGCATTTCTGTTCTTTGCGCGAAGACGGCGGCACGGTAACCTATTTTGCCACACGTTATGCCGCGCTTCTGAGTTTTGCGGTTAACTATGCTGTGGCCGGCTTCAATGTAGCAGGCTATCATTTGTTCAACATCTTTATCCATATCGGCAATGCTCTGCTGGTGTATTTTCTCGTGCGTCTGACTGCCGGGACGCCTGTGATTGCGGGCATGTCGGAAGGTTTTCGAAAAAACGCTGCCTTGGTTGCATTGGCAAGCGCGCTTATTTTTATTTCTCATCCGGCTGAGACGCAAGCGGTGTCCTACATAACACAGCGCATCACTTCCCTTGCCGTGTTTTTTTACCTTCTTTCGATAAACCTGTACGTTAAATCGTATTTATTGGCTGAGGAGAGCGAAGGCCGGTTGTCCCCTGATGTGCTGCTTTTGTACGCCGTGTCGCTTTTGTCTGCGATCTTTGCCATGAAGACCAAGGAAATAACCTTCACCCTGCCGTTGCTCATCACGCTTTATGATTTCATGTTTTTCAGGGGCGGCCTCAGACCCAGAGTTATGCGGCTGTTTCTTTTTCTGTGCACGTTGCCCGTCATACCGCTAGCGATGCTCCGCGCAAACAGACCGATAGGGAACATGTTGAGTGATGTAAGCGAAGCAGCGAGATCATATACTTCACTGTCCAGGGCGGATTATCTTTACACGCAGTTCAGGGTAATCGTCACCTATCTGAGGCTGATTCTTTTTCCGATAAACCAGAACCTCGATTATGATTATCCCGTTTACCACAGCTTTTTTGCTCCTGCAGTTTTCGTTTCATTTATCGTTCTGGTTTCAATAGCCGGCCTCGGAGGATTCCTTCTGCTGCGCTACGGCAATAGGACAGCGCATATACGACTTATATCCATGGGTATATTCTGGTTTTTTCTGACCCTTTCGGTTGAGAGCAGCATAATACCGATCACGGATGTAATATTCGAGCACAGGGTCTATCTGCCCTCGATAGGACTTATTATTGCGGCATCAGTTGCTGCTTCGGGTCTGAGGGACGGTCTATCCAAAAGGCTTAAACTCACTTTTGACCCTGTTACCGTCTGTTTTGCAGGGCTTATTATCCTTTTGTCTGCCGGAACCTTCATGAGAAACAGGGTTTGGCAGGATGAAATGCGGCTGTGGAGCGATGCCGCTGCGAAAAGTCCTTCCAAGGCAAGAGTGCTTAACAACCTCGGGGCGGCCCTCATGGACAGGGGCTTTGCCGAGAGGGCGCTTGAAAATTACAGAACCGTCCTCAGGAAAGACGGGCAATATGCCCCTGCCCATAACAATATGGGAATAGCATACAGACAGGAAGGCCGGGTTGCCGAGGCCCTGGAGCATTTTAAGGCTGCCGCCGCGCTGGACCCTGAACTTCTGGATGTCCACAATAATCTGGCCGGCATATATCTGGAGAAAAACATGGTGGACGATGCAATAAAACAGCTACAGGAGCTCATTAGAATAAGGCCGGATTTTGCGGATGTTCACTGTAATCTCGGGGCGGCCTATATGAGCAAGGGACTTACGGAAGAGGCGATAGAGGAGTATGACAAGGCCCTGAAGCTGGATCCCGGACTGGAAATCGCGCACAATAATCTGTCTGCGGCGTATCTGAAAAAGGGTCTGCCGGACAAGGCTAAAGAGCACGCAATGTCCGTTATTAAGACGGACCCTGAAAATGCTGCAGCGCATTACAATCTGGCGACTGCATATGCTGCCAAGGGGATGCGGTTTGAAGCCGACCGGGAATTTCGGACCGCCGTAAAACTAAACCCGGACCTTTCAGCGGCCGACGGCTCTCTCAGGACTGTTTTAAAGTAATCAACTTTTTATTATTCAACATGCTATAACCGGCAAAGAAGTCAATAAAAGCCGCGGCTGCAGAGGATTTCCAGGCTGCGTTAAAGATAAAACCCGATTTCAAAGAAGCCGTCAAAGGACTTTCGTCCCCGGAACATTAGAATGCTGTTTTGGGTTACGCTCTCAAATTAGATTTTTTGTGCGGAATGATAGATAATATCGAAGTCGTTATAATTATCTGAGAGGAGCGAAGGACATTATGGAAACATTTCATAACGGGAAAGTCGTATATCATGCCGTATTCGGCGCCGGCAGGATAGTGAATCTTGAAGAAGAACGGATGGCCGTGAACTTTATCAGGGACGGACTGAAAATATTTCTGACGGCGGATGCTGAAGACGAGTTGTCCGACACACCCTTTGAAAACGAGACTTCCGGCGGCAATTCCGATATCCAGTCGATTAAGGAAGCGATCAGGGAAGTCCTTTACGAGGAAGCTCTGGTAGGCGCCACGCCCCTTGCTTCAAGATGGGAGGGTGGAGAAATGGTCCTTAAGCCGGGGAGCGCCAACCTCCAGGGGAAGAGCGTGCCGATCGATATTTTTTTCCACAAGATTGTAATGATCCGCAACCAGCTTAGAATGCTGGAGCAGAACATCAACGCCTCCAAAGGCCTGTCCGACCGGGAAAAAGTTGATATGCAGCAATACATAACGCGGTGCTACGGGTCCCTGACGACTTTTAATATTTTTTTTGCCGACAAGGCTGATTGGTTTGTCGGGGCCAGGAGCGAATAAGAAGCTCTGAACAGCCTTTCCTGCGTCCGATGCTGCTGGAAATTTCGGTTTGAATAGTTTTATATTATGCTGCTGTGCAGATTATGCGGAGGTAAGAAGAATGTTCTGGACTCTTTCGTTTCAACTGTTGCCGGGTGAGAATATACTGGAGGATTCCACTGAGAGGACCGGCACAGGCATCAAGGCCGCGTACTCCGTGTTTCTTACCAACAAACGGGCGATCTTTCGTTTTGACGGCCTCGGCAGTTCGTTGACTCAGTCTTTTTTTTACAATGAGATTTCTTCCATCCACACGCGCAAGAGACTCTTTGTAACTTATCTTGAAATAAGGACCGGCAAGAAAGATTCCCTGCTTAATGTAGCTGATGCCGAATACTGGGCGGACAGGATAACCCGGCACAAGGAGTCTTCTCCTTCCGGAGATGCCGGCTCCAAATACTCTGGAGCATCCTCCCCGGAAAGAAAGAAGAGGGAGCTCCTGGATATGCTTACTGTATTAAGAAAGAACGGTCTTCTTACGGATTCCGAACTCGAAGAAAAAATACGTATGCTTGACTCCTTAAGGTTTTGACGCATCATATTTTGATTCCGGGGTTCGCTTCACGACTAAACGAAAAAAGGCGTGCGATACCGCGCACGCCTTTTTTTTTATTTATGAGACCCGACCGGTCTCAGCAGCCCCGCGGACTTCAGCCGCCTGAGAACAGGCCGCTTACCTCCTGAACACTCATGGGACCCGTCAGACTGAGTTGTTTTTGGCCGCAGTTCGGACAAGGCTCTTTCCTGAGCTCATCGTCGGACTGGATCACAGTGGCAAAATTGCTGCCGCATTTCGCACAGATACACCTGTTATATGACATCTGTTCCTAACCTCCTTCACTCGGCACATTGAGTTGCATTGTTAATTGATTATATCACAACGGACTTTTTTTTTCATTGAGTTAACTTGAACACCCCCGATGCTGTAAAATTAATCCGATATGGGAATTGTGGAATATATAATTTCATGCGACAACAAAGGTCAAAGAATAGACATCATCGCTTCTACTCTTTCAGGGCTGAGCCGCTCGCGCATACAGAATATGCTGGAAGACGGCGACGTGACGGTCAACAAGCTGTCAAGCCGCTCCAACTACAGGCTCAAAGACGGCGACATAATTTCGATTGCAATCCCCGAGCACAGGGCGAACCCTTTGCTTGAGCCGCAAAATATTCCGGTTGAAATTCTGTATCAGGACAATGCGGTTGCGGTAGTCAATAAGCCGCCGGACCTGGTAGTCTATCCGGCCGCAGGTCACAGCCGCGGCACGCTCATGAATGCTATAGCATGGCATTGTCCCGTGCTTGCCTCAGTGGGCGCGCCTTTGCGGCCGGGCGTCGTGCATAGGTTGGACAAGGACACCTCAGGGGTTATGGTAGTCGCCCTAGACGATCTCTCATATTACGATCTTGTGGAACAGTTCCGTCAGAGGACCATCAACAGGAAATACAAGGCGCTTGTCTTTGGAACTATGAAGCAGAGCTCGGGAGAGATATCGCTTAGCATAGGCCGCTCGGATTCAGACCGCAAGAAAATGACCACCGTCACCAAAAGCGGCAAAGAGGCTGTGACTAAATGGACTGTATTGCAACGCTTTGGTATTGCCGACCTGATAGAGGCCAGACTGGGGACCGGCAGAACACACCAGATCAGGGTGCATTTCGCTTCAATAGGGCACCCGGTATTGGGCGATCGCACTTACGGAAAAAAAACAGCTATCGAGACTCGGTCCGGAAAGATATTATTTCCCCGGCAGATGCTGCATGCCGAGCTGCTGGGTTTTATACATCCGCATACGCGGCAGTATATGGAATTTACATGCGCCTTGCCCGAGGACATGTCGAACGCAGTTAACGAACTTCGCATTCACTCAGCTTCTCTTCAAAATCCCTTGAGCAGGTCTCATATTCGGATGTGAAACGGGCCAGGTTATCGAACAGAAGATCGATCCTCAACCTTGCCTCATCAAGAGACTTTGACAGCGTCCTTATTGCCGATGCATCACCTCTCACAGACGCGT
>Ga0334722_10001117_pt1 | contig 34989 bp, 32 predicted proteins | sample C3_bottom_MG_FD_207210 | JGI IMG/M metagenome (GOLD analysis project Ga0334722, IMG submission 207210) | Sediment microbial communities from Yellowstone Lake, YNP, Wyoming, USA - C3_bottom | ecosystem: Environmental > Aquatic > Freshwater > Lake > Sediment | place: USA: Wyoming | collected... | reverse complement strand
ATTTACAGGATAAAATGTTAAATCTTGCTTATCCTGCCAGCGAAGCTGATCCTGCCTATCCTGTTCTTTTTTGAGGTGTGGGGCTTCCCCACCTTTTCGTGAACGTGCCCGTGTGCGTGCCCGATTTTTTTCAGAAGAAGGACAGCAGGATAAACAGGATCGACGAAACGTCGGCAGGATTTACAGGATAAAATGTTAAATCTTGCTTATCCTGCCAGCGAAGCTGATCCTGCCTATCCTGTTCTTTTTTGAGGTGTGGGGCTTCCCCACCTTTTCGTGAACGTGCCCGTGTGCGTGCCCGATCTATCTCTTATTTTCCATAAAATTTCACGAGATCCTTTTTGAACTTTTGCAGAGAGGCAAGATCGAAAATATAAGCGTGACCTGCTTTATAGTATTCGACCTGGAAGTTTTTTCGGTAAGAATCGGGAAGTTCGAGATGTTCAAGAGAATATTCCGTGGCTGCAAAGGGGGTTCGAATATCGTAATACCCAGATCCCACGAATACTTTCATATTGGGATTGATGATCAGCGCTCGACGGAGCCGCTGCATAAAACTGGGCAGCCCGGAGGGATTATCGTAGGTGGAATAATTCCACCTGCAAGAAGATTCTCTGCTAAACAGGTTGTAATGGGGAAATGGGGTCGTGGTTTCGAGCTCATTTTGCATATAATGGAAAAACGAGGCGGAAAATGCCTGTCTCCGGTCCCTATAGCTGGGATCTTCATACCATTCGCCCCCAATAGAGCTAACGTCCCCCACATAGCGCGAATCGATACCGCCGATCTGTTTTCGCTCTGCGGCGAAAAATTCCCGGATAAATGACTCTTCAGACAGCCGCCCTTCAAACTGTTGGATTGTTTCCACGGGCAAACCGATGAGCTCGGCCAGCTCTTTGTAAAACGCGGTCTGTTGCAGAGGACTTAGTCGACTCGGCTGCAACATCACGGGGATGTAGTGATCGTTTGTAAATCGTCTCGCATGTTCGACCACCTCTTCAACTGGTTTATCTTGCATGGTTCTACCGTGGTACCAGGCAGTGGCGGCATAGGTGGGGATAGAAAAACAGTCGCTTAGGGGAAGGTCTCTTTGTTGGATCAGGAGATTGTAATCAAGCGCGCAAGACATCAACACAATCCCTTTGAGATAAATCCCTAAATAACCGGGGAGGTATTCAGAAAGTCCAGCGGCTCGCAGGGTCCCGTAACTCGCTCCGGCCAAGTATTTTGGACTATTCCAACGATTGAAATGGATGCAGAATAGGCGGATGAATTCGCCAAAAGATACGAGGTCTCCTTCTACGCTGTAAAAAAAACGGGAGTAGGTCTCATCTTCAATTCGACTATAGCCTGTATCGATCGGGTCGATCATCACAATATCGCTCAAATCCAAAATCGTCTCTGGATTATCGATTAGTTTATGTGGGGGAGAATCGGTTTGCCCCTCTTCGGGAAAGAGGATTCGCCGAGGACCAAACCCGGCAATGTGCATCGACATCGACGACCCTCCGGGCCCCCCATTGAAAATAAAGGTCAAGGGGCGATCTTCTTTTGCCTCATCCTTCAAATAGGCCGTAAAAAAGATATTTCCGGCTACCTCCCCAGTATCTGTGTATTGGGGCAATGTTCCCGTGATCGCCGTGTATTGAATGCGGCCAGACGGGATATCGATCAAGTGGCTTGTCTGATTGAACGACTCTTGCCCCTCGTCATCCAAAAACTTTTCCAAAAAGTTTTTAATCGCCGATTCGAAGAAGTTTGGCTGGTCCGCACGGGCAGACGTGAAGCATAGGAGCAGTAAGAAAGTCAGTCGCTTAAGCATTGGAATACCCCGAATTTAAAAGCCTGGTAAGGTACTCGAATTTGTTGTTTGCGTGCAAGGAATTATTTGGGGCTGGCTATGGCTTTGATAAATCGATCCTCCTCACTCGCCTTCCTCTCTCAAGGAATGCCTCGTTCGTTCGGATCAGTCGCTTCTCTCCTTTCGATTTCTCTGCGCCTCTGCGTCCTCAGTTTCCCTCTGCGCTGATGAAAAAATGGTAGAATCATGCGGCGCGAACTCTAGAGCCCAAGTCGGGCACGGGCAAGGGCACGGGCACGTTCACGAAATGGGATTGCCAAATACCGCCCTGGAAGGATATCTTTAGTAGAGTTTCGTAAGGATTGATAGCTCAGTGGATAGAGCACCCGCCTTCTAAGCGGGCGGTCGCTGGTTCGAGTCCAGCTCAATCCGTTTTTAAGGTGACTATGAAGAACTCTTTAGGCAGCGCTCCACAGATAAAAAAGCATTTCGCAAGACGAGATGCGGTGTTTCGGGAATTTGGGAAGAAAGGGTTTCGGGATCTTGCCGACCGGAAACGGAGCGATCGGATCAATCGGGCACTTCTGGGATTGATACAAAAAGAAAAAGCGCCCTGTTTTTTACTCGCCGCCGTTCTTGATTTTGTCGAGAAGGTGAATGAGAAAGAGCTTCTTCACCATTACACATTCAATAGCTTTGAGTTGTGGCTCAACCAACATTCTGGTTTGAGCTTTGAGGAGAATTATCGGGTTCGGGGCAAAATCGCCGGCAAGTATGTGGAACGGTCCGATTACCAGGCACTCTTCCCGGTTGGGATGGGGAAAGTGTATGAAGGGTCCCACTTTGTCACAGCCCATAAATCACCAGATCTCGATACGACGATCGCCTCCTTCTGGGGATGGCTCGATGCATTTGCCGCAAGGGTGTCTGAGGGGATTCACCTCTGGAACGTACCCGGAGGGCCGCCCGTTTCACAGATCGAAATCCAGTGGATTTTTCGCGACCTCTTTGGCGAAGCGGTGTTTACCTATTTAGTGAAGACGAGAACGGCTCTAGGGCTCACGGGAAATGAACTGATGACTCAGAAGGGGATGCTCCGGATGGAGCTCAGCGAGTCAATCACCGCCATCGATCACGACAGAGATCACAACGCGATTGTGTTGGTGGATGAAGAGGGATTTTACATTGGCGATTGGCGCAATATCGATGTGGAAGGAGTGAGGCAGGTGATCTTGCTCTTGAGCAGTTGTCTCCGGTGGTTTGAAAATCATATCCATCTAAATCTCATCGAGTTATTTGCCAAACAGCGGCTTAGCCTCGATACGATTTCTCCTCTTTTGAAAAAGCTCTTCAGCTTGAAAATCGGCGAGTGCGAACCAGCGCAGGAATTTTCCTCCAAACAAAAAGGCCTGGTCCAAGATTTTCTCACGGAGGTTCTCCACGTCGGGAAGGGGCTCTCCTGCAACTTTGAGGAGCTGGGGATCCATCTGGCCAAGATCGGCAAGATTCCATTTGAAGGATTCAATCAGATTGTCCGTTCGATGGAGAATGCAAAACTCTTCGATAAAGAGGGGTATTTAATTGAGGACCGGCCCCGCATTTTCACCTATCTTGAAAAAATCATCCGCGCCCTTCACGAAGCCATTTTTACCATTCGGGGACGACTGGAACGACTCGACATCGCGCTTAAGACGAAAAACCAGGTGTTCAATCACCATCCCAACTACGTCACTGTTCGGGCCGATGTAGAGGAGATTAAAAACAAGATGGGATCTTATCCCTACCTGACGGTCAATTATCCCGATCGAAACAAGCTCTACCCAGTCGGCGTCATCCAAGCGTCCGATCTGCGTAAAAATAGCCTTGGAACGGTTTCGCTCCGCGATTTTTGCAACCGCGACGAGATGACCATCCCGAGCTATCTAGAGGTGATCAGCGTCATCGACCACCATAAATCAACTCTCAACACCTCGGCGCCTCCCTTTGCGATCATTTCAGACGCCCAATCGTCCAATACGCTCGTAGCCGGTCAGGCTTTTCTAATTAACGACCGCTATTCACTTCTTGGCCAGACAGCCGCCTCCATCCAGTCCCAACTGACGCAGAGCAAGAAGAAACATTCCCCCCTCGCTCACCGAATTACCCAAAGATTGATGCAACGGCAAATGGTGGCTAAAACAAATCATGGTTTCTATGTCCATCCTGAGCGGGAATACATTGAATACCTCCATTTTCTCTATGGGATTCTCGATGATACCGATCTATTGAGCAAGGTAAGCGCTCTCGATATCGAGTGTGTTGCTTCTCTCCTCAATCGGATGAAGACTCTCCGAGAGGGGAAAGAATCGGAAGTGGTCTCTCTAAACGATCTTCCCAGAGACCGCGCATTCCCCAAAAAAGGGGCAGAGAGAATTTTACAAAACGATGACATGTATTCGCTCTATAGCAAAGTCTATTCCCATCGGGAAAAAGAGGTGGAGAGGAACATGCATCTCGCCACAGATAAGAAACCGTCCAATATTTTTGCCGATACCAAAGAGCAAAATGGGTGCTGTCGCGTAGGGCAAACCAAAATCTTCGCTAAAAACGTCCCCTTCTTTGAAAAAAAAGCAGACACCATCCGGTGTGCCTGGCTCACCTCAGCTGAAGATGTGCACAAAGAAAAACCAGAGATCGATCTCCATCTACACATGATCAGCACGATTGTCGGCGCAGAAGAGGTCCATCAGGGAACGCAAGGCAAATATGCCCATAAAGATGAGCTCTGGATCTGGATCCCTTCGACAGAAACAGCGGTGGAACACCTAAAACGCTTCTTAAACGCCTTCCAATCGTCGCCAGGTCTAAAAGGGGATTCTCTAGAAGTGGAATTTACCGGACCGAATGCCAAAGAGCTAGCGCTCATCTTTAAAGAGAGCTTTGTGGCTATTCCGCAAGAGATCTCGAAGAAAGGGCTCCCAATTGCGATCCTTCGCTATAAAGCAGGCGCCCTTAACTCCCGCAAAGCAATGGTTTCTCCCTTCCTCCCGAGTTTCGTTTCCTGAAAGGCAGGACAGGATAAACAGGATCGCCGAAACGGCGGCAGGATTCGCAGGATAAAATTCCATATCTTGCCTATCCTGCCAGCGAAGCTGATCCTGCCTATCCTGTTCTTTTTTATTATTCAGCTTTGTCTTCGAGGATTTCGAGATTGACTCGCAAACCATTGCGGCTTGCTACTGACATCAAAAGAGTTCGGATCGCATTGATCGTTTTCCCTTTTTTGCCGATGATCTTTCCAATGTCTGATTTCTCAACGCCCAATTCAATGATTAAGGTATTGGTTCCGCCAATTTCATTGATGCGCACTTTGTCAGGGTAGTCGACTAGGTTCTTTACGATGTATTCTACAAATTCTTTCATGTGGTCCTCTGTTGCGGTCGAAACGTAACAAGACAAAACTTTACCTTCTGCCATTAAATTTTACAAGACTAAGCTTGCAAAGCGGTTTGGCAAAGGCTGGGCCCACACATACACAAGTGAACTGAAAAGCTGGGTTCTGCCGGCGTCGGACAGCCACTGAATTTATGTCCACCTGCATCGCTAAACTTTTTAAGTTTAGCTGCTTCGGTGCCGGCTTCGCCTGACACAAATTCAGGGCGCCTCCTTGGCATATTCCCAACTTTTCAATTCACTTGTGTATAGTTGCCGGATCCAGGTCTTCATGTCTTCGGGAAGGGGCGCGGTGAGAGCGAGCGGCGTTCCTGTGATAGGATGGGAGAAGTTGAGCCGGTAGGCGTGGAGGAGCTGGCGTGTGGCGCCGAGCGCTTGGTTGGAGCGGCTACTGCCGTAGGTTTCATCGCCGAGGACCGGAGTGCCAAGGTGGCGGAGGTGGACTCGGATCTGGTGGGTACGTCCTGTCTTGGGTTTGATGAGAACAAGACTGAGCTTTTCGTTGAAGGCAACGACTTGGATATCGGAAATGGCCTCTTTGCCATCGGGAAGCACAGCCATCTCTTTTCGGTGGACGGGATGGCGACCGATCGGGGCAGAGAGGAGGCCATTTTGGGGGCGTCCTACGCAAATGGCCAAGTAAGATTTTTCCATTTCCCGTTCGGAGAATTTTTCAATGAGCACTTGGTGCGCTTCGGTGGTTTTCGCTGCGATGAGAATGCCAGAGGTGTCTTTGTCGAGCCGGTGGACAATGCCAGGTCGAAGTGGGTCGGTGGAGGGGAGTTGTTTACAGTGGGCTAAGAGGGCATTGACGAACGTTCCAGACCAGTGGCCAGGTGCAGGGTGGACAACCATTCCGGGTGGCTTATCGATCGCGATTAGGTGGTTATCTTCATAAAGGATGTTGAGCGGAATCGGTTCTGGTTCAATGGTGGTTTCAGGCGTCAATTGAAACAATACGTCGATTTCATCGCCCTCTTCGGGGATGTTCCGTTTTTTGATCGGTTGACCATTGAGTAGGACAAATCCTTGTTCGATGAGGTACTGGAAATAGGTTCTCGAATGGTCTGGGTAGCGCTCGGCGAGCAGCTTATCGATGCGGGTTCCCTCTTCCCTTTCGGTGACAAAGAGAACTTGAGGATCTGGTGATGAAAAATGGTCCATAAAATGGACCAAATGATATCTTAAAAGAAGATTCGTGGGAAGTGGAATTTAAGCGACTTATTATCAGTCACTTGGGTTAGTGTCATTGAGCTTTCTCAAGCGTCTAATTGCTTTGAGGGCTCTTTGCTTTTCTCTGTTGATTTGATCGCCGATATTTTGGCTGATGATATTCCAGAGTTTTTTTGTCTGGTCTACGTCAAAGTGCATGCCAAGCCAGGTCATTGGCTTTGGGTTCCAGTCGGCGGGCGACTTAGATTTTTCACCGGGGCCTTGCGACTCGGGCGCTCCGCCTCCCCCAGAAACAGGATTTGTTGGTTCCATCAAGCTCATAATCCCTCTATCTTAGAGTTCCTTTTTTTTCGCAATCAACTAAAATCGAAACTATGATCACCTTGGTACGCAGTCATATCGATCCCAGATGGTATGAAGTGAGGAGAGGAGAAGAGGTTCTTCAAGAGATTGAGGTCCGTTTTCAGCTATTTCGCATTCCCCGTTCTTTTATGAGTGTAGAAGCTGCTCTTCGATGGCTGCAAGAGACGGAAAGGAAGCTAGCCAAGAATAAGGTGCATCGATTACTTGGGGCAAGGAGTTACCCAAAGACACTGTTATTTCGGAAACTGATGGAAAAGGGATATGGCGAAGAGGTTTGTCGCGGAATCGTCGATGAATTGGAGCAGCTCGGCTATATTCAAGATGAAGGGTATGCGGCGCAATTGATTGAACGGGAATTTAGACGCGGCTATGGGCCCCGTGTCATTGAGATGAAGTTGAAATCGAAAGGGCTTGGCACAGAATTGGTGAGAAAAATCGTGACCGAATCTATGCAGAGGGAAAAAATTCGAGAGCTCATGAAAAAAAAGTCGATGCAAGCCATTGCTCGCCGCGGATTTGATTTTCATCTGGTGATGCAAGAAAATTGAAAAATTTCCTTTCCCCGCGCTATTGTCTGATCTATGATTCGTTCAGGCTGCATATTAAAAATAGGCGTGATAGGCCTCAATCACAAGACAGCCGGTTTGCTGTTTCGAGAAGCTGTGGCGAGGGGCGCGAAGGTTCTTTCTGGCGAGCGAGCGCTGTTTTTCAACCACCCAACGGTATTGTTATCCACTTGCAACCGAACAGAGATCTATTTTAGCGCAGAGGATTTAGGGGAAGCACACAGCGATTTATTGGCTTTTTTGCGGCTGCAGATCGAAGAGCCATTTGAACATCGACTCTATTCCTATTTTGGTCTTGAGTGTTTTGCCCATTTGGGATGTGTGGCGGCAGGTCTTGACAGCGCGATTTTGGCGGAGACTGAAATCCAGCGGCAGGTGAAAGTGGCCTATGCGCGTGCCTGCGAATATGCAAAGCTTCCCTCTTGTCTCCATTATATCTTTCAAAAGGCGCTCCATTTGAGTAAATCGGTGCGGGGCCGTTTGCATATGCAACGGGGAGCACCCACCCTATTTCATGCAGTGTGGCATTTAGCTGAAGAGGCGCTCGGTGATTTGAGCTGCCGGAAGATTTTATTAGTCGGCTATTCGGAGATCAATCGGGAGATGGCCTATTTTTTAATTCGAAGGGGCATCAAAGCCTTTACGCTTGTCACGCGGAGGCCAGAGGCTGTGCGGCTAGAAGGTTGTTTGGCTCGCGATCGGAACGAACTGGAACAATGGAATGAGTACGATTGGATCATTTGTGCCGCCTCTTCCAGCGATTACCTGATCCAGGGTTCTGCGCAGGGCAAGCGGGCAATTTTCGATCTCAGCGTACCGAGAAATGTCGATCCAACCGTTCAGTCTTCTACTACGCTTCTCTACAACATCGAACAGGTGAATCGGTGGGTGGAGCAAAAGCGAATCGCGCAGAGCGATCATCTAACCGCATGCACCGACCTTGTTTGGGAATTCGCCTTCCGTTCTGCCCAATCCTACCGCCGCAAAGTCATGCGCCAAGAGCATCTTGCTGTGCTCTAAAAAGAAAAACCCGGGCATGAATGTTTGCGTTGGTAGCATCGTTTTGCTATCCACAAAAAAGGACAGGATAGGCAGGATCAGCTGCGCTGGCAAGATAAACAGGATATAATTTTTATCCTGCGGATCCTGCCGACGTTTCGTCGATCCTGCTTATCCTGTTCTTCTTCCGTAAGAAAAACCCGGGCACGCATACGGGCACGGGCAGGTTCACGAATGGTTAGAAGTCGGCGTGGGCGGGGAAGCGAGGGAATGGGATGATGTCGCGGATGTTTTCCATGCCTGTGGCGAAGAGGACAAGCCGCTCAAAGCCGAGGCCAAAGCCTGCGTGGGGAACGGTGCCGTATTCTCGCAGCTCTAGATACCACCAATAGTCGTCGCGGTTTAGGCCATGATCTTTGATTTTTCCTTCTAGGATATCGAGCCGCTCTTCCCGCTGCGAACCACCAATGATTTCTCCGATTTTGGGCACGAGGATATCCATGGCGGCCACTGTTTTCCCATCTTCGTTTTCGCGCATGTAAAAGGCTTTAATCTGTTTCGGGTAGTCGGTGAGAATCACCGGTTTTTTGCAGTGTTCTTCGGCCAGGTACCGCTCATGTTCCGATTGGAGATCGACGCCCCATTCAACGGGAAATTCGAATTGCTTCGGCGCTTTTTTCAAGATCTCGATCGCGTGGGTATAGGTGAGATGGGCGAACGGAGTAGAGGCCACGTGCTCCAGCCGTTGAATAAGGCCGCTTTCGATGAACTTGTCGAAGAACTCAATGTCTTCGCGGCAATGGTCGAGAACATATTTGACACAGAATTTGAGATAGCTTTCAGCACACTCCATGTCTGCTTTGAGATCGGCAAAGGCCATTTCAGGTTCAATCATCCAAAACTCAGCCAAATGGCGCGAGGTGTTGGAATTTTCTGCGCGGAAGGTAGGGCCAAAGGTGTAGATATCGGAGAGGGCGAGAGCCAAAATTTCTCCCTCGAGCTGTCCTGACACTGTCAGATAAGTGGGTTTGCCGAAGAAGTCTTTCGACGGATCGTTTTTAGCGCCCTGTTCAAGCGTTGTGACGCGGAACATTTCGCCGCCCCCCTCGCAGTCGGAGCTGGTGATGATCGGCGTTTGCACGTAGAGAAACCCGCGCTGTTGGAAGAAGAGGTGGGTTGCATAGGCAAGGGAGCTCCGGACGCGGAGGACAGCGCCCTGGGTGTTGGTTCTCGGCCGAAGGTGGGCGATCGTCCGTAAAAATTCAAACGAATGGCGCTTTTTTTGGAGCGGATATTTTTCTGCGCTGCAAGTGCCGAGTAGGTGGATTTTTTCCGCCTTTAACTCAAGGGATTGGTTTTTACCTGGGCTTTCCACGAGCTTTCCGGTGACGGACAGGGAAGCGCCGGTCGTCAGGTGTTGCACTGCCTGTTCGGCCACAATTTGGAGGTTGGACAGGGTCGAGCCATCGTTGAGTTCGATGAAGGAGAACGTTTTTTGGTCTCGGACAGTGCGGACCCAGCCGCAAACGGTGACCATTTTGCCAACGAGAGACGCCGGGTCTTTCGCGTGGAGGATCTGTTTGATTTTAGTGCGCATGGAGGGCCGCCTTTTCAGCAAATTGGTGGAGCATTTCGATTTCTTTTTTCCAAAGGGGCGGACCCTCAGGAGTTTCTAAGTATTTGGGCAATGGTCGCAGCTTGGGATGGGTCATGAGGAATTGGAATGCTCCAATTCCGATTTTTCCCTCTCCAAGAGGGGCGTGCCGATCGACGCGGCTGCCGAGTTCTTTCATCGAGTCATTGACGTGAAAGGCGTAGAGGTTTTGGAGTCCAACGATTCGGTCGAATTCTTGCAACACCAATTCCCACCCCTCTTTCGTTCGGATATCGTATCCGGCTACAAAGATGTGGCACGTATCGATGCAAACGCCGAGAGGCATACGGGGCAATACTCTCTCTAGAATATAGGCGAGGTGCTCAAACCGGTGTCCCACGCTCGTTCCTTGTCCAGCGGTTGCTTCGAGTAGGAGCCGCGTCTTGCCCTTAGAGATAACTTCCTCTAATTCCAGTAAGCTTTTCACAATTGTTTCAAGACACTCTTCGACCGTTCCGGTCGTCGCGGCGCCAGGATGGAAGTTTAAATAGGGGATGTTGAGCGTCTGGCAGCGAGCAATCTCTTCTCGAAAGGCTTTCCGGCTTTTGATCAGAATCTCCTCGTTGCAAGAGCCGAGATTAATCAGGTAGGAGTCGTGACTCATCACCTGCTCGATTCCAGTTTCAGCGAGCGCTTTTTCCCAGGCAGCAATTTCCTCCTTTCCCAACGTTTTTCCGTTCCACTGTTTTTGATTGCTCGTGAACAGCTGAACGGTCGTCGCGCCGATTTCTCGCCCTTCATACAGAGCGTGTTGCACTCCGCCCGCGGCTGAGGTGTGGGCGCCGATCCAAAGTTTTTTCATGTGCCTTCCAAAGAAAGATGCCATTTTACATCACCTCTCCTTTTTTGCTAAGATCCTTCAGTAATGGATAGCTCCCGCTCGGTTTTACACTCTGCCAAACATTTTTTTTTCGGGACGCTGCTCAGCCGTTTTAGCGGGCTGATGCGCGATATGTCGATGGCCTTTTGCTTTGGGAGTACGCCCGAAGTGGCGGCTTTCATGGTGGCCTACCGGCTGGCCAATTTATGCCGGCGTCTATTCGGCGAAGGGAACATTCAGGCTGGCTTCGTCCCCCATTTTGAGCAGTTGAAGGCAGAGAGCAATCAGGCCGCCGCCCGTTTTTATCGAGATTCCGCTTGGTCAATGTCGATTGTTTTTTTGGGGGTAGTGGTCCTCTTGGAGGCTTTCTTAGCGCTGCTCCATTCCCAGTTACCGGAAGATTGGAAATTCATCACCAAACTGGCGATGTGGATGGTGCCGGGCCTGTTTTTTATCTGCCTCTATTCTCTCCACACGGCGATCTTGCAATGTCAGAAGAAAGCATTTTGGTCTGGATTTGCCCCGGTTGCCTTTAATTTTGCCTGGATTGCGGCGGCCTTTTTATCTACCGGCCAGCACGATCCGATGCGCTGGCTATCTATCGGAATCACCGTGGCGTTTGGATTCCAGTGGTTGCTCACCGCCTGGCAGGTGAGAAAAGAGCTAAAAGACAAAATCTCCTGGGCAGATTGGATGAGGCCCCATTTATTCACGGGGGAATGGCGTAGCCTGCTCAAGCCAATGGCGCTTGGGATCATCGGGGTGGGGGCGATGCAGATCAATAGCGCCTTGGACGCCATTTTTTCTCAACTGGCCGACCCCTCAGGACCGGCCTTTCTTTGGTATGCGATCCGCATCCAAAACCTACCTCTGGCTCTCTTTGGGATTGGCTTAGCCCGGGCCCTTTTGCCCCCGCTAGCACGCGCTGAACAGCAAAACAATCCGCTCCAATTTCAGACTCTTTTGGCCGGCGGGCTAAAGCACATGCAGGCGCTGATTATTCCTTGCACTTTTGGGCTATTTGCTCTAGGGCTGGCCGGGATTAATCTCCTATTTGGACGGGGCGATTTCAGCGGAGAAGATGTACGGTCGACTCTAGATTGCCTTCTAGCTTATGGAGTGGGGCTGCTTCCCTCTGTACTGGTGTTCGTCCTCTCTCAAGGCCACTATGCGAAAAAAAATTATCGAACGCCCTCTTTTTCCTCTTTGGTCGCAGTCGGAGTCAATGTCCTCTTAAATGCCTGGCTGGTGTTTGGTCTGCATTGGGGCGCTCCGAGCATCGCGGTGGCCACAAGCCTAAGCGCCTGGGTCAACTACTTCATCTTGTCGCACACCTTGAAAGCGCCCACCCTCTTCGATGCCTTCTTTTGGAAAATTTCCCTCGCTAGCGCCGTCGCCGCAGCCGCTTCTCTCATGTCACGCGCAATTTGGGTCGATTCTCTACCGCGTGAATTCAGTGAGCAAATCATCCAGTTTTCAACTGCTGCAACACTCTTTTTAGGCAGTCTACTTGGCATGGCTAAATGGTTGGGAATCACTGAACTATTTGAGCTTGTGAAAAAACCCCGGACCGTTGATCCGGGGTCGATCTAATGAATTACGATGTGTGCGAGAGGAATTCGCAAACGAGAGGGATATTAATAGGAACTGGGTGGGGAATCTGATCAATCTGGGGAGATGTGTTCAGTTTTCCCGCAAACTTATCACCCTCTAACGAAAGGTATTCTGGAACTTCGCGCTGTGTGCCCTCTTGCGCCGCGATGATTGATTTCATTTGGCGAGAAGCTGGTTTAATCGAAACGGTCATACCAGGGCGAACGAGGAAGGAGCGGCGGTCCACTTTCTTGCCGTCGACTTGGACGTGGCCGTGGGAGACGAGCTGTTGCGCGCCGAAGATCGAACCTGCGAAGCGGAGGCGGTAGACGACGTTGTCTAAGCGGCACTCGAGCATTTCGCTCAACAATTGGGCCGTATTTCCCTTCTGTTGAAGAGCTTTGTGATAAGTATTGACGAGCTGCTTTTGCGAGAGCATGCCATACATTGCCTTCAACTTTTGGCGCTCTTCGAGCTGCATACCGAAGTCAGATTTTTTCTTTCTTTTTGCGCCGTGCATGCCGGGCGGGTTTTGTTTATGCAGCATTGGGTTGCGCGGTTTGCTGAAGATATTAGCAGCAAATCTGCGAGCTATGCGGTTCTTAGGACCTCTGTAACGAGCCATTGTCTCTCCAATAATTCAATAAAGGACAGCAGTTTACAGCACTCCTATTTTTTGAACAAGTCCCAACAAAAAATAAAAAAATATTTAAAACCATAGACAGTCGGGGTTCTCCGCCCCCGCTGCCCAGGGGTCTTCGGCGGCTTTGAAGAACGGGAGCAAAGCTCCCTAGCGCGTGCTCGTCGCTCGCCGTGGAAACCACTGCTCGTCGCTCCTGCGCTGCGCTTCTTCTGTGCCGCGCGAAGCCTCGGGCTGCCCGCGGGAGTCCCCTTCGGGGACCTCTCCGCGTGCAGATTTTGGCCCTTCGGGCCATTCGCTCCGCGGTTTAACACGCAAGGATTGTATTACCCTGGTACTGCAAGGCGAGCCCGCATTGCAGCCCGATTTTGATTTTTTTGGTTTTGAGTTTTTTGAGGGTGGGTGGGTATAATGGCGGGCTTATGGACTATTGGGTATTGGCATTTTATTGTTTAGTGAAGGTGGAAGATCCACGGGGGGAAGTGGTCCGTCATCAAGAATTTTTTAAGGGTCGCGATCTGATGAGCCGAATCTACATTTCAGAACAGGGGATCAATGGCCAGATGAGCGGCCGAGTGGACCACGCCCAAGAGTACATGGATTGGCTCCAAAAAGAGGGGCGATTTGGGGATGTTTCATTCAAAAAACATCTTGTCAAAGAGCACGTATTTCCGAAGGCAACTGTAAAGTACCGAAGACAGCTGGTTGCGATCGATTGCGAGGTGGACCTTTCGGAGCGGGGCAAGCCGGTGTCATCCGGGGAATGGAATCAGATGCTGGAAGAGCGGGACGGGGATACAATTGTCTTGGACGTACGCAATGAGTATGAGTGGAAGGTGGGCCATTTTGAAGGGGCTCAGCTGCCTGAACTGGAGACGTTCCGCCAATTTCCTCTGTATGCGAAGGCGTTGAAGCGGAAACGGGATCCCAAAAAGACGAAAGTGATGATGTATTGCACGGGAGGGATCCGGTGTGAGTTTTATTCCGCTTTGATGAAGCGAGAAGGGTTCGAGCAGGTGTATCAACTCGATGGGGGCGTCATCCAATATGGCCTGGATGAGGGGCAAAAGCATTGGAAAGGGAAGTTGTTTGTCTTCGATGATCGACTGGTTGTGCCGATCAGTGGAGAAGAGGCGGCTCCGATTAGTGAGTGTGTCTATTGTCAGGCGCCGCTCGATGTGTATTACAATTGCGCGAACATGGACTGCAATGCTCTTTTTGTGTGTTGCGCTGATTGTGTGAAGAAGCAGAAAGGGTGTTGCTCTGAAGGGTGCTACCAAGAGGGGCGGGTGAGACCGATTGCCGAGGATGCGAATCCAAAGCCGTTCCGGAAGTGGGATTACCACGAGAAAATAAAGTTAAAAGGTCTACGATCCGCCGCTGAGTCTCGGGAAGAACAACCGTCAGCCCAGGCTTGATTCCCTGTTCCGATAGCTCAAAGGCCCGCATGGTGTTGCAGATACGCCCATCGAGCCGAACGCCGATTCCCCGAACGCCTGCCATCGCGCCGAAATCGGCAAACATCTCCAGGGTCATTTCACAGGCTGTGATCAGAAATAAAATTTCTCGGTCCGGGTATTGATGAACCAGCTCGAACATTTTCTCCCCAATGTAGTGAATGGTGGGAATCCATAGCGTGATGGCTTTCCCTTCGGGTATGATGTGGGCGCATTTGCCGATGAAACATTGGCCGCAGACCGGATGCTCTGGATCTTTTTGGCACTGGTCGGTGAAACGGCCAGAAGGGCACTCAAAGGGCTTGTGGCAGTAGGAAAACCCCAGGACAAATAGGGCGTTGGGATGTTGGATTTTTTGCTGGAACTCTTCGACAGAGGCGATGTCATAGAAAAAAAAGTCGTTGTCTCTACGATAGGGAATTTTTTTCAGCCGGGAACGGAGATAGCGGGCGGCATAGCGAAATGGGTGGCGGAAAAAAAAGCGCCGAAAAACCTTTTTCTCATCGTGCCGCAAGAGATAGGGCAGCGCTTTACGACGGATCCCCGATTCAGCAATCCCCGGCATGTTGGGCAAGGTTTTAAGAATTTTGAGGGGATGGGATTTTTCCAGCTCTTTTGCTTTTTGGTCCCATTCGCTTTCGGAGAAGGGTGACATGTTGTACCATCTATCAAAATTAAACTTCAGAACTGTGGGCATCTTTTACCTGCGGGCCTTCGTCTTCGCCCTCGCAAACTCTTTGAGTTTACTTCATGCTCCAGACTTTGGTCCTCGGCAAAATACGCTACACATTTCTAAACCTTATTTTTGATAAATGGTATTATTCTACCGCCTAGAGATCATAGAGCCTACCACGCTCCGAGTGAAATTGGAAGAGCAAGGTACGCGACGTATTCTGTACTTGGACACATTGAAGAATATAGCCAAAGCAGAAGATGGCCCAGCTGTGCAGTTTTTAATTAAGCTCCATGCCCGTGGCCGAGCGAGCGATACCCTCTCCTTCCAGCAAATTGACATTCCCCCTGCTCATTCTAATGAGGCGATTCGGCTCATGGCCACCACTGGCCGCCTTACTTTTCGGGGGCAAAAAGTGGCGGTGGGCCAGAAGCGAAAGGTCTATTGGAAGGGCGAAGGGACCCTCTTTTCCCCACTGGCCGGCACGGAGCCGCTGGAATCGGCTGCCATCTTATTTTCTGGGAGCGTGCCTTGGGTGATCAGTGGTTCGGAATGGGCCGAATTGGATACTTCTGTGCCATGGAAGTGGTTGGAATTTTTCCGAAAGGGTCCGGCCGTGTTGGAAGGGGCGAAAAAAAGGAACTTTTTAGAGGAAGAGCCGCCCATTCTTTGGAAAGAAAAGATGGAGACGCCGCTCCAAGTGTTTCCGCAGCTCTTTTTGACCGACGCGACCGGCTCCTTTGCCAATCTTTCGATGCACTACCCGGCAGTTGGAACCATTGCCTATGAAGATCTGGCGCCCCACGTAAATGGCCGGACGCGGCTGAAAAAAGAAGAGGCGTCGTGGGAAAAAGATCTCATCGAATCGGGCTACGGTCGAAAAGCAGTGGGGAATTCCCGCTACTATTGCCCGGGCGCGCAAGCTCGTACAACGCTCCGATTTTTATTGGAGCTTGGGTGGAGCTGTTTTGATGCCAGCGGACGGAAAATCGTATTGCAAACAGCTTGCCAATTGCATGTGGCAGAACAGGGCGAACGGATTGAAGTTTCTGGCCAAGTGAAATTCCAAACTGGCGACGCCGCACTTTCGCAAGCGTGGGAAGCTGCGCAAAAAGAAAAACTATTTGTCCCCATCGATCCTACGCATGTGGGTTTATTGGAGCTTCAACTGATCCCAGCGACATTGTCTGTTCCTAAATCGCGCATTGGAGAGATTTTGCCTCTTTTACAACGGTCCGATGTGCAGTGGGAGGCCTCTCTTAAACAAGCGGCTGAAGCTCTACAGGAAGGGAGGGGAGTTGAGCCTCTAAATATCGACCAGCGGTTCCATGGCACCCTGCTCCCGTATCAAGTCACTGGAGTTGAGTGGCTCATGTTTTTATATCGGTGGCGCTTCGGTGCCCTCCTATCGGATGAGATGGGACTTGGTAAAACCGTCCAGGTCCTGGCATTTTTTTCCCAGCTCAGGACAAATTTGCCGATTTTGATCGTAGCCCCCACTTCGCTCCTCTTTAATTGGCAAAAGGAGATCGGCCGATTTTGGCCAGAGGCGAAGGTCTATCTCCACTCGGGGGCCGAGCGTCTGAGCCAACTCGATGGAAAGCAGGTCATCTTAACCTCTTACGCCCTTCTGCGCCTCGATATCGATCTATTTTCCCACATTGAGTTTGAAGTAGTTGCGCTCGATGAATCGCAGGCAATTAAAACCGCCTCTTCCCAAACGGCGCAAGCCGCATGCACTCTCAAGGCCCGTTTCCGGATCGCAATCACCGGAACCCCAGTGGAGAATCGTCCCGAAGAGCTCTTGTCTCAATTCCGTTTTCTACTCCCAGATCTTCTAGACACTGTTCATCCTGAGACAGTTCGACGCAAGATCAAGCCATTTATTTTGCGCCGTAAAAAGAGCGACGTACAGCTCCAGTTGCCCGAAAAGATCGACCAAGAAGTTTGGATTGAGATGGAAGGAGAGCAGAAGGCCATTTACGATCGGACGATCGGTGCCTTTCAAAGTGGCCTTTTGCAAAAAGTGCAAGCCGATGGATTGCAAGCGCATCGAATGGAAGTATTGGAGGCGATTCTCCGTCTGCGACAAATCTGCGTCGATCCACGGCTGATTGGAGAAGAGGTGAAGGGAGCGAAGATCCAACAATTGGCATTGGATTTAGAATCTCTTTATGCAGAAGGGAAGAAAGTCTTGGTCTTCAGTCAGTTCACCTCTCTATTGCAACTCGTGCGGAGAGAACTAATGATCGAACCCCTTTATTTAGACGGTTCTACGCCTGCGGAAGAGAGGGGAGAGATCGTTCGCCGCTTCCAAGAAGAAGAGCGGCCTCATGTATTTTTGCTGAGCCTTAAGGCTGGAGGAGTTGGGTTGAACCTGACTGCTGCGGAAAGCGTGATCCTCTTCGATCCCTGGTGGAATGAGGCGGTCGAAAGGCAGGCGATTGACCGAGCTCATCGAATCGGGCAAAAGAATACCCTCTTGGTCCATCGCTACCTTGCGGTCCACTCGATCGAAGAGAAGATGCTGAGCATCAAGGCTCGCAAAGCTCAAACCGCCGAGGCGCTGATTGGCGATGAGACAGTTAGCTGGACATCGGAGGATTTGCTTCATCTTCTGGCTCATTGACTTTCTTCTGGTCGGTGTCAAGCATCTCTAAGGCAGCGGCTTTCAATGTTTTCAGCCCTTCTGCGAATCCAAGCGCTCTTGTAAGCCGTTCTAGATAATTGATTTCCGCGGCCAACTGATCGTTAATCGTCTCAAGCTTTGCAATCTTCTTAATCAAGTCCCGATTCTTCATAACGCCTCCCTTGTCACTAAGTAATGACGCAAGAACCGTGCCAGGAAGGAAGGAGGGGTGTGGGGCTTCCCCACCCTTTCGTGAACGTGCCCGAGCCCGTGTGCGTGCCCGATTTTTTTACAAAAGAGGGATAGGATAAACAGGATCGACGAAACGTCGGCAGGATGTGCAGGATCTCTGTTAAAGATGAAATCAACGCAAAGACGCCAGGCCGCCTTCTTATCCTCTGCGTTTCGAATATGGCACTATTTTTTTGATTGCAGGAAAAGGGCCCTTGGATAGAAGCTGTTAGGAAAAGGTTGTGGGAATTTCGCGCACCGAAGATCTTTGCTTTTTTTTCTCACCGATCATAGAATGGGGCGCATTTTTCTACACACCGACGATTACCAAAGGATTCGAACATGAAAAAACGTACAGTTCTCTTAATTGGGGCCGCCACTGTGTTGGCTTTTGCTTGCCAGAAAAAAGATGCAGAGCCAATGCCAGCGCCTCCACCACAAACACAAACAATGCCTTGCTCAGATCCAGATGAGTGCAGTAATGAAGCGAAAGCAGATGTTCAAAAAGAGCAGCCTGCTGAAACAACGCAATCTGCGCCTGCTGTGGAAAAACCAGTTGAGTCGAGCGCTGCTCCTACTGTAGAGCCAATCAAAGCTCCCGCGCCGGTCTTGGTTGAAGTTACTCCTGCGAAGGCTCCAGAGGCCACTGCTTCTGCATCAGCCCCTGCGATTCCAGGCCAAAATTAATTCAGAGCGGGGACTTCCGTCCCCGCTTCAAATCTAAGAAGCGATTCTTTAATAGAGAGATCCATCGCAAATCCCCCTATGCCCTCTTTTGCTGTGACTCGATGGCAAGGGATGAGCAAAGGATAGGGATTTTTATTGCAGGCATTTCCAACGGCTCGTGCGGCTCCAGGGCGTCCAATCTGAGTGGCTAGCTGGCTGTAGGATAGTGTCTTTCCAAATGGAATAGACACAAGAGCTCGCCACACATCTTGTTGGAAAGTAGATCCCGAAGGCAATGAGAAAGGAAATGGGTTGGGCGTTCCAGTCAAATAGGAATTGAGCCACTGTTCCAGTTGCTTATGCAAAGCAGCACCTGTTCCTTGAATCGAGTAGGTAAAAGTAGCTGCTTTCTCAATAGAGGTATGAAGGAGGCGGTTGCCGTCTGCATAGAAGCCAACGGCAACCGAAGGAGGTTTCATTTTAAGAGACCGGCTACGAAAATTCCAAGGCCATCTTCTGGGTATTTTCGCGACCTTTGATGCCGCCCGGCTTGACAATATGACACTTCGTACATTGTCTTCGCCGGAGCGTTCGGAGCTCCGCTCCTCATCAAATCTCATCGAAAACCCCTCAGAATCTGAGTCACTTGCGATTTTCGTAGTCAGTCTCTAGATCGCCATGCAGATCTGCGACGAGCTGCTCACGGCTATTCATCAATTCGAACTTTTCATGGGCAACCGATTGGCCTTTGAAAAACCATTCTTGTTCTACCGATTCATCGGTGAAGAATTTGCTGCTGCCATGTTTTTTATCATGCTTCCATTCGATTTGCGCAGTGAGCGTACCAAGGTCATCGAAGTGGGATTCCATTCCATTTTTCTGTCCACTGACGTAGGGGATTTCCGCCACTTTCACGCCATTGCGATAGACGATTTTCAATCCATCGAGAACACCCTGATTCCAATTGAGGGTCATGAGTGGTTTGCCTGTCGAGGTGAACTTCTCTTGCTCGCCATGCAATTGATAATCTTTGTAACGGGAAATCGTATGAACTAATCCGTTTGGATGGTAGGAGGTACGGGAAGCAATGGCTCCATTTTCGATGAAATCGCGCGATACCAATACACCCGAACGTTCTCGCTTATAGCGCTCGCCGTAGCCCGCTTCGACTTGCCCTTCTAGTTCATGTTCTGGGGTGAAATACTTGCCCTCTACGAGCAGCTCTCCGTTGTATTCCTCAAGGCTCATCGGGGCGCCTTTCGCATCCCAAGAAGTGATGATTTTTCGGTCATCGAATTCATACACCTCTTCGCGCATGGGCATGCCGGAAGCATCATGTACGACCTCTTTCAGCAGATTACCTTGGTCATACACTTGGATCCGCTCAATCACTGAGCTATGGGGAAATGTGTAGGTGGTTGAGCCGTGCAGCGCACCGTTTTCGAATGAACGGGTGACCCTGATTCCATTTTTCAATATGGAGACGATTTGTCCATCTTGTTCTCGATCTTGCCATTCTTCTTCTGTCACGCCGAATCCATACTTATGGACGAACTCTTGTGACACGACGGGATTATTACTATCGCTGGAGAAGCAGCCGCCTAACAAGACGAGAAGACCAGAGCCTAGAACCAAATTTTTCATCACACCCTCACAACAAGAAATATATCAATCGATCTTAGCTCCCCCCCTCCGTTTTTGCAATAAGAAAGATTTGGAGATCTACAGCCGTCTGGAAAAAGTAAATAACATCCTGTTATTTTTCTTACCTTGAAGAAAGATAAAGAAGCGTTTGGGTGGTGAGGTGTTCGTGGGCGGCGTCCACTTCGGCGGAGGAGATGGTTTTGGTGAGATCGCGGTAAGTGAAGCGGAAGGTGGCGTTGTGTTTGTCATTTTTTGTGAAGAGATCGATGAGCTCGAACTTTTCTAAAAGAGGGACCGAGGCGGAACGGATGGCGTCGGTGAGGGTGGAGAGGAATGTTTTGGGAGGAAGGGGAATTGTCCAGTCGCGCTCGGAAGAGGGGAATTGGGGAAGCGGGATCATGCGGGGAGGAGGCGCTTGATGGCTTTGGAGCGATTGGGCGTTGATTTCTGCGTAGTAGACCCGTTGCTTGATGTCGAATTTTTCGAGAAGCTGAGGATGAATTTCGCCGATTGTTCCAATGCAGAAGCTATTGATGAAGAGGTTGGCTTGGCGGCTTGGATGAAAAGCGGGGTGTTCGGAGGAAGTAAAGGTGAAGGGAGAGATGCGGAGGCCTTGTAGGAGATTTTCAACAAGCCCTTTGAGGGTGTAGAAATCGGCATCGGAGGGTTTTTGGTCCCAATGGTGGGGCGATTCTTTGCCTGTGAGGGCAATGGCCATCATCGGAATTTCAATCGGTTGTTCTTTTTGGAGAAAATGGATTCGACCGAGTTCGAAAATGGGAAGATTTTGGTTGCGTTGATCGAGGTTGAGACGGATGGAATGGAGGACGCCGGGAAGAAGGGAGGGGCGAAGAATGGAGTATTCTTCCGATTTGGAGTGGAGCGTTTGGAGGAGGACCGACTTGGAGTGGGAGAGTTCCTGGGCGATGGTGGCGAGTTTGGAGGAGATGAGGTCACAGTTGAGAACTTCTTGCAGACCAAGGGCGGCAAGGCGGCGTCGGAGCTCTGTCTCGAAGAGATAGGAGGGATCGTGGGGGAGCTGAGGAGAAGTGGCTCGGGGAAGGGGACGATCGATGTTGTTGTAACCGTAGAGACGAGCAGCCTCTTCGACGAGATCGATCTCCTCTGTGAGGTCGAAGCGGTAGAGGGGAACATCCACTTGGAGTTTGTCGGCTTCTTTGCGTGTTTGGAATCCGAGGCGGTGGAACAGTTTTTCGATTTCGCTTTCTGAGAGGAGAGTGCCGAGGAGTTGGTTGATTCGAGTGGGGCGGCAAGCGATGCGCTTGGGGGCGAAAGAGTGTTTGCCGATATCGATTCGCCCTTTGGCGATTTTGCCACCGGAGAGTTCAGCGATGAGCTCTGCAGCTTCATCGAGAAAATCGGGCAATGTAGAGGGATCGACCCCTTTTTCAAAGCGTTGCGAGCTATCGGTTCGGAGGCCCATTTGTTTGGCCGATACGCGGATGGTTTTTGAGTTGAAGGAGGCCGCTTCGAGAAGGATGGTGTGGGTTGAGGCGGAGACTGCGCTGCTGGCGCCACCGAGGATGCCACCGAGGGCGAGAACTTTTTTCGCATCGGAGATGAGGATGGTGGAGGGAGGAACGGTCCATTGGTTGCCATCCAGACCATGAAATGGCTGGGGGCGTTCCGAGAGAGACACTTCGATGGTTTTCCCTTCGATCTTGTTGAAATCGAACGCGTGTAGAGGCGTGCCGTTTTTCAAGAGGAGATAATTAGTCGCATCTACGACATTATTGATCGGATTGAGGCCTGCAGCTCGAAGTTGTTTTTGGAGCCAGAAGGGAGAGGGGGCGACTTTCATTCCTTCAATGAGGCGGGCGGTGTAGCGAGGACAGATTGTGGCCTCTTGGACCGACACTTCAATTAGGTCTTTGATGGAGTGATTCGATTCGTGTAGGTGCCGCTTTGGGAGATGAAGGGGCTTTTGCAAAGAGGCAGAGAGCTCGCGAGCGATGCCGAGGGCGCTCATGCAGTGGCCCAGATTGGGAGTGAGAGAGATTTCAAATACGGGATCCCAAAGAAGGGCGATGCAATCGCCTCCCAGGGGCAGATCGGTGGGCAATTCGAGGAGGCCGCTATTGTCCTCGTAGAGGCCGAGTTCGGAGGCGGTGCAGAGCATTCCGTGAGATTCGACGCCTCGGATGGAAGTTTTTTCAATGGTTCGTTGTTCGCCAGAAGCGGCGGTTAGAATAGCGCCCACCTTGGCCAGGGCAACCCGGAGGCCGGTGCGGCAATTGGAGGCGCCGCACACAACTTGGATGGTGTGAACGCCGTCGAATACTTCAGCGACATGTAATTTTTCTGCATTTGGGTGGCGAGTAGATTTTTTTATTTCAGCGACAACGACATGGCTAAATGGGGGGCGCGGAGAGTGAATCGCGTCGACCTCAATGCCGAGAAGAGTGAGGGTTTCTTCGATTTTTTCAATGCTTAAATCTATGATTATGAATGACTTAAGTAAGGATAAAGGGAGCTTCATACGACCCAACGTTAACAGTGAAGGTTTTAGTGTAGCGCGCAAGCCCCCTACGTTTCAAGGGCTTTCCAAAAACTAGCTAAAGAAGTATTTTGGAAAGACTCACGGAGCTGCAATGTATGGAAGACAATTGGGTAAAAAAATTTCGGGTGCTGACCTTTTCACTGATTTTTAGCGGTGCGTTGAACATTGGATTGATGGCAGCCTTGATTGTAAAACAAGATCTGCCTATGGGACTTGAAAAAAGTTCCAAAAAAACGGTGGAACATCGAATCGGCAGCGTAGCTGTCTTACAAACTCTTTCGAAGCAATCGTTCAAAGAACTTGTGACTCAATTGACCAATCGGGAATTGATCGAAGAGGGGTATTCGCAACGCGATCTGGCTCTTTCAGCCCTTGTGGGATTCCACTATTTTAATATCGAAAAGGCGCTCTCCACCACCGAATTGCAAAAGAGGCTTGTGGCTCTCGATGACCACCGGTCGATCGAGCTATTTCCGGGTTTAAGCGACGAACAGTTCGATGCGGTGATCCGATTTGCTTACCAAGAAAAATGGCCACTGACATCGAAAGGATTGTTTGCCCTTTTGCAAAAATTGCCCGCACCTCAAGATGAAACATTGGTCCAAGCCTTTGCTGTGACGCCGGAGTTTTATGCTCTACAGGCTCTGTTTCGAAAGAGCGAAGCGCCGCAAGAGCCCGGAGTGCTCCTCAGTCTCGTCACAGAGGGGAGCTGGGAGCTGTTGGATCGGTTCGCAAAAGAGCAGTCGCAGCTGCTCGATCTTTCGCCGGAAAAACGGCGTCGTCTTCTCCTCAGTTATCTCGCCCACCATTCTCCAACAGCCGCTCATCTACTCCTAAAGACTGACTTTGCCTTTGTGACAAAACGTTTGGATGATCGGGGGATTTTGGATTTTGTCTCTCTCTTGGCCACGAAAACAGAAGAGGGGGAAAAGTTTTGTGTTTCACTTCTCCAATCGCCTAGAGGCGATGCTGTCTGGCGTGCGGCTGTGGAAAAGCTCTACGCATTTGCCGGCGAGCCCTTGCCGGAACCGTTTGATGTGCGCACCGCTGCCGCCCGCTTTGCGCCCGTATCGACAGCAAAACCAGCCACCGAAGCGCCAAAGCCTGTCTCGAAGGCCGCTCTTCGCATTCACACAGTGAAAGAAGGGGACAGCCTCTGGAAAATCGCTCGGCAATACAAAGTGAAAGTGGATGATGTGGTGAATTTAAATGGGATCCAAAACAATAAGCTGGTCCCCGGAATGAAACTGCAAATACCTGATTAGGGCGTGTCGTCATTTGAGTCTCTAGACCCTAGGGCGGATGGTGGCCACCCCTATGGAAGGGGTGGCAAGAGAGGATGCGTCGGAGGGCAAGCCAGGAACCCTTTATTGATCCGTGCTTTTGAATTGCTTGTTTGGCATACTCTGAGCAAGTAGGTGTAAACCGGCAGCAGTGGCCCATAAAGGGGCTAAGAGCGGCCTGGTAGAGGTCAATGAATAGAGTCAATAATCGCTTCACAAGAGTAGGATACCAATGCAATCACATCCGTTCCAGCAATTCTTGAGTGAGTTTATCCCCCAAGTCGCCCGCAAATCGAAACAGGTCAACAAAGCGCTTTGGATTTTGGAAACGACAGGCCAAGGGGATGCGGCCGACTTAAAGGCTGAGCTGGATACGGAGCTGAGAGTTCTTTTCAACGATTCTGGGGTGTATCAAAAATTATTGAGCTGGGAAAAGGACCCTTCGTTGAAGGATCCTGCGTTGAAGCGGCAATTGAATGTGCTCATCCGCACATGTAAGCAAAATCAGATCTCAAAGAAATTGTTAGAGGAGCTTGCACAAAAAGAGGCGGCCCTTGCCCAATCGTATGCTTCCTTTCGTCCAGAGTTAGAGGGGAACCCGGTTAGTGAGAATGGGATTCGGGAGATCTTGAAGGGAGAAAAGAGTGTTGAGAAAAGGAAACAGGCTTGGGAGACTTCGAAAACAATTGGTCCCCTCCTAGCTCCCCAAATTCTTGAGCTTGTGCGCCTTCGGAATCAGGCGGCAAAGAGTCTCGGCTATCCCGATTATTTTCAGATGCAGCTCGAATTGCAAGAAGTGGACGCTTCTTGGCTATTGAAGACGCTGGCCGATTTTGGAAAGAAATCGGATGCCGCCTATGGAGCGATTTTAGAAGAGGTGGAAGCGGCGCAGGTGAAACAGTTCCGAGTGTCAAAGGCGGAGTTGGGGCCTTGGGCTTGGAGCGATCCCTTCTGTCAAGAGGATCCCCTCGATAGCCAAGAGCTCGATGGGCTTGTGCATGGCGTGGACATTGCGCAGACGAGTTCCTCGTTTTACAAAAAAATGGGGATCGATGTAGAGCCGATCTTAAAGCGGAGTGACATGCTGGAAAGGCCGAACAAAAATCAACATGCGTTTTGCATCCACATCGATCGGGAAGGGGATGTGAGGACGTTGAATAACGTGAAGGCATCGCTCAAGTGGCTCGAGACGGTTCTCCATGAGCTGGGCCATGCGATCTATGAGCTTGGATTTGGGGCCGATCTTCCTTGGCTGCTCAAAGAGCCTCCTCACATGATTCCAACTGAAGCGATGGCGCTCATTGCAGGAAGGCAAGCTTACCGAAAAGAGGCGCTTCCTACACTTGTGGGCAACCACCCTGAAAAGGCATCCCTGCTCTCTAAAGCCGACCACAGCTTAAAAAGACGGCAGCTCATCTTCAGTCGCTGGGTATTGGTGATGACCGAATTTGAAAGCGAGCTCTATCGGAACCCTGCGCAAGATCTCAATGCGCTTTGGTGGAAGCTGGTGGAAAAACACCAAAAAATTCGGGCTCCGAAGGCGCGCGCAGGGCAGTTCGATTGGGCGTGCAAGTACCACATCGGCCTAGCCCCTGTGTATTATTTCTCTTACCTTTTAGGGGAGCTATTCGCCTCGGCGATCCAAGAATCTCTTGTCAAAGAATGTGGCTCCACCTCGCTAACCTCTCCAAAGGCGGGCCGGTTTCTCCAAGAAAAACTATTCAAGCCGGGCAACCGGATGCCCTGGAGCGAACTGGTGCAACATGTCACTGGCAAGCCACTCACTGGTGAGGCGTGGCTCAGGGAATTTGCCACCTAAAATTAAATTTTACCACCGAGCACACCGAGAGTACCGAGTAAAATAAGGAACAGGATTTAAAATTTTATCCTACTTATCCTGCCGACGTTTCGTCGATCCTGTTTATCCTGTCCCATTCTCTTGCAATGGGAGCACCGAGGTATGCAAAAGTGCTTGAGAAGAACAAACCGATGCCATATATTTTACACTTCGTTTTTTATGCGAAAGTGGCGGAATTGGCAGACGCACTACCTTGAGGTGGTAGCGGGTTCACTCTCGTGGGGGTTCGAGTCCCCCCTTTCGCATTCCTTGCACCGATAGCTCAATGGATAGAGTACTTGGCTTCGGACCAAGTGGTTAGGGGTTCGAGTCCCTTTCGGTGCGTGCCCCTCCGGAGACATGTTCAGAGATAACGATGTTTCCGGCTTTGCCCCATTTCGATGTTGTATGGCAACTCCAAAAATTCCCACATGGCCCCGTGAACGGGACTTGGCGACGTATGCTTAAGTATACGTGCATCGATTTTAATCTTGAGCTGTCTAATGGCAAAACCTGGATCGATATTGGATGCAGAACAGGGAAGGCCATGCGTGAGACAAAAAGGCTCTATAAGGCGCGCTTAATTGGGGTCAATGCGCATCGGATTAAGACGTTCGCTGGAATTGAATCCATTTTTGCCGAAATCCCTCAAGATTTCTCAGTTTACAAAAAATTTCGAAAACACCTCTAAATTCATTGAGAATAACGATTACTGGTGGGTGCCATTCAAAATGCACCTTAGAAACCTTATTTTCCAAAGCTCGCCAAATGATTGGGGAACCGAAAAAAATAAGATTAATCTACAGTCCGCCAGATCACAGCGTCGAGCTTTGGAAGATTGTCTATAAAAAAATCACCACCCCTAACAATTGAAGGATGAGTCCCTTTCGGGACGATTATTCAGTAGAGTTCCCAATTCCTAATGTATCTTTCGGATCAAGAGCTAAGCGGGGTTGGGTCGTTTTGAGCCGTTTTTTGACTTGTTTGATTGGCTCTGCCGGGGGAATATTTTCGGGAAGAGTTCCTCCAATTTCTTCAATTGCAGAACGTACCTTCTTTCCTACCATTTCATGCGTTTCAATGGCGTCTCGTTGATTTCTGATTCGTTCATTTTTAAGTTTTTCTTTCGTCTGAGTCATGCGAAATAGATTAGCCGCGAGCTCGGTTGTGTCCATTCGATCCATGAGTTGTTCTTTTGGCGCAATTCCTTTCCGGATTCTGATTGCATCAGTTCCTAAACCACCATAGAGGCCCTTGTAACCTGCGTCGTGAAAAATACCGAACATCGAATTTTGGACCCCAGCTTCTTTAGCGGCTCCGGATAGCGCTTTAAATTCGACCGATGCTTGCTCTCTCGTTTCAAGTCTTGCGAGATCAGCGGCCATTTGGTCTGAGATCTCCTGCCGCCGTGTTTGAATAGCAAAATACTTTTGGGCGCGAGCGATTTCTGGTTTTCTTGGGTCTCCGTTTTGGGCGATGAGATAACAGGCAAAGCGCGAAAGATGGTAATCTTCAATTACTTGAGAACGCCCTTTGCCGTTGATGATTGGGTTACCGGCGCCGGTAAAGTGATGCTTCGGATCATTTCCTGATTGCTTGCAAGATTGCATAGCTTTTTCGAGAGCATTTTCAAATCGTTGCCATTTGGAATATCCTAAAAGCGGTTGAAGATCCCGGGCGCTCCAGTACTCTATGCCGTGTTGATTATGTTTTTTGAGAGACTCGAAAGATAAGTTGGGTTTGGCTGGAAGTAACTCGTTAAATTGATCCATAGATTGGAACTCCAGGTGCTTTGTTGACGATCATTCAAGCAAAAATTTTAGGCTTTTTGCTGGGTTTTCGCCAATCGAAAGTTTTGCGCAGAGAATTATCTCAATCTCTCTTCAAATAACTGGTCGATTGTTTGGATGTGCATTGGATGCGGGGAGAGCGAGGCCAGCTCGGAAAAAGAGCGGGAAAAGGCAAGGGCTTGGAGGGTTGCGTCTGGATCAAAGTGTTCATCTAATAGCCCCTCGGCGGCTAGGAGTTTTAGGCGAAAGGAGGCGGCGAGCAGTTCGGGCTTGGGAAAGGTGGCCAGTTTGCGCAGCATAGCGAGGGCGAGTTCGAAAGGGGCGTGGGCCGCTTTGGAGGGGAGCTGAGTGCGCAGGAGATCTTGGGCGATGCGACCTGCAGCGCTGAGTCGATCGTAGGATTGTTTTAGCGCGGCAAAGTCTTCGAGCAGGGTTCCCTCTTTCAGGGTGTGGATCTCTCGGTGGTCTTTGGTAAAGATCCATTCTGCGAGCACGAACGGGGTGGTGAGAGCCCCTTTTTTCGAAGCGCTATGTTTGGCCATGAGGGTGACAAGCCCCTCTTCTGGCATCAATACCTTTAAAATTCGGTGCTCTCCCAAATAGGGGAGAGCGAGTAGCAAAAGCCCTTTTCCTTCCATGAGTCAATTGTATATTAGAGGGAGATCTTGCTCAATAGACCACTGTGGTCGGACAGGGCACTCTCTGTGAAGAGAGTGGGATCGTAGCCTGTTGGAACGAGCGAGGTGTGGATTGCGTGGGCAGTTCCGTTGAGGAACATTGTGTGGTCCAGGTTTAAGGGACCGGAGACCCTTTTTCCTACGAGACGAGCGCAAAATTCGTCTCCTGGCCAGGTTTTGTCTGCAAAATCATCCCCTTTTTGGAATTGGCGATGCCAAGGGGAGGCCTGGTATTCATTGTCGTCTAAATTCAGATCCCCTGTCACGACAATGCACCGGTCCCGTACGGCATTGACTTTGTCGATGAGGATTTGCATTTGGTGTCTTCGCGCTTCCACTTCCTCTCCCGTGGGAAATTGGGGTTCATGAGAGTGTTGAAGGTGGGTCGAACGTTTCGAATAGGCAATTTACATCGGCATCTTGTTCGATAATTTTGTTGATTATGTCGTCTATTCTGAAGGCCCATGGCACGCCGCCGCCGTCACTGATCGAAAAGCCGGCGCCTACGCAACAAATATTCCATATGAGGAGGGAAAAGGAGCGGTCAGGAGGGAGGGTCTTTGATTCTAGTTCCCCTTGCACATAGATGAAAGGATGGTTGTGGATATGCAATGCGATCGATCGTAAAGCAATCCCCGGCACTATGGTAAAGAGGGCCAAAGAAGCCCACCCAGCAAGCCCTATGCAGAGAGAGATTTTTCTGATTACATTGGCCAGTGTATTTGCTGTCGGATTGAGGGCGTCGACAACTTGCATTCGTCGATGTTATTTTATTAAGGGAAAGCTGTGAAAAAATGTTTTGCATACGCGACTGGCGTTGGTTCAGATTTGCAATTTTCATCGAGAGCCTTTAAGATAGAATGCAATCATGGAGTGGCTATGGCAAAACCGGTGAACACAGTAAGCGATGGATACAATGTGTCCGTTGTGGGAAAGCATTTTCAAATCACCGATGCAATTCGGGCGTATGTTTTTGAAAAGCTACAAAAAGTAGAGCGGATCACTGACCAGATCATCGATGTGTTGGTGACGTTAGATGCGCAGAAAATGGAGCACTCTTGCTCGATTTTGATGAATTTTATCCATTTCCACATCAAGGTTCACGCAAGCACAGATAACATGTACTCGGCCATCGATAAGTGCACCGATCGGCTGGTGACGCTCGTGCGAAAGTATAAGTCAAAGCTCCAATCGCACCGCTTTAAGGATTTAACCACGGTCGATATCCATGTGAATGTGATCCAGCCGCTCAAAGATGAGTTGAAAATCATCAATGAGGACATCGAAGCGGAAACGGTGAGAAAGTCGAATGACCGGTATCTATTGCATGAAGTGGTGGCCAAAGACACGATGAAGCTAAAGACGTTGACGGAAGGCGAGGCGGTCATGAAGATGGAGATCACCGGAGATGTATTTTTGATTTTCCGTTCTGAAGAAGACCAAAAAGTTAAAGTGATCTACAAACGGAAAGACGATAACTACGGCCTCGTGCAGATTCAGTGATATACGACCCGATTCGGCGTAAAGAAGTCGCAACAACACCTGAAGAAATTGTCCGACAGGCGCTCCTCCGTCAAATGCTTGGCCCTTTGGCGTTTCCAAAATCGTTGATTGCCGTAGAAAAAAAGCTCGCCACGTTGCGCAGAGCCGATATCATTGTTTTTATGAAAAAAGGGGACCAATTGGTGCCTCTGGTCTTAGTGGAATGCAAGGCAAATCGAATGGATGAAGAGACCTTTTGGCAAGCCTCCGGCTACAACACAACGGTGGAGGCCCCCTTCCTTTGTTTGGCCCACTCTGGAGGCGTACGCACCTATTGGAAAGAAGGGGATCAGGTGCGATCGATCGGGTTTCTTCCTCCCTATGACCAACTTGTCCAAAGGATTCGATGAACATCGATTGGGACCAGTATGAAATTGTTTGCAAGGTGGGCGTTTCCCTCCCATTTTATGAAGCCGCCCGCCCTTGGCTCGATCGGAATGAGAGCCACCGCCTCTTTTTTCTAGATGAGGAGCAAAGCGAAGTCCTATTCAATGACCGGAGGGTGCGCGTTTTTTCTGTTGAGTCGCCTCTACAGAAAGAGCCACTGGCCAAAAAGATCGGGGCGCTCTCAGCATTTAAGAAGCTCTTAGTGATTGGCAATGAGTGGAAAGGGGCCATCGAGGAGCAGCACCTGATTGCGCAAATGGTGGGCTCGGATCTCGCACAATTCGGCACCGATGTAGTAGCCCATCTTTTGGCAAACCGACGAAAAAAACTACGCACGTTACCGATTCTTCACAAGCCGATGCCAGCTCTTGTGATTGGGGCAGGGCCGTCACTTGAAAGCAATGGACATCTTCTCAAAACATTCAAAGATCGGGCGCTCCTGATTGCGGCGGGCACTGCGATCAATACCATCGACGTGGTACCCCATTTGGCTGTAGCGATCGATCCCCACATCCCGTTGATTCGGAAACAATTCCATCAAGTGCCCCTCTGCATCCAATCGAGGGTTCACCCAGAGACTTCGAAAGGGGTGAAGGGAGATCTTTATTATATCCCCGATTGTTCATTCCCCTTTGAACCGTGGTTCATGGGAGGAACTGATCGATTCGACGGAGGCTGGACAGTGGGTAATACGGCTGTTTCAGTCGCACAACAATTGGGATGCAACCCGATTGTGCTTGTCGGCATGGATTATTGCTATCAAGATAAACGGAAATATGCCCATGGTAAAAAAGAGAAGGGGATTGAACACTTGGTTTCTACCATCGATGCCGAAGGAAACACCGTACTTACACAGCTAGACTGGCTCCTTTCTGTCCGGTGGCTCGAGCAATTTGCCGCCACCCATCCAAACAAAGAATGTTGGAACGGGACAGCCCGTGGGATGGCGATCAGCGGCTTTCCCCATCGATCATTGGAAGAATTTCACTGGCCGGTGCAACCGGTCGAGTGGGGAAATAGCCAGCCTGTCCTATTTGAACAAAAGAAAATAAAACAGTGGGAAACAAGCCTTCTACATTGTCGCACCGACACCGAAGAAGACGAAATTGCCCGCGAGCTATTGTTAGATCCCCTGTGGAATATTTGGAAGCCCCTCTTTGAACGGGAATTAATGACCGATCCCGAACCGTTATCCATGGAAGAAAAATTAGCCATCCAAAAGATGCTTTTCACCAACCAGATCATCGATGAACATCTCCATGCGCTCCGAACCCGTCGTTAACCAGCTCTTTTCTCCCGAGGGTACGCTCCTCTCTGAAACCTCGTATAGTCAGGGGAAAAAAAACGGCACCTGTCGCCAATTTTATGCGACAGGGAAGATCTACCGGATCGAACGTTTTCAAGACGGAAAAAAAGAGGGATTGCAAGAAGCATTTTATGAATCGGGCCATCCAAAAACCACCGAACGGTACGTGGCTGGACTGAGAGAAGGGGAAGTTGTTCTCTACTGGCCCAATGGACAACTCAAGCGGAGACTTTTTTTCTCGAACGGCAAACGGAATGGGAAAGACGAGTGTTGGAGTGAAGGGGGGACGCTTGTCGATGAGGAACGATATGATATGGGCAAGCCGATAGGCGTCCACCGTCGCTGGACTGTGGATGGAAAGCTCATTGAGGAGCGCAATCATGCATGAAAAACTGCTAGAGCGGTTTCCCAAATTTGCCCTCCTGGCCCACGCCTGGGAGCCGCGGCCCACTCCCTCTATAGATCTAATATTTTGGCGTAAGTCTTTAAATATCAATAACATAGAAATACTCTACCTGTTAGGGCTTGGGGACGGGTCAGCCTATTCACATCTTAAAGGTTGGCTCCATGAAGATCCGAAACGGCGGCTCGTAATTCTTGAAGAAGAGGGCTCTTATATCGCCTCTTTACAGAACGAAGAGCTGTTGGCAGATCTTCAGATGCATTTGGAATGGCTTCCGAAGGGCAAAGAACGAACCGCCCTTTTACAACAGCTTTCAGAACAATACCCATCGAGTCGCATTGAACTTGTGGCACTGCCTGGACTCAAAAGCAGATCGCTCCGATTGCAGCTCCTTCGTAGGACCACGTTATCAAACGCCCTTTTTTCAGACCGTTTGTACGGCGAACAACCGTTTGAAAATTTTATCCAAACAATTCCCCATTTAAACGGCGCTTTTTACGCCAATGGGCTTAAAAACGCATTTCAGGGCATTCCAGTGATCATCTGCGGAGCGGGGCCCTCTTTGCAGCAAGCGATCCCGTTGTTGCGAGAACTCGAAGACCGAGTCCTCATCATCGCAGGAGGATCGGCCATCGCTGCCCTTACTTCGCAGGGGATCGAGCCCCATTTTGGAGTGGCCATCGATCCAAATCTGGAAGAGTATCGCCGGTTTCGGAACAGTTTTCAATTTGAAGGGCCGCTTCTCATCTCAACGCGAATTTTTCCGAAAATTTTTCAAACATGTAACGGACCTTTCGGATACTTACGTTGCGGAGTTGGCGGCGCGACTGAACTTTGGATGGAAGAAGAGATGGGACTCACCGATCCGCTCCTATGCGAGGGCCTTTCGGATGAATCGCTCTCTGTTCTCTCGATTTGCCTTGCGTTTGCAGTGGGGATTGGCAGCCCTACCATTCTTCTCAGCGGCGTCGATCTCGCCTACACAGAAGGCAAACGGTACGCCACAGGCGTCTCGGATGAAACCACCGAACTTGATGCCATCGAAGAGAAAAAGAGCGTCGCCGATCGGATCGTGTACAAAAAAGATAAACGGGGCCGGTCGGTGCAGACGGCCATCCGTTGGGTCATGGAGGCTGCAAGCATTGCCCATTTTGCCAAAAAACACTCCTCTATCCGTTGGATCAACACCACGGAAGGGGGATTGCCCATCCAAAATGTCCCATTCCAACCGCTGCAAGAAGCCGCCGCCCAATATCTCACCCAGCAAACTGATCTTCGCGGTAAAATCGCCCGTGAAATCGCCCTCCATCCACTTCCTCCGTTCAACAAACTCGATGAACTCAAAACCAGTCTCCAAACACTCATCTCTCATCTTGAAATTCTCGCAGGTGAAAAAAAGGGATCGAAGGCGCTGGCAGAACTTGAACTGAAAGAGGAGCTAGCCGCCTCCATCCTCTTCTATGATATCGGAAAAGTATTGCGTCAATTGCTTGGACCCGATGCCGCGGCCGATGCCAAGTGGCGCGCCTATCTCACTATGGCTCGCAAACACCTCGCCAACTTTTCCTAATCTTCTGAGATGATTTGACCGTATTCGTGCAGCTTATTGCGCAAAGTACGGACGCTAATACCGAGAAGAGAGGCCGTTTTTGTCCGGTTTTGCCCCTGTGCCTCAAAGGTTTCAAGGATCAATCTCTTTTCTAGCTCATGGAGCGTAATACCAATCGGCAAAGAGAGGGGCGCCTTCGTCGGGACAGAGGGGAGGGTGTTGAGATACAGATGCTCGGCATCAATTGTGGCATCGAAATCGAGCACGACTGTCCGCTCGATGATGTTAGCCAATTCCCGCACGTTTCCCGGCCAATGGTAAGCCAACAATTTCTGCGCGGCGTTTTTTGTAAAACTCTTCACAGGCTTATGGTTTTCTGCGCAGAATCTCGCTAAAAAATGCTCGGCCAATGGCAGAATATCTTCCGGCCTTTGACGAAGGGGTGGAATAGAGATGGGGACCACATTCAGGCGGTAAAAAAGATCTTCCCGGAAAATTTTCGACTCGATTGCCTCTTGCATATTCCGATTTGACGTGGCTAAAAAGCGGATATTGACCTTGACACTCCGGGTTCCACCCACCCGCTCAAACTCTTGTTCTTGGATTGCGCGCAAAAGCTTTGCTTGTAGATTGAGAGGAATTTCGGTCACCTCATCGAGAAGGAGAGTTCCCTTATCGGCCAGCTCGAATCGCCCCGTCTTGCGCCCCTGCGCTCCAGTAAAGGCGCCCCGTTCATGGCCAAAAAATTCTGACTCGACGAGCGCTTCCGGAATCGCCGCGCAATTGACCCGAATAAACGGCTGCGAAGAGCGGGGAGAGAGGCGGTGGATCGCTGCGGCGATCACCTCTTTCCCTGTGCCCGATTCTCCTGTGATGAAAACGCTCGCCTGACTCTTAGCGATTTTCTCCAAATCTTGCACCATTTTTTTCATCGCAGGGCTACAGGCGATCAACTCAGGGCATTTCGATAAAACCTGCTCTTCTCGAAGGAACCGATTCTCTTTCAGTAGCTGTACGTGCTCCTCGGCTTTTTCAATCGTGGTCTCCAATGCCTCAGGTGAAAAAGGTTTAATCAAAAAATTAAAGGCGCCCAATTTCATCGCTTCGACCGCTGTTTCTACACTGCCAAAGGCGGTGGCCAAAATCACGATCACCTGTGGATGATGCAACTTAGCAGCCTTCAACACATCCAGACCATTTTTTTTCGGCATTTTCAAGTCGGACACGACCAGATCAAAATGTTCCGCCTCGAGCATTCCGATCGCCTCCGCACCATCTGCGGCGATCCGCACCTCTTTGCCGAGCCGTCTCAACGTCTCTGCGACAAAATTGCGCATCAGCGGTTCATCATCA
>Ga0334722_10001116_pt1 | contig 35017 bp, 35 predicted proteins | sample C3_bottom_MG_FD_207210 | JGI IMG/M metagenome (GOLD analysis project Ga0334722, IMG submission 207210) | Sediment microbial communities from Yellowstone Lake, YNP, Wyoming, USA - C3_bottom | ecosystem: Environmental > Aquatic > Freshwater > Lake > Sediment | place: USA: Wyoming | collected... | reverse complement strand
AGTAACCGGTGCTGGCGACCTGCACCTCAGCGACGACGCCGAGGCTGCCGAGCGTCACGGGCGTGGGGAGCGCGGGCGGCTTCGAGGTGCCGGGGAGAGTGGGCGCTCCGGTCCTGACCCCGACGACCAGGTCTCGGAGCTCCTCCACGGAACCGAAGCGATGGAGTGTCGAAACCGGCACGGAGACGCCACCAATCGGGATCTGGCCGGCCGGGAACGTGATGTTGTTCGCTGCAAGGACGCCCTGGACCTGTTGGAGGCTGACCCCCGCCTCGGCGAGCTTCTGCGCGGAGAGCGCAATTCGGACTCTCGGTTCCTGGCCACCCGTCACCGCGACCGAGGCCACGCCGTCCAGGCCGGACAGCTCCGGGACGACGTCCGCCTGGGCTATCCGCACGACCTCCTCCAGGGAAGTGTCGCCGGCGCCCCGGATGCTGGCGATGATCACTGGCTGGGCATTGATGTTCAGGACCAGGATCTTCGGCTCAACCCCGGTTGGCAGTCCGACCGCGGCAAGCGCCTGGTCCACGGTTGCCCTCGTCTCCTTGAGGTCCTTCCCGTAGACGAACTGCGCGGTGACGATCGACAGGCTGTTCGACGAGGTTGATTGGAGAGATTCGATCCCCGAGGTCGAGCCGATCGCGCGCTCGACCGGCTTCGTCACCTGCTCTGCGACGTCGGACGCGCCGGCACCCGGGTAGGTGCTGACGATTGTCAGGACCGGGAACTCGACGTCAGGCACCAGCTCCTGACGGAGCTGACCCCATGCGAAGATGCCGGCCGCGAACACGGCGAGCGCGAGGAGCAGCGTCACGCTGCGGGTCCGGAGGGCGAGTTGAGTCAGGCGCGTCACGGCGACGAGGTCCCTTTCGAACCAGTAGTTGGGTGCGCGACGGACTATATCGAGTCCCGCGCGTGAGGGCGCCCGGGCGGCTGGCGCTACCATTCGGCGGGTGTCCGAGGCCGTCCCTCACCTGACCCGCGCCGTCGCGCGCCGATTCCTCGTCCTGCGCCATCTCCTGGCGCCGCCCAGGGCGCTTCCACCAGAGCCGGAAAGCGTGCTGCGGGTCGTGGACCGCGTCGGGTCGCTGCAGTTCGATCCACTCGAGATCGCCGGGCGGAATCACGACCTCGTACTGCTCGCCCGCATCAGCGGCTATCGGCGGGAGTGGACGGACCACTGGCTGTACGGGCCGGACCGCGTGCTGTACGAGACCTACAACAAGCAACTCTCGATCGTTCCGACCGCGGAGCTGCCCTGGTATCGGCTGACCTGGGATCGCAACCACGCAGAGCACTCCGGCGGGGCGTTCGACGAGCATGCCCCGCTCGTCGAGGAGTTGCTCGAGCGCATCCGCGTGGACGGGCCGTTGCTGCCACGCGACGTTGGACCGCGCGCCGCGATCGACTGGTACTGGCGGCCGACGAACCAGGTCCGGGCCATCCTGGAGGCCCTCGCGGAGTCGGGGATCCTCGGGATCTCGAGACGCGAGGGAAACCTGCGCGTATATGACCTCGTGGAACGGCTCTTTCCGGCCGAACTCCTCGCGGACCGCCAATCCGAGTGGGAGCAGCGTCGGCACCGCCTGCTGTCACGCTACCGTGGCGGCGGGCTCCTGGGGACCGGCGGGCAGTCCGAGCTGTGGTACGGCAGCGGGCGAAACGCCGCCGAACGGGCGCTCCTCCGCGCGGAGCTCGTCGAGCGGGGCGAGCTCGTGCCGGTGACGGTCGAGGGGATCAAGGGTGAGCGGTTCGTGGTCGGCCTCGAGCTGTCGATGCTCGAGCGGGCCGCGCGGGAGGTCGCCGCCGGTGGACCGCCCGGCGGCGTGGATCCGGGCGTTGCGTTCCTGGCGCCGCTCGACCCCCTGTGCTGGGATCGCGACCTGCTTCGGCGGCTCTTCGACTTCGACTACATCTGGGAGGTGTACGTCCCAGCCGCCAAACGCCGCTGGGGCTACTACGTCCTGCCGATCCTGTATGGGGATCGGTTCGTCGGGCGCATCGAGCCCCGCATCGAGCGACGTGCCGGCACGCTCCGCATCGCGGGCCTGTGGTGGGACGAAGGATTCGATTCCATGGTCGACGACGGGTTCGCGCCGGCCTTCGCGGATGCGATTGCCGCGCATCGCGACTTCGGCGGGATGACGCGGGTTGCGTTCCCCCGAACCGTCCGACATCGGCCGTTCCTGACGGAGGTCCGCGCGATCCTCGGTCGGTAGGCATCCCTCACGTGGGTCCCAGGCCAACACGTGGGTCCCGGGCCAACGTGTGCGACGATCGCTTCCACACGAGCACGCGTCCCGGACTCGGAGGAGCTCAGCCATGGCCGAACAGCGTCACGCCCTCGTCACCTGGAGCGGTGATCTGCTCTCGGGTGGCGGCACGATCGACTACGTGTCGAGCGGGGTCTTCTCACGGATGCCGGTTTCGTGGGCCGCCCGCACGGGTCCGCACAACGGCAAGACCTCGCCCGAGGAGCTGCTTGCCGCAGCCCACGGGAGCTGTTTCTCGATGGCCTTCTCGGCTCGGCTCGCCAAGAACGGCACACCGGCCACGAAGCTCAACGTGCGCGCGGAGGTCACCTTCGACAACGCCAGCGGTGGCTGGAAGGTCACCACGAGCCACATCACGGTGGTCGGCGACGTCCCCGGCATCGACCTTGCGACCTTCCGGACAATCGCCGAGGACGCCACGCAGAACTGCCCGATCTCGATCGCCCTCAAGGGCAACGTGGAGCTGAGCGTCGAGGCGTCCCTCGCAGGCTGAGGCCCAGCGCCCTCTCGTCGCCCAGGCCGCTGGGGCCGGGCCGCCGGGACTGAGCGTCGAAGCGTCGGTCGCCCAGCCAACAGGGTTCTCGTAAGCCAGGGTCCACCAAGCACAGCTTCACATAACCCCCGGCGTTTCAGGTCCCTGGGCTTCCGACAAGCCGTCGCCGGAAGCTCAGCCCTCTTCCCCGAGGCGGGATCGGATGGCCGGCAACGCGTACGTCTCGATCGCCCCGACCACGCTTGCAGCGAGCGACGACAGGTTGGTCTTCGGGCCTACCGTCCACCACATGTCTTCCCCGCTCGGCAGGAGTCGCCCGATGCGATGCTGCCAGATGGAAGCCCCGTAAATGGTGTTCGGGGCGGGGCGCCCAGGAAGATAGGGCAGTCTCGTCCTCATCTCGGCCCAGGCATGCTTCGACGCGACCGTGAGGTTCACGGTGAACGCAACCGCGGACCGGTCGCTGTGCACGGAGCGCTGGAATCCGACGCTCGCCCAGTGGTCCTTGGCCGGCACCACGTAGGTCCCGGCGGAGCCCCGAAGACCTCGCGCTCGCAGCACCGGGCCAACGTGATCCCGCATCAGGGCCGCGAATGCCTCTTGCGCGGTCGTCAGGTGGAGTTCCTCGGCTGACTGCTCACGACGCGGGACCTTCTCCCTCGCCATCGGGCGACAGCCAGAAGTCCTCGTTGGGTTGGAGGTCGAAGTCATGATTAAGCAGCTCTTGCCTGAGATCGACCAAGAGGCGTTTGCCCTCCGACAGCCACTCGTCATCACGTGTCGGCTCCCAGGGGAGCTTCGTATCGTCGTACTCAGACAACCAGCGGCCGGCGCGTTCGACCATGTCTCGAGGCAGGGGCAGGTCGTCAAGGGACACGCGCGTCCCGTTCGCGGTCCACACGAGCGAGTCGCTGTAGTCGGGCCAGAACTCGAGAGGCTTCATCGACCCGGTGAGTGTACGTGTCGCCCCGGTCGCGAACCCCCATCACGCGATCGTGAGAATCCGCCTTGGGTTGGCGATTGTCAGCTGGTCGAGCTCGGCGACAGACACGCCCCGGTCGCGGAGTCGCGGCAGGAAGGTCTCCTGGAGGTAGGTGTAGCCGTTCCCCGCGTAGGCGCGAAGCTGCTGGTTGTGACAGACATCCTGGCTCAGCAGCACCCGGTCCGCGTGGCCGCGTGACAGGAGCTCCAGCAGCAGGTCGATGACGCGCGGTTCGCCGTGGCGCTCCTGCGGGGTGAACGACATCCCCAGGAAGTCGAACTCGACGTTCGCGCCCCGACCGATAATCTGGAGGTAGTGGTCGAGTCGGGGATACGAGTCGGCGTGGCCGATCACAACGCGCGACAGGTCGGCGCCCTCCGCCTCGAAGATCGTCAGCTGGGCCAGGCCGACGTCGCTCATCACGGCGTGGGTCGTGATCGCGAGGCCGGTCCGGCGCGCAGCCCGCGCCGCCGCCCGGTGGACGCGTTCCTCCTGAGCCGACAACCACGGCTTATCGGTCCCGATCTCGCCGATGATCCCGGGCCGGACGGGCCCGGCCTCACCCGCGACCGCGATCCCCTCCTCCGCCTCCAGAACGAGCTCGTCCGCCAGCGAATCGACCGACCGCCGATCGATCAGGGCCTCGGCCGGGTAGTAGGCGCCCCGGTACCAGCCGCAGCCCATGACCAGGCGGAGGCCGGTCGCCCGGGCAAGCCGGACGAGCCAGGCGGGATCGCGGCCGACGCCGGACGGGGTCAGGTCTACGAGCGCCGTCCCGCCGAGGTCCCGGTACCGGGCAAGCTCCGCGGTGATGACCGGCTCGTCGGCCGTCAGCTCCCAGTAGTCCCAGCGATTCGGGATCTTCCAGAGGCTGATCGCGGTGTGCTCGTGGGGAAGGACGAACCCGAGGGACGACGGATCGACCGGCCCTAGAACCGTCTGGACATGGGGGGTCGAGGGCGCGGGCATCGCGGCCGAGTCTACGCCGCGGATCCCTGCTCCCGGGAGCCGGCGGACCCGAGCACCGAGTACGGGTTCGGGGCGACCTCCGGGATCTCCGGTCTCGATGGGCTGGCGGCGGCCGCGATCGACAGCGCGAGGAACTCCCGGGCCTGCCGCTCGGCGTCGGCCCGCCGGAAGGCCGCCCCCTGCTCGACGCGGACGAGGAGCAGCCCGTCGAGCATTGCGACGTAGCCCCGGGCGATCGTCGGGGCATCGATCCAGCGCGGCAACTCGCCGCGGGCCACCCCCTCCTCGAGGAGGAACGTGCCGGCCATGACCAACTGCTCGCGCCTGCGCCGGAGCATCTCCCGCGCGGCCGGCTCCGCGTCGGCCTGGGCCCAGGCCTGGACGAGGAAGTCGGCGTTGCCGGGCCCGGCGGCGCTCTCCTCTGCGCTATCGAAGTAGAAGCCGACCGCGATGGCGAGGCGCTCCGCCAGGGTTCGACCGCTTCCGAGCCGGGCGGCAAGCTCGCCGAGCCCGCGACCTGACGCGAGATCGCAGGTCGCGAGGAAGAGTTCGTCCTTGCTCTTGAAGTACGTGTAGATCGCGCCGATCGACAGCCCGCACTCGTGGACGACGTCCTGCATCGTCGCGCCGTGGAAGCCGCGCTCCCCGAACACGCGGAGGGCAGCCACGACGATCCGCTCCCGGACTTCCTGCCCGTGCGCTGCCGTTATCCGTGGCATGACACCGACCTCTTGGAGAACATCGCTTCGTCATCGTAACCGTTCGTACCGGGCGATCGCAAGCACCGAGGGTTGACAAGGAGAATAGGCATTCTCTATTCTGCCCGCGTCATCACCGTCGGCCGGAGCCCGCGGGCGCCGCTCACGCCAGGGAAGGGAAGCGATGTTCAGCCGCTGGGGCGCGTTCGTCTATCGACGGCGCCGGATCGTCCTCCTCGTCATGCTCGTCATCGCCGGCACGGCATCCACGCTGGCCGCAGGGGCTGCTGAACAGCTCTCGGCCGGCGGGTGGCTGGACCGCAACTCCGAATCCGCCCGCGTGGCACAGCGACTGTCGGCGGACTTCGGGGGCGGCCGGTCGGTGTTCATCGCCCTGGTTCGATCGGACTCGCCCGGCGCGGATGCCCGCAGCGAGGAGTTCCAGGCGGCGATCGCCACCGCGACCGCCGTCCTGAGGTCGGACGCCCGCGTCACGGGAATCACGGGTTACGCGCAGACCCGCGACGACCGCTTCATCAGCATCGAAGGCGACGCAGCCTACGTCGTCGTCAGCCTCGACATGACCGACGACGAATCGGTCGATGTCGTCGACGACATCGAGGCGAAGCTGGCGACGCCGAGCGGGTATTCCGTCGCGCTCACCGGCTTCGGGCCGATCCAGAAGGACTCGGCGTCCCTGTCCGAGAAGGACCTCGTCCGGGCCGAGACCGTGTCACTGCCGATCGCGGCCCTCGTCCTGATCCTCGTCTTCGCCTCGATCGTCGCCGCGGGGATGCCGCTCCTCGTGGCCGGGCTCGCCATCCCGACGTCCCTCGCGATCATCAATCTCCTTGCTCGCCAGACCGAGATGAGCATCTACGTCCTGAATATCGCCACCATGCTCGGCCTCGCGCTCGCTATCGACTACTCGCTGTTCATCACCAGCCGGTTCCGGGAGGAGCTGGCGAAGGGCCGCTCGGTCGAGCAGGCCGTCACGATCTCGGTCGCCACGGCCGGCAAGGCGGTCATGTTCTCGGGCATCGCCGTCGCGATCGGCCTGTCGGGACTCCTGTGGTTCCGAGCCTCCGCACTCAGCTCGATCGGGTTGGGCGGGGCGGCCGTCGTGTTGTGCTCGGTGCTGTTCTCGCTGACCTTCCTGCCGGCGCTTCTCGGGATGCTCGGCCCGCGGGTCAACGCCCTGTCGGTGCGTGGCCTCGTTCGCCGGTTCCGCGGCGGCATCGACGCGCCGGTCGAGACGCACTCGCGTTGGGCCCGCGTCGCGCATGCCGTCATGCGCCGGCCATTCGCCGTGCTCGTGCCCGTGCTGATCGCCCTGTTCATCGCCGGGTCGCCGTTCTTCCGCCTCCAGCAGGGCGTGCCGGACGCAAGCATCTTTCCACCCGGTCTCGCGAGCCGGGACGCCTGGGTCGCGCTGATGGACGAGTTCCGCCCGGGCGAAACGTCGCCGATCACCATCCTCGTCGATACGACCGGCGAGGCCACCGACGCGGCCTCGATCCAGGCCGTGATGAACTACGCGGCGGCGCTCGACGCGGTCGACGGGATCGATCGGGTCGAGGGCCCGTTCGGCCTGGCGAACCCGGAGACCGGGGCCGCCCTCTCGGCCGCCGAGGTCGCCCAGCTGTACGCGGCGCCGGCCGGCGGGCTGCCGCCCCAACTCGAGGCCGCGGTGACGGCGCTCCGGGAGGCCTACATCCGGGACGGGGTCGTCAGGCTCGACGCGATCAGCCCGCTCGAGCCGGCGACGCCCATCGGGACCGCCGTGGTGCCGCGCGTTCGCGCGGTCGAGCCCGGCACCGGCATCGACCGGATCGAGGTCGGGGGCGTGGCGGCCGTCTCGGCGGACTTCCTCGTCAGCCAGAACGAGCGCATGCCGTGGGCGATCGGGACCACGCTGCTGGCCTCGGCGGTGATCCTGTTCCTTTTGTTCGGGTCGCTCGCGATCCCCTTGAAGGCCGTCGTCATGACACTACTCTCGCTGTCGGCGAGCTTCGGGGCCCTCGTCTGGATCTTCCAGGAGGGCAACCTGCACGAGTTCCTCCGGTTCCAGCCCATCGGGTTCACGATCGCCGGCAACCCGATCATCATGTTCGCCGTCCTGATCGGGTTGTCGATGGACTACGAGGTCCTGCTGCTGTCGCGGATCCAGGAGTCGTATCGCCGGACCGGCGACAACACGGCGGCCGTCGCCGACGGCCTGGCGAAGACCGCGGGCGTCATCACCGGCGCCGCGATGATCATGGTCGTGGTGTTCTCGTCCTTCGCGCTCGCCGAGACGGTGACGATCAAGAGCATCGGCGTCGGCATGGCGATCGCCGTGCTCCTCGATGCGACGGTGATCCGCGTGCTCCTGGTCCCGGCCACCATGCGCCTGCTCGGTGAGTGGAACTGGTGGGCGCCGGGTATCCTCGGACGGCTGGCCGAGCGACTCGGCTTCAGCCATGTCGAGGACGAGGTCGATGGGCCGGCCATCGTGGAGCCTGTGCCAACGACCGCCTGAGCGAGGTCACCGCGATGACATCGAATCGACCGCCCGAATCCGGCGTTCCAAGTTCGGAGAGCGGCCCGACCGTCCGCGTGTATGGCTGGCAGTGGGGCCCGGACGAGAGTCGTCGCCCCGGACTCCCGTGGATTGGAATCTTCCTGGTCGTGTTCGGGGGACTCCTGATCGTCCAGAACGTCCTGCCGGAGTACCGGAACCTCGGCAATACCGCCGTCCTGGCGGCCGGCCTCGCGTTCCTCCTCGTGTGGGTCGTCCGGCGGGGGACTGCCGCGCTGTATGTCGGGGCATTTCTGACCGCGGCGTCGTTGCCCGGCACGATCGAGGGGTTGACCGGGACCGACCTTGGGTCCGGCTGGGGCACGCTCTTCTTCGGAATCGCGCTGCAGGTCATCGCCCTGGTTCGAGTATCCGGCCGAGGCGGCTGGGGCTGGCAGGCGCTGGCCGGCTCAACCCTCGTCCTCCTTGCCTCAACCGAGATCGCCGTGCCATCGGTCGGAAACCTGGTCCTGCCGGGGCTCCTCGTCGTGCTGGGCGTCTTGCTCCTGCTTCGCGGAGGCCGCCCCTAGAGGCTCCGGGGCTTCAGGCCGCCGCCAGCCGCTCCGGGGCCTCAGGCCGCCGCCAGGCGCTCCGGGGCCTCAGGCCGCCGCCAGCCGCTCCGGGGCCTCAGGCCGACAGGACCTGGCCTGCTGCGGAAGTCGCAGTCTCGACGGCGGTTCCCAGCACGTCGACGATCCTGACGAGCTCGTCGTCGGTGACGACGAAGGGCGGCCCGAGAAGGATCGAGTCCCCGTCCGACCCATCGGCCAGACCCGTCCCCGAGTAGAGCAGCACGCCGTTCGATTTCGCGGCGCGGACGACCGCCTCGGTGACCTTGGCCGAACGGGGAAACGGAGCTCGTGCCTCCCGGTCCCCAACGAGCTCAATCCCGACCATCAGGCCCCGGCCCCGAATCTCGCCGACGTTCGGATGGGCTCCGAGCCGGCTCCGCGCGAGTGACTGGAGGCGGAGGCCCTTGTCGGCGCTTGCCGTGACCAGGTCCTCTGCGACGAGGATTCTGAGCACCTCCGCGGCGACGGCAGCGCCCACCGCATGATGCGAGGAGGTGAATCCGTGGACGAAACCACCGGCACTCACGACCGTGTCGTGAAGCTCGCCGGTGGCCGCGGCGAAGCCGAAGGGCCAGTATCCCGACGTCGCGCCCTTCGCGGCCACGAGGATGTCCGGTCTGACGCCCCAATGGTCGAGGCCGAACCAGCGCCCGGTCCGCCCGAAGCCCGCCATCACCTCGTCCGCGATGAGCAGGACGCCGTGCCGCCGGCAGACCTCGGCGATGGCGGGCCAGTAGCCGTCTGGTGGCACCGCGGCGCCAAGGGTCGCGCCGACGATGGGTTCCCCGACGAACGCGGCGACGGTCCCCGGGCCGGCTGCGACGATGGCGCGCTCCAGCTCGTCGGCGAGCTCGGCGGCGTCTCCGAGGGCGTTGGCTCCCGGCTCGCCCGCCCGATACGGATAGGCGGCCGACACGTGACGGAACCTCCCCAGCCAGCCTTCGTACGGGCGACGGAGCGGCTTGCGGCCGCTGAGGTCGAGCGCGCCGAGGGTGTTGCCGTGGTAGCTCCCCCAGCGCGAGAACACGATCCAGCGGTCGCGCTCGCCGCGGGCGAGGTGGTAAGCGCGCGCCAGCTTGAGCGCGGTTTCGATCGCCTCCGACCCGCCGCTGACGGGATAGATGCGGGCATCGTCCACGGGCAGGTGGGGGCCGATCTCCGCGGCGTAGCGCTCCAGCGGCTCGTTGGTGAAGGCGCTGCCGTGGGCATATGCGAGGCGGCCGGCCTGGGCCGCCATCGCGTCCGCGATGGACTGCCGGCCGTGACCCACATTCACCACGATGGCCCCGCCCGCTGCGTCCAGGTACGCCCTTCCGTCCGCGTCCCAGATCGTGCTTCCCTCAGCCCGGACGGCGACCGGCAGGCTCGGGTCCAGGGAGCGGCGGAAGACACGGGACGAGCTGGTCACGGCCCGATCATAGGCGGAGGTGCCCCGGTTCGGCCCGCTCCGCCCCGGTTCGGCCCGCTCCGCCCCGGCCCGGTCCGCTCGGCTCCCGTCCGGTCCGCTCAGCTCCGGTGCGGTCCGCTCCGCAACGGTCCGGTCCGGTACGCGCCTGCCCGCGCCCGCTTCGATCGCGCCTGCCGGCGGGCCCGCTTCGATCGCGCCTGCCCGCGACACCTCCGGCACGTGCCCGGACCGCGCCCGCGTCGACGGTTGAGTCCGTGGTGACTCGGATCAGGCGCGACCGTGCTTGGCGGTGGACCCGACAGTGCGCCTGTGGTTGGGGCGGAACCTCGGTCAGCGGGATTCTGAGTCGCCAGAGACTCAGGCGGCGTCCAGGGCTCCTTGGCGGGAGCCTCCGGAACTGGCGGCTCGCGAGTTGCCGGCGCTTGAGCGGACGGCCCGCAGGAAGTCGCGCCGATCGACGTATCGCGCTGGGGTGCGCCGCCCGTCGATCGCAGTGGGCAGCAGCCAGTCCCGCCGGCTCGCCGGATCAACCATCGCCAGTCCTCGCGCTCCCCGTGGCGGCAGATCCGACGAGGACTCCAGAACAAACCCACGAAGGGCCCTCGCCCGAAGCGCAAACGCTCGGTCGAAATAAGCCCGATGCTCCTGCAGACGACGGTCAGTGTCGCGGGTGGCGAGGAGAACGAGCAGGCCCGTAGTGCCTCGCGGACGCCATCCGAGCACGCCGGCCGCAGGCCAGGCGGCCTCGACATAACCCCCAACCTGCCGGTCGATCGCCCCGACATCGTCGATCTCCGTCTTCACTTCGATCACCAGCAGGAGTCGAGCCGTCGGATGCATCGCGAGAATGTCGATGAACCCGCGCCATCGGCCGCCGCCGACCTCGACTTCGGTGGCAACCCGGAATCCGGATCGCTCGAGTTGGCGGGCGACCCAGGCGACGCATCGGGCGTGGGCTCGATCACGGATCGGCGGCTCCTCGACCCTCGACGGTGTCAATCGAAGCTCATGATCGATCCCGAGCGCCCGAAGGACCCTGAGCAAGGTGCGGAGGGACAGGTTCGGCGCCGCTCCGCGCTCAATCCGCGCGATCGTGGACTGGCTACAGGCTGCCGCTTGCGCGAGTCGGCGCTGCGACCATCGCCGATTGATCCGGGCGCCCTTGATGGTCGACCTGATGTGGTCGAGCAAGTGTCTCGTCGGGGCGTCAATGGATCGCACGGAACGATGGTCTGCCATCCCCCTTATCGCTGGGTTACTGCTCGCGGCCAGGCTCGAGCTTGAGTCGGTTTCGAGTGCGCCTCACGCCATCGACGAGCGTGGCACTCGACGCGATCGCGCGGATCTGGACGCGGCGTCAGGCTCGGTCGAGCCCGAGCTGAGTCAGAGGAGACTCAGGCGGGAGGGGCGCCCCGCCCGTCGCGGCGCGGCCCGTCGCTAGACGCGGCCCTTGGGCACCGTGTGGAAATACGTCTTGTTGAAGACGATCTTGCCGAGGTGCCACAGCGCGTTCGGCTTGGGCGGCTTTGGGGGGTGGTCGTAGTCGAACCTGAGCAGCGTGCCCTTGCCGTCTCCGATCTCGAAGAAGCACATCACCCGACCCTCGTACGAGGCGTGCTTGCCAGCGGGCACCCGCCCTTCGATCGTGGCGACGATCTCCTCGACGACGACCGGCGCCTCGAAGTGGGCGGTCGAGCCGGCCTTGGAGAGGGGCAGGTCCGTGGCGTCTCCGAGGGCGTAGACGTTGGGCCGACCGCCGACCCGCAGCGAGTGGCGGTCGGTTGGAAGCCAGCCACCCGGCGCCGGGGCGAGCCCCGAGTCGATGAGGAACTGCTGGCCCTTGTGGGGCGGCACGAGGACCAGGAGGTCGTAGGGGAGCTCCTCGCCCTCGAGCGACTGGACGACCTTCCGTTCGGGGTCGATCGCCTCGACGTTGAAGAAGGTATGGAGCTCGATGCCTTTTTGCTCGAGGATCGGGGTCGCCATGTCGGACACGGATTCGATCGTGAATGCCCGTCCGATCGGCGAGGCGAAGTGGACCTCCGACCTGTCGCGGAGTCCGCGCTCGCGGAGCTCGGACTCGATGAGGAAGGCCACCTCGAGCGGCGCGGGGGGGCACTTGTAGGGCATCGAGGCAATGCCGATGACGATCCGTCCGCCATCGAATGCGTCCAGCGCATGGCGCAGGCGCAGCGCCGCCGCGGCCGTGTAGAAATGGTGCGCCTCGGTCTCGAAGTGCTCGATGGCCTCGGGCAGGATCCGGGCGCCGGTGGCCAGGACCAGGTGGTCGTAGTGGAGCGGCAATCCGTTCGCGAAATGGACCGTCCGTTCCGCCTCGTCGATCCGCTCGACCGTCCCGATGACGAGCCGGACGCGGTCATCGAGCAAGGTGCGCTCCCGCTTCTGCAGCTTCTCGGCACGGTCGCCACCCATGGCGATGTACATGAAGCCGGGCTGGTACACGTGCGCGCCACTGGCGTCCACGACGGTCACCTCGACCTCCGCGCGGTCGATTCGTTTCCTGAGACGCCGGGCGAGCAGGTTCGCGGCGAGCGTTCCGCCGACGCCCCCGCCGAGGATCACGATGCGTTCCATCGGGCTTACCGCGCCTTCTCGACGATGATCTCGTCGTAGCCATCGCGGCTCTTGACGGCGATCAGTCGGTGGCCGGCCTTCTCGATCCACTTCGGGATGTCGATCTTCGACCCCTTGTCGGACGACAGGACGACGAGGACGTCGCCCACCTGGGACTCGCGGATCCCGCGGATGAGCTCCATGAGCGGGCCCGGGCAGAAGCTGCCGCGAGCATCGATGGTTCGGCTGACGACGGGGGCCGGCGCGGTTTCGAGCATTGACGTGTCCCTTCCCGGGCCGCGGGGACGCGGCGACCCGACAATTCGTGGATCAGATGAACAGCGGGGCGGAACCCTCGGACATGAGGCCGATGACGGTGGCCGCTCCGACCGGCTCGCCCATGCCCTCGATGAGGTCGTCCCGTGTCAGGCCGAACATGTCCATCGTCATCTGGCAGGGGATGAACTCGACGCCCATCTCCTGGGCGATCGCGAGCAGCTCCTTGGGACTTGCGTTCCTCTGCTGGCGGGCCAGGGTGCCCATCATCCAGGGACCCATGCCCATGAAGTTCATCTTCGAGAGCGGCCGGTGGCTGATACCCGGACGCGACATCAGCGCGAGCATCTTCTGCATCCAGTTCCTGCCGGTGATCCGCTTCTCGTCCTTCACGAAGTTCTGGAGGCCCCAGAACGTCACGAAGACCCGGCAGGGAACCTGCATCGCGCCGGCGGTCGAGGCCAGGAGCATCGTGGCCCAGACCTTCTCGAGCTCGCCGCTGTAGTTGATGATCAGGATGTCGTTGAGCTTCCGCTCCGCCTCGATCGGCGCCGGCGCCGGCTCGGCGGCCGTCAGCCCTTCGACGTCGTGGATCGCCTCGGCAAGGGGGTTGGCGGTCGTTGGTCGGTCCAGGGTCATGGTCATGGCTGCATGCCTCACTTCCGGCGGATGACGAAGCGATAGACCGCGCCGTCCGACGTCTGGTCCACGAGCTCGTTCCCCGTGGAGCGGCACCAGGCCGCGAAGTCCTTGACGGACCCCGGGTCGGTGGCGAGCACCTCGACAAGGGCCCCTGACGGGAGCGTCTTGAACGCCTGGGCCGTCCGGACGATGGGCATCGGGCACGACAGCCCGCGCGCGTCCACGTTGGTCGTGATCTCGAGCAGTTCCATGGTTGGTGCTCCTTCCCCGATCGGCAGTGCTCCGATCGGACTCCTGGGTCAGATGAAGACGACCTGGCCGTCGCCGGCGTTCATGTAGAAGGCCGTCACCCCTTCGACGCCATCGACGAGCGGGTCGAGGTCGGCCTCGTCGAGGCCCAGCAGGTCCATGGACAGCGAGCAGGCCTGGATGTCGATGCCGCCCAGGTCCTTGGCCTGGCGGAGGGTCTCGGCCCAGCTGGCCTGGCCGGCTTTTCGCAGCGCATCGACATGGGTCCGTCCCTCGGGGCCGGCCTCGGGGGCGAGGCCGTGGTCGCCCGCGATCCGGTCGCGCCGGAAGGCGTCGAGCGCCCAGTACTGGAGGAAGACGTTGACCGGCTTGCCCAGCGCCGCGGCACCGGCGGTCAGGACCGCTGCGGCCTGCAGCTTGTCATCGGTTCCTGAGAAGAGGACCAGATTGATGGGTTCGTCCATGGGTGGCTCCTTCACCATCGAGCGGCCGCGAGCAGGCGCGGGCCGGTTTCGGACTGGGCCGAGGTCCCGCTGGCGGGCTCGGCACGATTGGGTGGGGTCGAGAGCCGGCCGAGCCGGCTGAACCTGCGCTCCAGGACCCGGCGCATGACGTCGCAGGCAGCCATGACGTCGGGGTCGGTCAGGCGGTAGCGGACCTCGCGGCCCTCGCGTTCGGCCTCGACGATGCCCGCGCTTCGCATGACGGCCAGGTGCTGTGAGACGTTGGGCTGGCTGGCACCGATCTCCGCCGCGAGGCGCCCGACTTCGTGGGGACCTTCGGCGAGGCAGTGGAGGATCTCGAGTCGGCGGGGACTGGCAAGGACCTTGAGGACCTCGGCCTGGAGGATCGTGATCTCGTCCATGGCCGGAGCATGCGATAGGTGCGCATGTCTGCATGAGTGCCGGCTGCACCCATCTCGGGGGCCGTCCGCCGGCGGAATCCGGGCCGCTTGGCCCGGCCCGCTCTTGCGCCGCTGGCTCGCTCTTGCGCTGGTCGGCTCCCCATGCGCCCGTCGGCTCGCTCTCGCGCCCGTCGCTCGCTCTTGCGCCGCACGTGCTGCCGCAGACCCTTTCCTCATTTGATCCGCATCGGGGGAATACGAAGACGACAGCGCCGCCTTCGAATGACGCCTAAGCGCATCGAGGGAATACGAAGACGACCGGGCGGGCCGTCCGCCGTCAGATCGGGGCCGTCCGCCGTCAGATCGGGGCCGTCCGCCGGTCGCCATGGCATTCCCCGAGCACTGTCGTGGCTCCGGGGGCTGCCCGATGCCCTCGTCCGGCGTGTCGGGTCCCGCCTGCCGCTCCCTTACCGGATCCCGGCCATCTCCTGGAGGGTGTGCCAGTAGGCGAGGCGGTCGTCCTGCGTGGCGAGGATCTCGGGTGTCGCGGTCGAGCCGTCTGCCCCGAAGTGCTGCGTGAAGCGGCCCTCCGTCCGGGCGAACGCCAGGAAGTCGATGAGCGACCCGTCGGGTGACTTTGCCCAGTCATCCTTCAACGCGGGGTTGCCCTGCAGGGAGAGCCGTTCGGCCATCGATTCTCCGCGGCGGGGGTCGTAGGTGAACAGTGGGAACGCCCGGGACTCCACGGCCAGCTTGGCCTGCCGGGTGGACGCGTCGTCGGCGATGCCGTGCTCCGGTTGGCAGGGCGTATAGGCCACGATCACGGCCGGCCCCGGGTACTCGTTCGCCTCCATGACCGCCCGGTAGAAGTGGTTGAGGTGCGCCGGTGACGTCTGGGCGACGTAGACCTCGCCGTGGGCCATCAGGATGCGGGCGAGCTCCTTGCGGCGCTCGGGTCGCCCATGAAGCGCCTTCCCGTACGCGGACATCTTGGTGACCTGGCCACCGAACGTCGCCGTCGAGGCCTGGCCGCCGGTGTTCGAGTAGACCTGCGTGTCGAGAACGAGGACCTTGATGTCTGCGCCGGAGGCCACCATCCGAGACAGGCTCTGGAACCCGATGTCGTACATCGCCCCGTCCCCGCCGAGGACCCACAGGCGCCGCTCAGGGTGGCCCGAAGCGTCCCAGCGGGCGCGTACTCCGAGCGCCACGGCCGGCGCGTTCTCGAACAGGGAGTTCGTCCACGGCACCCGGTACGGGTTGAACGGATAGGTGCTCCCGAACACGGTGTTGCAGCCGGTGGCCGCCACGATGCCCATGGACTCGGGTCCGTGGACCTGGCGGGTCGCGGCGACGAGCATCCGGATCGCCGTCGCCTCGCCGCAGCCGGCACACGACCCGGCGCCCCCGACGTACCCGATCGCGTGCTCACCGAGCATGAGGTCGGCGAGGGCCTTGTCGTTGCGGTATTCGGGCCGCGTCGGGGGAAGCGATCGGAAGAATGCCATGTCGCGCTCGTAGCGCCCGAGGGTGGACTCGCCCGTCGCCGGCTCCTCGGCGACCTTGTCGATCATGACCAGGGCGTCGTGGCCGAGCGCGGCGCAGACCTCGACGCATTCCCCACAGCCCTTGCAGTGGACAGGGTCGACGAAGATCCCGAACTGACCTCTCGGGTGGCCCTTGCGCGACGGCACCTCGCCGTACTTCTGGGTGTCGACGAAGTGCGCCCTCGCCGTGCCGGATGCAAGGGCCTGATTCGCCGTCGCCCGATCTGCGGCCACGGTTGCGGCGAACGCCTCGATGCGCCCTTCCAGCTCGGGGGCGGGCACGACGACGCCGAGAATGGCCGTGTCCGGGCAGGCACTGACGCAGGCCATGCAGCCGACGCACTTCTCCGCGAGGAGCTCCGGGATCCGGGGTGCCAGCCGCGAGAAGTCGCGGGTGGCGGAGGTCGCGGGCGGGATGATGCTCCGGGCGAGCCCGACGTCGGCGGGCAGCTCCCGGTCCGCGATCCCGCGGCGATACGCCGGCACGACGCTCCGCCCGAACTCCTCGACGTACCCATCGAGGTCGAGGAGCGGCGGGGCAATCGTGGCCAGTCGATCGATGTGCGACTCCTTCAATTCACCCGCTTCCTTGAGGAACGGGTTGGCGTCGGGAAGGACCATCAGGGCGACCGGGGCGCGGGTCGCGACGGCGCGCTCGGTGGGGGGAACGTCAGTCATGAGGGGTCACCAGTCGCCCGGGCTCGAGTTCCTCTCCCTCGGGCGGGAGTCTAGTGCCCTGGGGCAGGAGCTCCTCGGCGATGGCATGCACGAGGTCGGTCATCGAGAGCACGCCGATCGGGACCGTCGGTTTCGCGTCGTCCACGACGACGAGACGATGCACCCGGTATCGCTCCATCTTCCGGGCCGCGCTCGTCAGCAGCGTCGAGCGGCTAACCGTGATGGCCGGGCTCGTCATAAGGTGCCGCACGGCGAGTCCCGGCCAGTTGGACCAGAGGTACTCGGTCGCGCGGGCGCGGGTGAGGTCCGTCTGCGACAGGACACCGACGAGCGCGCCGGAGCCATCCACGACCGGCAGGCCGTGCACATGGTGCCGGTCCATCAAGGCGACGGCGTCGGTCAGCGAGGCCTCGGCCCGGATCACGATCGGCTCAGTCGCCATTCGGTCCGCCACCGTCGCCATGCCGCCCTGTGCAGTGGTAGTGGTCATCGCGTGCCTCCTTCAATGGCCGCCGTCACATCGATGAGTCCATCCCACGCCGCGGCGATGACCGCGAGGTTGGCCTCCACGACCGAACCACCACGCTTTCCGAAGAAGCGCGCAAGCCGCTCCCGAACAGCAGCCAGCAGCGCATCGCGATCGAGGCCGGCCTGTTCGGCGAACGGCGAGACTCTCAGAAAGACACCCACGAGGGCGACGCCCTGCATGCGCACCTGGAGGTCCGGGCGAGGCGCATGCCGCCGGGCGAGCTCGGCCGTATCGAGCGCGGTCACACGAATCCCCCGGGCCAGCATCTCGGCGCGCGATGCGGCCGGGATCGACGCCCAGATTGCCTCGGGATCGGACAGCGACGACTGGATGAATACGTCCCCGCCATCGGCCAGGCCGGCGAGCGGATCGCCGAGTCCAAAGGCCGATACGTCGTGGAGCGGCACGAACTCGACCTTGTCGAGCTCGGCGTGGAGACGGATCGGCTCGTCCGCGATCGTCAGGTAGTACGTGGTTGGCAGGCCCTTCTTCTCCGACCCGTAACGCGGATATGCCTGGACCTGTTTGCCGAACAGCTCCCCGACGAGCGTTGCCACGAGCTTGTTCGTCGTCACGCTGCCGAATCCGCCGATCGAGTGACCCCGGAGGCTGTACGCCCCCGACGGGCGCAGATCCACCGGCACGGTGGCGAGTGCGAGGGGATGCCTGATCCCGATCACGAAGTGTCGTCCCTCGATCTCGCCGTGGTCCGCCAGGCGGTCGAACACCGCGACAAGGTCACCCGCCGCCACGTCTCGTGAACCAAGCCCGGCCGAGATCGACAGGACGCGCGGCACCATGCCGCCCTCGGCAGCGAGGTCGTAGAGGGCCGAGCGGACTTCGCGAGTCAGCGGGTTCGCCGCCGCGAGCGGATCGTCCGTGCGTTCGACGATGGCCACGGCCCGCGCCTGCCCGAGCGCTCGCGCGAGCTCGCGCGTTGGGAACGGGCGGAACGCCGTGATCCCGATGCAGCCGACGGGACGGCCGAGGGCTCGAAGATGGTCGACGACCGCGATCGCCGTGTCGGCGATCGTGCCCATGGCTACCAGGATCTCCTGCGCGTCCTCGGTCCGATATGAGCTGATGGGCCCGTAGGTGCGGCCCGTCAGCCGCCCCCACTCCGCGTACGCGTCCTCGAGGATCGCCGGCAGGCGGTCCGTATAGGCTCGCTGGCCGATCCGTCCCTTCATGTAGCTGTCCTGGTTCTGCACGACCCCGGTCATCAGCGCCTCCGCCGGATCGAACAGGTCTCGGATGTGGTCCCGGGGGTTGCCCACGAATTCGCGCAGGAGGTCATCCTCGGGGAGGCGCGCGTTCTCGAGGGTGTGGGTCGTCAGGAAGCCGTCCTGGGCCACCATGAACGGTGTGTCGCCGGCCTCGGCGGCGCGTCGGGCGATGGCGGCGAGGTCGGCCGCCTCCTGCGCGTTGCGCGCGAAGAGGATGCCCCAGCCGCAGTCGGCCACGGCCATGACATCGTCGTGGCCGGCGTGGATATTCAGCGCCTGGCTAGTCAGCGCCCTTGCCCCGACATGGAAGACCACCGGCAGGCGCTTGCCACTGATGACGTAGAGGACCTCCTTCATCAGCACGAGACCCTGACCGGCCGTGAAGTTCGTGACGCGGGCACCGGCGAGGGCTGCGCCCTCGGCCGCCGACGCGGACGAGTGCTCGGACTCGGGTTCGATGAACCGGAGCGGCGTGCCGAAGAGGTCGGTTCGACCGTCGGCGACCGCAGCCTGGTAGACCGCGGCCATCGTGGTGGACGGGGTTATTGGGTAGACGCAGGCGACCTCGGCCAGGCGGCTCTCGATATGGGCGACGGCCTCGGACCCGTCGACGATCGCAGGTATGCCGGCGTACGGAATGTTGGCCGAGTCCTGGCGCGGGGCGGCGCCTTTGTCCGGGCCGACGCCCTCGCGCGGGGCCGCACCGGCACGCGGCGCGGCATCGGGGCGCGGCGCGGCATCGGGGCGCGCCGCGGCGGAGGACGTCATGGGCCAAGCGTGGGCCCCGCTACCACCCTCCGCGAGGCCCCACTGGCCCGAAGCCGACGGGCCGCATGGCCCCCCAGGTCGCGTACCGGACGTCTCGGGCCCCTTCGTCAGCATCGGCCGACGCGCGCCGGCTTGCACGGTCTGGAGCGCGACACGCCCTACGGCTGAACCGGTTAACCTGCGGGGATGCGACCAACCGAACCGGCGACGGAGTGGTGGCGGCACGCGGTCGTCTACCAGGTCTACATCCGGAGCTTCGCCGATGGCGATGGCGATAGCGTCGGCGATCTGACCGGCCTCCGGCAGCGACTCCCCTATCTTCGCGATCTCGGGGTCGATGCCATCTGGATCACCCCGTGGTATCCCTCGCCCATGGCCGACGGCGGCTATGACATCGCGGACTACCGCGACATCGACCCGCTGTTCGGAACCCTCGCCGACGCCGACAGGCTGCTGGGCGAAGCCCACGAGCTCGGCGTACGCGTGCTCATCGACCTCGTCCCGAACCACACCTCGGATCGCCACCCGTGGTTCCTGGCAGCGCTCCGGGACGGCCCAGGTTCCGAGGCCAGGGCCCGTTATCACTTCGGCGATGGGCGAGGCCCGGACGGGGGCGAGCCCCCGAACAACTGGCCCAGCGTGTTCGGCGGGCCGGCCTGGCTCAGGGTCACCGAGCCGGATGGCACCCCCGGCCAGTGGTACCTCCACGTCTTCGCACCGGAACAGCCCGACCTGAACTGGTCCAACCCCGCGGTGCGAAGGGAGTTCGAGGCCATCCTGGACTTCTGGCTGGATCGCGGAGTCGACGGCTTTCGGATCGATGTCGCCCACGCGATGGTCAAGGCGGACGGCCTCCCGGACCTGGAAGCCGAGCATCTCGAAGGCGAGCCGGTGCCGCCAGGCAAGCATCCCCACTGGGACCGGCCGGAGGTCCATGCCATCCATCGGTCATGGCGGCGCGTCGTTGACCGCCATTCGGGAAACAGGATCCTCATCGGGGAAGTCGGCGTCCATGACCAGCGGCGCCTGGTCGACTACCTCCGACCGGACGAGCTCCATGCCGCCTTCAACTTCCCGTTCATGGGCGCGCCATGGGAGGCGCGGGCCCTGCGCACGGTGATCGACGAGACGCTGGCCGCCCACGCGAAGGTCGGCGCGACGCCTACCTGGGTCCTGGCAAACCACGACGCGACTCGCCAGGTGACGCGGCTGGGTCGGCCGCATTCAGGGATTCGACGGCGGGACCTCGACGACACTCAGCCGTCCGATCTCGCGCTTGGGACGCGGCGCTCGCGGGCGGCCATCCTCCTCGCCCTTGCCCTGCCGGGCTGCGCCTATCTCTACCAGGGCGAGGAGCTCGGACTCTGGGAGGTGGAGGACCTGCCCGACGAGCTCCTCCAGGACCCGATCTGGGAACGTTCCGGCCATGCGATCCGGGGCCGGGATGGCTGTCGCGTGCCGCTGCCCTGGGCCGGGAGCACAGCACCCTTCGGCTTTGGGCCGGCTGGCTCGGTGCCCTGGCTGCCCCAGCCCGCCCGCTGGCGCGACTACACCGCCGAGACGGAGGCGCGCGACCCGGGATCCATGCTCTCGCTCTACCGGGCGGCCCTGCGCCTTCGGCGGCAGCAACGGGGCTTCCGGACAGACGATTTCAGGTGGCTGCCGGGCGCCGTCGGGACGCTCTATTTCGCGCGAGGCGACGTCCTCTGCGCGGTGAACCTCTCAGGCGCGCCGATGGGCCTGCCCTCCGATCGAGAGCCGCTCCTCTCGAGCGTGGACCTCGAGGGTGACACCCTCCCCGCCGACGCCGCCGCGTGGTTTCGTGCCGGTTCCGGCGCGGCGGGGCCCTGAATCCGGCCGCGGCGGGCCCTGAATCCGGGTACGGCGCAGCCCTGAATCCGGGCGCGGCGCGGCCCCTCAGTCCTGGTACGGCGCTGCCCCACGATCCGAGGCGGCGAGCACGTCATCGATCGAACGCCTGATGGCGGCGGCGTAGGCGGGCAGGCTCCCCTTGACCGCCCGCGACAAGCGCCGGCCGTAGCCGAACCACTTGCCGCCGATCCCTACGAAAAGGCCGGGCGGCAGCGATCCCCGGACCGCCTCCGCGATGAGCAGCGCATCGTCCACCGACAGGGCATGCGACGAGCGCGGCGCCACGCCCGCCGGGTGGCGCGCGAGGTCATCGAGCGTCATCGTGACGATCTCACCCGGCTCCACGCCGACCACCGTATCGATGACGATGCACGACTCGCGATCATGGACATCGAGGAGGTCGGTGACGTCGAGCATCTCGCAGCGCCGGACCTCGATTCGGCCACGAACCTCGTCGGGCAGCCCCGGTAGGACGTTCGAGATCGCGGCCAGGGCGGCTCCGTCGTCGCCTCGCTCGGCCGTGCCGCAGACCAGGATCCGAAGCTCCGGGGGTCGGGCGCTCATCTTGCCCGATCCACAAACGGCTCAGGAACGCGCAGGACGAAACCAGGCACCGGGGCAGACCTCCGGCGCTGACGGTACGCGGCACTCCACCCCTCCCGGCAGCGCCATCAGGCCCGATCCCCTCCCCGCTCCCGGCCCGCGCCGGCCGGGACCAGGGACCCAGAGTCCCGGCGAACTCGGGACCTTCGGCCCTACCGGGGCCCTCCGCGGCACGGCACATTGGGCTCGCGGTGGATACCGGAGGGGACGCCCGGTATCCACCCTTTTTGATTCGTTCACCCTTCGCTGACGCTTCTCAGCTGGCTCTCATCGTTTGGGGGCATCATCGGGTCAATACACGGCCGATCGCGGGCACCGCGATCCCAGCGAGGTGTCCGATGTCCCGGTCCCGCCTTCTTCCGGCCATCGCCGTTGTCGCCCTTCTCGCCGGCATCGGCGGGTTGATCGTCGTCCGGGCTTTCCTCGTCGGCGATGAGGTGCCAAACCTGACCCTGGCCTCGCCAACCGCTCCCGCGGGGCACGCTTTGCCGGCCGAAACGCCGGCCTTCAGTAGTGGCACGGCTTCTACCGGCGCCGCATCCATGGACCCGGTCTCCTCGACAGGCCCGAGCGACGGAACCGGCACCTTCATCGCCCCCGTCGACGTCGCCGGGAACTGGGCTGTGGCCGACGGCAGCCTCGTGGGGTACCGGGTCCGCGAGAAGCTCGGCGGCGTGTCCGCGCTGACGGACGCGGTTGGTCGGACGGGCGCGATCTCAGGCTCGGCGACGCTGGAAGCGAGCGGCCAGGCGGTCCGTGTCACTGCGGCCGCGTTCGAAGCCGATCTGACTCAGCTTGCGAGCAACGATGAGAGACGCGATAACCGCATCCGTTCGATCGGCCTCGAATCGAATCTGTTTCCAACGGCGAGCTTCGTTCTTGGTGGGGCGCTCGAGGTGCCGGCCAGTGCTCTGACCGGGGCGACCGTCGAGGTGACCCTTGCAGGCCAACTGACGATCCACGGCGTCACGAAGCGGGTCTCGATCCCAGGCCAGGCCCGTCTCAACGGCACCCGTATCGAGGTGGTCGGCGCACTGACCTTCCCGTTCTCGGATTTCGGAATGACTCCTCCGGACATCGCCGGCTTCGTCCAGGTCGAGGACGATGCAACGCTCGAGTTGCTGCTCTCGATGGCAAAGGCCTGAGGGGACCGGCTCAGTTTCCCTAGTCGAGGTGCAGCCGACGAGCCTCGGATCGGAGCTGGTCGCGGAAGGCCGGGTCGGCGATGCCGATCAACGCTTCGGCGCGATCGTGGAGCGACCGCCCCCAGAGCTCGGCCACGCCCCACTCGGTCACGATGGTCCGCGCATGAGCGCGTGTGGTCACGACCCCGGCGCCCTCCTTGATCGAAGGGACGATCCGCGACATCGTCCCGCCGGCCGCGGTGGCCGGCAGCGCGATGATGGCCCGGCCTTCCGATGCCAGGGAGGCGCCGCGCACGAAATCCATCTGCCCGCCGACGCCCGAGTACATCTGGTGTCCGATGCTGTCGGCCACGACCTGTCCGGTGAGATCCACCTCGATCGCGGAGTTGATCGCCGTCATGCGGCTGAACGAGCGGATGACGTGGGTGTCATTCGTGAAGTCCACCGGGCGCATCTCGACCATCGGATTGTCGCGAACGAAGTCGTACAGCCGCCGGGTGCCGATCATGAACGCCGCGACGATCTTGCCCCGGTTCCGCTCCTTGCGGCTGCCGTTGATGACGCCCTGCTCGACGAGATCGACGATGACGTCGGTGAACATCTCCGTGTGGACGCCGAGGTCCTTCTTGCCGGTCAGCGCCGCGCCCACGGCGGCAGGGATGCCGCCGATTCCCATCTGGATCGTCGCCCCGTCGGGCACGAGGTCCGCCACGAACTGGCCGATCCTCCGCTCGACCTCGCCGAGCTCACCGACTCTGTGTTCGTAAGGCGGCACGTCGCACTCGACCGCGAGGTCAATTTGATCGACATGGATGAAACTCTCGCCGAGCGTTCGCGGCACGGCCTTGTTGAACTGGACAATGACCGTCCGCGCCGCCCGAATTGCCGCGTGCATGGCCTCGACGCTCGTCCCGAGCGAGCAGAACCCGTGGGCGTCGGGAGGCGTCGCGTTGACGAAGACGGCGTCCAGCGGGAGAAGTCCGGTCTCGAACAGGCGGGGCACGTCGGACAGGAACGCCGGGATGTACTCGGCGCGCCCCTCGTTGACCGCGGCGCGGGCATTCGGGCCGATGAACAGGGCGCGGTGCCGGAAATGGGGCGCCATCTCAGGCGCGAGATGGGGCCCCGGACCTTCGCAGTGAAGATGCACGACGCGGACGTCCTCGAGCTCCGGCGCACGAGCCACCAGGGCGTCAAGCAGGATAGAGGGCGTGGCCGCGGCGCAGTGCAGGTAGACCTGCTCGCTCGAGCGGATCCCGGCGACGGCCTCCTCCGCCGTGACGATTCGCATGAGGTGCCGCCGCGAGGTCAGCCGCCGCCGCGATCCAGGCGGTGCTTCGCGACGAAGGCGGCGGCCTGGGCTCGCCGCTCCAGGTTGAGCTTGGACAGGATCGAGCTCACGTAGTTCTTCACGGTCTTGTCCGAGAGGAAGACATCGGCCGCGATTTCCTTGTTTGTCTTGCCCTCCGCGACCAGGAGAAGGATCTTCTTCTCCTGTGACGTCAGCTGGGCGAGCTCGTCGGTGTAGGTTCCGGTGGCAATGCGGCGGACCCGCTCGAGGACCTTTTCGGTCACGGCGGGATCCAGCAGGGATTCACCGCGGCCCACCGCCTCCAGGGCGGAGACGAGATCGCGGGCGCGGATCTGCTTGAGCAGGTAGCCCGATGCGCCGGCGACGATCGCAGAGAGCACGGCCTCCTCGTCCGGGAACGAGGTCAGCATCACCACCCGCGTCGCCGGGCGTTCAGCCCGAATCTCGCGGCAGGCTTCGATCCCCGACCCGTCCGGCAGACGAACATCCATGATCACGATGTCGGGCTGGAAGCGGGCCGCCATCTCGACCGACTCCTGGACTGTCCCGGCCTCGGCCACGACCTGGAACCCCTCGCGCCGGTCGAGCAGGGCAACGAGGCCCTGCCGGACAACCTCGTGATCGTCGACGACGAGGAGGCGAAGAACCTTTGGGGATTGGCTGTCCGTCACGCATCGGCCTCGGATATCAGGAGCGGCAACGTCGCGATGATACGGGTGCCGGCCCCGGGCCCGCTGCGGATCTCGAGCGAACCGCCCACGGACCTTGCCCGGTCGTACAGGTTCGCCAGCCCGAAGTGGCCTGCGCCCCGGGACGCATCCGGGTCGAAGCCACGCCCGTCATCCTCGACGGTTACAACGGCGTCGCCGCGCTCGACGCCGAGCGAGACGCGCGCATGGCGTGCCCCGCTGTGGCGAACCGTGTTGTTGAGGGCCTCGCGGACGATCCCGACCAGCTGGTTCGCAACATCGGGCGCGAGCTCCCGATCCACGCGTGCCACGATCTCGTCATCGAGGTCCAGGTCGAACGTCAACGAGGACGTTGAGAGCATCGCGGCCTCGTCGGCGATCGCCGCCAGCCGGGACCCGACGGCAACGTCAATCGCCTCGGCCTCAAGGCCGACGATGAACGTCCGGATCTCTCCGATCGTCAGGTTGAGCCGGTCGATCGCCCGGTCGACTCGCGCCGCCGCCTCGGCGGGGTCGTCGGCCATCAGCTCCGGAACGTCCTCGAGGGACAGAGCGACCGCGTAAATGCCCTGGATGATTCCGTCGTGGAGGTCCCGCCCGATCCGTATCCGTTCGTCGAGGACGGCGAGCTGCTGGACGCGGGTATGCAGTCGGGCGTTCTGGATCGCGACGCCCGCGTGCAGCGCGAACATCTCCACGAGCCGCAGGTCCCGCTCGCTGAACTCCAAGGCGTTCGTCTTCTCGGTCAGGTAGAAGTTGCCGATCGGCTTGCCCCCGACACGGACGGGCACACCGAGGAATGAGCGCATCACCGGATGGCCCGCCGGAAACCCGTACGAATCGGGATGCTCGGAGATATCGGGGATCCGGTATGCCCGGGACTCGCGGATGATCAGGCCGAGCAGCCCGTGCCCGCTCGGTGGCGCCCCGATCCGGGCCCGCTGCTCCGCCGAAATCCCGCTCGTGATGAAGCGCTCAATCCGTCGGCTCGCGTCGACGATGCCCAGAGCGGCGTACTGGGCGAGAACCAGCTCCCGTACGGAGTCCACGATGAGCTGGAGCACTCGGTCCAGGTCGAGCTCGCCCGCGATCGCGCGAGTTGCGGCATCCAGCGCGTCGATCGCGGCGACAACCGAGAAGCCGCCATCGCCCGCACTCGATCCGGCCACCTGGCCGGGGTTCTCAGTCACAGGCGAGAGGGTAGCAAGCGGGGGGAGTGTCCACCTCGACGGGCCGATTCGCCGGGCAGATGCGGGGCTACCGGCCCGACGGAACGGGCCGGAGGTCACTTTCACATCAACCGATGACTCCCCAACATGCGCCCATGGGCCGTCCCATCGCCGCCGTTTCGCAAACGTGAACATCACGCCCGCGTTCGCCGCCGGCCCGCAGCCCCGCCCGACCGGCGGGATCCGGCGGATTCTCCTCGCGACTGACCTGTCGGCGGCGTCGGAGGGCGCCACACTCCAGGCTCTCGATCTCGCCCACGATCTCGGCGCCGAGTTGCTTATCGTCAGCGTCATCGATCCCGGCTCGCTTCGGCTGCCCGGCGGCCGGTTCGGCGTCCGGGTGGACCAGGTCCGGACCAGTCGTGAGGCCGCCGCACAGGAGCTGGTATCACGTGGGCGCTCGGCCGGCGTCCGGGTGAGGTTCCTCATCTGGGAAGGCGACCCCGGCGATTCGATCGTCGATGCGGCGCAGAGCGAGCAGGTTGACATCGTCGTCGTCGGCAGCCACGGTCGCGGCTCGGTTGGCCGTTTCTTCATCGGCAGCGTGTCCGACTTCGTCGTCCGCCACGCACCATGCCCGGTCCTCGTGGTGCGGGCCCGAGGCGAGGAACAGCCAGACTGAGCTAGCTCGTGTAGGCCCCGCCGGGGTCGAGCTCCTGGCGGATCAGGCGCAGCTCCATGTCCGTCGGTGCCGGCGTCATGGTCAAGTCGGGCGAGATCTGCCCTTCCCAGCCGATCGTGGCACGAACGTCCCCGAGGCGGGCCCCAGGATGAAGTGAATCGAGGCGCATCTCGCCGTCGTCGCCGAAATGCCAGATCCCAACGTCCGTCACGACGACCGACGGACCCCGACCCAGCCAGCCGCCTTCGCGCCGGATCCGCTCGGCCTGTTCCGCCCCGCCGAGGTTGCCGGGGCTCGTCCGGAAGTCGATCTTCTCCACGAACGAACGGGCACTTTGGCGCATGATGACGAAGACCTGCCGGGCGTTGATGGCGATCTCACAGGCGCCACCGCTGCCCGGCAGGCGCGTCGTCGGGTGGTGGTACGGCCCGATCACCGTGGTGTTGATGTTCCCGAACCGGTCGATCTGGGCTGCGCCCAGGAACCCGACATCCACCAGCCCGCCCTGCAGGTAGAAGCTGAACAGCTCGTACATCGAGACGACAGCGGTCGCTCCGGTGACGATGGTGGGGTCGCCGATCGAGAGCGGCAGGCGCGCCGGGCGCGCCCCGAAGACGCCTGCCTCATAGACGAGCTCCAGGTCCGGGGCCACGGTCCGCTGGGCGAGATTGACGGCGATGTTGGGCAACCCGACGCCGACGAAACAGACCCGCTGGCCGGCAAGCTCGCGGGCAGCCGCCACGATCATCATCTCGGACTTCGAGAATGGGGCGGCCGGCGTCCCGCGCGTAACGGATGCCGGCGTCCCCGACCGGCTCATCGGTAGTCCCCGTAATCGACGACGCCGGACGGTGCCGGCCAGGGCTTGAGTGAGGCGATCCGTTCGGCGCCGAGCTTCTCGACGTAGGAAGCCCGGTCCGCCACGCCGTAGACCCACTCTCCCAGCCAGGCCTGGACGCTCGCCTCGTCCCGGGTGATGGCGTCCCAGTCGAGGTAGAACCGGTTGTCGCGGTCGTAGGCCCCCTGGACGTACGACGGGTGCGCCCCGAAAGGCTCGACGACGACGGCGTCGACAATCAGGCCCGGGATGATCGTCCGGTTCGGGTCGGCCCGGATCACTGCCTCGTCGACGAGCTCCTCGACCACGACGATCACGCGCTCCGCTGCAAAGGCCGCTTCCTTCTGGCAACCAAGCAAGCCCCACACCTGGGTATTGCCGGCGGCATCGGCGCGCTGGGCGTGGACAATCGAGACGTCGGGCTTGAGCGGCGGGACCGCGAAGACCTTGCCGTCGCCGTACGGCGACGCAATCTCGCGAATCAGCGGATTCGCCACCGGCAGATCCGACTCGAAGTAGGAACGGATCGGGAAGAACGGGAGGTTGGCCGCGCCGGCCGTGTACCGTCCGACCATGCCGAAGTGGCTGTATTCCTCGATCTCCAGCGGCGCCGGGTCAGCGGTCTCGATCCGCCGTCGAATCGCCCCGAGCCCCCCTACGCCGGGGTTTCCGAGCCAGCTGAAGATCAGCTTTCGCGCCACACCGCCGGCGATCATCTGGTCGTAGATGAGGTCGGGGGTCAGGCGAGCGAGGGTCAGGTCGCGCTTGCGCTGGCGGATGATCTCGTGGCCCGCGGCGAACGAGATCAGGTGCGTGAAGCCCTCGATCGCCACCGTATCGCCGTCCCGGACGAGGTCGGCGATCGCGTCGTGCATGGAGGCGACCTTAGAGATCCTCATCGGAGTAAGTATCCGGCACGCGCGAGGCTGTCCGCTCGCGAGTGCCGATCCTGCCCGACGAGGCCGATCCGTCGGGCCTCGCTCCCGAAGGGTGACTTCCGGGCGCGCCATGCGTAGGATGTGGGCCTGGCGCAGGGTGGTTCGGCCCCACGCAGAGCAGGGAGGGATACGAGATGTTGTCCGCGGCGGCAACCGGGGACTGGCCTCGCCATGCCCGGAACCTCTATCTCGTGGCTATGGCCATGTTCCTCATCACTGTGGGGATCGGGATCGTAAATGGTCTCGACCTCGTGGACTTCTCGCCACCCGAAATGCGGAACACGCTCCTGACCCACGTGCACTCCGGCACGCTGGGCTGGATCAGCCTGTCGATCATCGCGACCACCATGTGGCTCGCTCGGTCCGGCGACCGCCGCCTGGCTTGGGCCTTCGCCATCATGATCCCGGTCTACGTCGCCGCCTTCTACTCGGGCTACTACCCGGCCCGCGCGATCGCCGGCGTCCTCCTGCTGCTCGCGATCCTGTGGGCGTTCGTCTGGGCGTGGCAGATCGCGCGCGCCGACCCATCGTTTCCGAAGCTCTCGGTCGCGCTCGGCCTGACGACGTTCGCCGTCGGCGCGATCATCGGCGTCCTCATCCAGATCCAGGGCGCCACCGGCGCCCTGATCTTTCCTGGAACGGCGGACCCAGTCGGTGCCCACGCAAGCACGATGGTCTTCAGCTACCTCGTGCTCGTGGCGATGGGCCTTATCGAGTGGCAGCTTCGAGGAACGATGGACCGCCCGAGAGGTGCCCTCGTCCAGGTTGGCGCGCTGTTCGTGGGAGGGGCCCTTCTGATTGTGACCCTGCTGTTCCTCGGGCAGGAGGCGGTCCAGGCGGTCGGGGGCGTCTATCTCCTCTTCGAACTCGTCGCTGTGGTCCTGTTTGCGGTCCGGATCCTGCCTTTGGCGTTCTCCGCGAGCTGGATGGAAGCCGGGCCGCGCCGCCACATCGCGACGGCCGCCCTCTTCGTCGTCGCCGCGATGGTTCTGTTCATGTACTTCGTTTTCCGGTTCATTACGGCGCCTCAGCCGGTCGACTTCGCCAGCCTCCCTATCGGGATCCTCGTCGCCAGCGACCACACCACGTTCATCGGAGTGATGACAAACCTGACCTTCGCCATGGCGCTCCGCCTGTCCTGGGATCGGCGCGATGTCTGGCCGTGGGCAGACCAGGTCTTCTACTGGATGATGAACGCGGGTCTTGTCATCTTTCTTGTCGGGCTGGCGGGCGACCTGGCGGTAGTCAAGCGTGTGGGCGCGCCGTTGATGGGCGTCGGGATCCTGCTTGGTCTGGCCACCGTGGCGATGCGGCTGTGGCGATCGAAGCTGCAGGTCGAGCCGGACATGGCGGCATCAACGCGCACCTACGGCTGACTGACAATGCGTTTGTGGCGATCAGCGGGGATGTCGAAGGCCTGACCCACACCGCTCCCGATCTGGCGATCATCACCGACCCGCCGGCCGCAAGGCCGGCGGGTCTTCTTGTCTTTCCTCAACAGAAGGCGAACCCCCGAATTGGGCTTGTACTTTGCGTTCCCCGGGCTACGATTCGCCTCGCAGGCCCAGCGTCCCTTCACGGTCGTGTGCAAAGACACGGAACAAGGGGAGGGACGTCGAGATGGCATCGATGGACGGGACCGCCGCGGGTTGGCCGGCGCTGGTCCGGAATCTTCTGTACGTTGCGATGGCGCTATTCCTCGTCACGATCGCCATCGGCATCGTCAACGGCCTGGATCTCTACGAACTCAACAGCGACCAGCTGCTTACCCATGTCCATGCCGGCACGCTGGGCTGGGTGACCCTCGGCCTCGTGGCTGCGGCAATCTGGCTGTTCCGCTCCGGCGACGGCCGCCTGGTGCTGGCCCTGGCCGCCCTCATCCCGGTCTATGTCGCGGCGTTCTACTCGGGCAATCTGCCGGCCCGTGCGGTCACCGGCACGGCCCTTCTTGTCGCCATCGTCTGGCTCGTCGCCTGGGCGTGGGGCGCCTACCGCGGCGCACGATCGCTGCCTGGCCTGGCCGTCACGCTGGGCCTGCTCACGTTCGGCTACGGGTCGATCATCGGCGTCCTCCTCCAGGTCCAGATGGCCAGCGGCACGAAGGTCTTTCCCGAGGGCGCTGACATCATCGGCGCGCATGCCTCAACGATGACCTTCAGCTACCTCATCCTCGTGGCGATGGGTGTGGTGGAGTGGCGGGTGAAGCACACGACCGGGCAGCCAATCCTAGGGGTCGTGCAGTACCTGGCCCTGTTCGGTGGAGGGGCGCTCCTAGCGGCGACATTGCTGTTCCTGCCGGATCAGGTGCAGTCGATCGGCGGGGTCTACCTGCTCCTCGAGCTGATCGCGATCGTCCTGTTCGCGTTCCGGATCCTTCCGGCTGCAGTCCGGACGAACTGGATGGCGGCTTCCGGTGCCCGCCACCTGGCGGCGGCGTCGATCTTCGTGGTCGTCGCGATGGCGATCTACATGTACCTTGTCGCGTCGTTCCTGGCGGATCCGTCCCAGCCGATCGAGAACTTCTTTCCGATCCTGGTCGCGAGCGACCACGCCACGTTCGTCGGCGTCATCACCAACCTGGTCCTGGTTGTCGGACTAGCCCTGACCGGCGACCGGGGCGAGGACACCGGCATGGCCGGCCAAGTCGGCTTCTGGCTGATGAACGTGGGCCTGATCGTGTTCGCGATCGGGCTGGCCGCCGAGATCCCTGAGATCAAGCGAATCGGGGCACCGGGGATGGGCATCGGGATCCTTATCGAGCTCGCGGTGGTCACCATGCGCCTGCGAGCCACCGATCTCAGCGCGGCCGAGGCGTAGGTCCGCCCGAGCTCCTGCCTGGAGGAAACGGCAGAGCCGCCGGCGAAGGGCAACCGGCGGCTCTGCGAGGGCGGGCTTGCGGCGGTTTCCCGCCGCGGTCTACGCGGCCTTCGGGAACAGGCCGACGATGAACTCGAAGATCGGCGGGAAGGTGAGCGCGAACCCGGCCAGCACGAGGATCAGCGCCGCCGCGAACCAGCGGCTGAAGTTGACCTCCTTGCCCCGAGCGTACATGTGGAGCACGACCCACGACACAACGTAGGCGATCGTGGCCAGGGCAACCTTGCCCGAGAGCGGGCCGACTCCCTTGCCGAGCCCGTAGCTGGCATCGAACTTGAGAAAGTTGTTGATATCCGGAGAGATCTCGTTGAGCACCAGGAAGATGCCCAGGACGAGCGCTCCGACGCCGGCAGCGACGAACGCCGCGGCCACCGGACCATTTGGCTTGGTCTGCATGTCCTGCATCGTTCTGTCTCCTCAGGCGACCGCTGCGGCCTTCGTGATGAAGGCACCGAACAGGCCCGCCGCGCCGGCAGCGAGGAAGGCCAGGGTGAAGAAGATCATCAAGGCTCGGCGGATCTCACCGCGGCGAACGAGCTGGGCGCCGTAGTAGATGACCGCGAACGCGACGGCGGTGGCGAGATACGGCGCGATCCAGGCGACGTGCTCCTTCCACTCCATCCCGAACTTGTGCCACTCTGCGGTCTTGTCCGAGGCGAGGAGCCAGTAGCGTGGGAAGTCGCCGAGGACGGATTGATCCTTCAGGTCGAGCCCCTCGGGCGGCTTGGCCCGGTACCACGGGTACACGATGAAGGTGCCGCTGATGACAGTCAGCCAGGCGACGACCGCCAAGACCACGGATCCGTAGACCAGCCGGGGTGTCCGCTCGGCGACCCCCTCCTCGGTCAGCAGGTTGGCCTTCAGGCTATAGAGGCCCGCCAGACCACCACTGAACGCGAGCAAGAACAGGGTCCCGAGCACCAGGCCGTGCAAGACGGTCCAGAGTTCCCGTTCGCTGAACTCCATGTGCTCCCTTCCTCCCTCGATTGCGGTACCCGTCGCGGGGCCGGCAGACGCCGGACGCGGGGCCCTTCGTTGTCGAGAACAATCTGCGCCTGGCTGCCCCTCGCAAAACCCGGCCTCCGGCCCGTTCCGGCGTGCCGAAGGTCACCGCTATTCCGGGCCGCGAGGTACGCTCGGACGGGCCGAACCGCCCGGCCCGAGAGGCTACGCCGCGGCGATGATCGATGGGCATCAGCGCGGCGCCTGCCGCGCAAGGGAGGATTCTGATATGGGCCGGAGAACCGCAGCGTTCCTGCTTGCCGCGTTCGGCGGCTGCATCGAGCTCTTCGGAGCCGTCTACGGGCAGGGCATCAAGGGCCACGGCATCCTGTTCGGGATCCTGGGCGATGCCACCCGGACGGAGGGCACGATGATCGGGCTCGTGCTCGGCGCCGTCACGATCGTGGGCGCGGTGTGCCTGATGCTCGTGCGAGGAACTCGCTGGCTGTCCGTCGCGATCGTCGTTGCGGCGGTGGCCGGAACGCTGGCCGCGGGGCAGATGTTCGGCTACGGCGCCGCCCTGGCACTCGCCGGCGCTTTCGTGGCGACCCGGATCGATCGGACCGCGCCGCTGTACTGATCACGCGGCATGCTCGTCGCGCCACCCGGCGGCAAGGCCGTCGTGCAGGCCCGACTACCCGCCGACTTCGCCCTCGTGCAGCGCGCCGGCGGCCCAGGCGACATGGGCAACGGCCTCACCGTGAGCTGCGACGTCGGCTACAGCCTCCCCGAAGATCCGGAGCGCGGTCGCCATCTCGTCAGCTGAGACGGTCAACGCGGGCGACATCCGGACCGTCGATTTGCCGCATTCAAGGACCAGGAGCCCGCGCTGGAAACAGGCCCACTGGGCGTGCTCCGCATGGGCCGACGAATCGAACTCGATCCCGATCATCAGACCTCGCCCACGGACAGCGCGCACGATCTCCGGGAACCGGGCCGCCAGAGGCCCGAGCAGGGCCATCGCCTGCTCGCCGCGGGCCCGTGCGTTGTCGACGAGGCCGCCTTCGATGAGGTCGAGCGTCGCCATCGCGGCCGCGCAGGCAACAGGATTGCCGCCGTAGGTCGAGCCGTGGGCGCCCACTCCCCAGGCTTCCAGGAGGTCCGCACGCGCGACCATCGCGGCGAGTGGCATGCCCGATGCAATTCCCTTGGCCGTCAGCACGATGTCCGGCTTGACATCCCACAGGTCGACCGCCCACATCGCCCCCGTGCGCCCGGCGCCCGACTGAATTTCGTCGGCGATGAGCAGGATCCCATGCCGATCGCACAGCTCGCGCAGGCCCGGCAGGAACCCGTCCTCCGGAACCACATACCCGCCCTCTCCCTGGATCGGCTCGACGATGATCGCGGCCACCTCGTTGGCGGGAACGAGCTTGTCGAAAAGGACCTCCTCGAACCACTTGAGACCTTCGACCGTCCCGTACGGGGCGTGATAGACGCCTGGCAGGAGAGGCCCGAAGTGCGCGTGGTACTTCGCCTTGGAACCGGTAAGGCTCACGGCGCCGTACGTTCGGCCGTGGAAGGCACCGAGGAATGCGACCACGTTCGGCCGGCCGGTCGCGTAGCGCGCCAGCTTGATCGAGGCCTCGACGACCTCCGCGCCCGAGTTTCCCAGGTAGGTGCGCGCCCGGCCGCCCTTGATCGGCGTGAGAAGCGACAGGCGCTCGCAGACCTGGGCGTAGATGGGCAGGTAGAAGTCGCTGGCCGAGAAGTGGATGAGCTCGGCGGCCTGTTCCTTGATCGCTGCGACCACCTGTGGGTGGCTGTGGCCCGTCGAGGTCACCGCGATTCCCGCGGCGAAGTCGAGGAAGAGGTTGCCGTCGATGTCCTCGATCGTCAGGCCTTCTCCCCTCACCGGGACGATCGGGTAGGCCCGAGGGAGGCTCGGCGAGGTCCAGGTTTCATCGTAGGCGACATGGGCGCGAGCCCTGGGGCCCGGAATCTCCGTGATGATGTCGGGGACCGGTCGCGCCTGCGCGAGCCGGGACAGGGCCTGGGCCACGGGGCACCTCAGCGGTGTTTCAACGCATATCGTTTATGCAGTCTGGATAGTCGAAGTCTAGCAGAGGGCGGGCCGACGACCGTCTTGCAGCAGTGCACGGAGCCACCCTAGGATTCGCCCGCGGAGGTCAGATCATGCGCGTTGAACGACTCGGCTGGCTGGGATCGCGAACGGTTTCGTTCGAGGCGATGTCGCGGTTCCTCGGCGAGACGCTGGGGCTCGCGTCCGACTACCGCGACATCGATTTCGCGATGTTCGCATTGCCCGGCGGTGACCACGACTACGTCGAGCTGCTTGGGCCAGACGCCGAGGATTCGGATTTCGAGGCCGAGTTCTACACCACCGGTCCGGTGGTCGGCTTCGTCGTGGACGACCTCGTCGCCGCTCGGGCGGAGCTTGCGGCGGCCGGCATCGAGCTGCTCGGCGACATCACCTGGTCCAGCCGGACCGAGGGCTATGGCTGGTTCCACCTCCGCGCCCCGGACGGCAACGTGTACGGCATGCTCCAGGGCACCAGGGTGCGCCCGTCGCCGGAACCCAGCGGCTGATGGCAGCACAATCGACGCCGCCGATCACCTATCGTCCGGCCACCTTGGCCGA